>Ga0335397_10000871_pt1 | contig 40744 bp, 4 predicted proteins | sample MAT04_FD_205740 | JGI IMG/M metagenome (GOLD analysis project Ga0335397, IMG submission 205740) | Freshwater microbial communities from Lake Fryxell liftoff mats and glacier meltwater in Antarctica - MAT-04 (spades assembly) (version 2) ... | reverse complement strand
ACCAGCTATTGAACGATTTTGCAGGCAAAGTATTTCCTCATCCCCCTATATTGCTTCACGAACAAATTGAAGCGCAATTGCTGCAGACACCACTGGCAGTAGCCATTAAAGCTAACGGTCATCAGCTAACTTACCAGGAACTAAGCGAACGCAGTACGCAGCTATCGCAATACCTGGTTCAAAAAGGCGCAGTTGCGGGTAGCCTTGTTCCAGTGCTGATGGAGCGTACTATAAATATGGTAGTGGCGCTGCTTGGGATACTAAAGAGCGGGGCAGCCTATGTACCAATTGACCCATTATACCCCCAGGAGCGGATAGGGTATATGATAGCAGAGGCAGGCGCCACCATTGCCATCAGCAGCAATGCTTATAAATCCCTGCTACCACAAAACCTTGAAGTGATCGACATGGTAAAAGACTGGGAAATCATCAACCAACAACCATTTTCCGCCCTACCAGCAACCAACAACAATCAACCGGAACTCGCTTACGTTATCTACACCAGCGGTAGCACAGGGCATCCAAAGGGAGTAATGATCAGCCATGAAAGCGCTGGTGTGTTCATCAACTGGTGCAAACAAGAATTTGGCGATACCACTTTCGATACCGTTTATGCCGGCACCTCCATCAGCTTCGACCTGTCGGTGTTCGAACTGTTCTATACCCTGAGCGCCGGTAAAACAATCCGCCTGCTGCAGAATGGACTGGAAGCCCCCAAATATTTAAAAGAAGACACCAACGTACTGCTAAATACAGTGCCGTCGGTTATAGAGAGTTTGCTAAAAGAACAAACCGATCTCAGCAATGTAACAGCCATCAACATGGCCGGCGAACCGGTAAGCGCATATGTACAGCTACACCTCGATCAGCAAAAGATAACCGTAAGAAACCTGTACGGTCCCAGCGAAGACACCACGTACAGTACCGTTTACCGCATGCACAATGGGCAGCCATTGTTAATAGGTAAACCCATCCACAACACCACCATTTACATACTGAACCAACAGGGCCGGTTGCAGCCCGTTGGCATTGCCGGAGAGATCTGCATTGGCGGTAAAGGGCTTGCGCTGGGTTACCTTAACCAACCAGAACTTACGGCAGAAAAGTTTGTACCCAATCCCTTTAAAAAAGGCGAACGCTTGTATAAAACCGGCGATTTGGGACGATGGACAAAAGAGGGCAACATTGATTATTTGGGCCGCATAGACGACCAGGTAAAAGTGAGGGGTTACCGTATAGAACCCGGCGAGATAGAAAGCGTACTACAGCAAAGCGGGCAGGTAACACAGGTGGCCGTGCTGGCATTAACCAACCAACAGGGCAATAAATACCTGTGTGCCTTTATAGTGCCCAAAGCCAAAAAAACTTTTCAGCAAAACCAACTGCGGCAGTATGCGGCCAATCGCCTTCCCGACTTTATGGTGCCTCAAAGCTGGGCACAATTGGATAGCCTGCCCCTGACCCCCAATGGCAAAACCGATCGCAAAAAGCTGGCATCGATGGCTCCTGGTATCACCACCGAGACCCATCAATACCAGGCCCCGCAAAGCAAGGCTGAAAAAGACCTTGCTTCTATTTGGGGCGAACTGCTGGGCAATCAGCGGGTGGGCATCGATGATAACTTTTTTGAACTGGGTGGCGACAGCATACTAACCATACAGGCTGTAAGTAGAGTTAACCGGTTAGGTTATGAACTGCAGCCACGCGACATTTTTTTACATCAAACCATTGGCCGCCTAACTAAGGCCATGGCAGAACGTACGGCCACCACCATCACGGCCGAACAGGGAACACTAACCGGCCAGGCGGTGCTGCTACCCATACAACAATGGTACCTGCAACATGCCAGTGGCAATGTATCGCACTACAACCAAAGCATACTGCTACACTTGCATAAAGATGTTGGCGAAGACCAACTCTTAAACATTGTTGCCAGCCTGACCGGGCGGCACGACGCACTTCGTTTCCGCTACACTTATATCAAACAAAAGTGGCAGCAGTGGTATAGCAAAGCAACAGGAAGTTTATTAGTGGAAGACTTACGAAACAGCACAGATACAACGGCCGATATACAGAAGCTGGCCCGCCAATACCAAAGCAGCCTTAATATAGAAAAAGGTGATTTGGTAAGAATGGTATGGATACAAATGCCACGCGAAGGACAGGTTCCTCCAGCCAATAATCAACAATCAACCATCAACGCTTCCGGCAACGACCAACGATCAACTGACAACGCACCACTCTGCACTCACCAGCCAAATCGGCTTCTTATCATCATCCACCATCTTGCCATAGATGGTGTATCGTGGCGAATATTATTGGAAGATATGGAAGTGATGCTTTTGGCCGCTCAACAGGGTAGCGATGTCAGGCTTCCTGCCAAAACCAGCAGCTACCGGCAGTGGGCACAGGCATTGCAGCAATATGGCCAAAGCCAACAGGTACAGCAACAATTACCTTACTGGCAGCAGGTACAACAGCAGGCTCAACCGCTTACCACCGATTTTAAATATGATGAGGTGGTAAGGCAGCAGGACATAATGTACCATCAGTCAACCCTGGATGCAGGTACCACGCAGCAACTGTTGCAACAGGTGCCCAGGGTTTACCATACCGAAATAAACGACCTGTTGCTGGCAGCCCTTAGCCGCACTTTTAAACAACAACAAAACAACAGTAAGCTGCTTATAGGCCTTGAAGGCCATGGCCGGGAAGATATAGCCGCAGACATTGACATTACCCGAACCGTAGGTTGGTTTACCAGCCTTTACCCCGTATTGCTGGATAGCAGCGATGCAAGCAATGACGACGAGCTGATACAATGCATAAAAGAGCAATTGCGCAGAGTACCTGGTAAAGGGTTGGGCTATGGCATATTAAAATACCTTAACCAGGAACATAGCCTGCAAGCCAACGATACGTGGGAAATTGTTTTTAACTACCTTGGTCAGCTTGACAACGCAACCGCAGGCAGCCAATGGTTTGCAGTGGCAACTGAACCATCTGGTACCAATCAGGATGGCCAGGCCGCCATCTCAGAAAAGTTATCAATCAATGCCCAGGTACACCATGGCCGGTTAACTATAGCGTGGGCCTACAGCAGCAAACATTTTGCCCCCGAAACCATAGAAGTATTTGCGCAGGCCTACCTACAAAATATTAGTAGCCTGGTAAGCCATTGTATAAAACAGGAAAAGACAACCGGGCAGGTATACACCCCGTCTGACTATGGCATTGGCCACGAAGTAAGCTACCACGACCTGAACAAATTTTTGCAAACAGCTCATAACGGACAGCCGCTGCGGAAGCAGATAGAAAGCCTGTACAAACTTAGCGGCCTTCAACAGGGTATGCTTTTTCACAGCCTTTACCAGCACTATAATACAGCCTATGTGCAACAGCTAAGTTGCACGCTTCAGGACCTGAATATAGAAGCCTTTAGTAAAGCATGGCAGCAGGTGTTGCGGCATCACAGCATTTTGCGGAGTGCCTTTTATGCTAATGCATTGGCCTTGCCGGTGCAGGTGGTAATGAAAGCCGTAACACTTTCTGTGGATGAACAAAACCTCACTCATCTTTCAAAAGAACAACAAACAGCAGCGATAACGGCGTTTGAAAAAGCGGACCGTAAAAAAGGCTTTAACTACCACCAGGCGCCGCTGATGCGCCTTACCTTATTAAACACAAGCGAGGGGCACCGGATGGTTTGGACTTACCATCACCTGTTGATAGACGGGTGGTCGCTGCCAGTGCTGATGCAGGAGTTTCTGATGGCATACGACGATTTGCACAATGGCCAGGAACCAACAATCCAATCTATTACTCAAGATAAATACGAAGACTACATTCGTTATACAGAGCAGATAGACAAACCGGCTGAAGAAGCATACTGGCGCAGCTATCTGCAAAAGGTGGAAGGACCCACGCTGTTGCCGTTTATAAGTGCCACAGCCGACCGAAACAAGACCGAAGGCGACTACAGATCCGAACGTTTGAACATAAGCACCGAACATAGTGCGGCCATCCATGCCTACACCCGGCAAAACCGGATAACGGTTAATACGCTAATGCAGGGCATTTGGTCGTACCTGTTAAGCCAGTATACCGGCAATCAGCATGTGGTGTATGGCATCATAGTATCGGGTCGTCCCGAAGCGATAGCAGACATAGAACAGCGGGTTGGTCTCTACATCAACACCCTGCCGCTATACACCCAGGTAGACTATGAAAAAAATACAGAGAGCTGGCTGCGCGAAATACAGCAGGGGCAGGTAAACAGTCTTCCATGGCAACATACTCCGCTGGCCCATATACAAAGCCAGGCAGGCGTTCATGGCCAACTTTTCGACAGCATCCTGGTGTTCGAAAACTACCCTATCAGCCAGTTGTTAACCGGCCAGCAATGGGCTTTAAAGACAAGTGATGTGAAAGTGGAAGAACAAACCAACTACCCGCTAACCATTGCTATTCAAAGCGCCAACGAAATAAACATCACCTTTCAATACAATAGCAACCTGCTGCCGGGCCAATATGTACAGGCCATCAGCCGACACTTTAACGAAGTGCTGGCGCAGGTAATAAATGGCACTGAAAAACTTGGGCAGCTAAACCTATTAAGCCAAACGGAACAACAAGGACTGGTACAAAAAGGTAAAGGCCCTATAACGGATTATCCCAAACACAAAACCTTTGGCCAGCTATTTGAAGAGCAGGCAGCAAAGACCCCCAATAACATTGCCCTTGTTTTTCATGAAGAACGATATACCTATAAACAATTAAACGAACGATCTAACCAGGTAGCACTTTACCTGCGAAAAAAGGGCGTAACCGCCGAAACGCTGGTACCCATTTGTTTGGAACGAAGTGCAGAGATGATCATTGCCATGTTGGGTATTGTCAAAGCCGGCGGTGCCTATGTACCCATCGATCCCTTGTACCCGCAGGAACGGATCCATTACATGTTGGAAGACACTGCAGCAAAACTGGTTATTACCAGTGTAGCGTTAGAGGATAAGGTTACGAAAGATAACAATAGGGTAGAAGCGGTAATGATAGATGCTATGCAGCCAATCATTAACCGGCAGGCATCAACTAATTTGTCGCAGGTTGCAACAGCCAATAATCTTGTGTACGTTATGTATACATCAGGATCAACCGGACGTCCTAAAGGGGTAATGGTAGAGCACCGTAACCTAATGAATTTTACTGCCCACCAGTCAAAAGAAATTGGAGTGAATGAAGAAGAAAATATCTTATTATTTTCAAACTATGCCTTCGATGCATCGGTTGAGCAGATCGTATTGGGACTAACCACAGGCGCAGCGCTGATAGTGGCCGATAAAGCAACCGTTAGCGATCAACAATTGTTGTTGAGCTATATCGAAAAAGAAAAAGCTACGCATCTTGTATCTACGCCCAGCTTTTTAGAAAGTCTTACGCCAGGTAAATATGGTAATTTAAAAAGAATTGTTGCCGGGGGAGAACAATGCTCGCCTGCCCTTGCTGCCAGGTGGAGTACATACATCGACTTTTATAATGCATACGGTCCAACAGAAACTACGGTTACCATTATTGAATGTAAATACACTGCCGCCCTCGATAACCTTTTTCCTATTGGCCGACCCTTTGCTAATACTTCGGTGTATGTTGTTGGACCCGGTGGATGGCTGGTGCCCGAAGGTGTAAGTGGCGAAATTTGGCTGGGCGGCGACAGTGTAACCCGTGGCTACCTTAACCTTTCCAAACAAACCAATCAAAAGTTTATAAGCGATCCTTTTAGTAATATACCCGGGCAAAGAATTTATAAGACTGGTGATCTTGGGCGTTGGTTAGCCGATGGCAATCTTGACTACCTCGGCCGCATGGATCAACAGGTAAAAATACGAGGCTTCCGACTTGAGTTGGGCGAAATTGAGCAAACCCTTTTACAAAGCGGGTTGGTAAAGCAAGCTGTAGTAATTGCTGCCAGTCCTGATGAGCAAAGTGTACTGCAATTGGTGGTATATTACGTTAGAATAAATTTAGTAGACCACCTGCAGCTAAAAGCTTACCTGCAACAAAGGCTGCCCGAGCATATGGTGCCAACGCGCTGGCTGCCTTTGCAGCAAGTGCCCTTAACCACCAATGGTAAGGTAAATGTAAAGGCGTTGCCATACGCCTTTAATGCAGCAGATGATGTGGAGGAACAAGTTGCTCCCCGAAACGAAACGGAGCAAACCATTGCCGATATCTGGCAGCAGTTATTAGGTGTTCAATTACCCGGCATTTACCAAAATTTCTTTCAGTTGGGTGGCCACTCGTTATTGGCCATCAGGTTAATTGCAGCACTTAAAAAAGCGTTTGAAGTTGAAGTGAGTATTAAAGAAATTTTTTATCATCCCACCATTGCTCAAATGGCTGGCTTTATAGCCACGTTGCCAAAGGGTAACAAAATGCCGCCAATGGTCACGGTCAACCCCAGGCCGGCAAACATTCCTGTATCGTTTAGCCAGGAGCGGTTATGGTTTATTGATAAGTTTAAAGAAAGCAGCCAATACCACATACCCGTGGCGCTTACACTTTATGGGCACCTGCATATAAATTATTTGCAAAAAGCGTTTGTGGCGCTATTGAAAAAACACGAGGTGTTGCGTACAGTACTCATTGAACAACGCGGCACACCGTTCCAATTAATACTCAATGCAACCGCATGGAAAATAAATGTAGTAGAAGCGGAGGGCTATAGTACCACCGAATTAGATGAGTTGCTAAAAGCCGAAGTGCGAAAACCATTTAACCTGGCAAAAGATATTCCTTTACGGGCCTCCCTTTATAAACTATCGGCCACGCAGGCAATACTGCTGGTGGTACAACATCACATTGCTACCGATGCCTGGTCTACCCCCATATTAATGAACAAACTGACTGGTTTGTACAACCAATATCAACAAAAAGGAACAGCACCAATGGGGCGGCCCGGCCTACAATATGCGGATTACACTATTTGGCAACGCAATTATTTTACCAGCCAGGTATTGCACCAAAAAATTGACTATTGGAAGCAGCAATTGGCCAATGTGCAACCTCTGGAACTTCCGGCCGACTTTACACGGCCCGCCGAATTATCGGGTAACGGAGCTTCCCTTGCCTTTACCATTGATAAGGCATTGATGAAACAATTGCAACAGGTAAGCACTGCCAACAACAGTACCCTGTTTATGACCATGATGGCTGCCTTTAAGGTGTTGTTGTATAGGTACACCCAGGCATCCGATATATGCGTGGGCACGCCGGTGGCCAACCGAAACCAGCCAGAGGTGGAGGAAATGATTGGCTTTTTTGTAAACACACTGGCCATCCGTACCGATGTGCAGAAATCGGATAGTTTTGACATGGTATTGCAAAAGGTAAAGGCTACCACTTTGTCAGCTTACGACCACCAGGATCTTCCATTTGAAAAGGTGGTGGAAAATGTGGTGGTTACCCGCGACAGAAGCCGAAGCCCGCTTTTCCAGGTAATGTTTGCCATGCAAAAAGTGTTAGAAACATCTGTGAAATTAATAGGGTTACAAGTTGAACCAAAAGCACTTGAGGTACAACAGGCTAAATTTGAACTAACCTTTAACCTAACTGAAACAAGTAATGGAATATTAGGTACCGTAGAGTTTAGTACCGACCTATACCTGCCAGGGCGCATACAGTCATTGGCAGGCCACTTTGTTACCTTGTTACAGTCAATTGCTACAGCGCCCGCAAACAATATTGGTTCGCTCAACATTTTACCTGAGGCCGAAACAAATACCCTGCTGCGTGTTTTCAATAAAAATATTAATACTGCTGTTGTTGACGAAACCTTTATTGACCTGTTTAATAAACGGGTGGTCCTACAACCAAATGCAACGGCGCTGGTATTCGATAATCAAAAAGTAACCTTTAGCGAGCTGAATAGTAAGGCCAACAACATAGCCGGTTATCTTTTACAGCAAGGTATTGTGGCCGAAAGTGTAGTGCCTGTTTGTATCAACCGGTCGCCTGAACTGGTAATGGCCATACTGGGTATATTAAAGGCAGGGGCGGCCTATGTACCTTTAGACCCGGCATACCCGCAGCAGCGCATTGCATTTATGATAAGAGATGTGCAGGCGCGGTTGGTTTTGGCTGGTAACGACACTATCAATAGCGTACCTTCATACGCTGGTATTACCATTACCAATGTGCAGGAGGCGCTGAGTTTTAAAAAGCCGCCTCACTTACAGTTACCGCAATGCGCCGGCAATCAACTCGCCTACGTTATTTATACTTCGGGGTCAACCGGAAAGCCAAAAGGCGTAATGATTGAACATGCTTCGCTGGCTAATTTAATTAACTGGCATGTATCGGAATATGAGGTTAACGAACAATCAATTAGCACCTGTATGGCAGGTGTGGCCTTTGATGCGTTTGGCTGGGAGTTGTTCCCTTACCTTGTGGCAGGTGCAACCATCCACCTGTTGCCCAATACCTTTACTTTTACTGGCGCAAACCTGGTGCAGTTTTGTATATATAATAACATTACCCACGCTTTTGTTTCTACTGCATTAGTGCCCGGCTTCATAGGTGAAAGCAATACGGCACTTCCACATTTAAAACAATTGCTTACAGGAGGCGATAAATTACCGCCGGTAAACACCTCAGCACTATCCTACAGGCTCATAAATAATTACGGCCCCACCGAAAATACGGTGGTAGCTACCAGCTACGTATTGCCAAAAACAACCAACACACAGGTACCTTACATTGGCAAACCGGTAAGCAATATGCATTTGTATATTGTTGACGGCAATCATCAATTAGTGCCTGTGGGCGTGCCGGGGCAAATTTGTTTGGCGGGCATACAATTGGCCAGGGGATATTTTGGAAATGCTGATTTAACCAATCAACAGTTTGTACCTAATCCGTATGCTACCGGTAACAACCAGCGTATGTACCTTACCGGCGATGTAGGCCGTTGGACCACTGATGGAAATGTTGAATACCTGGGCAGGTTTGACGAGCAGGTAAAGGTGAGGGGTTATCGAATTGAGTTGGGCGAAATAGAAAGCCAGGTTTTGCAAACCGGGTTGGTAACACAAACGGTGGTGGTGGTAAAAAACGATGCCACTGTTGAAAAATTATTGGTTGGCTACGTGGTAGCCAACAACAATTATCTGCAGGAGGCGTTGATAGGCGAACTTCGCAAAAAGCTGCCAGAGTTTATGGTTCCATTGAATTGGATGGTGTTGTTGTCGCTTCCATTAACGCCTAATGGAAAAATTGATAAAAAGGCATTGCCTTCAATTGATTTGGCCAATGCCGGTACGGCAACTTTTGTAGCACCATCTACCAAAATGGAGCTTCAACTGGCAGGCATATGGAGTGGGTTTTTAAATATTGAAACGATAGGGATACATGATAACTTTTTTGAATTGGGCGGCCATTCGTTGCTGGCCATGCGCCTGATAGCTACCATAAAGGAGCAATTGGGTATTGATGTAGCGGTAAAAGAAGTTTTTGAGTTTAGCACCATTGCCGAATTAAGCAGGTTTTTAGAAGTGAAATCTGCCAGCATAATCAGTACTTGCACTCCCGATGAGTTTGATGAAATGGTTATTTAATAATGGAATGTAAAATATCGGCACGAAAAAAATGATAAGTTGAAAAAGGCGATAGACATATTATACACGGCAAGACAGCAAAGCATAGGGGTGCTGTCGAATGGGGACGATATTAACCTTCGTATACCCAAAGGCAAAGCCATTGACAAGGAACTGTTGCAGCAAATAAAAAATAACAAGGCAGACCTTATTGCCACACTTAAAAATAACAGCCGCCAACCTGCCAAAGGCGATAGAAGTATTGCTGCTTATAACCGCAACCAGGTGGAGTTTGCCCCGCTATCGTTTAGCCAGGAAAGGCTTTGGTTCATTCATCAATTAGAGGGTAGCCAGATTTACCATTTAAATACCAGGTTACTGTTGACCGGTAATTTAAATATTGAGGCATTGTCGTTTGCACTTAAAAGTATTGTACAACGCCACGAAGTACTGCGTAGCATCATACTCGAAAACAATGGCAAACCTTACCAGCAGGTAATACCTGCCGATAACTTGCAACTGGAAATAGTTGACGAAGCAGGCTTAATGGAAGAAAGTATAGCATTAAATGAGTTGATAGGTACGTTGGCCGGGCGCCCATTTAACCTTGCCTGCGATTATTTGCGTCGTGCATTGCTGGTAACTATGGGCAATAAAAAACATTTAATGGATCTTACTACGCATCATATTGCTTCGGATGCATGGTCGTTGCCCATTATGGTTAAAGAAGTAACTGAATTGTATAACCAGTTTTTAAAAGGCAACACACAACTACTGCCACCGTTGCCCATTCAGATTGCCGACTACGCAATATGGGAAAAGGAAAGCCTTACAAAAGAGGTATTGGAAACCAAGCTGGACTATTGGCGAAATAAACTGCAGGGCGTAGCGACCCTACAATTGCCCACCGATTTTGCGGGCCTTCGAACATATTTGGCCAGGAAAATTCGTTCGTATAAAGGAAAGATTTTTAAAGTGTTAGCCTTAGACTGCAATAACACACTTTGGAAGGGTATTTGTTGAGAGGCGGGCAGGTAAGGAGTGGTTATTAATGAACATTTTAAAACCTGGCAACAATTTTTGCTAAAAAAGTACAATGAAGGTTTTTTATTAGTGCTTTATAGTAAAAACAACGAAGCCGACGTTTGGGAGGTTTTTGATAAACATCCTGAAATGGTGCTGGCAAAAGAGCATATTGCAGCACATAGGATAAATTGGAATAATAAGCCTGACAATGTACAGGCGCTGGCCCGCGAACTGAATGTTGGCGTGGACAGTTTTATTTTTATTGACGACAGTGCGTTTGAAATAGAACAAATGCAAGGCGCACAACCTGGTGTTTGTTGTTTGCAACTGCCCACCGATGATAATGATTTGAACGATTTTGCCAAACATACCTGGGAGTTTGACGTGTATAAAACTACCGGCGAAGATGCGTTGCGAAACAGCTTGTACCGAACCGAAAAGGCAAGGAAGACTGAGGAAGAAAAGCATACTTCGTACAACGAATTTTTGCAGTCGTTACAAATAAAAGTAACCTGCCGAAACCTTCAGGAAAGCGATATTGACAGGGCGTTGCAACTAAGTATTCGTACCAACCAGTTTAATATGAACGGTGTACCAAAAAGCAGGGAGGAGATTGTACGAACCATATGCAACAGCCAATACCTGGGATGGGTGATAGAGGTGACAGATCGTTTTGGCGATTATGGAACGGTGGGCCTGGTGTTAGGCAACCTAAATGGGCCTACATTGTACCTCGATAGCTTTCTGTTAAGTTGCCGGGTATTAGGTAGGGGAGTTGAAAAAACGGTTTGGGACTAACTAAATCAATACTGTGTTGAACAAAACCTACACCATATGGCAATAAGTTTTGTTATAACCGAAAAAAATAAGCCGTTTGAACAATTTGTGAACCTGCTGGGTGCACAGGCAAATGATAATGGCACTGAGTGGGTTGTTAAAGTAAAATATTCTATAGAAGAAATTGGAAGTAATTCATGAGCGATCCTACAAATAAGAAACAGTTTGGAAGAACGGGTAAAGATATTTTTAACCTTGTCCGGTTAAAGCAAACCGGCGCTGCGATAGATAAATCGCCAGTGCCGGTAGGCATAGTGCAAACTGCATTGGTAACAATGTGGCAGGCTGTCTTGGGGCATACCAATTTTTCTACCACCGACGATTTTTTTAAGATTGGCGGAAACAGCATCAAGGCCGTACAACTGGCTGGCAGGTTGGCAAAACATTTTTCAATAAATGTTGAGCTGACCGACATTTTTTTGAACCCGTCTATTACGTTACTTGAACTTATTGTTCAACAAAGGCTGGAGACCGGGGTATACAATCCCATTGTGGCATTGGTACCGCGGCCTGAGCGTTTACCACTATCGTTTAACCAGCAGCGGTTATGGTTTATACACCAACTGGAAGGTAGTGTTCAATATCACCTTCCGCTACTATTTTCACTAACAGGCAATGTGTCTATTGATGCGTTACAGCAGGCATTATTGAAAATGGTAGATAAGCATCAAAGCCTGCGTACGGTTGTAGCTGGCGATGGTGGCGAGCCCTTGCAGCAACTACTACCTGCCGATAACTGGCAGTTACAGGTGTTAGAATCTGTTCCCGGCGGCATCACATTTGCCGGGGCACATATAGACGAATTGGTGAATAAACCATTTGACCTCGCCGGCGATTTTATGATTCGTGGCCATCTCACCAGGATATCGGAAAATGAATATTGGCTACTGCTGGTAATCCATCACATAGCAGCCGATGGGTGGTCGATGTCGGTTTTGGCAAATGAACTGCTTGAAGGTTATTCGGCCATAATACAAAACAAGCCAGTAGCGGAAAAGCCACTTTCGCTGCAATATGCTGATTATGCCCAGTGGCAAAAAATGCTTTTCGATAACAATTACCTACAGCCAAAACTTGATTTTTGGAAGGTGCTGTTAAAGGATACTGAAACGCTTACCATTGCCACCGACTATCAACGACCACCGGTGCAAAGTAGCAGGGGAGATGTTGTAGATTTTGTTATACCGTCGCAATTAATTCAATCGTTAAAGCAATTTAGCGACAGCCAAAATACAACCCTGTTCAATACCCTGTTAGCAGCCTTTAATGTTTTGCTTTACTACTATACCGGCCAACGCGATGTATGCGTGGGTACTGTTGTAGCCAACCGGCCGGTGGCTGAGTTGGAAAAGATCATAGGGTTTTTTGCCAATTCAATTCCTCTCCGCAATAACATAAAAGAACACCAGTCGTTTGAGGCGTTTTTGCAAAAGGTAAAGGGAAGTGCTATGGAAGCCATTAAAAACCAGGATGTTCCTTTTGAAAAAATTATTGAAGCAGTAGTACTGGAGCGTGATATTAGCCGCCAGCCATTGTTTCAGGTAATGTTTGTGTTGCAAAATACGCCCAGCTTGCCTGAGTGGAAAATGACTGATGTTAAGCTTACACAGGTGCCACTTCATCAGCATACATCTAAATTCGATATCACCTTTAACCTTTCCGAAACAGCCAATGGTTTAGTCGGCGAGATTGAATATTGCACAGATCTTTTTAGGGAAGATACTATTGCGCAAATGGCTGCGCATTACATCAACTTACTAGGGTCAATTGCAACCAACCCCGGTGTTCCAATAGATGAATTAAATATGCTGTCGGATGCTGAAACGGATAAGCTGCTTCATGCGTTCAACGATACAAAAAGTGATATTACCAACGATAGATCGTTGATCAAAATATTTGAACAGCAGGCAGAAGAAAAGTCGGAATCCATTGCATTGATTTTTGAAGAGGAGGAAATAACTTTTGGCGGGTTAAACAAGCTTGCCAACCAACTGGCTCATTTATTAAAAAGTAAGGGCATCGTAAGTGGTTCAATGGTACCCGTTTGTTTTAATAATTCAATACAAATGATGGTGGCCATTTTTGGCGTATTGAAAGCAGGCGGCGCATACGTGCCCCTTAAGCCCGATATGCCAATGGACAGGCTTTGCTTTATGATCGGTGATGTAAAAGCTAAGGTTGTGTTGGCTGATGAAAAATATGTTGAAAAGCTATCAGGTAAAGGCGATTGGGAAGTTGTTGCGTTAACCAATCATTTTAATGAATTGGCTAAGTTCGATGATAGCAATCCCGGGGTAAAGATAGAAGCAGAAAACCCCGCTTATGTTTTGTACACTTCGGGCTCAACAGGCCAACCGAAAGGTGTGCTGATACAGCATGGAAGTTTATTAAATTACCTGCTAAATAGCAATACCAACTATACTGGTAATGCCGAAGCGGCCTCAGGTAGTTATATCCACTTGGCCTACACCTTCGATGCTTCGGTCACAGCCTTGTTTATGCCACTTTTAAATGGCCGGTCCGTAGTAATAAGTTCACCTGAATATTACAATGCTTTTGAAGACCCCAACTTTTGCAAGCATGCACCATACGACTTTTTAAAACTTACACCCGCCCATTTGCCATTGCTGGAAAACGCGGTAATGGCCAATGGTGAAATGGTTACTAATACTTTGGTATTGGGTGGTGAAGCCTTATTTATAAAGTATTTCAATTATTATATACAGGAAGGAATTTCGGTAAATGTAATAAACGAGTATGGCCCAACCGAAGCTACTGTGGGGTGCAGTACTTACCACTTTAACACAGTAACAAAACTGCCCGGGTCAGGCGAGGATATATTGATTGGAAAACCCATCGGCAATGTTCAGCTTTATGTAATGAGCAATGGCAGGTTGGCGCCCATTGGCGTACCGGGCGAAATTTATATTGGCGGCCATGGTTTGGCAAAAGAGTATCTGAATAACGCTGAGCTAACTGCCGTAAAGTTTATACCAAACCCATATAGTACAGCAGGGAAACGGTTGTACAAAACAGGCGATGTTGGCCGCTGGTTACCATCAGGCGACCTGCAATACCTTGGCCGAACCGATGACCAGCTAAAAATTAGAGGATACCGAATTGAGCCGGGCGAAATTGAGCAGGCAATTCTTAAACACATACAGGTTAGCCAGGCAACAGTAGTGCCCGTTAAAGCTGGCAGCAGTGATCAGTTAGCAGCTTATTTTGTTGCTGATGAAAAAATTAAACCGGGTGAGTTAGTTACTTTTTTGTCGGGTCAGTTGCCTTTGTATATGGTGCCCGATTATTGGATGCAGGTGGAGGCTTTCCCCCTTACGGCCAATGGAAAAATTGATAAAAAGGCATTGCCATCTCCCAATAAAAATAACATTGGCAAGAAGCCATTCAGGTTGCCCGAAAGCGAACTGCAACAAAATATACTTGCCATCTGGCAAAGGCTTTTAGCCCAGAAGGAGATAAGTATCGACGACAACTTTTTTACTATTGGAGGGCACTCTATTTTGGTAATGCGTTTTGTGGCCTCATTACGGGATGAAGTAAAAGTTGAGTTGTCGATAAAAGATTTTTTTCAGCACCCCACTATTGCCGGTATCTCAATTTTGTTGGAGCAAAAAGTTATTGCGGCCAAACTGCCGCAAATACATGCTGGTAGCCGGCCAGCCCGCCTTCCGCTATCATTCAGCCAACAACGGCTTTGGTTTATAAATAAACTACACGGCTCGGTTCAATATCATTTACCCATCGCTTTACAACTAAAAGGTCAGGTCAATATCACTGTGCTTGAAGCTTCGATAAGGGCCGTTATTGACAGGCATGAAGTACTACGGACTATTTACCTTGAGCATGAGGGCGAGCCTTATCAATTAATACAAGAAGCCAGCAATTGGAAGTTAACTATCCAAACCAATCCATCTTACGCAAGCCGCGAAGCACTGGTGTATTATCTGTCAACACAGGTAAACGTACCCTTTAACCTGGCAGGTGATTATTTGATTAGGGCTGAGCTGATTGCAATGCATCCCGATGAACATGTGTTGTTTATAAACTTACATCACATAGCATCCGACGGTTGGTCTGTTTCCATTCTTAAAAACGAAATTGCTGCGTATTATCAGCACTTAAGTAATAAATCAAAATTGAGCCTTACGCCATTGCCTGTTCAATATGCCGATTATGCCATCTGGCAACAAAATTATCTTAAGGGCGATGTTTTGCAAAATGGTTTGGATTTTTGGACAAGTCAGTTGCAGGGTGTTGAAGCGCTTCAGTTTCCAACCGATTATAAGCGCCCTGCGGTACCGGGCTTTCATGGTGCGGCAGCAGAACGTAGGATTTCCGCAGAAGTGTTGCAAGGTTTACAGGCCATTAATCAGCAGCAGAACACCACGCTGTTCATTACCTTATTGGCAGCTTTTAAAATTTTATTATTTCGATACACAGGTCAGCAGGATATCTGTGTTGGTACCTCGGTTGCTAACCGTCAGTTAAAAGAAACGGAGAACCTAATTGGTTTCTTTGTAAGCAATATTGCATTGCGTAGCCAGGTAAAAGGCAATGATTCTTTTGCCGCATTACTTAGCCAGGTAAAACAAACTACATTGGCTGCCTACGAGTATCAGCATATTCCTTTTGAAAAGGTAGTGAAAGCAGTAGTAAACGAAAGGGATATGACCCGCAACCCCATATTTCAGGTGCTGTTTGTACTGCAGAACATTCCTGAATTGGCGCATGTTAATTTACCTGGCATACAATTAACACCCATAAAACTTGAACAATCCACCGCCCAACTCGATCTGGTTTTTAATATAAAAGACGACGGAGATGGCTTGTATGTATCGGTTAATTATAAAACAGAATTATTTAGCCGTTCAACTATATATAGGTTGTTGGCCAACTTTGAAGTGTTGCTTACCCGTATTGTTAACCATGCTGATACCGCAATTAATGAACTGCCCATACTTACGAGGCACGAACAAAAATTATTAGTCGAAGACTTCAATCAAACGGCTGCACCGGAATTATTTGAACAAACTGTCGTTGACCTTTTTAACCAGCAGGCCTTTCAGCAGCCCAAGGCAACCGCTATTATATTTAAAAATGAAACACTTTCGTATGGCCTGTTGCGGCAACAAAGTAACCGGTTGGCAAATTATTTAATAGGCAAAGGTGTAAAGCCGGAACATAAAGTTCCCCTGTGTTTTGAACGGGGCCCAGATATGATGGTAGCAATATGGGCAGTGTTAAAAGCCGGTGCTGCCTACGTGCCTATTGACCCATTGTACCCCGCGGAAAGAATTGCTTTTGTTGTAAAAGATATCGAAGCTTCGTTGTTTTTATGCAATAGCGATACGCTTACCTCAGCAAATTCAATAGCTGATATCGAAATTGCCGACATTGATCGTGACCAGGTGATAATTGAAAATTGCGATGATAATTTTCTTTCATTAGCCACACCTGGTGGCCTGGCATATATCATATATACTTCGGGAAGTACCGGCCGGCCAAAAGGAGTAATGATCGATCACCGATCGCTGTTACATTACGTAGTAAATAGTAAAACGAATTACGTTGATGTAGATAGTCTATCGACCGGATCTTTCATCCACCTGAGTTATACTTTCGATGCATCAGTTACTGCGTTGTTTATGCCATTGCTTGCCGGCAAATCAGTGGTCATTAGTTCAGGGCAAGGCGTTACTGTTTTTGAAGAAGAGAACTTTGTAAAATATGCTCCGTATGATTTTTTAAAGATCACGCCAGCACATCTTACATTACTTAAAGCTATTGAAACACGAGGCCCCCAATGGTTTACGCCAAAGCTGGTTATTGGTGGCGAAGCGATATTTCCCGGGCAGTTTGATTATTTTAAAGATGAGCATATCGACGTTGAAATAATTAATGAATACGGCCCAACTGAGGCTACGGTTGGTAGCACGGTGTATGCCTTTTCAACCATAAGAGATACTGATAAAATAAAAAACGGAATTTTTATTGGCAAGCCTATAGACAATGCTACTATTTATATAGTTGATGAAGCAGGCAATTTACTTCCCGTAGGTGCTTTTGGCGAAATTGCTATTGGGGGTGCAGGCTTGTCGCAAGGGTACGTAAACCTGAAGGAATTAACTGACGAAAAGTTTATTCAAAACCCATTTGATGAAACAGGCCTTTCCAAATTATATAAAACAGGCGATTATGGAAGGTGGCTGGCGGATGGCAACATTGAATACGCAGGCCGCAAAGACGACCAGCTTAAAATAAGAGGCTACCGGGTTGAGTTAGGAGAGATAGAAAATGCCATTTTGCAAAGCGGGTTGGTAAAACAAGCCGTCGTAATAGCAAAGAAAGACAAAGAAAACAACAAGCGGTTATTGGCTTACGTTGTTTGCACAACTAAGGGTGATATAGGCCAGGTAGAAAAATATTCGGCAAGTGTTCTTCCCGAATATATGAAGCCCGCTTTTTGGATCGAAATTGATTTTATGCCGTTAACCATTAACGGCAAGGTTGATAAAAAGGCATTACCCGAACCCACGACACATCAGCAAAATGAAAATATTGAAACAACGGAGTTCAAAGGCACTGAATGGCATGAAAGGCTTGTTGAAATATGGAAGGATTTATTGGAAGTAGACGAGGTCGCTATCAACGATAACTTTTTTGCCCTGGGTGGCGATTCATTATTGGCGGTCAGGGTTATTGCAGCTATCAGAAAAAAGCTGGCAGTTGAGGTAAAGACTAATGCAATCTTCTATCATTCTACTATTGCCTCGTTGGCGGCCTATATCAATTCGGCAAATAATCAAGAAATACTCCCCACCATTCAATTAGCTGCAAGGCCTCAACACATTCCATTAAGCTATGGCCAGGAGCGCTTATGGCTGATTGATAAAATTGAAGGAAGTGTTCCTTATCATTTAAACACTGTACTGGACTTAGATGGCCCTGTCAATATTGAAGCATTAAACGGTGCCTTTAAAAAAATTATTGAACGACATGAAACCTTAAGAACGATATTTAGGGAAGAGGAAGGTGGAGTGTTCCAACAAATTAAATCTCACATTGATTGGCAGCTTGATACCTTGAATATTCCTGATTTTGACACGAATGAAAAAGAAACCGACAAACAGATCGGGCTATATATCAATACGCCCTTCGGGTTAAGTAAAGATTATATGATCAGGGCTATGATCATTAGCGGAAATACCCATAAACATATTCTTGTCATCACCATCCACCACATCGCATCCGACGGCTGGTCAAACGGAATTTTTATAAAGGAACTGGTCGAAAGTTACCAGGCAATTGTAAATGATCGTAAGTCTTTATTACCACCTTTGCCTGTTCAATATGCCGATTATGCCCTATGGCAGCGCCAATGGTTATCGGGTAAAGTGTTGGAGGATAAACTGGCATTTTGGAAAAAGAATTTGCAAGACATTGCACCATTAAATCTTCCGCCCGATAATAAAAGGCCAGCCATACAATCGTTTGAGGGAAACGTCCTTTCGTTTAATCTCGATAAGAAAATGCTTGCTGGTTTAAAGGCCCTGAGCAGAAAGAATGATGCCACTTTATTTATGACGTTGTTGGCTGCATTTAAAGTGTTGATGTTTAAATATAGCAACCAGGAGGATATTGGTATTGGTACACCGGTTGCCAACCGTCCCCTTCACGAAATTGAAAACCTGGTCGGATTTTTTACAAATACGATAGTGCTACGATCGAACGTGAATCCGGACAGTTCGTTTGATGAATTTTTACAATCGGTTAAGCAAACCACTTTGCAGGCATTCCAACACCAGGATGTACCATTTGAAAAGGTGGTTGATGTGGTGTTACAGAAAAGAGATATCAGCCGCAGCCCTTTATTCCAGGTAATGTTTGTTTTACAGAACGAAGCTTCAGCAGGGCCAATATTTAGTGGCGATATTCTAATTAGTCCGAAAGAATTTGCCAATACAACTTCCAAATACGACTTGTCTTTCTTTGTAAAAGAAAGCCATGAAGCCATTGAGGGTTTTGTTGAATTTGCAACTCATCTATTCAGGGCAGAAACCATTCTTACAATGGTTGCACACTTTCGCGAATTATTGGTTTCAATCATCGATGACCCGAGGCAAAAGGTGGGTAACCTTTCTCTCCTGTCTTCTTCAGAAGAGCACCAGCTATTGAACGATTTTGCAGGCAAAGTATTTCCTCATCCCCCTATATTGCTTCACGAACAAATTGAAGCGCAATTGCTGCAGACACCACTGGCAGTAGCCATTAAAGCTAACGGTCATCAGCTAACTTACCAGGAACTAAGCGAACGCAGTACGCAGCTATCGCAATACCTGGTTCAAAAAGGCGCAGTTGCGGGTAGCCTTGTTCCAGTGCTGATGGAGCGTACTATAAATATGGTAGTGGCGCTGCTTGGGATACTAAAGAGCGGGGCAGCCTATGTACCAATTGACCCATTATACCCCCAGGAGCGGATAGGGTATATGATAGCAGAGGCAGGCGCCACCATTGCCATCAGCAGCAATGCTTATAAATCCCTGCTACCACAAAACCTTGAAGTGATCGACATGGTAAAAGACTGGGAAATCATCAACCAACAACCATTTTCCGCCCTACCAGCAACCAACAACAATCAACCGGAACTCGCTTACGTTATCTACACCAGCGGTAGCACAGGGCATCCAAAGGGAGTAATGATCAGCCATGAAAGCGCTGGTGTGTTCATCAACTGGTGCAAACAAGAATTTGGCGATACCACTTTCGATACCGTTTATGCCGGCACCTCCATCAGCTTCGACCTGTCGGTGTTCGAACTGTTCTATACCCTGAGCGCCGGTAAAACAATCCGCCTGCTGCAGAATGGACTGGAAGCCCCCAAATATTTAAAAGAAGACACCAACGTACTGCTAAATACAGTGCCGTCGGTTATAGAGAGTTTGCTAAAAGAACAAACCGATCTCAGCAATGTAACAGCCATCAACATGGCCGGCGAACCGGTAAGCGCATATGTACAGCTACACCTCGATCAGCAAAAGATAACCGTAAGAAACCTGTACGGTCCCAGCGAAGACACCACGTACAGTACCGTTTACCGCATGCACAATGGGCAGCCATTGTTAATAGGTAAACCCATCCACAACACCACCATTTACATACTGAACCAACAGGGCCGGTTGCAGCCCGTTGGCATTGCCGGAGAGATCTGCATTGGCGGTAAAGGGCTTGCGCTGGGTTACCTTAACCAACCAGAACTTACGGCAGAAAAGTTTGTACCCAATCCCTTTAAAAAAGGCGAACGCTTGTATAAAACCGGCGATTTGGGACGATGGACAAAAGAGGGCAACATTGATTATTTGGGCCGCATAGACGACCAGGTAAAAGTGAGGGGTTACCGTATAGAACCCGGCGAGATAGAAAGCGTACTACAGCAAAGCGGGCAGGTAACACAGGTGGCCGTGCTGGCATTAACCAACCAACAGGGCAATAAATACCTGTGTGCCTTTATAGTGCCCAAAGCCAAAAAAACTTTTCAGCAAAACCAACTGCGGCAGTATGCGGCCAATCGCCTTCCCGACTTTATGGTGCCTCAAAGCTGGGCACAATTGGATAGCCTGCCCCTGACCCCCAATGGCAAAACCGATCGCAAAAAGCTGGCATCGATGGCTCCTGGTATCACCACCGAGACCCATCAATACCAGGCCCCGCAAAGCAAGGCTGAAAAAGACCTTGCTTCTATTTGGGGCGAACTGCTGGGCAATCAGCGGGTGGGCATCGATGATAACTTTTTTGAACTGGGTGGCGACAGCATACTAACCATACAGGCTGTAAGTAGAGTTAACCGGTTAGGTTATGAACTGCAGCCACGCGACATTTTTTTACATCAAACCATTGGCCGCCTAACTAAGGCCATGGCAGAACGTACGGCCACCACCATCACGGCCGAACAGGGAACACTAACCGGCCAGGCGGTGCTGCTACCCATACAACAATGGTACCTGCAACATGCCAGTGGCAATGTATCGCACTACAACCAAAGCATACTGCTACACTTGCATAAAGATGTTGGCGAAGACCAACTCTTAAACATTGTTGCCAGCCTGACCGGGCGGCACGACGCACTTCGTTTCCGCTACACTTATATCAAACAAAAGTGGCAGCAGTGGTATAGCAAAGCAACAGGAAGTTTATTAGTGGAAGACTTACGAAACAGCACAGATACAACGGCCGATATACAGAAGCTGGCCCGCCAATACCAAAGCAGCCTTAATATAGAAAAAGGTGATTTGGTAAGAATGGTATGGATACAAATGCCACGCGAAGGACAGGTTCCTCCAGCCAATAATCAACAATCAACCATCAACGCTTCCGGCAACGACCAACGATCAACTGACAACGCACCACTCTGCACTCACCAGCCAAATCGGCTTCTTATCATCATCCACCATCTTGCCATAGATGGTGTATCGTGGCGAATATTATTGGAAGATATGGAAGTGATGCTTTTGGCCGCTCAACAGGGTAGCGATGTCAGGCTTCCTGCCAAAACCAGCAGCTACCGGCAGTGGGCACAGGCATTGCAGCAATATGGCCAAAGCCAACAGGTACAGCAACAATTACCTTACTGGCAGCAGGTACAACAGCAGGCTCAACCGCTTACCACCGATTTTAAATATGATGAGGTGGTAAGGCAGCAGGACATAATGTACCATCAGTCAACCCTGGATGCAGGTACCACGCAGCAACTGTTGCAACAGGTGCCCAGGGTTTACCATACCGAAATAAACGACCTGTTGCTGGCAGCCCTTAGCCGCACTTTTAAACAACAACAAAACAACAGTAAGCTGCTTATAGGCCTTGAAGGCCATGGCCGGGAAGATATAGCCGCAGACATTGACATTACCCGAACCGTAGGTTGGTTTACCAGCCTTTACCCCGTATTGCTGGATAGCAGCGATGCAAGCAATGACGACGAGCTGATACAATGCATAAAAGAGCAATTGCGCAGAGTACCTGGTAAAGGGTTGGGCTATGGCATATTAAAATACCTTAACCAGGAACATAGCCTGCAAGCCAACGATACGTGGGAAATTGTTTTTAACTACCTTGGTCAGCTTGACAACGCAACCGCAGGCAGCCAATGGTTTGCAGTGGCAACTGAACCATCTGGTACCAATCAGGATGGCCAGGCCGCCATCTCAGAAAAGTTATCAATCAATGCCCAGGTACACCATGGCCGGTTAACTATAGCGTGGGCCTACAGCAGCAAACATTTTGCCCCCGAAACCATAGAAGTATTTGCGCAGGCCTACCTACAAAATATTAGTAGCCTGGTAAGCCATTGTATAAAACAGGAAAAGACAACCGGGCAGGTATACACCCCGTCTGACTATGGCATTGGCCACGAAGTAAGCTACCACGACCTGAACAAATTTTTGCAAACAGCTCATAACGGACAGCCGCTGCGGAAGCAGATAGAAAGCCTGTACAAACTTAGCGGCCTTCAACAGGGTATGCTTTTTCACAGCCTTTACCAGCACTATAATACAGCCTATGTGCAACAGCTAAGTTGCACGCTTCAGGACCTGAATATAGAAGCCTTTAGTAAAGCATGGCAGCAGGTGTTGCGGCATCACAGCATTTTGCGGAGTGCCTTTTATGCTAATGCATTGGCCTTGCCGGTGCAGGTGGTAATGAAAGCCGTAACACTTTCTGTGGATGAACAAAACCTCACTCATCTTTCAAAAGAACAACAAACAGCAGCGATAACGGCGTTTGAAAAAGCGGACCGTAAAAAAGGCTTTAACTACCACCAGGCGCCGCTGATGCGCCTTACCTTATTAAACACAAGCGAGGGGCACCGGATGGTTTGGACTTACCATCACCTGTTGATAGACGGGTGGTCGCTGCCAGTGCTGATGCAGGAGTTTCTGATGGCATACGACGATTTGCACAATGGCCAGGAACCAACAATCCAATCTATTACTCAAGATAAATACGAAGACTACATTCGTTATACAGAGCAGATAGACAAACCGGCTGAAGAAGCATACTGGCGCAGCTATCTGCAAAAGGTGGAAGGACCCACGCTGTTGCCGTTTATAAGTGCCACAGCCGACCGAAACAAGACCGAAGGCGACTACAGATCCGAACGTTTGAACATAAGCACCGAACATAGTGCGGCCATCCATGCCTACACCCGGCAAAACCGGATAACGGTTAATACGCTAATGCAGGGCATTTGGTCGTACCTGTTAAGCCAGTATACCGGCAATCAGCATGTGGTGTATGGCATCATAGTATCGGGTCGTCCCGAAGCGATAGCAGACATAGAACAGCGGGTTGGTCTCTACATCAACACCCTGCCGCTATACACCCAGGTAGACTATGAAAAAAATACAGAGAGCTGGCTGCGCGAAATACAGCAGGGGCAGGTAAACAGTCTTCCATGGCAACATACTCCGCTGGCCCATATACAAAGCCAGGCAGGCGTTCATGGCCAACTTTTCGACAGCATCCTGGTGTTCGAAAACTACCCTATCAGCCAGTTGTTAACCGGCCAGCAATGGGCTTTAAAGACAAGTGATGTGAAAGTGGAAGAACAAACCAACTACCCGCTAACCATTGCTATTCAAAGCGCCAACGAAATAAACATCACCTTTCAATACAATAGCAACCTGCTGCCGGGCCAATATGTACAGGCCATCAGCCGACACTTTAACGAAGTGCTGGCGCAGGTAATAAATGGCACTGAAAAACTTGGGCAGCTAAACCTATTAAGCCAAACGGAACAACAAGGACTGGTACAAAAAGGTAAAGGCCCTATAACGGATTATCCCAAACACAAAACCTTTGGCCAGCTATTTGAAGAGCAGGCAGCAAAGACCCCCAATAACATTGCCCTTGTTTTTCATGAAGAACGATATACCTATAAACAATTAAACGAACGATCTAACCAGGTAGCACTTTACCTGCGAAAAAAGGGCGTAACCGCCGAAACGCTGGTACCCATTTGTTTGGAACGAAGTGCAGAGATGATCATTGCCATGTTGGGTATTGTCAAAGCCGGCGGTGCCTATGTACCCATCGATCCCTTGTACCCGCAGGAACGGATCCATTACATGTTGGAAGACACTGCAGCAAAACTGGTTATTACCAGTGTAGCGTTAGAGGATAAGGTTACGAAAGATAACAATAGGGTAGAAGCGGTAATGATAGATGCTATGCAGCCAATCATTAACCGGCAGGCATCAACTAATTTGTCGCAGGTTGCAACAGCCAATAATCTTGTGTACGTTATGTATACATCAGGATCAACCGGACGTCCTAAAGGGGTAATGGTAGAGCACCGTAACCTAATGAATTTTACTGCCCACCAGTCAAAAGAAATTGGAGTGAATGAAGAAGAAAATATCTTATTATTTTCAAACTATGCCTTCGATGCATCGGTTGAGCAGATCGTATTGGGACTAACCACAGGCGCAGCGCTGATAGTGGCCGATAAAGCAACCGTTAGCGATCAACAATTGTTGTTGAGCTATATCGAAAAAGAAAAAGCTACGCATCTTGTATCTACGCCCAGCTTTTTAGAAAGTCTTACGCCAGGTAAATATGGTAATTTAAAAAGAATTGTTGCCGGGGGAGAACAATGCTCGCCTGCCCTTGCTGCCAGGTGGAGTACATACATCGACTTTTATAATGCATACGGTCCAACAGAAACTACGGTTACCATTATTGAATGTAAATACACTGCCGCCCTCGATAACCTTTTTCCTATTGGCCGACCCTTTGCTAATACTTCGGTGTATGTTGTTGGACCCGGTGGATGGCTGGTGCCCGAAGGTGTAAGTGGCGAAATTTGGCTGGGCGGCGACAGTGTAACCCGTGGCTACCTTAACCTTTCCAAACAAACCAATCAAAAGTTTATAAGCGATCCTTTTAGTAATATACCCGGGCAAAGAATTTATAAGACTGGTGATCTTGGGCGTTGGTTAGCCGATGGCAATCTTGACTACCTCGGCCGCATGGATCAACAGGTAAAAATACGAGGCTTCCGACTTGAGTTGGGCGAAATTGAGCAAACCCTTTTACAAAGCGGGTTGGTAAAGCAAGCTGTAGTAATTGCTGCCAGTCCTGATGAGCAAAGTGTACTGCAATTGGTGGTATACGTAGTAACAAAGGATGAAATGGAGATTACAACTTTAAAAGAATATCTACAGGGTCGGTTGCCTGAATACATGGTTCCCAGGCGGTGGATCAGGCTTCAACAAATTCCGTTAACAGGCAATGGCAAGGCCAATGTTAAGGCTTTACCACCACCCTTTGATGAAAAATACGATAACAATGAAATTATTTATCCACGCACGGAAACAGAAGCCTCCATAGCCACCATCTGGGAGCAGATGTTGGGCGTCAAATCGCCTTCATTAACTAAAAACTTTTTTGAACTGGGCGGCCATTCTTTGTTGGCAATAAGGTTGATTGCTGCTATCCGTAAGCAATTTCAGGTAGAGGTGGGTATAAAAGATGTATTTGAATATCCGACCATCGAAAGTTTAGCTGGTTTTATAGAAAACAACTCTTCAAAACCTTTGTTGCCACCTATCGAAGCGGTTCGTCCTTTACCTCAATACATTCCACTTTCGTTTAGCCAGGAGCGTTTGTGGTTTATTAATAAGTTTGAAGGAACCGTTCAATATCATATACCATTTGTATTACGGCTAACGGGTAGGTTAAACATTGAAAATCTTGAAAAAGCCTTTAAGTCAGTTGTTGAAAAACACCAGGTGTTACGTACCGTCATCAGCGAAAAAGATGGGCAGCCATTCCAATTGGTTAGAGAGGAAGATGATTGGCAGTTGGTTGTGAACGAAACTGTATTAACCGATGCAGGTGTACATGAATTTATTTTAAATGAAGTTGAAAGACCTTTTGATTTATCGGCTGATTATATGCTTCGGGCGTCTGTTATACCTACAGCAGGCGACGAGCATTTGTTGGTGATCGTAGTACATCATATTGCCAGCGACGGATGGTCGTCCACCATTATGGTTAAAGATATTTTTAGCGGTTATAACCTGGCCAATAGTGATATTGAGCAAACCCATACAGCTAACCAGCTACAGTATGCTGATTATGCCATTTGGCAACGAAATAACTTTACTGACGAATTCCTTCAACCCAAAATTGATTACTGGAAAAACAGGCTTTCCAATATAGAACCACTGGACCTTCCTGCCGATTTTAAACGGCCCGCTTTACTATCAGCAAAAGGCGCCGCTGTTAAATTTATATTGGATGCGCCGTTGGCAGCCGGCTTAAATAACCTGGGCAATCAATATGGTTCCACTTTATTCATTACCCTGCTAACTGCTTTTAAGGTTTTACTATCAAGGTATTCCCGCACAAGCGACATTATAATAGGTACACCTGTCGCCAACCGAAATCAACCGGAATTGGATGACATGATTGGCTTTTTTGTAAACACCCTTGCCATAAGAACTAAACTAACCAACGAGTTAAGTTTTTTAGAACTTTTAGCGTTGGTAAAAAATAATGTGCTGGAAGCTTATGAAAACCAGGAGGTGCCGTTTGAAAAAATAGTGGAGAATGTGGTACACACCCGGGACTTGAGCCGAAGCCCCATTTTTCAGGTAATGTTTGCATTGCAAAAACAGGAAGATGTAAAAGAAGCAACACCAGAAGGCCTGCTAATTCAACCGGAACCGCTGCTGGTAAATAATGCCAAATACGAGCTCACGCTCAATATTACTGACACAGCAAATGGGCTGGAGGGGTCGATTGAATATAGTACTGATCTGTTCAAAAAAGACCGAATAGAACGGATGATTATCCATTTTGTCCAGTTGTTGCATGCAATCGTTCAAAACGGGCAGACCGCTATTATCGATTTGCCATTGCTCGGCAGTAAGGAACAGGAGGTGTTATTATATGGATTTAATAAACCGATAGTACCGTTGGTAAATGAGGGTACTATTATCGATCGTTTTTACCAGCAGGTTCGTATGCAGCCCAATGCAATTGCCCTTGTGTACGATGGCGTTACCATTAGCTATTACGAGTTGAATAAAAAAGCAACGAAATTGGCTATGTACCTGGTTGATAAGGGCATTGCTCACGAAACTCCGGTGCCGGTTTGTATGTTCCGAAGTATTAACCTGGTGGTATCATTACTGGCTATCATGAAAGCCGGAGCGACCTATGTGCCCATCGATCCGGCTTACCCCGAACATCGCATTAAATATATGTTGACCGACATACGGGCTACCTTATTGCTAACCGATGATGCGGTAAAAGCACTAATTGATCAAAGTAGCCTGGCGAAAAGCATACACGGTGTGGAAATCATTTCAGTAAGCGATGTAATAAATGATGATAAAAAAGAACAGCAAACGGTTACCAAATTACCGGTAGTACGCAATCAACAACTGGCATATATCATTTACACCTCAGGGTCTACCGGCAAGCCAAAAGGTGTTATGATCGGGCATGGTTCGCTGGCTAATTTAATTGAATGGCATATAAATCAATACCAGGTAAATAATAGTACAGTTAGCACCTCGTTGGCGGGCGTAGCTTTTGATGCGTTTGGTTGGGAACTTTGGCCCTATTTATCTGCCGGTGCCACCATCCATTTGTTGTCAACCACGTTCGATCTTACTTCGCAGCATTTAATAAACTATTTCAGGGAGCATAGCATAACCCATAGTTTTCTGTTAACTGCATTGGTACCCGACTTTGTAGCATTGTCAGGTGTTTCATTGCCCAATCTGCAATTTCTGCTAACCGGTGGCGATAAACTACCGGCAATCGATATTTCATCGGTTCAATACAACATCGTAAACAATTATGGACCTACCGAAAACACGGTAGTAGCCACCAGTTACCCGTTGCCAAAAAATGTAAATGAAACGCCCTATATCGGTTTGCCGGTTACCAACACCGCTGTGTACATTTTAGATGAGAAGCTTCAACTGGTTCCAATTGGTGTGCCAGGCGAAATATACCTGGCAGGGGCACAACTGGCGCGGGGCTACCTGCACAATGCAACATTAACCAGTCAAAAATTCGTCAATAATAATATAGCTACCGATAAAGGGAGTAAATTATATAAAACAGGCGACCTTGGCCGCTGGAATGCCGTTGGCAACGTTGAATTTTTGGGCAGAATAGATGACCAGGTTAAATTAAGGGGATACCGGATAGAGCCCGGCGAAATTGAAAATGAAGTGTTGCTGTCGGGCATGGCAAAACAAACGGTGGTAACGCTTGGTCAAAATTCGGCAGGTGAAAAGCGACTGATAGGGTACCTGGTGCCAACGGAAATATATGACCATCAACAACTGGTCACTATTTTAAAGCAGCGCCTGCCAGAGTTTATGGTTCCCCTGGCATGGGTTACGCTCGAAGAATTGCCCTTAACGCCCAACGGAAAAATTGATAAAACGGCATTGCCTGCCCCCGATGAAAATACATTATTGGGCGCATTGTACGAAGAACCTGTAACCGCCATGGAAAAAAACCTGGCAGAAATTTGGGGTGAGCATTTAGGAATAGAAAATATTGGCATTAACAATAACTTTTTTGAACTGGGTGGGCATTCTTTAATGGTATTACGCATGATTGCCACCATTCAAAAACAGGTGGGAGTAGAATTGGCGGTTAAGGATATTTTTGAGTTTAGCACTATTAAAGAATTAGGTCGGTTTTTGGAGTTAAAGATGCCGGCGAATAACGTAAACTCGCGTAGTGAGTTTGACGAGATGGTTATTTAATAGGCGCCGGGCAGTTATGCAGCTATGTTTAAAAAATGATATGGTAAAGATGACCTGTAGCATATGCCACGCATACTTTCACCGATGCATCATTTGGCTATATTGGTTCTGTTTGTATATAAAATAAAATGAAAAACTTTGAAGAAGGCGATCGATATATTGTATTTGGCTAAGCAGGAAGGCGTTGAAATTGTTTTGAATGGCGACGACCTTAATGTCCGCATTCCTAAAAACCAAACTACTAATAAGGAGCTTATTGACCAAATAAGGGCTAATAAACAAGCCATTATTGAGGTTTTAAGTAACAACCTTTTTGTAAAAAAAGCGCATGACACCATACACCCTGCTGATAAGTCGGGCATTACATTTACACCATTGTCATTTAGCCAGGAGCGGTTGTGGTTCATCCATCAAAAAGAAGGCAGTCTTCAATATCATTTAACCAGGAAGCTATTACTTAACGGCAGCCTGAACATAGCTGCGTTGGAATACGCCATAAAAAATGTTGTAAAGCAACACGAAATTTTACATACGGTCATACTCGAAAATGATGGCCAACCATACCAGCAGCTAATTGACCCCGGCTCATGGTCGTTTCAGGTGGTAAATCTTTTAGCCAACAATAACGAAAAAGCAGTTGATGAAGCCGTTGCTCAACAAGCCGGTGCAGCTTTTGACCTGGAGCGGGATTACATGCTGCGGGCCTCGTTGTTTACACCTGGCAATCAAAAGCATATGCTATTGCTTACCATGCACCACATAGCAGCCGATGGGTGGTCGTTTCCTATTGTAGTTAAAGAGATTATAGAACTGTATCAACGTTTTGAAAGCGGTAACGACCAGCCTTTGCCACCTATGCCTGTTCAGTTTTCAGATTTTGCTATTTGGGAGCGTAAACAACTGACCAAAGAAACGCTCGACAAAAAAATTGGATACTGGAAAGAAAAATTGAAGGAAGTAGCGCCCTTACAGCTACCCACCGATTTTGCCCGGCCTATGGTGCGAAAAGGCACCGGAGCCTCGGTAAATGCAGCTATCGGGAACCAACTGAAACAACAATTGGTAAAACTGGCCAATCAGCAGGGCGCCACCCTATATATGGTGTTGCTTTCGGCGTTTAAGGTATTGCTACATAGGTATAGCAACCAGGCCGATATATGTGTAGGTGCATCCATAGCCAATCGCAGCCGCGACGAAGTAAAAGACATGGTTGGTTTTTTTGTAAATACGCTTTCGTTTCGTAGCCACCTCGAAGGAGATAAACCTTTTACCGATCTGTTACAGCAGGTAAAAAAGACCACATTGGAAGCCTATCAACACCAGGATATTCCTTTTGAAAAAGTGGTGGAAGCGGTACTGACGGAAAGAGATCAATCGCGTACACCCGTATTCCAGGTAATGCTGGTGTTAAACAATACCCCGGCTACCCCATCTATTAATGTAAGCGGCCTCGAAATAATTCCTGTAGACGAAGCACAGGCCCTATCTAAATTTGACCTCACCTTTTTTGTTGCTGAAAAAAACGATGGGTTGAACATAAACGTAGTGTACAGTACCGAACTGTTTCTGCAAAGTACAATGACCGATATGTTGCAGTATTTTACCACACTGCTTCAATCATTAGTGGATGCGCCGACTCAACAGGTGGGTTTATTAAAGTTACTTTCTGATACTAATGAGTCAGCCTTACTGCAAGGGTTAGCAAGCTCATTGTCGCAGGCTCCGTTATATGATAATCCTGTTCAGCAATTTGACGCGCAGGTGTTGGCTACGCCCCATAAAACGGCGGTAGTTTTTGAAGGGCATACGTTATCCTTTTCAGCATTAAATGCAAAGTCAAACCAATTGGCCTCTCTTCTATTAAAAAAAATAGCTACACCAAACGCTTATGTGCCAATTTTTCTCGATCGGTCGGTTGATACGGTTATAAGCATCATCGGTATTTTGAAAGCCGGTTTCGCGTATGTTCCAATAGAAGTAGATCTGCCCGATGACAGGGTTGACTTTATATTAAAAGATATTAACGCCGGGGTGATACTCACCAGTAAAAACTATGCAGAAAGGCTACAAAAGTGGGCGCATGTTATAAAGGTTTTGGTAGCTGATGATCAACTTTTAACACTACCGGCCGATGATCCGGCACAAACTATTTTGGGTAGCCAGGTTGCCTATGTCATCTACACCTCGGGATCAACCGGACAGCCAAAAGGCGTAATGGTTCAACATTGCAGCATCGTTGATTATGTAGCAGGCTTAAATGAAAAGATCAGCATAGATAAATGTGCCTCTTATGCGCTGGTTTCATCCTTTGCAACCGACCTGGGCAATACGGTAGTTTTTAGTGCTTTATTACTGGGGGGTACCCTTCATCTTATTTCTAAACAGCACAGCACCAGCAGTCATTACCTGTTGCAGTATTTTACCGGTAACCAAATAGATTGCCTCAAAATAGTTCCTTCGCATTGGAAGGCGCTAAGCCACGACGGAGCATTGCTTTTACCAAAAAAGCAACTGATTTTTGGAGGCGAAGTGTTATCGCCACAAACGGTATTGGATATTTACCAGGCTAATACGTCATGCACTGTTATCAATCATTATGGCCCAACAGAAACAACTATTGGCAAGTTGTTGCATGTCGTACATCCCAACTATCAGTACCGGCAAAGTGTGCCGGTTGGTCGCCCCTTTGGGCAAAACCATGTAGCAGTGTTAAGTAATCAAATGCAGGTTTGCCCGCCGGGTGTGCCAGGCCAGTTATACATTGGTGGTAAAGGCGTTGCCAGGGGTTACCTGAACAACGGCAACTTGACGCGGCAAAAATTTGTGCCTGTTACACTGGGTAAAACGCAGGCCGCCATGTATGCCACCGGCGACCTGGTAAAAATATTGGCAACCGGCGAAATTCAATTTTTAGGCAGAATAGATGAACAGGTAAAAATAAGAGGATACCGCGTTGAACCCGGCGAAATTGAGAATGTTTTGCGCAAGATGCCGGAAGTACAACTATGTTCTATAACAGCGCCTGCCGACGACTATGGAGTGTGTAAATTAATAGCCTATATCGTAGGCGGCAGCACGCTTACACAACAGGAAGTAATCAATTTTCTTTCTGCCCGCCTGCCTGAGTATATGGTACCACCGGCCGTTGTTTTTTTACCTGAAATGCCTTTAACCATCAATGGTAAAATAGACAAGAAATCGTTACCCGACCCTTATGCTATAGCCAAAGATGAGCAGGTTTATAGTGCGCCCCGAAATAATACAGAAGAAAAACTGGCCGAAATATGGCAACAGATTTTGGAAGTGGAACCTATTGGAATCTACAACGACTTTTTTTCCCTTGGGGGCCACTCGCTGCTCGCTGTAAGGGTTATATCGCTGATACGCAAAGAGTTTAAAGTTGAAGTTCCTATCAGCCATATTTTCGACTTCCCAACCATTGCGCTATTGGCACAGCAACTCATAACGCCAGGCAACCAGGTTGTTTTAGCGTCAATTCCTGCCGTTAACCCGCGACCAGCCAATATTCCATTATCGTTTAGCCAGGAGCGTCTTTGGTTTATAGATCAAATGGAAGGTACGCTGGCTTATCACGTACCCGCAGTGCTACGAATTACCGGCGATCTTAATACCAGGGCCATTGCCAGCGCATTAAAAGCGGTGGTAGAGCGGCACGAAGTGTTACGTACGGTATATGTTTCTGACAACGACCAGGTTTTTCAACAGGTACGTTCTGCTAATAAGTGGGCGCTGGAGATGCAGCAAGAGCATTCGTTAATCAACAATCGGGAACTACAGCAGCAGCGTCTTCAGCAGCTCATTAACCAGCCATTTAACCTGGCTACAGATTATATGATGCGGGCCACCTTGCTGGAAGTTGCTAACAACGATTACCTGTTGGTATTAACGTTGCATCATATTGCCTCCGACGGATGGTCGCGGGCCATTTTGGTGAAAGAAATAGTAGCCTTTTACAAAGCGTTTACCAACAACTTACAGCCAAACCTATTGCCATTACCCATCCAGTACGCAGATTATGCAATTTGGCTGTCGCAAAATTTAACGGCCGAAATATTAAACGAAAAACTGTCGTACTGGAAAAATAAACTGGCAGGGGTTGAGCATATCCAGTTTCCTACACAGCGGCATGTACAGCCGGGTTTGGCCAAAAAAACTGCCGATATATCTTTTACCATTGACAAAGTGTTGGTAAACCAGGCAAAGGTGTTGGCACAGCAACAGGGTTGCTCGTTATTTATGGTAATGCTGGCAGCCTTTAAAATAACATTGTATAAGTACACAGGCCAAACCGATATTTGTGTGGGCACACCATATGCAGGCCGCCAGCAGCAGGAGCTTGAGCCAATGATCGGTTTCTTCTTAAACCTGCTGGCCATACGCACCAATATTACCAGCAACCAACCGTTTGCTACTTACCTGCAACAGCTACGCACTACCGTAATGGAAGCATTTCAACACCAGGAAGTACCTTTTGAAAAAGTAGTAGAGGCGGTAGTAGTTAACCGGGAGGCTGGCGTATCGCCATTGTTCCAGGTAATGTTCATGTTTCAAAATACCCCCGAAAAAGAAAAGATACAATTGGATAAGGTGTCGGTTACTCCACAGTATTTTGAGGCTGACACCGCCCGCTATCACATTAGTGTGGCAATAGCAGAACAGCACGGTAGTTTGGTGGGTACGTTTGAATACGACAGTGGCTTGTACGATCTCCAAACAATGACACAATTTTTGCATCACTACCAGCACCTGCTGCATCTGTTGGTGTCATTGCCAGCACAGCCCGTATCAAGCTTTTTACCGCTAAGTCCGGCTCAATTACACCATCTTATTTTTGAGTTAAACGATACAGCAAAGCCGTTTCCGGTCAATAAAACTATCAGGGAATTATTTGAAGAAAGGGCAACCGAAATTCCGGAGCAGCCTGCATTAATTTTTAACAACCATTGCCTTACCTATAGCGAGTTAAACAACCAGGCTAACCACCTGGCTGCAACATTAGTGCTGCAGGGTGTAACTCCGGGTACCGTTATACCTATATTTATTGAGCGTAGTGTTGAAATGATTGTTGGCCTGCTGGCTATTGCCAAAGCTGGTGGTATATACGTGCCAATCGACCCCGATTACCCGCAGGAAAGAATACAGTTTATATTGAATGATGTTAATGCCGGGTACATTGTCACCAGCCAGCAAATAAGCCAGCAAGCCGGTATTGGTTCAGGGGCAAAGGTTATTATAGTGCCCGATGCGGGGCTGCCGGTAAGTGCAATAAATAATCTGCCATCAAACACCGTTACCGATGCTGATTTTTGTATTGTGTATACCTCCGGCTCATCGGGTAAGCCTAAAGGTGTAGGGTTAACCAATGCTAATATGTTGAACAGGATATATTGGAACAACGATAGGTTGCCTTTTAAACCAAATGAAAGGGTTGCACTTAAAACATCCATCGGTTTTGTAGACCATATCAGCGAAATATTTTCCACCCTGTTGTTGGGTGCCACTGGTGTATTGTTTACCCGCAACGATATATTGGATACCGAAACTTTTTTACAAAAGTTAACCGACAATGCCATTACGCGTTGGGTTTTGGTGCCATCGTTGTTGGAGGAGGTGTTAGATATGTTGCTGACAAAGCAACTAAAACTTCCTTTACTTACCTGCTGGATGTGTAGCGGAGAAGCGCTGAATAGTTCGCTGGTAAAGCGTTTTTACCATCAGTTTCCGAGTGGACGCCACCGGTTGTTAAATATATATGGATCGAGCGAAGTAAGTGCCGATGTGACCTGTTACGATACGTTTGAAGATTTTTTACCCGCCGGCGGTTCTGGTGTGTATGCCGATACCAATGTGCCAATAGGTAAGCCAATTGCCAATTGCCAGGTATATATTTTGGATAAAGATGATTCCATTTCGCCCAAAGGATGCTATGGCGAAATTTGTATTGGCGGCCTGCAGGTAGCAAACGGCTATGTAAACAATGCCGCGTTGACTGCTGAAAAATTTATAAATCTCGAAATGGTTCCGGCCGGTAAAATATACCGGACCGGCGATATTGGTCGTTGGCTGCCCGACAACAATATTGAGTATGCCGGCAGGGTAGACGACCAGGTAAAAATTAACGGAATTCGTGTTGAGCCAAGGGAAGTTGAACAGGTGCTGATTGAAAGTGGTTTGGTGAAACAAGCCATAGTCGTTTCCAAAAAAGATGCTAAAGGAAAGTATTACCTGGCTGCGTATATAGTGGCCGATCAATTAAATAAAATGGTATTGCGGCAACACCTTGCGGCCAGGTTACCAGGCTATATGCTTCCTGCGGCTTATGTGCATAAAGAGGCACTTCCCTTAACGGCCTCTGGCAAAGTAGACCGTAATAAATTAAAAAATGAACCGTTGTCCATAAACACCAATGTGGAATATAAGGCACCGGTAGGCGATACGGAGATACACCTGACACAAATATGGCAGCACATTTTAAAACAGGAAAAAGTGGGGGTCGACGATAATTTTTTTGAAATTGGCGGGCACTCATTATTGATCGTTAAAATGGTGTCGGGTATTCGCAGGCAGTTTGGCATTACGGTACCAATTCCAATGTTATTTCAATTGACAACCGTAGCAGCACTGGCCAATTATATTCACTGGCAGCTAACAACTGTAACAGAAGAAGATCCGTCAGCTATTGAAACTATAAATTTTTAGGACTTAAATGATAGGTGAAGTAATAAGCCTTTTGAGAAGGGCAAAAGATAATGGGGTTACGGTGGTAACCAACAATGGCGAACTGCAACTTAGGTTTTCCAGGGGTATAACCATTGCCCCTGAATTATTAAGCGAACTAAAGGCAAATAAAAGTGAAATACTGGCTTTTTTATTAAATAACCAGTTACAACAAGCAGGCAGCGGAAATCAAAAACCCGCCATTATACCAGGTTCTGCTAACAAAGCTCCCTTTATTCCCTTATCGTTTAGCCAGGAGCGACTGTTATTTATTAATGAGTTAGAGGGCACCGTTCAATATCATTTACCTGCCTTATTTTCTATTGAAGGATCGTTGCATATTGACATACTGGAGCAATCGTTTAGGCAGGTAATTGAAAGGCAACAGGCTTTGCGTACCGTAATGGTTACCAAGGCCGACGCTTTTACACAGGTTGTAAAGCCATCCAACGCATGGTTCCTTCAATCATTGGCAATAGAGGGGGTCGGGATTGACAATAAAAATTTGGATGAAGCAATTGAAAAATTCGTAGCGGCACCTTTTGATCTTTTTAATGATTTTATGCTCAGGGCGGGGCTGGTTAAAATTACTTGGCAGAAGCAATTGCTGGTGGTTGTAGTGCACCATATTGCTGCCGATGGATGGTCGTTGGGCATTATTATGCAGGAACTGTCGGCCATATACAATAGCCTGCTGCACCAAAAGCCATCGGAGCTGGCACCGTTAACCGTGCAGTATGCCGATTATGCATTGTGGCAACGCACCCAACTGTCGGGCGATTTGCTAACAAAACAATTGCAATTTTGGACCGACCAGTTAACCGGGGTAACACCGTTGCAACTGATTACCGATTACAGCCGCCCACCATTACAAAGCGCAAGGGGTGCGGTACATCGCTTTCAATTAGAGGCAGGTCTTACAGAGGGCTTGCAACAAGTAAGTAATCAATACAACAACACAATCTTCATAACGCTGTTATCGGCGTTCAAAGTATTACTGTACCGCTATTGTGGGCAAACCGACCTGTGTGTAGGTACCCCCGTAGCCGCCAGGCCCTTTGAAGAATTGGAAGGCGTTGTTGGGTTTTTTACCAATACCATCGCGTTGCGATCTACCATCAACGGCAATGACACTTTTACCAGTTTTTTACAACAGGTAAAACAAACGGCTGTTAACGCGTTTCAGTACCAGGAAGTACCCTTTGAAAAAATTGTGGAAAAGGTAGTTAACCAGCGCGATGTAAGCCGTAGCCCCATATTCCAAATAATGTTTGGTTTGCAAAACCTACCCGACATAGAAGCCCGGGCGCTGGACGGTTTATTGATAGAAAACTGGCCGATGGTAGCCACTACTGCTAAATACGACCTTACCGTAAATGTTCGCCAGCACTCGGGCAAACTGTTGGTAATGTTTGAGTATGGTGCTGACCTGTTTTTGCCCGCAACGATGGAGCGCATGGGTAACCATTTTACCGCATTACTCAACAGTATCGTTCAGCAGCCTCTGCAACAATTAGCAGCCCTGCCAATATTGTCTCAAAGTGAAAAAGACCTTTTGATTAGTGGCTTTAATTCAACTGAAACACGGTTGCCTGAAGTAAAAACAATTACCGGTTTATTTGCTCAGCACGTAATGCAGGCCCCGGCTGCTATTGCAGGTGTTTTTGAAAATGAGACAATCACCTACCTGCAATTGCAAAACGCATCCAACCGGTTGGCACATTACCTGAAGGCACTTGGTGTGCATGCTGGTGATATGGTGCCGATATGTATGGAAAAAGGAATTCCTTTGGTGATTAGCTTGTTGGCCGTGCTAAAAACCGGCGCCGCCTTTGTTCCCGTCGATCCTGCTTTTCCCAACAACCGAAAGCAGTTTATGATAGAAGATGCCGCTGCTCAGGTAATGATTGTAAGTAGTGAAGGCATGGCAGCCTTATCTACTCCCGCCGGACTTACAATTGTAAACATCGACACCCAAAAAAACGACATTGATGCAGCCGACAGTGCTGCCATAGACCTGGCAACCGATACTGGCCTTGCCTATGTTATTCATACTTCCGGCTCAACTGGCAAACCCAAAGGGGTAATGGTGCAGCACCAAAGCGTGGTAAACCTGATATTGTCCGTGGCCAAAACCACAGCGTTTACGCAGCAGTCCTCCTTTTTGTCGGTCACTACTTATAGTTTCGATATTTGTTATTTAGAATTATTTACGCCGCTAATATTGGGTGGAAAACTGATTTTGGTAAGCCGCGACACTGCCGGCGATGGATATATACTGAAAGAAAATATAGAGAGCCATCAGCCAACTCATTTACAGGCTACTCCTTCTACCTGGCAACTATTAATTGATAGTGGATGGAATAATGAAACCAACGTTGCAATATTAATTGGGGGTGAAGCAGTACGGGAAAATATTAAAGAAAAACTGGTGCAATTGGGTGAGGTGTGGAATGTTTATGGTCCTACCGAAACCACTATTTGGTCAACCATTCAGCGGTTACAAGCTGGTAAAAAAGTAACCATTGGCGCTCCGGTAGCCAATACAAAAGTGTATGTAGTAGATGAGGCCGGCAACCTGTCGGCCATAGGTATACCCGGCGAGCTTTGTATTGCCGGTATAGGCGTGGCAAAGGGATATTTGAACCGTCCCGATCTTACCAGCGAAAAATTTATTGCCAATCCTTTTTCAACCATTGCGGCATATAAAAGGTTGTATAAAACCGGCGACAAAGCCCGTTGGTTAAGTAACGGTACACTGGAGTATATTGACAGGATTGATAACCAGGTAAAGGTTAGGGGCTTTAGGATAGAACTGGGCGAAATTGACAATGCCCTTCAACAAAGCGGCCTGGTTGAGCAGTCGGTAGTTACGGTAAAGCCCGACCAACAAAATAATAACAGGTTAGTGGGTTACGTAGTGGCCAACAATGGTTTGGACCGCTCTGAAATCATGGCTTATTTGCGCACCAAACTGCCTGAATACATGGTTCCCGGGTTATGGGTTAGCCTGTCGGCGCTTCCGCTTACACCCAATGGAAAAATAGATCGAAAGGCACTGCCCGATGCCGATATAACCAGTGAATACCAAAAAAAATACGTTGCACCCAACACCGCTGCTCAACAAAAACTTTGCGATATCTGGCAACACTTTCTTGGCCTTGACCAAGTAGGTATAACCGACGATTTTTTTGAGTTAGGTGGACACTCGTTGTTAGCTATGAAAGTGGTGGCAGCCATTCGCCAGCAGCTTCGGGCCGGCGTGTCTTTAAAAGATATTTTTATTTACCCCACCATAGCCGGGTTAATAAATGCCTTGCAATGGAAAACTGACCCGGCCATTCCCGGCTATATTAGCGTAGATAATCGTCCCGCACAACTACCACTGTCGTTTAGCCAGGAAAGGTTGCTGTTTATCGACAGTCTCGAAGGAAGTTTACCCTATCACCTCTATACGTCGCTTCGGCTAACCGGAAGGTTAGACATTGCTGCACTTCAGCAAGCGTTTGCAAAAGTTATAGATAGGCATGAAGTATTACGGACAGTATATGCGTATGATGAAGGTCAGCCATGGCAGGTGATTCGCGAAAAAGTTGACTTCTGCTTAACCATACAAAATGGAAGGTCTTTTAATGAGCCTGGTTATGATAGCCTTATTGCCAAATACATCAGTACTTCTTTCAATTTATCTTCCGACCTAATGCTTCGCGGAGCGATTATTAATGTTGCAGAAGAAGAAAATATCATGGTAATCGTGCTCCATCATATTGCTGCCGATGGCTGGTCCATACAGTTGCTGGTAAATGAAGTAACTGCTTTGTATAACGAGCTTACCGGAAATATGAAGGCCAATCTACCGGACCTTCCCCTACAGTATGCCGGTTACGCCCTTTGGCAGCGAAACTATTTGCAGGGCAATGTGCTTGAAAGCAAATTGTCTTATTGGCAAAATAAACTGCAGGCTACAGATCCGTTGCAACTGTTAACCGACTTTATAAGGCCCGCACGGCAAACCGCTAACGGGCATACAATCACCACACGCTTTTCAGGGGATTCAGTCGGCAAGGTGAAACAATTGGCTAAGCAGTTTGGAACAACTGATTTTACCGCCATGCTTGCTGTTTTAAAGGTAATGTTGCACAAGTACTGTCACCAGCAGGATATTTGTGTGGGTACACCGGTAGCAAACCGTCAAGAGCCGGGCCTCCAAAACCTGGTGGGTTTTTTTGCCAACACCCTTGCACTAAGAACAGAGGTTTTACCTGGGGATGGATTTGCTGATGTACTGCAAAAAGTTAAAACCACCGTGTTGGAGGGTCTTGAGTACCAGGAGGTTCCTTTTGAAAAAGTAATTGAGCGGGTAGTAAAAGACAGGGACCTGAGCCGTAGCCCGTTGTTCCAGGTATTGTTTGTATGGCGGCAGGCAGGCAAGGGGTCCGATCTTCCGGCGCTCAATGGTATCGCCGTCCATACTCATCCCGGGCAGCATTCGGTGGCAATGTTTGATATCACTTTTACTGTTACCGAAAATATAGACAGCTTTATTGTTTCAGCCGGGTATCGAACCGATCTTTTTAAAAGCGACTCGATAGAAAGAATGTTGGGGCACTATCAGCACCTTTTAGGGTCGGTTGTGGCCAATCATACTTTGCCCATAAGCGATCTGCGCATGCTTTCCCCCGAAGAGGAAAACCTGGTTGTACATACATTCAATGCAACAGAAAAAAATTTCCATAG
>Ga0335397_10000870_pt1 | contig 40752 bp, 36 predicted proteins | sample MAT04_FD_205740 | JGI IMG/M metagenome (GOLD analysis project Ga0335397, IMG submission 205740) | Freshwater microbial communities from Lake Fryxell liftoff mats and glacier meltwater in Antarctica - MAT-04 (spades assembly) (version 2) ... | reverse complement strand
CCGATGTCGGTATCCCGACGATCGACGATCCGTACAAGGTCAATTATGCCGGTAACGTATTCCGCGACGGCTCGCAGCAGCAGTATAGCGGCGTCATCAACTTCGACGCAGGCCCGGTGCGACTGCGGTCGATCAGCAGCTATACCGATTTCGACCTCACCCGTACCGGCGGCAGCCTGACGCCGGTGCTGCTCAACTTCTCCTACGCCCAGACCCAGGCGCGGACCTTCACCCAGGAAGTGCAAATCCTGTCGAACAATCCGGACAGCCCGCTGCAATATGTCATCGGCGGCTATTTCCTCGACGACCGCGTCCGTGAAGTCAGCGTGACTAACCAGAACCGCGGCTATGTCACCGCTAACGCGCCTGCCGGGCAGCAGTATTATACCTTCGGCTTTACCTATCTGCCGCTCGCATCGCAGGGCCTCAACCAGACCTTCGCCTACGACGGCTTCAGCGCGGTGCAGCAGCGTACCAAGTCGTACGCCGGCTACGGCCAGGTCTCCTACACCTTCTTCGACAAGCTCACGGCAACCGCGGGCGTTCGCTACACCGAAGACAAGAAGACGCTGCTGACCTCGCGCTTCAACCGCGCCGCGACCGGATCCGGCAGCTATTTCGCGCACGATATAGAACAGAAGATCGATTATGCCTGCGGCGGCTTCGTTCCCGCCAGCCCGCGTTCGGTATCGGCCGATCCGACCGCGATCGCGCAGGCGTATAGTTTCGTCTGCGGCAGCAACAAGGACAGCTTCACCACCTATCGCGGCGCGCTCGATTACAAGTTCGATCGCAACCACATGGTCTACGCCAGCTACTCGACGGGCGTGCACTCGGGCGGCTTCAACACCGGCCCGGTCACGATCGCGGGTGTTCCGACCCTGCTGCCGTTCGCGCCGGAAAAGGTCAAAGCGTACGAGGTCGGGAGCAAGAATACGTTTCTGGACGGCACGCTTAGCTTCAACATCGCGGCGTTCTACAACGAATATCGTGATCTCCAAGCACAAACGTCGATTCCCAACCCCAACAATCCGCTGACCGGCGTGATCGCGCTCGTCCAGAATATCGGTCGCGACCGGGCCTACGGCCTCGACATCGAAGCGGTGCTCCGTCCCGTCGACAACCTGACGATCAACGTCGCGTTCAACTATCTTAATGCGCGCGAGATCGACTACGCGGTCAACACCTTCGAATTCGGTGGCGCGGCGACCTTCTGCAACATCACCCCGAGTTGCACCGCGGCGTCGGGCGAACGCAACACGGTGCAGGGCACACCCTTCCCCAACCCGCGGACCGACCCCAATCGCTTCGTCAAGCTGCTCGACCCCAGCGGCAACCAGATCGTCATCGGCGGCGTCCCGCAGTTCAAGTACGTGGTCGCGGGCAAGGGCCTCGACGGCACCACTTATCGGTCGAAGAAGGCGTTCTCGCCCGATTACACGGTGCAGGTGGGCATCGCCTATTCGATCGACCTGGGCAGTGCGGGGACGCTGACCCCGGAAGTGCAAAGTTATTTCAACGGCGGTTATATTCTCACTGACCTGACCCCCGACTTCGGTAACCAGAAGTCGTTTACCAAGACTGACATGCGCTTGACCTACCTGACGGCCAACAAGAAGCTTCGCCTGCAGGCCTTCGTCAACAATATCGAGGAAACTGCGGTGATCACCCGCGCGGTATACGGCAACCACCGCTCGCTGCTCACCAGCTTCGGGCAACCACGCACCTACGGAGTCCAGATCGGGTTGCGGTTCTAGAGAGACGATCCCGCTACTCTCTGGCTCAAGCTCGGCGCGAGCGTCGAAGATAGGTCGGCGACCTACCGCACTGTGGGCAGCCGGACAACCAGGACCTCAAGCAGAGGCACCGGGACAACGCGAAGCTGGAGGCGGAGCGCGAAATTGCAAGAAACCGGTCGCCAGTTCGCTGGAGACTCGATGTGCGGTCGGCTTCGCGAAACAGCGAGGAAACTAGCCGGTCACGTGGCACCGAACGCGCCACGACAAGACCGCTGATGATGCCCTTTGCGGCGATCAGCGAAATGCCGCCGACAGACGTACACCGACGTAGCGGCTCTCATCGCGCGGCAGGAACTGGATCTTCGAGCCCGGCAGGCTCTGCGCCGCGCCGATCGCGGTGACGTAGAACTTGTCGGTCAGGTTCTGGACGAAAAACTCGGCGCGGTAGTTGCCGTCCTTGGACGAGGCCCCGACCGACAGATTGACCAGCCCGTAGCTGCCGATCTTGCCTTCGGGATCCTGGTTGAGAAGCAGCTGCTGCCGGCCGGTCCAGACATAGCCCGCGTTGAAATCGAGATCGACCGGAAGACCGCCCGACTTCACCACATAGGTCGCGGCGACATTGTACTTCCACGTCGGCGAATTCGGCACGCGGCCGCCGTCGATCGCCTGCGCCCGCACCGTCGGCGTCACGTTGAGGCAGCCCTGCGCCGCCGTCTGGAGGTCATAGCAGGGGATCGCCGGCACATCGAACCGCGAGCGGATATAGGCAGCGGCGGCAGTGAGACTGAGCCCCGTGAACGGCCGCGCCTCGACGTCGATCTCGAAGCCCTTGGTGCGGAGTTCGGCGGCATTGAGCAACCGGGTCGAATTCGTCGCCGGGTCGTTCGCGGTGACCGCAAAATTCTCGTACGTGGCATCGAATGCCGCGATGTTGAACGCCAGACGCCGCTCGAACAGGCGTACCTTGGCACCGATCTCGTAGCTGTCGGCGCTTTCAGGCCTGATCAGCGGGTCGGCGGTGGTGCCGTCCGACGACACGTTGAACCCGGGGCCCTTGTAGCCCTGCGCATAGGTCGCATAGGCGAAGACGTCGGGCGTGAATTTGTATTCGGCGCCGGCCTTCCACGAAAAGTCCTTGTTGGTCTGGCGCTTGTCATAGACGGTATTACGGTTGCGGAACGGCGCCAGCGGATCGTCGATCCGGCTGAAGGCGTTGGTCACCTTGTCGTAGGTGTAGCGTGCGCCGACGAGCACGGTGAGCTTGTCTGTGATGTGGACGTTGCCCTGGCCGAAGGCGGCATAGTTGGTGAACTCGGTGCGCGAGCGGAAGGTCGACAGCTGGTTCTGGGGGACTGCCGTGCGGCGACGGATATTCGACGAGACCTGCAGGACATTTGCGTTGAAGGCATAGAGCCCGGCGACGAAGTCGAACCGGTCCCACTGCGGCGACGCGAGGCGCAGTTCCTGCGTATAACCGTTGACGCCCTCGTTCGAGGTGATCGCCTGCTTGAAGGGCTGGCCGCCCGCGACGGGCGCGTTCGAAGTCTGGTCGTCGTCGAGCTGCTGGTCGATCTTGAAATACTGGTAGGCGGTAATCGACGTGAGGGTAAAATCGCCGAGGCCCTTGTCGATCTGCAGCGATCCGATGAAGCTGCGCGAGTTGTCCTTCAGCGGCGTGTCGTTGTTGACGAAACGGTTCTTCGGTCCGGCGACGACTGGCAGGAGGGAAGGCCGCTCGATGCCGGCGCGCGTCGATCCGGCGAGGTCGAGTTCGCGGAGCGGTCGCGCGCAGCAGTCGGAGTTGGTGTGGCCATAGTCGGCGATCGCGATCGCGGTGAAATCGTTGCCCAGGTCGAACAGCAGCTTGCCGCGCACAGCATAGGATTTGGCACCGTTGAGGTGCTCGCCGTTGAAGACGTTGACCGCATTGCCGCGGAAGTTGCGATAGAAGCCCGCGATACGCCCGCTGACCACCGGCCCGAGCGGGCCCGACACCGCGCCGCGAACCTGATACTCGTGATCGTCGGTCAGCATCGCCGCCGCGGTCGCCTCGAACTCGCGCGTCGGATTGTTGGTGTTGATCGCGACGACGCCGGCGCTCGCGTTCTTGCCGAACAGCGTGCCCTGGGGTCCACGCAACACTTCGATACGGTCGACATCGAGGAGCTGCGACGCCGACGACTGGCCCGACCGGACGAGCACGACGCCGTCGACGACGGTCGACGTCTCGGGCTCGATGCCGCTCGACGTGGTGTTAGTGCCGATGCCGCGGATACGCACCGAGTTGTTGCGCGCGCTGGTCGTCGAGTCGAAGGTCAGGCTCGGCGACAGGCGCTTGAGGTCTTCGACCGAGAAATTGCCGCCGCGTTCAAAGGCCTCTCCACTGACCACGGTCGCAGCGACTGGCACGGTCTGCAACGGTTCACGGCGCTTCTGCGCGGTTACGACGATATCCTGGATCTGGTCGGCGGCCGCCTGCGGTGTCGCGGTGGTTGCCGGGGACACCGTCTGCGCCGCAAGCGCAGCCGGCACGAAAGCGGCCGAAACGAGCAGCACGCTGCGGATACCTGATGTCATATCGTTTCGCTCCCCTGGTGCGGCATGTTTGCCGGCATTGACCGCCCGAACGGCGTGTGATGTATTTCCAATGCTGTCTGACTTATCTTGCGAGTTGTCAATATGAAACAATCCACGGTCGGTACGGCCCAGCATCGGGTCGGCGAGAGCGCAAGCTGGAGCACGGCGGAGCAGGCGCTCTATACCGTCGATATCTGGGGCTGCGCCGTCCGGCGGCTCGATCTGCACGGGGTCGAAGACAGCTGGCCGACGCCCGATATGTCGTGCGCAGTCGTGCAGGGACGCACTGGCCCCGTCATTGCGCGCGAGCGCACACTGGTTTCGCTCACGCCGGCGACCGGTGCTCTGACGATCCTCGACACCGCGCCGCCGATGCCGCCGACACACCGCTTTAACGACGCGACCGTCGATCCCTGCGGCCGCCTGATCATCTCGACGATGCTCCTGAGTGCTCTGGGTGCCGCCCCTACCGGCGTGCTGCACTCGTTCGCGCAGGGCCGCTGGACGACCTTGCTCGAAGGCTTCTGGACCCTGAACGGCCTGGCGTTCGCGCCCGACGGATGCAGCATCTATTTGTCCGATTCGAACCCGCGGGTCGCGCAGGTCTGGCGTGCCGGCTACGACCCACAGACCGGGCGGATCGGCAGCCCCGAGGCCTTCGCGGACTTCAAGGGCCGTCGCGGACGCCCCGATGGTGCCGCGATGGCGAGCGATGGCACCTACTGGGTTGCCGGCGTCGGCGGCGGCCGTCTGTTCGCCTTCGCGCCGGACGGGACACTGGTCGACGAAATCGAGCTGCCGGTCGAGAACCCGACCCGGCCGGCGTTCGGCGGACCCGCCCTGACCGATCTCTACATCACCTCGATGGCCGAGCGCCTGACACTGCCCGACCCGGCCGGCGTCGCCGGACGCACGCTGCGCATCGAAGCGCTCGGCACGGGCATGCCGGTGCCGCTGTTCGCCGGCTAGCCGATGTAAGCGGTCTTCACGACGGTATAGAAGTGACGGGCATAGGCACCTTGCTCGCGAGGCCCGAAGCTCGAACCCTTGCGGCCGCCGAACGGCACATGCGGATCGACCCCGGCGGTCGGCAGGTTGACCATCACCATGCCCGCCTCGGCATTGCGCACGAAGTGGCGTGCGGTGGCGAGGCTGGTCGTGCAGATCCCCGCCGACAGGCCGAATTCGGTATCGTTGGCGACAGCCAGGGCTTCGTCATAGTCGGACACACGGACGACGCTCGCCACGGGTCCGAACACTTCCTCGCGATTGATCGTCATGGCGGGCGTCGTGTCGACGACCAGCGCCGGCGACAGGAAATGGCCGCGCGTCGCCGCCTCGATGCGTTCGCCGCCGATCACCCGCCCGCCCTCGCGCGCGGCGCGGTCGAGATACTCGATGTCCTTGGCGAGCTGGCGGCCGTCGACCACCGGGCCGATCTCGGTCGTGGGATCGAGCGCCGGCCCCACGCGCAGCGCCGTCATCGCCTTTGACAGCGCGGCCACGAAGCGGTCGTGGATGCCCCCGGTCACGATCAGTCGCGATGAAGCGGTGCAGCGCTGCCCGGTCGAGAAGAACGCGCCGTTGAGCGCCGCCACCACCGCCTTGTCGAGGTCGGCATCGTCGACGACGACGAGCGGATTCTTGCCGCCCATCTCGCATTGCACCGGCCGACCGGCGGCGGCGCAGCGCGCCGCGATGGCGCGCCCTGTAGCGACCGAGCCGGTGAAACTGACCGCGTCGACCGCATCGACCAGCGCGTCCCCGAGCACTGCGCCCCGACCGAGCACGAGGCCGAGCACGCCCGCCGGAAGCCCGGCCTCGACGAGGATGCCGACGAGCGCCGCGGCGGTTCCGGGAACCAGCTCGGCGGGTTTCAGGACCGCGCAATTGCCGAACGCCAGCGCCGGCGCGAGCTTCCACGCCGGGATCGCGATCGGGAAGTTCCACGGCGTGATCAGCCCGACGACGCCGATCGGCTCGCGCGTCACCTGCACGTCGACTCCGGGCCGCGTCGAGGCCTGCGCCTCGCCGGTCAGGCGGAGCGCCTCGCCAGCGAAGAAGCGCAGGACCTGCGAGGCACGCGCCACCTCGCCGATGCCCTCGGCCAGCGTCTTGCCCTCCTCGCTCGACAGCAGGTGCCCTAGCGCCTCGCGCCGCTCGAAAACGAGGTTCGCGGCACGGTCAAGGATGTCGGCGCGGTCCATCGGGCTGCGCCGCGACCACGCCGGAAAGGCGGCGCGCGCCGCGGCGACGGCATCGGCGACCTCGGCAAGCGTCGATGCAGCGGTCTCGCCGACCGGCACGTCGAGGTCGGACGGGTTCTCATCGGGGCTGCGATCGCCGCTGCCCAGCCATTCGCCGGCGATCAGGCCCGTGAACACGGTCATCGTGCCGCCTTCCACGCCGCGAACCGCGCTTGGGTCGCTTCGTTCGGCGGGTATGTGCCGATGACTGGCTGCCCGCGGCGGACCTCCTCCAACGCGAATTCCTCGAACTCCTCCAATGGGCCGACCTCGTCGGCAATCTCCTGTGCGATGCCAGCGGGAATGACGATCACCCCGTCGCCGTCGCCGACGACGATATCGCCCGGAAACACCGGCGCGCCGCCGCACCCGATCGGCACGCCGATGTCGACGGCGTGATGGCGCGCGAGGTTAGTCGGCGCCACCGGCCCGGCGCAGAAGCACGGCATATCCATCGCTGCGATCGTGTCGGCGTCGCGGACGCCGGCATCGCTGACCACGCCGGCACAGCCGCGGACCTCGAGTCGGGTGAACAGTATCGAACCACCCGACGCGGCGCTGGCATCGCGGCGGCAATCCATGACGAGGACGTGCCCCTCGGGCACCGTGTCGACTGCGACGCGCTGCGGATGCGCGGGATCGCGGAACGCCTCGACGACGTCGAGATCCTCGCGCGCCGGAATGTAGCGCAAGGTGAACGCCGGCCCGGCCATGCGCTTCGGCGTTGCCCCGAGCAACCGCACGCCCTGCACATACTGCCCGCGCAAACCCCACTTGTGGAGCAGCGTCGCCAGCGACGGCGTCGACGCGGCAGCGAGGCGAGCGATTGTCTCTGAGGATACAATGGTCATCTTTGGTCCAGTCATGGGTAGCCGCGCCGCGACTGCCAGTAGAGGCGTTCGCCTGCCGTGCCGGATTCGTAAGCTGCCTCGCTGTGCGGGGTCGGGGTGTTGACGTTGGTGCGCGGCGGGTACGCGGCGATGGCGTCAAGGTTCAGGTCGACGCCCAGCCCGGGGCGATCCGGCACCAGCGCGTGCCCGTCGACGACCTCGATCTGGTGGCTGACGACCCGGCCGCGGCCCGGCCAGTCGGCGAGGAAGCGTTCGTGAATCAACGCGTTCGGAATCGACGCGAGGAAATGGATGGCGGCGAACTCGGCGACCGGACCGAGCGTTCCCGAATGCGGCGCGATCTGAATGAAGTGGGCCTCCGCCAGCGCAGCGATCTTCTTCATCTGGGTCAGTCCGCCGGTGCGTCCGGTGTCGGGCTGGATGATATCGACGCAGCCGCTCTCGATCAGCGCGCGCTGGCCCCATAGTAACGCAGTCCGTTCGCCCGCCGCCAACGGCAGCGAGGTCGCGGCGCGTACCCGCTTCCAGCCATCGCTGTCCTCGGGTGCCACCGGCTCCTCGAGGAACAGCAGGCGTTGCGGCTCGAGGCTTTCCGCCAGTCGCACGGCGTCGGGGGCGGCGAGCCATGGTGGGCCATGCAGGTCCACAGCGAGATCGATTGCGGGCCCCAGTTCGGCACGGAACACCGCGATCTTGTCGGCGGCGTCACGGACATTGCCGGTCTTCAGCGCGGTGTATCCCTGCGCGATCGCCGCACGTGCGGTTTCCAGCGACGAGGCATGGGCATAGCAGCGCACGCGGTCGCGGAACTTGCCGCCGAGCAGCCGCCACACTGGTATGCCCAGCGCCTTGGCGTTCAAATCCCACAGCGCGATGTCGATCGCGCTGAGTGCCCCGGCGCCCACGGTGCCGGTCTGGCCGTGCCCCATCTGCGCGATGAACAGCTTGTGCCACAGTTTGTCGATATGGCGGGCATCCTCGCCCACCAGCAGCGGCGAGAGATCATCGATCGCCGCTGCGACCAGCTTTGGCCAGCCGCTGCCTTCGCCGACGCCGGTCAGGCCGTCTTCGGTTTCGATGCGGATGAAGCACCAATGACGGCTGCCCGCCGCACTCATGCCCTGGGCCGACCATGCGGTCTCGGACGGCGAACCTGCCGCCATCAGATAAGACTTAACCGACGTGATCCGCACTGGTGCCCCGCTTTACTTATTTTTACATATCGAGTGCGGTGCGTAACGTCAATCGACCCCGTCAAACACCCGGCGCATGGCGTTGGTCAGGTGGCTACGCATCGCGTCGCGCGCACCGCCGGGATCGTCGGCCATGACGGCGTCGTGGATGGCGATATGCTCGGCGTGGAGCAGGGCGAGCCGGTCGGGCGTCCGCACTGGCATGAAACTCGGCGTGATGCCCATGCCGGTGATGATATTGGCGCGCATTGCCAGCATGGTCGCCTCGAAGAAGCGGTTGCCGGTCGCGTGTGCAACCGAGAAGTGGAAGTTGAAATCATCCTCGACCGATATGCGACCCGCCGCGAGACTGTCTTCGAGCCGCCTCATCGCCGTCGCCAGCATCGCGCGGCCCGCGGGGAAGCTGGCGGCGGCCGCATGCCACGCGCTCTCGCCCTCGAAGCTGACACGAAATTCGAGGCACCGGCGCATGTCGCCGATCGAACTGAGTGGCGACACGCCCTGTGCATCGACGACAGCGGCATTGCGGACATACGTGCCCGAACCGCGGCGCGACATGACGACCCCGTCGGTCCGCAGTCGCGCCAGCGCCTCGCGGACGATCGGGCGCGACACCGACAGCATTTCGGCGAGTTCGTTTTCGGTCGGTAACCGGTCGTTGACGGCATAGTCGCCGCCCCGGATACGCCCGATGATCTTGGCGTAGACGAGGTCGCTGAGCTTGACCGAGCTTGCGCCGGCGTCGGCAAGCGTCGCTGTTTCTGGGCGGTTCAGATCCATCGCGCACCATTGACCGACGCTTGCAGCGCGGTTGTCAACACAGTCGAGCGCAAGTAGTGACTAATAATGACTTCTCGCATCCTCGTTACCGGCGCCGCCGGGCGGGTCGGCAGCGTCGTCGTCGCCGGGCTGCTCGCCGCCGGACGCGTGGTCCGCGCCACCGATCTGGTCCCGGTCGACCCGGGATGCGAGTTCGCTCGCGCCGACCTTAACGACGCCGAGAGCTGCGCCCGGCTGTGCGGCGGTGTCGACACCATAGTGCATTTGGCGGGCCATCCGAACTCACGCGACTGGACGATGCTCGAACGCGCCAACACCGCTCCAACGCGGACGCTGTTCGAGGCAGCGGGCGCGGCAGGGGCGCGGCGGATCGTCTATGCAAGCTCGGTGCACGTCGTTGGCTTCGAGCCGGCGGACGTCCGGCTACACGACGCCATGGCCTATCGTCCGAGCGGCCCGTACGGCGTGTCGAAGATCGCCGGTGAGATGCTGCTCCGCCTCGCCTGCGACCGTTACGGCCTGAGCGGCATCGCGCTGCGCATCTGCAGCTTCCGGCCCGCTCCGACGCTGGCGCGCGAGCTGCGCACCTGGCTCAGTCCCGTAGACATGCAGCGGCTGGCACTTGCTGCCGTCGACGCGCCGATGGACGGCTTCCGCACGGTCTGGGGGCTGTCAAACAACGCCCGCGCCGACGTCGACCGCGGCGGCTGGGCCGCCATCGGCTACCTGCCCACGGACGACGCCGAGAATTATCGCGCCTCGCTGGCGGCTGCCGGGGTCGACACCGGCATCGTCTCGGAATGGCCCCGGCTCGGCGGCGCTTTCGCCGAAGCGCCGCCCCGCCCGTAGAACCACCAGGCAATCGCCGCCGCGGCCGGGTGCATCGCCGCGCACATCAGGAAAATCGGCGTATACCCCCAAGCGTCGATGACTGGCCCGGCCGCGAAGTTGAACAGCGCCGCGCCCGCCGTGCCGACACAGTTGACCAACCCCACCGCGGTGCCAACCTCGGCACGCGGGAACAAGTCGGCGATCATGATATTGCTGAGGTACAGCCACGTGTACGACAGGATGTAAGTGGTGGTGAAGATCGCCACAGTCAGCCCGGTGCCGCGGACCAGCGGCAGCAGTGCGATCAGCAGCGATAGCGGCACCAGTGCAAACATCACCTTCAGCCGCGCCGACGCGCCCGGGCGACCCTGACGGACCATGCGGTCCGACCACGTGGCGGTGGCGAAGGTCGCGACCGCGTTGATCGCCGGTGGAATCCACAACAATTGGCCGACATCGGCGAGCGACGCGCCCAGACGCTCCTGCAGATACCCCGCCTGCCAATACTGGAAGAAGAACCAGACAGGGTCGCTGACCAACCGAAATAGCAGCACGCCCCACAGAGCGCGGCGGCCAAGCAGACCGAGGATCGTCGCGCGCGATGCCGGCGGCTCCACCGTCTCGCCCGGATATACGGGCGGCCGGCGGTCGGCGAACCACCACAGCAGCGCGAAGCCGATGCCGATCAGCCCGGGCAGGATGAACGCCGAGCGCCAGCCGTAGTTGAGCGCCAGCGCCGCGACGACCGGCGGCGTCAGGATCGGGCCGAGCGCCTGCAGCGGATTCTTGATCGCATAGACCGTCGCGAGCCGATCGCGCGGAAACCAGGTCACCAGCGCGATCATCGAAGCGGGCAGAAGCCCCGCCTCGGCTGCGCCCAGGAATGCGCGTCCGATCACCATTTCGCCGAAGGTCGAAGCAAGGCCGCACCAGATCGAAGCTGCTGACCAGACCAGCACGAAGGCGGTCAGCGTCCGCCGGCTGCCCCAGCGATCGGCCCAGCGTCCGGTGATGACGTAAAACAGCGCAAACGGCACCATGAACGCGGTGACGAGCCAGGAATAGTGCGTGTCGTCGATCCGGAACACGCCTTTCAGCGTCGTCTTGAGCACCGACACGGCGTTGCGGTCGATCATCCCGAGGATCGAATCGACGGTCATCAGGACGAGGATCCACCACGCCGCGAGGGGGATGGTGCGCATGCTGGTGCGAGGGGTGCTCAACGCGGGATCGCAGCTGCGTCGGCGAGCAGCACCGGCGAATCGTAGATCGGCACGCCCGTTACGATGCCTCCCTGCTGCGGCCCGGCGACACGATAGACCGCACCGGTCAGCAGGTCGACGTAGGCGAGCGCGGCCCCGTATCGCACACCGTCGCAACTGACATCGACATCCTCGTGCAGCGGACGGTCGCCGGGTCGGTCGCTCGACCGCCAGAGCGCCAGAACCGTAAGACCGTCGTCGCGCCGAAAGGCCTGCGCGGTGACCGCACCCGAGCCGCCCGTCACGGTGCAGCCCCCGTCGACCGGCTTTAGCCTCGCGTCGAAGATCGCGGTAACGTTCTGCATGGCGCGATAGGCGGTCTTGGGCCGTACGGTCGCCGAACCGCCCGCGTTCGCGGTTATTTCCAGCAGTCCCTTCATGTTGCGCGCCCACGGCGCCTGCCGCTGGCTGGCTGTCTTGGCGAATAAGGCGTTGTTCTCGACCCGCACATCGTAGTCGAGGTCGGCGATGGTGAACATCGAGGTCGGAATGCCATGCGCCGCATCGCCGAGCATCCGGCGCAGCAGCCACTTCGCCTGACTCTCCTCGGTCCACCACATGTTCTTCAGCGCGAACAGCGGCGCATTGAGCGAAGGCGCGCCGTTCTCGCCCTGCCTGACCCCGAGGCCGGAATCGACGCCGCGCACCATCGTCCGAAACCGCTCGATGCCGGGATAGCTGGTATCGGGATTCTCGGCATAGGCGTGGTAGGTGACCGCCTGCGCCAGGCCCTTGCCGCCGCCATCGACAAAGGTCCGCAGCGCTGTTTCGGCGAAGTCGGGCGGTACCGCGACCTGATGCGCGAACGCCCCGAGGATGATGTACGCACGGGGGTCGGCGGCACGGATCGCGCGTGCCGTATCCAGCGCGAAGCGACCGTAGTCGGCGGCAGTGTAGTTGCCCGATAGATCGGGCTCGTTCCAGACCTCCCACTCGACGACCTGGCCTTGGTAGCGAGCAACCGTCGCAGCCACATAGGCCAGCCACGCCGTGCGCCCCGCCCCGGACGGCAGCGCGCTGTCGCGCTGCGGTGTGCCGCCGCCGATATAGGCCGGGTTGCCGTAGCCGAGGCTGATCCACGGCGCGACACCTTGTGCCCGTGCTCCGGCGACAATGCCGTCGAGCCAGGCGAAATCGAGGCGGCCACCGCCCGCGTCGGTCCGCGCCCAACCCGATTGTAGCCGCACCCGCTTGGGGCCGAGCGGGCCGAGATAGCGCAGCCAGTTGTCGGGGTTGGAAAAGCCGCGGTCGACGGTTTCGCCGCCAATCGACCAGTCGTTGGCGGCGATGGCTGTGGCGGGGCGCGACCGCACTTGCCCCTCGAGCACGAACCGGGTCGCGAAGTCGTCCGCGGCTGCCGCGCCCGCAGTGAGCAACGACAGCACCAGTGCCAACAGGCTTTTGCGAACCATGCAACTCTCCCCCCACCAAAACTTAGACCTATTTTTGACAAAGCCAAGCTATTTGTAATAATGAGTAAGGCGCGCTACACGATCGTCATGTCAGTCACAGCCATTCTTGACCGTCTTTCAGCCCAGTTCGGGGATCGCCTTGCGACGGCTCCCGCAATCCGCGACGCGCACGGGCGCGGCGAGGCATTCCACCCGGTGCTGGCACCCGACGGCGTCGTCTTTCCGCGTTCGACCGACGAGGTGCAGGCGATCGTTCGGGCCTGCGCTGCCAGCGCTACGCCGATCGTCCCGTTCGGCGCCGGCACAAGCCTGGAGGGCGGGGTGGCCGCAACCCGGGGGGGCATCTGCATCAACCTCTCGGGCATGGACCGGGTGCTCGCGGTCAATGGCGACGATCTCGACTGTGCAGTCGAAGCAGGCGTCACCCGCGAGGCGCTCAACCTGCACCTGCGCGACCAGGGCCTGTTCTTTCCCGTCGACCCCGGTGCCAACGCAACGCTTGGCGGCATGGCGGCAACCCGGGCCTCGGGGACGACGGCGGTGCGCTACGGCACGATGCGCGACAACGTCCTGTGGCTGACCGTCGTCCTGGCGAATGGCGAGGTCATCCGCACAGCCCGCCGCGCTCGCAAGTCGTCGGCGGGCTACGACCTCACCGGACTGTTCGTCGGCTCCGAGGGTACGCTCGGCCTTATCACCGAGGTCGGGCTGCGCCTGCGGGGCATCCCCGAGACCATCGCCGCCGCGAGCTGCGGGTTCGCCGACCTCGGCGGCGCAACGCGCTGCGTCATCGAACTGCTCCAGCTCGGCGTGCCCATCGCTCGTGTCGAGCTGATGGATGCTGTCCAGGTCCGCGCGTGCAATGCCTATAGCCGCACTTCGCTGGTCGAAGCGCCGACGCTGGTGTTCGAATTTCACGGCGCGCCGGCCGCGGTGCGTGAGCAGGTCGAAACCGTCGAGGCGCTGGCGCAGGCGAACGGTGGCGCCGCCTTTGCCTGGGCCCATGCCGCCGAGGCGCGCTCGGCGCTATGGCGCGCCAGGCACAATGCCTATCACGCCGCCCAAGCGCTCCGACCCGGCTCGACGCTGATCGTCACAGATGTCTGTGTGCCGATATCACGGCTCGCGGACTGCATTGTCGAAACCCACGCCGACCTTGCCGCCGGCGGCGTCGTCGCCCCGATTGTCGGGCACGTCGGCGACGGTAACTTCCACGTGTTTTTCTGCGTCGATCCTAACGACACGACGGATATCGCCCGCGCCCGCGCTCTCAATGACCGCTTGGTCGCACGCGCGTTGGCGATGGACGGCACCTGCACCGGCGAACACGGCATCGGCATGGGCAAGATCGGCAAGCTGATCGACGAACTCGGCGCCGGCACGGTCGACGCGATGAGCACGTTGAAGCGCTCGCTCGATCCCGGCGGCCTCTTCAACCCCGGTAAGATCTTTGCTGCAAACTAGGTTCGGCGAAAGGGCGATGGGCCGCGTTCTAGAACGGGATTGTGCCGTCAGCCATGTAAGCACGATGCGACACCGCCGTTAATTCTGTTCTGAATATCCGCTTCTGCTCAGCCGCGTCCCGAAAGCTGCCGAGCGGCAACGTCCCCAAAGTTGCCGTTCCGACGTAGCCGCGCCATGCTTGAATCAACGGCAACTCAGACGGCCACCGGCACTGCTATTAACTCTCCCAATGATCTGAGTGCCCGTGGAGCAGGAAGCGCTGGATGAACGAATCGGCGGCAAGCGTCATGACCTGCTGCCGGTCGATGTCGCCCTTGCGATAGTCCTTGTAGCGGAACGTGACGCCGGTCTCGTCGAACCGGACAAGGCGGCTGTTCGAGATGGCAATCCGGTGGTATAAAGCGCGAGGTAAGCGAGCACGGCTTCAGGTCCGGCAACCGGCGTTTTTTGCGTAGCATCCCTGCCGCAGTTTGCTTGCGGCCAAACCGTTCTTTAGCAGTACTTCGTTTGACTGATCCATCATGTCGATCCAGCCGGGCGAGACATAGTCGCCGGTAGCATCGATCTCGCGCCTGCCCTTGGCGGCAATCGTGCCAATCGCGGCAATGCGGCCGTCCTTGACCGCAATATCTGCGCGCACCCATGGATTGCCCGCGCCGTATCCGGCGAGTTGGTCGCGGTTTTCTCGCGCAGCCGAATGACCTCGAATCCGTTGCCTTCCAGAGCCTTGTTGACCGACTCCGGGATGTTCTGGTCGGTAAAGAACCGCATGATCTGCAACGGTGGCGTCACGCAGCTTTCGCCACTCCATGCTCAAGCGCCGCTCTGACATCCGCCGGTTTCAGGTCGGGATATTCAGCGCAGATATCCTTCACGCTGTAGCCGTCCTCCGACAGCCTGCGAACGGCGGCCACGGGGATGCGCGTTCCTGCAATCACCCATGCATTGTGGCAAATGCCCTGCGATTTCGACACGTGACCGATCTGCGCCTTCGACCGCTTCCGCATGGCCCCGACCTCGCTCCGGGTGTCAGTCACGACCTTTATCAGCGGAATGCCGAGCAGATATTGGCCCGACACGACCTCTTCAGGATCGCCCGTTTCGGGGTTCACAAAAACGACCTTCCGATTGACTACGAAAAGCGTCGTAGTCGTCCAAAGGGCGTCCTTCAGATGACTTAGCGTTTCAGCCACCTTGCGGAGATGCTGAAGCGGGACGTTGTTCTGGACGCGCAGCATTTCGAGCGTTCGCAGCGCCACAACGTCCTTGAAGGAGTAGAATCGGCTGAACGGAGCCGCTGGTTTTCCTCGACAAACGCCGGGACAAAGAAGCCCGTCCGGTGCCAGTAGCGTAGACGGGTGATGCTCAACCCCGTGAGGCGCTTCACCTGGTCCTCGCCGAAGGCGGCGACAACGCTCGATATGTCCAGCATTTTCCCCTCCTCCCTTCGTTCGTTGTTTGCGCGGCCTCCATATGATAGGAGAACGTATGTCAAGTCCATATATTACGCTCAGCGAGGCATTGACGTTCGGACGCTTAGAAGCGTTCATCGGCCAAGCGGAAGCCGCAGGTATCGGTTCCGCCAATCACGCCGATTTTGACGCGATGGTTGGAGCCGTCGTTAAAGCGCCCCAACCATCAGGTCGAACATCGCGTTCTGCTGCGTCCGGTGGTTCGCCCGGAAAGTGAACTCGCCAAGGTAGCGCTCCATGTGCTTCGCCGACACGTGAATGTGGGTTGAGCGGACGCTGTTCTTGAACAGGTTCTAGAAGCTCTCGACACTGTCGGCGCGTCGCTCGCTTGATGTCCTGAACCACCCGCTCGCCGGGGGTCGCCTCGGGCTTTCAGGATTTTGGTCTCATCTCCGTTCCTTCGTCACTGCGATGAGACCAAAATCCTCCCTATCGAAAACCCTCAATCTGTCTCATCGGTGCTGACGCCAGACAATCGAACACTTAGGCATGCTGGATCGGCCAGACTATGTCCGTCGCTGGAAGGCGAAGGAAAAGTGGTACTGGGGAGCTGGCGTTCTGCCGATAGGAGAGGGCGAGGCGCCGGTTGGACTGCTGACGACGTCCAAGATCGGCGGCTTCGATGCCGCAGCGGTAAAGGCCCAGATGTTGCGGCGCTTGGGCTCTGAAACGGATCAGTCACAGGTGAAATTCATAGTGCTATGGCGTAGTCGTAGTGATCATCTTCATCGGTCGTGGCCCGCAAGTCACGGCAAGCCGAGCTTGCTTACGGCGCAATGCTCACCTAGAGTTGAGTCTCAATCAAATCTCGGGGGGTGGATGCGCGCGGGAGCGGTTATGGCGGCGGCACTGGCGCTCGCTGCTTGCGGTACGGATGCGCCGCCAGTGGCTCCGCCGGTCGAACAGATTGCCATCTCGCTCGCCACCGCGGTCCCGGCAAGCGGCAGCGATACGGTGGGCGTCACCGGCACGGTCCGGCTGAAGCGCGAAACCGCTCTCGGCTTTTCGACCGCCGGGCGGATCGCCGCGATCAATGTGCTCGAAGGCCAGCGGGTCGGTGCCGGCCAGCTGCTGGCGCGGCTCGATCCCACCGGGCTCGACGCGGCGATGGCATCGGCCCGTGCCGAAGCGGTGCGTACCGAGGCCGATCGCAAGCGCATGGTGGCGCTGCTCACCAAGGGCTGGGTGACGCGCTCGCGGATGGAAAGCGCCGAGGCTGCGGCCGCTGCGGCGCGCGCGCGGGTTACGCAGGCGGGGTTCGACGAACGCCTCGGCCGCATCGTTTCGCCCGCCGCAGGTGTCGTGCTGCGCCGCGCCGCCGAGCCGGGGCAGATCGTCGCCGCCGGGACGCCGGTGCTGACCATCGGCGAACTGAAGAGCGGCTATGTTCTTCGGCTGCCGGTCAGCGATAGTGACCTGTCGGGTGTGCGGCTCGGCCAGCGCGCCGAGGTGACGATGCCGGCGCTGTCGCCCGCGCCAATCATTGCAACCGTTGGGGAAATCGGCGCGCGCGGCGACGACCGGACCGGAACCTTCCAGGTCGAGCTGCGCCTGCCGAACGTGCCGGGCATGCGCTCGGGGCTGATCGGCGCGGCCCGGTTGGCGGGCGGCGCGGCCATCGCCGGGCCGGTTGCGGTGCCCGGGACCGCGGTCTTCGGGGCGCGGGCGGACGAGGGATTCGTCTATGTCTTCCGCCCGGGCAGCGGCACGGTCGCGCGACGGCTGGTGCAGCTCGGTGCGCTCGGCGACGACGCCGTCGTCGTCACCGCCGGTCTCCAGGCGGGCGAGCAGGTGGCGCGGTCGAGCGTCGATCGGCTGCGCGACGGCAGCCGGGTAACGGTCGCCCGGTGAACCTGATCGATTTCGCGGTCCGGCGCTGGCAGATCACGCTTGTCCTGTTCGCGCTGCTGACCGCGATCGGGGTCAGCGCCTTCATTGGCATCCCGCGTTCGGTCGATCCGCACTTCACCGGCCCCAATGTCCTGGTCGTCGTTACCCAGCCCGGCGCCGACCCGACCGACATGGAGCAGACCGTCTCGAAGCCGATCGAGGACGTGCTGCAGGGCCTCGACGATCTCAAGTTCGTGTCGTCGACCTCGACCGACAGCACCGCCATTATTGCGGCCGAGTTCACTTGGGAGAGTGATCCCGACAAGCACTACGACGAGGTCGTGCGCGAGGTGAATGCGATCCGAAGCCAGCTGCCGTCGTCCGTCACCCGTGTCGAATTCAAGAAGTTCCGGACTACCGAGGCGGCGGTGCTGCAGTTCGCGCTGGTCAGCGACACCGCCTCGTTCCGGCGGCTGGAGAAGATCGGTAAGGACCTCCGCGAGCGACTGAACCAGGTCAGTGGCGTCCGGCAGACGCGGGTCTGGGGCATTCCGGTGCCGGAGCTGCGCGTCGCGGTTGACCCCGGCCGCCTGGCGCAACTCGGCCTCCCGGTATCGGCGGTGACCGACGCGCTCAGGAACGGCGGGGCCGACCTACCGCCGGGCGCGGTCCAGTCGGGCGACGCGCGCTACAACGTCGAGGCGGGGGGTGCCTTCCGCTCCGTCGCCGAAGTCGCGGCGTTGCCGGTTCGCGCCGACGCCGGCCGCGTGATCCGGGTACGCGACATCGCCACGGTCGGCTGGGGCTACGAAGAACAGTCCTATATCACCCGCTACAACGGCAAGCGCGCGATCTTCGTGACGCTGACCCAGAAGGACAATCTCAACGTCCTCGACGTGCAGCGGTCGGCGCTGGCGACGGCGCAGGCCTTCCGCGCCCAGCTGCCCCCCGATGTGCAACTGGAGACCGGCTTCGACCAGTCGCGCGACATCTCGACAAAGCTTGCAGTGCTGACCCGCGACTTCGGCATCGCCCTGGCGCTGGTGCTGCTGACCTTGCTGCCGCTCGGTCTGCGCGCCAGCTTCGTCGTCATGGTGGCGGTGCCGCTGAGCCTCGCCATCGGTTGCGCGGTACTGGCGTTCTCGGGCTTTACGCTTAACCAGCTGTCGATCAGCGGCTTTATCATCGCATTGGGGCTGCTAGTCGACGATTCAATCGTCGTCGTCGAGAACATCGCACGGCGGCTGCGCGGGGGCGAGGACCGCGAGACCGCTGCGATCAACGGCACCCGCCAGATCGCTGTCGCTGTGCTCGGCTGCACGGCGGTGCTGCTGCTTGCCTTCCTGCCGCTCGCCTTCCTGCCGGAGGGGTCGGGCAAATTCATCCGGTCGCTGCCGGTCGCGGTGTTCGGCACCGTTGCGGGCTCGCTTCTGGTGTCGCTGACCATCGTGCCGTTCCTCGCCAGCCGAATCCTGCCGCGGACCGAGGCCGAGCACGGCAACCGCGCGCTGCAGGCGATTCAGGCCGGCATCCGCCGTTTCTATGCCCCCGCGCTGCACTGGTCGCTGACCCATCCGCGGCGGGCGCTGGCAGCGGCGATGCTGCTTTGCGTGGCGTCGTTCGCGCTGGTGCCGCTCATCGGCACCAGCCTGTTCCCTGCCGCCGAGACTCCGTATTTCCTGGTCGATGTGCGGGCACCGGAGGGTGCCGCGCTCAACCAGACCGACCGCGCCGTGCGCTTTGTCGAGCGCGAGCTGCGCCGCGAGCCGCAGGTCCGCACGATCATGTCGAACGTCGGGCGGACCAACCCGAAGATTTATTACAACCAGCGCGACCTCGACCAGCGGACCAGCATCGGTGGTGTTCTGGCGGTGATGGACCGCTGGGACTCGGCGACCAGCCCGGCGATGGTCGAGCGGCTCAGGCAGCGCTTCGCGACTAGCCCCGACGCGCAGATTAGCCTGAAGGTTTTCCAGAACGGGCCGCCGATCGATGCTGCGATCGTCGCCAAGCTGCGCGGCCCCGACCTCGGCGTGTTGAAGACGCTATCGACACAGGTCGAGGCGACCATAAGAGCGGTGCCGGGCACCCGCGACATCATCAACCCGATCGCCGTCGATCGGCCACGCCTCGACCTCGGCATCGACGCTGACAAGGCGGCGTTGCTCGGCATTGCGCCCGGCGTCGTGCGGCGGACCGTCCGCCTGGCGCTGGTCGGCGAGCCGGCCGGGCGGTTCCGGGATGCCGAGGGTGACAGCTACAACGTCGTCGTCCGCCTGCCGCTGGCGGAGACCCACCCGGTCTCGGTCCTGCGGCAGATCTATGTGCCGTCGACCAACGGCGGCGCGGTGCCGCTGGCGCAGATTGCGACGCCGCGGCTGGGCAGCGCGCCGCCGCGGATCGAGCGCGAGTACCAGTCGCGCCAGGTCGCGATCTCGTCGGAGGTGGCGCCGGGCTATCTCACCGCCAAGGTCAACAAGGCGGTGTTCGAGGCTCTCGGTCGGCTGGAGCTGCCGCCGGGTTACCGGTTCGTCGTTGGCGGCGAGGCGGAGCAGGCGGCGCGCAGCTTCGGCGGGCTGGGGCCGATTATCGCCCTGGCGATGTTCGGGATCCTGGGCGTGCTGGTCGTCGAGTTCGGGCGGTTCCGCGAGGTTGCGGTGGTGGCGGGCGTCATCCCGCTCGGCATCTTCGGCGGGATCGTCGCGCTGTTCCTGACCGGCAACTCGATCAGCTTCACCGCGGTCATCGGCTTCGTCGCGCTGATCGGCATCGAGATCAAAAATTCGATCCTGCTGGTCGACTTCACGACGCAGCTGCGGGCCGGGGGCATGGCCCTGAAAGAGGCCATCGAGCAGGCCGGCGAAGTGCGCTTCCTGCCGGTGCTGCTGACCTCGGTAACCGCGATCGGCGGGTTGCTGCCGCTCGCCCTGTCGGGGTCGGCTCTGTACGGGCCGCTGGCCTGGGTGATCATCGGCGGGCTGGTCAGTTCGACCCTGTTGTCGCGGGTGGTGACGCCGGTGATGTACCTGCTGATCATTCGCGGCGACCGGGGCATGACCGCCACCAAGTGACTGTTATCGGCTGATATTCAGGAAGAAGTCGAGCATCGCGGTGCTGGCGTCGGGGCCGGCGGGGTCGGTATAGCTGCCCGCCGGCGAGCCGCCCGCCCAGGCGTGGCCCGCCCCGGCGACGGCCCAGTGCTCGATCCGCACGCGGCCGCCCGTGTCGCGGTCGCGAGTGCGGGTCCAGGCGCGTCCGCCCGCCGACTGGCCGCGCTCCGTGGTCGCCGTCAGTGCGCCGTCGTGCGCCGCCCGCGCCGCCGCCACCAGCGCGCTGGCATTGGCCTCCGCGACGGTCGTGTCGCGGTCGCCGTGGACGACGATCAGCGGCACGAACGCCGCGCCGCCGCGCACCCGCCCGCCGCGGCGCATCGCCTGCATGGCGGAGGGAACGTCGTGGGCGGTGCCGCAGCCGAGGCCCGAATGCACGCCGACCCCGGCGTAGAGATCGGGGTAGGCGCCCGCCATGATCGCCGCCGCCGCGCCGCCCGCCGACAGGCCGGCGACGAAGACGCGGGCGGGGTCGACAGCCTGCGCCACGATCACCGCGCGGGTCAGCCCGGCAATCAGCGCCGGCTCGCCCGCGTCCGCGCCCTGGTCGCCGGGGCGGAACCAGTTCCAGCATTTCTGCGGGTTGGCCGCCCGGGTCTGGCCCGGATAGGCGACGATAAACCCGCGCGCGTCGGCGAGCGCGTTCATCCCGGTGCCGCGCGCGAAATCGTCGGGCGACTGGGTGCAGCCGTGGAGCATGACCAGCAGCGGCAGGCCCGGCGTCGCGTTCGCCGGCACGTACAGCTTGTAGCCAAGAGTGCCGTGCGCGCCCTTGTGGACATGCGCGCGGAAGCTGCCCGCGGCGGCGGGCGTCGCGGGCCGGGGCTTGTTCGTCCGCGCCGTGCCGGTCAGGGGCTGCGCGAGCTGGGCCGCTGCGGAGCGGGGCGTCGCGGTGCGGGATTGGGGCGTCAGGACGAACGGCCCCGTCGCGGCGGGTGCGTCGCCGCGCAGCAGCGTCGCCGCTTCGGTCAGTCGCCCGGCGCGGGTCAGCCGCAAGGCCTCGGTCATGGTCGCGGTAACGGTCATCGGTGAAGCGTCCTGTTTATGCTGCAGTGCAGTATAGGGCACGACGGTCGGAGCGGAAGGGAGTTCCCCGTTCGATCAAAAACAAACCATATACGCGAAAACCGCTTGACTATCGTGACGCTTTCGGCTAGACAAAACCCAGCCTGACGAATCGCGTCCACAGCGACTCGCCGGGCCCCCAGTCAACCGCAGCGGTTCGCCGCGTTGCCCCTTGGGCGGCGCGCGGCCACTTGCGCCACATCATCGGGAGGGTTTCATGGCCGGCAACAGCTTGCGCGATGCCGCGGTGCGCGCCGCGTTCCTCGACCATTTTCGCGCCACCGGCCTGATCACGGCGGCGGCGCGGCTGACCGGCGTTTCGGTGCCGCAGGTCAGCGTCCGGCGGCGCGACGACGCCGAATTCCGCGCCGCAGTCCTGGCCGTCCGGAACGACCTGTCACGGCCCCTGCCGCTGCGCGGCTTCGTCCGCCTGACCGCGGCGCGGCGCGCGGCCTTTCTGACGGCGCTGGGCCAGCACGGCAGCGTCCAGCGCGCCGCCGCCGCAGCGGGCGTCGGGGTCAGCACCGTATCCCTGCTGCGCCGCCGCGACGCCGCCTTCTCCGGCAACTGGGCGGCGGCCAAGAACGAGGCGCTCGACCGGGTCGAGGACATGCTGTTCGATGCCGTGCTGCAGGGCTTCACTCGAACCGAAACGGTGAACGGTGTCACCCGCACGACGCGCACCCAGAACGCCGGCGCGATGTTCAGGATGCTGGCCCGCCGCGCCAGGACCGACAGCCGCTACAAGACCATCGTGCTGACCCCCGAGATCGTCGAGGATGCCCGCGAACGGGTCGAGCGGCGGATTCGCGAGGCAGCGGCCGAGCAGGCGGCGCAGATGGCCGCGCCGGGGCTCCCGCTGCCCGCGCCGACGGTCGCGGCGGCATGAGCCAGCTGACCGACGAAGCCGCGGCCGCCTTTGCCCACAGCTTCCAGCCCAGCGACAAGCACAAGCCGCCACAAGGCGACTGGGCGACCTGGCTGCTGCTTGCCGGGCGTGGTTTCGGCAAGACGCGAACCGGAACGGCGTGGGTCGATGATCTCGCGCGGACGCACCGGGGCTGCCACATCGCATTGGTCGGCGCGACGCTGCACGATGCCCGCTCGGTGATGGTCGAGGGGGCATCGGGACTGGTCGCCACCCACGGCGACATCGAATGGCAGCCGGGGCTGCGGCGGCTGCACTGGCCGGACACCGGTGCCACCGCGATGCTGTATTCGGCGGAGGAGCCCGGCGCGCTGCGCGGGCCGCAGTTCAATTTCGCCTGGGGCGACGAGGCGGCGCGCTGGGGCGCGCGCGGGCCGGAGGTGCTGTCGAACCTGCGCCTGGGCCTGCGCATGGGCCGCCGACCGCGCTTGCTGCTGACCACGACGCCGCTGCCGCTCGACTGGCTGAAGGCGCTCGCCGCCAGCGGCCAGGTGGTGACGACGCGCGGCCGCACGCACGATAACCGCCATAATCTGCCAGCCTCGTTCATAGCCGATCTGGAACATGATTACGGCGGCTCGCAACTGGCGCGGCAGGAGCTCGACGGCGAGTTCGTCGAGGACCGCGAGGGCGCGTTGTGGACGCGGGCGCTGCTCGACGGTCTGCGCGTCGCCGCCGCCCCGCCGCTGGTCCGCGTCGTCGTCGCGGTCGATCCGCCCGCCGGGGCGAGCGCCGCCAGCGACGAATGCGGCATCGTCGTCGCCGGGCTGGGCGAGGACGGCATCGCCTATGTCGTCGGCGACTACAGCCTGCAGGGCGCGCTGCCGGCGGTATGGAGCCGCGCCGTAGCCCGCGCCGCGGCGGCGCACGATGCCGATCTGGTTATCGCGGAGGCCAACAACGGCGGCGAGATGGTGGCGCATGCGCTGTTGTCCGCCGACATCGACCTGAACGTCCGGCTGGTCCGCGCGTCGACCGGCAAGGTGGCGCGCGCCGAGCCGGTGTCGACACTCTACGCCAACGCCAGGGTCCGCCACGTCGGCGCGCTCGGCGCGCTCGAGGATCAGCTCTGCGGGCTGTCCGCCGGCGGCACTTACGCCGGTCCGGGCCGCTCGCCCGACCGCGCCGACGCGCTGGTCTGGGCGCTTGCCGAACTGATGCCGAAACGCCGCCGCGGCGAGCCCGGCCTGCACATTCTCTAGATTTCAGAGGGGACAGACATGAAATTCCCGTTCTTCGCCCGGAAGGCGGCGGTCCGCGCTGCGCCGCCGCCGTGGCTCGGCGGCTGGTCCGGCACCAGCCCGCCGCGCAGTTACGAGGCGCAGGTCCGCGCCGGCTTCATCGCCAATCCGGTGGTCAGCCGGGCGGTGCGCATCGTCGCCGACGGCATCGCCGGGGCGCCGGTGGTGAGCACGCCGACCGGCCATCCGGCGCTGGCGCTGTTCGGCCGCGACGGCGCGGTGCTGGAAACCATCACGGCGAATCTGATGCTGCACGGCAACGCCTATGTCGAGGTCGCGCTGGGGGCCGCGGGGCTGCCGGTAGCGCTCTACCCGCTCCGGCCCGAGCGGATCTCGGTGGAGGCCGACGCCGGCGGCTGGCCGACGACCTATCTGTACCGCGCCGGTTCGTCGCTGACCCGCTATCCGGCGGAGACGCGGGGTGACCGGGCGGGGCTGATCCACCTCAAGGGCTATCACCCGCTCGACGACCATTACGGGCTGGGCTGCCTCGGTGCGTGCGCGGCGGCGGTGGAGGTCCACAACGGCGCGGCGCGCTGGAACCAGGCGCTGCTCGACAATGCGGCGCGGCCGTCGGGGGCGCTGGTCTATGATCCGGGCGACGGCTCGACGCTCAGCGCGGCGCAGTTCGCTCGGCTGAAGGACCAGATGGGTGAGCAGTATTCGGGCGCGGCGAATGCCGGCCGGCCGATGCTGCTCGACGGCGGCATGAAGTGGCAGCCGCTGTCGCTGACACCGGCCGAGATGGATTTCGTCCGGGTCCGCGACAACGCGGCGCGCGAGATCGCGCTCGCCTTCGGGGTGCCGCCGATGCTGCTCGGCCTGTCGGGTGACGCCACCTACGCCAACTACCGCGAGGCCAATATCGCGCTGTGGCGGCTGACGCTGCTGCCCCTGGCGGCGAAGATCCTCGGCGGCTGCAGCCGGGCGCTGCAGGCGTGGTGGCCCGACCTGCACCTCGATCTCGACCGCGACGCGGTGCCGGCGCTGGCGTCGGACCGGGCGCAATTATGGGGGCAGGTGACCGCGGCGGACTTCCTCAGCGATGCCGAGAAGCGCGCCATGCTGGGCGTGGAGATGGGCCGGTGACGGTCGCCGCGCTGATCGCCCGGGCCGGGGCGGAGGGCAGTTCGCAGGCGACGCTGATCGAGCTGGTCGAGGCGGCCAGCGAGGCGGGCGCGACCCGCGCGCTGGCCCGGCTCGGCCTCCACGACGAGGACGCGGGCAAGGACATCGCGAGCCTGCGCGAGCTGCTGCAGGGCTGGCGCGACGCGCGCAGCTCGGCGCTGAAGGCCGCCGCCGGGTGGCTGGCGCGCGGCCTGGTCGCGCTGGTGCTGCTCGGCCTCGCGGTCAAGTTCGGGATGGTGCGGATCGGAGGCCTGTCATGACCGACCTTCGCCTCGCGGGTTATGCCAGTGTCTTCGACCGGCCCGACAGCGGTGGCGACATCGTCCGTGCCGGGGCGTTCCGGCGGGCCGTTGCCGCAGCGCCGCGCCTGCCGCTGCTCTGGCAGCACGCGGTCGGCGAGCCGATCGGGTTCGTCGAGCGTATCGCCGAGGATGCCCGGGGCTTGCGCGTCGTGGCGCGGATCGCGGCGGCTTCGTCGCGCGGCGGCGACGCGGCGGCGCTGCTCCGCATGGGCGCGCTCGACGGGCTCAGTTTCGGCTACCGCGTCCGCGCCTCGCGGCCGGGCCGGGGCGTGCGCGAGCTCACCGACCTCGACCTCATCGAAGTGTCGCTGGTCACCTTTCCGATGCAGCCCGCGGCGCGGGTGCTCGCATTCCAGGACTTCACCCCAGGAGAAACTGCATGACCTATGACATCAAGGCGGACGCGCTCGAGACCGCGTTCGAGGTGGCACCCGACCACGGTGCCGACATCGCCGCGCTGAAGGCCGACGTGGCCCGGCTGAACGCCGTACCGCTCAGCCGCCCGGCGCTCGCCGGGGCCAAGGCCGACACCGATCCGGTTCGCACCGGCTTCGTCGACCGCTACCTGCGCAAGGGCCTCGAGGCGCCGGCGGAAACCAAGTCGCTGTCGGCGGGCGTCGCCACCGACGGCGGCGTCGCGGTGCCGCGCGAGATCGACGCGCAGATCGACCTCGTGCTGAAGGCGACCTCGCCGATCCGGGCCATCGCCAAGGTCGTGCAGATCGGCAGCGTCAACTACCGCAAGCTGGTCGCGGTCGGCGGCGTCGCCTCGGGCTGGGTCGGCGAAGTCGCGGCGCGCCCCGAGACCGGCACCGAGACCTTCGTCGAGATCGCCCCGCCGATGGGCGAGCTCTACGCCAACCCGGCCGCCTCGCAGACGATGCTCGACGATGCCCAGTTCGACGTCGAGCAGTGGCTGGCGGCCGAGATCGCGAGCGAGTTCGCGCGCGCCGAAAGCATTGCCTTCGTGACCGGCACCGGCACCGCCATGCCCAAGGGCTTCCTCACCTATCCGGTTGCCACGGCCGACGATACGACCCGCCCGTTCGGGACGCTCCAGTATATCGCCACCGGCATCGCGGGTGGCTTTCCGACCGCGGCGGGCGCGGCGACCGACAAGATCATCGACCTGGTCCACGCGCTGCGTACCCCCTATCGCCAGGGCGCGGTGTTCGTGATGAACTCCGCGACGCTCGCCAAGGTCCGCAAGCTGAAGGACGCCAACGGCCAGTATCTGTGGGCCCCGGGCATTTCGGACGAGCGCGCCGCAACCCTGCTTGGTTACCCGGTGGTCGAGGCGGAGGCGATGCCCGACACCGCCGGCGACACGCTGTCGGTGGCGTTCGGCAACTTTGCCGCGGGCTATCTGATCGCCGAGCGCGGTGAGACCGGGGTGCTGCGCGACCCCTATACGCGCAAGCCGTTCGTGTACTTCTACGCAACGCGGCGCGTCGGCGGGGCGGTGATCAACTCCGAGGCGATCAAGGTGCTGAAGTTCGGGATCAGCTGAGGCGCAACCGACGGAGGGGGCGGCGCGCGTCGCCCCCTCCACCTCCGCTTCGCGGCGGCCGCTCTCTCCCGGCAGCAGGGGAGGATTTCACGAAAGGATCCCGATGGCCATTCTCGCCGCCTCGATCGAGGCGAACGGTTGGGTGTTGCGGCTGCGCGTCAGCGGCTCGCCCGGCAGCTTCGCGTCGTACACGCTCGACCCCGACGGCATCCCGCGGGTCAACCTTGCCGCCAACCATCCCGGTTACGTGCCCAGCGCCGGCGCGGCGGTGCCGGGGTCGCTGAACCGCGCCCTGGTCGCCACCAAGCCGCTCAGGAAACCGGTCAATCCGGCCGCGCCGACGACCTTCCTGGTCGACGAGACCGACCAGGGCGACGGCTCGCTGATTGTCCGCCTCGCGCTGTCGGACTGGGTCCACGCCACCGACACCGGGCTGACGCTGAATGTCGCGGCCGGGTGGCGCAGCGGCGAGGCGGCGGCCGCGGGCATCGCCGTCATCAACGGCTCGACGCACGCCGCACCACTGCCGGTGATGCGCTGGGCGGACGTGCCGTACCAGCTGGTCGACGGCGCGTTCACGCTGGAGCTGGTGGTGTTCTCGCACTTCCCGCAGGGGGTGCAGCCGGTGGCGGGCGTGCGCTTCACCGCGACCGACGGCACGACCACCAAGTCGGTATGGGCGACCGCGTTGACCACCTCCACCCGCTACGGCGACGCGGCGCGGGTCTATGGCGCCACCATCGATCCGGCGAGCGCGACCGCGTTTACCGCGGGCCTGCTGCGCTGCGATGCCGAGGTCTATCCGTGGCTGGGCGCGATGCGCTCGACCGACACGGCGGGGACGCGCAGCGTGAGCGGCCTGGCGACGGCGGGCTATGGCAGCGCGGCGCAGTCCCCGATGATCGTCGGCTACGACCCGACGGGCAGCCGTTATGGTTCGCTGACCCTGTATGTCGATCCGGCCGGAACGGCGACGCCGAGCGCCGGCATGGTCAAGACCAGTCTGGCGGCGGCGAAGGCGCTGGCCCCGGCGGCGCGACCGCTCAGCATCTCGGTGGCGCTGCAGGCACTGTACCTGTTCAACCGCGGCCTCGCGGCGGCGAACGGCGGCATCGCGGCGACGCGGGCGGCCGACGCGGCGCGGATCGTGCTCGCCCCCACGGTCCATGCCGGGGTGACCGGCACGTCGGTGACCTCCGGCCTGACCAGCTCGGAACTGCCGGTGGTGGTGGAGGGCGATCCGGACGACCCCGATCCGCGCAGCAACTGCATCATCCAGATCGGCACCTCGGGCAGCACCCGGATCAGCAAGATGGTGCTGCGCAACCTCGCCTTCGAGGTCGGCGGCACGACGCTGGCCGCCTCCACCCTGATCTATTGGTGGCTCGACAATGTCGAGGTGCGCGGCCGCGCCGGCTTCGAAACCAACGGCGTCGCCCCGGCGTCGGCGGCGGCCCCGGCGGGCCGCGCCAACATGTTCGCGACCCGGTCGCGCTGGTGGCGCTCGGGCAGCGGCTTCAGCGGCTCGACGCTGCGCTTCGGGCTGCTGAGGAACTGCGAATTCAGCCGCGGGGCGGAGGCGTGCGCGATCATCGGCGGACGGTTCATCCCGGCCAGCGAGGACCCGACCGTGACCGGGGTCACGTCCGGCGTATCGCCCTGGGGATCGGCCAGCGACCAGGGCGCGCTGGAGGACGCGATCATGACCGGGCTCGACATGCGCGGCATCAGAGGCCGGGTGTTCAGCCCGTCGAGCGTCGCCGCGGCAAACGCGGGCACGCCGAACAACAGCATCCGGCGGCTGGTCTTCGCCAACAACCTGTGCGAGCGGTTCGGAACCGACCCGCAACCCTTCTGGTCGATGGGCGAGGATGCGTCCTCGACGATGAACTACATCATCATCGAGGGAAACAGCTTCATCGGCGAACGCTGCAACATCCTGTACTCGGATCCGCAGCCGACGACGCTGGCCGATACCGACACGCAGCAGAACCAGGCGTACGGCAACCGCGTCGCCAACAACAGCTTCGACTGGGCGGCGACCAAGCACGATGCCTTTGCCGATCCGCAAACCCTTTCGGTTCGCAATGCCGCCGGCGACCCGCGCGGCCACGGCTACCGCCCCCAGCTGACCGAGACGTGGAGCGTTACCTATGGCGTCGGTTTCGAGGGCAATTACGACTGGGGCCGCCACCCGAGCGCGGGCAATTTCCGGTTCGAATATTTCGGCCGGCGCGCGGTGCAGCAGACCGGCGGCGTGCCGGCCTGGCCCGCCGACCGCTCGACCTATGGCAGCCCGGCGACCGGCGGCGGCACCTACAAGCCGCCCGCCGCATCGCCACTTATCGGCCGCGGCCTGGCGACGAGTGCCGACCGCGACCGGACGGGGGCGGTGCGGACCGTGCCGTTCGCCAGCGGGGCGGTCGACACCGCATCGGCGGCGGCGGTGCCGGTGGCCCCGGCATCGGCGGCTCACACGGCCCTCAGCGGCAGCCCGGTGCTGGCCTGGGCGGGCGGGCTGGGGCCGGCGGGCGCGCGGCTGACGATGCGGGCGGGCAGTCCGCTGGTCGGCTTCGCGGCGGCGCTGGCCCCGGCGGACGCGCGCCACGCCAGCGCCAGCGGTGAGCCCGCGCTGACCACCGGCGAACCGACGCTGCGCCCGGCGCCGGGCAATCTCGCGCTCGCCGACATCGGCGTCGCGGTGCTGCCCGACCTGATCTTCGCTACCGCCCGCCTGGTGCGGATCGAGGGCGAGGTCCGGGTCCAGCTGATCAACCCGTAACTGCAACCGCTTGACCGCCCGGCTGGCGCCGCCGCGCGGCCCTTTTTCGTGCGCGCAATCCACAGGAGAAAACTCATGGGCAAGTACGTCAATCCGGCCGTCCTCGACGGCTCGCTGAACCTGATCGCAACCGCCACCAGGATCGTCGCGCTCAGCGGCCCGCCGGCCGATTTCGTCGCCGCCGACACCGGCAAGCTCGCCGAGGCGACGCTGGCGACGGGCGATTTCACGCTCGCCGCTGGCGACGTGTCGGGCCGCAAGGTGACCATCGCGGCCAAGTCGGGGCTGAGCGTCATCGCGGCGGGCACCGCCGACCATATCGCGCTGCTTGACGGGTCGAGCCTGCTCTACGTCACCACCTGCCCGAGCCAGGCGCTGCCGGCGGGCGGCACGGTCAGCATCGGGACGTGGGCGGTCGAGGTCAACAACCCGGCGTAGCGCGGCCAGGCGCAGGGCGGGGAGCGCGGCTTCGCGTTCGTCGCCCTGCGCGCCGACTCGCGCAAGCCCGGCCGGCGGCCCGGGCGACCTTCGCGCCCGGTGCCGTCCGACGGCGCGGCTTAGCCGCGACGCACATCCTCTCCCCGAAAGGACCCCGCCAATGGGCATTTTCCTCAAGGATCCGTCCGCGGCCCTCGACTATGCGGTCGACTGGGGCGCGGGCTATCTCGACGGCCAGGTCATCACCGCGTCAGACTGGTCGGTGGAGCCGGACGAAGCCGGCGGCATCGCGGTGTCGGCGACGATCGCCAGCACCAGCCGGACCGGCGCGACCTTTGCCGGCGGCCTCGCGGGCAACGTCTACCGCGTCGCCAACCGCGTGACGCTGAGCGACGGCCGCCGCGACGAGCGTTCGGTCGTGCTGCGCGTCGAGCAACGCTGATGCTGGCCGAGATCCGGCCCGCGACCGTGGCCCCCAGCTCGGTCGACGAGGCGAAGGCGTTCCTGCGGCTCGAGCACCCCGACGAGGATGCGGTGCTGGCGGGCTTCGTGCGCGCCGCGACCGCGCTGGCGGAGGCGTTCACCGGGCGCTGGCTGGTGGCGCGCGACTTCACCGAGAGCCTGGCCGCGGTGGCGGGCTGGCAGCGGCTGGGGGTCGCGCCAGTGACCGCGATCACCGGGGTCACGCTGGACGGCGCGGCGCTGGCGAGCGCCGTGTACGAGATCGACATCGACCGGCACGGCGCGGGCTGGGTGCGGCTGTTGGCGGGCGACGCGACGAGTCGCGCCGTGGTGACGGGGCGCGCCGGGCTGAGCGAGGGCTGGAACGGCGTGCCCGAGCCGGTGCGCGCCGGGATCGTGCGGCTGGCGGCGCACCTGTTCAGCCACCGCGACGACCCCGAGGCGGCGGCGTTGCCCGCCGCCGTGACGGCATTGTGGCGGCCGTATCGCGCGGTGTCGCTGTGAGCGAGTTCGCAGGGCTGTTGAGCGAGCGGGTGGCGCTGGAGCACTGGCAGGGCGACCCCGAGGGCGGGGCATGGGTGGCGGCGGGCGAGGCGTGGGCGGGGCTGGTGCCGCACGACCCCGGGCTACCGCTGACCGGCGAGGGGCGGGCGTCGCGGCCGCGCTACCGGCTGACGCTGCGGAGCGGCGCGGGCGTGACGCTGGCCAGCCGTTTCGTGTGGCGCAAGCGCGTGCTGGCGGTGCTGCGGCTGGAGCCCGATCCGCGCGCGCCCGACCGCCAGACCATCATCGTGGAGGACCGGGGATGACCGAATTCCAATCGTTGCTGCGCGCGCTCGAAGCCCGCGGCAAGGCGGCGGCCAAAGCGGCGCGCACCCGCACGGCGGCGGCGCTGGTGCTGGCGGCGCAGGCCGAGACCATCACCGCGTCGCTGAGCGACGAGGGTGTCGTGCTGGCGGCCGTCGGCCTGAAGGCGCGGCTCAATGGCTCGCGGCGACGGTCGCCCGATCCGGTTGTCCAGTCGCTGGTGCGGCCCGGAGGCTTCCGATGACGCCGTCGGGCCTGGTGCAGCAGGCGCTGCGCACCGCGCTGACGCCGCTCGGCACCGTCTATGACGCCGTCGCTGTCGATGCGCCGGCGCCGTACCTGACGATCGGCCCCGACACCGTCACCGACTGGTCGACCAAGACCGGCCGGGGCCGCGAGCACCGCGTCCTGGTCGGCGTCTGGGACGACGCGCCCGGCTTGGGGCCCGCCAAGACGCTGCTGGGGGCGGCGGAGCAGGCGGTGCTGGGCCTGTCCGCGAGCGGCGGCGGCTGGCGCGTCGCCAGCGTGCTGTTCGTCCGCAGCTTCGTCACCCGCGACCCCGACGGCTGGAGCCACGGCGTCGCCGACTTCCGCATCCGAACCGAGGAGATCTGATCATGGCATCCGAAAAGGGCAGCGCCTTCCTGCTGAAGGTCGGCGACGGGGCGGCGACGCCCGCCTACACCACCATCGCCGGGCTGCGCACGACGCAGCTGAGCGTCAACGCCGATACGGTGGTGGTCACCAACAAGGGCTCGGGCGGCTGGCGCGAACTGCTGTCCGGCGCGGGCGTGCGCTCGGTGTCCTTGAGCGGCGCTGGCGTGTTCTCGGGCACGGCGGCGGAGGCGCGGGTCAAGGCGTCGGCGCTGGCGGGCATCCTCGACGATTACCAGGTGTCGTTCGAAAGCGGCGAGCGGCTGACGGGCAAGTTCCTGATCACCCGGCTCGACTATGCCGGCGATTTCAACGGCGAGCGGACCTACACGCTGGCGCTGGAGTCGAGCGGCGCCGTGGTGGTGTCGTGAACGGCGTTATCGGTGCGTCTGGCGCGAGCGCCAACCCGGTCAGGGGTGAAGCGGCGATCACGGTTGCCGGCCTGACGCTTACCCTCCGCCCGACCTTCGCCGCGCTGGTCGCCGCCGAGGCCGAGCTCGGCCCGCTGTTCGCGCTGGTCGAGCGCGCGGCGGGCGGCGGGCTGGCGCTGGCCGAGCTGGCCGGGCTGTTCTGGCACACGCTGCACGATCGGCCTGCCGCGCTGACGCGGGAGGCGTTTTCCGAAAGCCTGCTCGCGGCCGGGCTGGCGGCGGCGACCCCGGCGCTGCGCGTCCTGCTCGGGCAGATCCTGGGTGGACGCTGACTTCGCCGCCGCCGCCGTCCGGGCCGCCGCGATTGCTGCCCGGCTGGGCTGGGTGCCCGACATTTTCTGGGCCGCGACGCCGGCCGACCTGCGCCACGCGCTCGGCGCCCCGGAGGCCGAAGACGCGGCTGGGGGCGACGTGCTGGCCCGCTTGATGAGGGAGTTTCCCGATGGATGAACTGGACACCTTGGTCGTGCGCGTGCGCGCCGACACCACCGGCTTTCAGGCCGGGGTGGCGACCATCCGCGGCCAGCTCGACGGGCCGCTGGCGAGCGGGCTGGATGCGGCGGGGCGCAACCTCGAGCGCGCGCTGGTCCGTGCCACCACCAGCGGCAAGTTCGGCTTCGACGACCTGAAGAAGGTTGCACTGTCGACGCTCGCCGACATCGCCGCGGGCGCGATCCGGTCGGACCTGGGGTCGCTGTTCGGCGGCGGCGGCGGCGGCGGCACGGGCGGCGGGCTGCTGGGCTCGCTGGCGTCGCTGTTCGGCGGCGGCGCGCCGGGGCGGGCCACGGGAGGCCCGGTCACCGGCGGCCGGCCCTACATGGTCGGCGAACGCGGGCCGGAGCTGTTCGTGCCGACCGCGGCCGGGCGCATCCAGCCATTGGGCGGCGGGCGCGGGCCGGTGAATGTGACGGTCAATGTCGCCGCGCCGCGCGACGCCTCTGGCGCGGTGATGGCGCGGACCGGGGCGCAGGTGGCGCGCGCCGTCGGCCGCGCCCTCGACAAGGCGAATTCGTGATGGGCCACTGGCTGGCGAGCGTTGCCGATCAGCAGCGCACCGACTGGATCAAGCGCTTCGATCCGCGCTTCTGGACGGTCGACTTCCCGCGCCCGATGCTGGCGAGCGTCGTCACGACGGGCGCGCGGTCGCTGCGGGTCGATGCGGTGTTCCACAGGAAGAACGACCTGGCCGGGCTGATCTGGGCGTCGGAGGACCGCCATGACCATCCGCTGCTGCGCTATGCGACGGCGCGCGATTATCGCGGCTGCACGCTGAATTTCCGTTGGCAGGCGACGGGCGCGCTGCAGCCGCTCGACGCGGTCAACGGCGCGGTGCTGACCATCGAGGGGCGCGACGCGGGCGGGCTGCCGAGCAGCTGGTACGTGCGGCTGTGGAACTATGCCGTCGGCACCGCCGCCGACTGCCGCATCGCGCTCGATTTCGACACGCTGCAGGGCGGCTTCCTGCTGCCGGCCGAGGCGGATGCGGTGTGGGCGGGCGACATCGACCGGATGTTCGTGTCGCTGGTGCCGGCCGGGTTCGACGGCAGCGACGTGCCGCTGCCCGCCGCCGCCACCGCGTCGATCGAGCTGTCGGAGATTGCCTGCGCCGGGCCGGGCTCGACGCTCCGTATCGGCGATGCCTTCGTGCCGCCCCACGGGGTCCGCATCGCGAACGGCTATGACGATGCCTATAACCTGACCCCGGCGCGGCTGCTGCGCGGCATGGTCCAGACCGGCTACACGCAAGTCATCGACCATTATGTCGGGATGAGCCATTTCCCGGCGCTGGCCTGGGACGGGGCGGCGTTCAGCGCGGCGGGCGGCATCGCCTGGCCGGCGGCGGCGTGGCACGCCGACTTCCTGGCGCGGGCCAAGGCGGCGGGCTTCGAGGTCATCCTGGCGCTGTCGTTCGAACTTTTCGACCAGCATTGCCCGGCGGCGTGGAAGCAGCGCGATGCCGACGGGGCACCCGCGCGGACCGGCTACACGCCGCCTTCGACCTTGCTGTCGCCGCTCAGCGCGGCGGCGCAGGCGTGGCTGACGGGCGTCGCCGCGGACTTCGTGCGGCTGGCGGTGGCAGCGGGGCAGCGGGTGCGCTTCCAGATCGGCGAGCCGTGGTGGTGGGTCGGGGCCGACAACCGGCTCTGCGCCTACGATGCCGCAACGGCCGCCGCCTACACCGCCGAGACCGGGCAGACGGCGCCCGCGATTCGCGACGTGCGGAGCATGACGACCGCCCCGAAGCAGGCGTTGCTCGACTGGCTGGGCGTGAAGCTCGGGGCCGCAACGCTGGCGCTCCGCGACGCGGTCAAGGCGGTGGCGGGCGGCGAGGTGTCGGTGCTGTTCTACGCGCCCGCGGTGCTGCGCCGCGACGCCGTCGACCTGCGGCGTGCCAACCTGCCGGGGGCGTGGGCGTCGCCGGCCTTCGATGTCTTCGAGCTCGAGGATTACGAGTGGGTCACGGCGCAAGATTTCGCCGGGCAGGCGGCGACGCGGGCGGCGGGCGACGCGCTCGGCTACCCGCTGGCGCGGCAGCATTATTACGCCGGCTTCGCCGCCACCGCCGCCGACTGGCCGGCGATCATGGACGCGGCTGCGGCATCACGGGCGCGTGGCCCGGCGGAGACCTTCGTCTGGGCGTGGCCGCAGGTGGCGCGCGACGGGCTGACGCTGTTCGACATTCAGGGAGACGAGACGATGCCGGCGTTCCACGACGTGCGCTTTCCCCTCGAGCTCGGCTACGGCGCGACCGGCGGGCCGCAGTTTTCGACGCAGGTCGTGACCACCGGCTCGGGCGCGGAACAGCGCAACAGCAGCTGGGCTGACGCGCGGCTCTATTATGATGCCGGGGTCGGGGTGCGGTCGGAAGCCGATCTCAGCGCGCTGATCGCCTTCTTCCGGGCGCGGCGCGGGCAGGCGCACGGCTTCCGCTTCAACGATCCGCTCGACCATCGCGGCGAGGGCGAGCTGCTCGGCGTCGGCGACGGGGTGCGGACGCGCTTCCTGCTGCAGAAGAGCTACGGCGATGCGGGCGACGTCCAGCTGCGGCGGATCACCCGGCCGGTGGCGGGGACGGTCGGCGTCGCGGTGGCGGGGGTGGCGGCGGGCGGCTGGACGCTGGGCGATCTCGGCGCAGTCGATTTCGCGGTCGCCCCGCCGCCGGGCGTGAGCGTCACCGCCAGCTTCGAGTTCGATGTTCCAGTGCGTTTCGCCGAGGACCGTATCGATGTCGGGCTCGCCAGCTTCCGGGCGGGCGACCTGACCTCGGTGCCGCTGGTCGAGGTGCGCGAGGCATGAGCGGTTTCCAGGACAGCCTCGATCCCGAGGTAACGACGCTGGCGATCTGCTGGCGATTGGCGCGCGCCGACGGCGTGACGCTCGGCTTCACCACCCACGACCGGCCGCTCGACATCGGCGGCGTCCGCTATGCCAGCCTGCCCGGCATGGCACCGTCGGCGATCTCCACCGGCGACGGGCTGGAGGTCGATACGATGGAGGTGGCAGGCGCACTGTCGGCTGACCAGGTCACCGCCGCCGACTTGGCGGCAGGGCGCTTCGACGGCGCGGCGGTGACGATCTTCATGGCCGACTGGGCCGATCCGGCGGCGGGCACGCTGCCGCTGGCGCGCGGCACGCTGGGCGAGGTGATGCGGGCCGTGGCGGGCGACGGCGGCAGCTTCACCGCCGAGCTGCGCGGGCCGACCGCGGTGTTCGATGCGACCGCGGTCGAGACCTGCTCGCCCGAATGCCGGGCGGAGCTGGGTGATGCGCGCTGCCGCGTCGATCTCGCACCGCTGACCGTGCCGGCGACGGCGGGGGAGGGTGCGGACGGGCAGCTGAGCGTCTCGGCGACCGGCGGAGCGAATTTCGCGGGCGGCCGGCTGCGCGTGCTGGGCGGGGCCAATGCCGGGCTCGATGTCCGCATCGTCGACGCCGGGCCGGGCTGGATCCTGCCGTTCGAACCGCTGCCGCAGCCGCTCGCGGCGGGGACGCGTGTCGAACTGCGCGAGGGCTGCGACCGCCGCTTCGCCACCTGCCGCGACCGTTTCGCCAACGCGCTCAACTTTCGCGGCGAGCCGCACGTCCCCGGCGGCGACCTGCTCACCCGCTTCCCGGGAGCCTGACCGATGCACAGCCGATCCACCACCATCGTCGCCGCCGCCCGCCGCTGCGTCGGCACGCGCTTCCGGCCGCAGGGGCGCGCGCCCGGCATCGGGCTCGACTGCATCGGCGTCGCGCTGTTCGCCGGCGCGGCGGCAGGGGCGCGCTTCACGGTGCCGCGCTATGCGCTCGGCGGCGACGGGCAGGAAGCGCTCGACACCGCGCTACCCGAACAGGGTTGCACGCCGGTCGGCCTGCCGCGGCCCGGCGACCTCATCCTTGTGGCCCCGGCGTCGGGCCGCCGCCACCTCGGCATCGTTACCGACGCCGGCATCATCCACGCCCACGCCGGGCTGAACCGCGTCGTCGAGGGGCCGCTCGATCCGGCGTGGCGGCGGCTCGGCGCGTGGCGCTTTCCCGAACCGCAGGAGTAGGCGATGGCGACACTGGTCCTCAGCACCGTCGGGCGCTCGCTCGGCGGCCCGGTCGGCGGCATCGTCGGCAGCTTCATCGGCGCGCAGATCGACAGCTCGCTGCTCGGCGGCGGCCGGCGCCGCGAAGTCGGGCGGACGGCCAACCTCGCGGTCCAGAGCTCGGCCTATGGCGAGGCGATCCCGCGGCTGTTCGGCACGATGCGCGTCGCCGGCAATCTCGTCTGGACGGCGGGCATCGACGAGCACAGCACGAGTTCGGGCGGCGGCAAGCGCGGGTCGGCGACCGCCAGTTACGCCTATAGCGCGTCGTTCGCGGTGCTGCTGTCGGCGCGCCTGGTCGAGGGCGTCGGGCGGGTGTGGGCCGACGGCAAGCTGCTGCGCGACGCCGCGGGCGCGTGGCTGACGCCGGTGACGATGCGTCTGCACACCGGCGGCGACGGCCAGGCCCCCGATCCGCTGATCATTGCGGCCGAGGGCGTGGGCGGCGCGCCCGCCTATCGCGGGCTGGCGTACGCAGTGTTCGAGGACCTGCCGCTCGCCGACTATGGCAACCGTATCCCCAACCTGACCTTCGAGCTGATCGCGGCCGGCTCCGATGCCGGCGCGGTAATCGCCGATCTCGCGCCCGAGGGAGTGGCGGTGGCCGGGCCGTTCGCGGCGTTCGGCGGTTTCGCCGCGGCGCAGTCGGGCAGCGTGCGCGACCAGCTCGGCCAGCTGACCGAGCTTTATGACCTGCGCTATGTCGACGACGGCATGACGCTCCGCGTCACCGCGGGACCGGCTGCCGGCCCGGTAATCGCGGACGCCGACCTCGGCAGCCACGACGGTTCGACGCCGCACGAGGCCCGCAGCGAAGTGCGCGGCGCGGCGGGGCAGCTTGACGACGCGGTCGCCATCGCCTTCCACGATCCGTCGCGCGACTATCAGCCCGGGCTGCAGCGCGCCGTCCGCCGGCCGGGTGCGCAGCGCGTCGCGCAGTTCGAGATCGCCGCGGCCCTGGGTGCCGATGTCGCCAAGGGGCTGGCGGCGACGCTGCTCGCCCGCCGCAGCGCGGCGCGGGTCGGCGCGAGCTTCCGGCTGCCGCCGCGGGCGCTCGGGCTGCGCGCCGGGGTGGCGGTGCAGCGCGAGGGCGATGCGACCGCCTGGTCGGTGCGCCGCTGGACGTTCAGCAATTTCGTCAGCGAACTGGCGGTCGAGCGTCGCCCGCTGCGGCTGGCGGCGGCGGCGGTGGCCGATGCGGGCCGGGTCCATAACGCGGGCGATGTCGCCGCCGGGCCGACCACCCTGCACGTCCTCGACCTGCCGCCGCTATTCGGCGAGGTCGCGACCGGCCCGCGCCTGTGGGTCGCGGCGGCGGGCGCGTCGCCGGGCTGGCGGCGCAGCGGCGTCGCGCTCAGCCTCGACGGCGGCGAGACCTATGCCGGTGCAGGCGAGATCGGTGCCCCGAGTGTAATCGGCACCACCGTGTCGGTGCTAGCGGCGGGCAGCGACGACCGTTGGGACCGGGCTGCGCGTGTCGAGGTCGCCTTGCTCGCGCCGGCGATGTGGCTGGAGGCGCGCAGCGAGGCCGCGGTGCTGGCCGGGGCCAATCTGGCGGTCATCGGTGACGAGATCGTGCAGTTCGCGAATGTCGAGCCGCTCGGCGGCGGGCGCTTCGTGCTGTCGACGTTGCTGCGCGGCCGCCGGGGCAGCGCGGTCACCGCGCATTCCGCGGGCGCGCGCTTCGTGCTGCTCGATCCCGAGCGGTTGCTGGCGATCGATGTCGGCAGCGACATCGCCGGGCGGACGCTGCGGCTGCGTGCGACGGGCACCGGCGACGGCGCGCTGCCGCCGGTTCTGATCGCGCTCGCGGGCAACGCGCTGCGGCCGCTGCCGCCGGCGTTCGCGCGGGTCGGTGCCGATGGCGGCGACGCAGTGTTCGCGTGGACGCGCCGCAGCCGCGGCGGCTTCGCCTGGTCCGACGGTGTCGATGCACCGCTTGCGGAAGCCAGCGAACGCTATCTTGTCGAGTTGTCCGTCGCGGCGGTCGTGCGGCGCAGCATCACCGTCACCGCGCCATCCTGGCGCTACACCGCCACCGAGCGCGCGGTGGATGGGGCGACACCGGGCGTCACGGTCGCATTGGCTGTCAGCCAGCTCGGCGACCTCGCCGGCCCCGCCGCCCGCACCACCCTGATCATGCCCTGACCGGAGACCGATGATGTCCGAGACCACCGACCGTTATGCCCTGCCGCTGCTGCAGGTCGCGCAGGCTCAGAAGGAAGTGACCCACAATGAGGCGGTGGCGGCGATCGACAGCCTGCTCCACCTCGCCGTCGAGACGGCGACTCTCGGCGCGCCGCCGGTTGCGCCCGTCGCCGGCCAGGCGTGGATCGTGCCGTCCGCGATCACCCCGACGGGCGCGTGGGCCGGGCGCAGCGGCCAGATCGCCAGCTTCACCGTGGCCGGCTGGCGTTACCTGATGCCGCGCGAGGGTTGCGTCGCCTGGCTGCGCGACAGCCAGCGCTTCGCGGTTCGCACCGCGGCCGGCTGGACCGACGACGGCTGGCCCGCCTCGGGCCTGCGGATCGGCAGCCGCCTGGCATTGAACGGTATCGCGCCGGCGGTCAGCGCTCCCGTGGGCGGCAGCACCATCGACGTCGAGGCGCGAACGGCACTGGTGGCGCTGTTGACGGCCCTGCGCGGGCAGGGGGTGGTCGCTTGATGGCCGACGCTCACACGCTCTACTTCGCGGCAAAATGTTGTTTCTTTGCAACACTTGGTCTCATTCGTAGCTTGCGTGGGTATAGTGTGTGAGTTAGAGCGTTTGTCGGGCTTCGTAAGAAGACACACACCGAAAGGGGACGAAAATGCGGAAATTCGCTGTGGCGCTGGCACTTGCCACGACCGCGCTCGCCGGGCCGGCACTGGCCCGCGACAAGGCATGGTACGTCGGCATCGACGCCGGTGCCATGCTGGTAGAGGACACGAAGTTCGACATCCGCGATGGTGGTCTGAATTTCCCGAATGCTGTTACCGGCAACAACAAGTGGGGCTTCGATGTCGACGGCAACGTCGGCTACGATTTCGGTCCGGTTCGCGGTGAGTTCGAGATTGGCTACAAGGACGCCAGGCTCGATCAGGCCGGTGTTAATGGGACCTACGCGCCGCTCGGGCCGGCTACCCAGTACGATGCAAGCGGCCACACCCGCGTGCTGTCATTCATGGCAAACGCTTTGGTTGATTTTGGCGGCAAGGATAATCGGGGCCTGTCGGGCTTCCTCGGCGGTGGTGTCGGTGTCGCCAGGGTGAAGTACAGCAACCTCCGCTATGATGGTGACACCTACCTGAACGACAGCGACACGCGCTTTGCGTGGCAGGCTCTCGCCGGTGTGCGTGCGCCGCTTTCCAGCCACGTCGATTTGTCGCTCAAGTATCGGTTCTTCAACGTCCGGGACGTGAAGACCTTTGCGTTCGACAACACGGAAACCCAGTCGCGTTTCCGCAGCCACTCGCTGCTGGTCGGCCTGACGTACAACTTCTACACGGAGGCCGCACCGCCGCCGCCTCCCCCGCCGCCGCCGCCGCCGCCCCCGCCGCCGTTGCCGCCGTGCCCGCCGGCTGCTGTGACCCCGGGGCCGTTCCTGGTGTTCTTCGACTGGGATAAGTCGATCATCACCGCGGAAGCCGCGCAGATCCTCGACCGTGCCGCCGAGCAGT
>Ga0335397_10000869_pt1 | contig 40774 bp, 33 predicted proteins | sample MAT04_FD_205740 | JGI IMG/M metagenome (GOLD analysis project Ga0335397, IMG submission 205740) | Freshwater microbial communities from Lake Fryxell liftoff mats and glacier meltwater in Antarctica - MAT-04 (spades assembly) (version 2) ... | reverse complement strand
TTGTCGGTGAGCTCGATCCACGTACGCAGCACCCAGCCTTCACCGGCGGGGTTGAAGCGATTGTTGTCGTCGCGGTGGAAACTCTTCAACGCCTGCTCACGATCCTGCGGCTCGAGCTTGATGATGCGCACGCGGCCGAAGTTGGCGCCGATGCCGTCGACGTAGCCCTGCAGCGTGGGCGCCTTGGCCGCATTGGAGGTCCAGAGCGCGTCCTTGTCGGTCTTGCCCTTGTCCCAGAAGCCACGGCAGTCCAGCTCGCCATCGGCCGAGGCCAGGGGTGCGAAGTTGGTGTCGCCGCCGCTCTTCCAGTCCATGTATTCGAGGTCTTCCCATTCCTGCTGGGGGATTTCACCGTCGAACGGGGTCAGCAACACGAAACCCTCGGCCACCATCGAGGGGCAGAGGTAGTGCTCGGTGCGCACCGGAATGTCGACACTCCAGTGCTCTTTCGTCGGCCAGAAGCTCATGACGGGAATTGTAACAAATGCCCTTCGGCGATAGTTAGGGACCAAAGTACCTGGTGTATTCGCCGACACCGGACGGTGGATCAGCCCAGCGTGGTGGTGACCACGGCCGCATCGAGCGGCGGGATCTGCAGACGCTGGCCGACCTCGATGTGGTCAGGGTCGGTGATGCCATTGATCGCGATCAGCGCGTCGCGGCTGACGCCGAATTTCGTCGCGATCTTGTCGAGCGTGTCGCCCGACTGGATTTCGTAGAACTCGGGCGTCGTCGTGGTGGTGACGTCGATGGTTGTGCTGGTGGTGGTGGTGATCAGCGGGGGCAGCGTGCCGCCCGACGAACTGTCGTCGCCGCATGCGCCAGCCACCAGGGGAAGGGCGATGGCCACCGCCGCCAGGATGCAGAGCCGGGCCCGTTGCACGTTGCGAGCGTAGGCCGGTTCGGCCGGTTTCCACCCCCCGGCGTAGCCTCCAGGAATGACAACGGTGCAGTTCCCGGGTGCACAGGCCCCGGCACGCGACCACGACCTACTCATCGGCGGCGTGCGCATCGCAGTCCACGAGTGGGGCGACGAACAGGCCAGCCCGCTCTTCCTGGTGCACGGCGGCTTCGACTTCGCACGCACGTACGACGAGTTCGCGCCCCGCATGGCCAGCGCTGGCTGGCGGGTGATCGCCTGGGACCAGCGCGGCCACGGCGACAGCGAGCACGCGGCGCTCTACGGCTGGGACGCCGACATCCGCGACGCGATCGGCGTGATGAGCCACTTCACATCGGCACCCGCACCCGTGGTCGGCCACAGCAAGGGCGGCGCGCTGATGATCCAACTGGCCGACGCGCAGCCGTTTCGGTTCAGTCATCTCATCAACCTCGACGGCTTGCCGTCCAAGCGGCCGATGAGCGACATCGCCGAGCACGAACGCACCCGCATGATGAGCAGCGACATCGCCGGCTGGCTCGACCACCGCCGCACGACGCACAGCTCCGAGCGCAAGTCGGGCACCCTCGACGACCTGGCGCAGCGCCGGGCGAAGATGAACCCGCGACTACCCATAGAGTGGCTGCGCTACCTGGTCACCGTCGGCGCCCGTCACGACGACGACGGCTGGCGCTGGAAGCTCGACCCCTCGATGCGCTTCGGCGGCTTCGGCCCGTGGCGCCCGGAATGGACCGCCACCCGCCTGCCCGGGCTGGGCATGCCGTTTCTCGGTCTGCTCGCCGGCCAACAGGAACCGATGGGCTGGGGCACCGTGCCCAACCAGATCGAACCGCTCCTGCCCACGGGCGGCCGGCTGGAAGTGATGCACGAGCTTGGTCACTTCGTGCACATCGAGCAGCCGGCGCTGATCGCCGAGATGGTCCTCGACTTCCTGGAGCGTGGCAGATGAGCACGGTGCAACTCACCCACAACAAGATCCAGCTGGCCCTGCACCAGTTACGCGACGGCCAGGGCCGGGCGCTGCTGCTGCTGCATGGCCTCGGCGAGCAGACGCCTCCGGTCGCGCCGGACTGGACCGACAGTTGGCATGGCCCGGTGTGCGGGCTCGACTTCACCGGGCATGGCGCATCCACCGTACCCAACGGCGGCGGCTACTCCGCCGAGACCCTCCTGGCCGACGCCGACATCGCGCTTGCCCACCTCGGGTCGGCCACGGTCGTCGGCCGCGGGTTGGGCGCCTATGTGGCACTGATGATCGCCGGCGCCCGGCCGCAACTGGTGCGCGGCGCGGTGTTGTGCGACGGGCCCAGCCTGTGGGGCGGTGCCAGCGGGCCCACCTCCAGCAGCTTCTACGGAGTGGATCCGCCCTACAGCGCCCCAGACCCGAACGCGCTCATCGACCTGTCACGCGACCTGCGGCCACCGGACTACGCAGCGCTGTTCGTGCGCATGGCGCTCGAGCACAGCGGCCTCGCCGAGCCCATCGCAGTCGCCGCCATCGTTCGCCCGCCATGGCTGAAGGCGGTCGTCGACGAAGTCGGCGTGCTCACCTGCACGCTCGCCGAGGCGCTCGCCCTCTACGCCACGGCCTGAACTGGCCCAACAGGGCGAACTGCGGCGGCCTCAGGTGAAGCGTTGGCTGACGAAGGTGGCGAGCGCAATCAGCTCGTCGCGCGCCTCGAGCGTGACCGGCGCACGGCCGATGGCGGTGACGGCCTCGTCGGTGAGGCGGGAGATGGTTGCCTCCAGGTCCGCCAGGGCACCGGTGTCGATGATGATCTGCTGCACGCGAGCGACAGCAGCATCGTCGAGATCCGAGCGACCGACCATTGCCAGCACCTCGGCCTGCGGCGGCGTTGCGGCCTCAACGGCCCGGGCCATCAGCGGCGTGGGCTTGCCCTCACGCAGGTCGCCACCCACCGGCTTACCGGTGACGGCGGCGTCGCCGAAGGCACCCATCACGTCGTCGCGCATCTGGAACGCATCGCCCAGCGGCAGGCCGTAAGCGCTGAGCGCCGGTAGCAACTCGGCAGACCGCTCGGGCGCGGCCATCACTGCGCCCAGGTGCAGGGGGCGTTCGATGGTGTATTTACCGCTCTTGTAGCGGCAGATCTGCTCGGCCTTGTGACGGCTGCGCTCGTTGCGCACGCCGCCCATGATGTCGAGCACCTGGCCGACGTTGAGCTCGATGCGCAGCTCGTTCCAGATGGCCCAGGCATCGCGATCCGCGTCGGCCATCAGCATGTCGCTGTAGACGAAGGCGAGGTCGCCGACCAGGATGGCCATGCCCTCGCCGAAGCGGCGAGCCTCGCCGGCCCAGCCGTGGTCGCGGTGGTACTGGGCGAAGACCGTGTGCGTGGTGGGGCTGTTGCGGCGACTGGCGGCGTCGTCCATCACGTCGTCGTGGAACAGCGCGAATGCGTGCATCAGCTCGAACGCGGCGCCGGCATTGGCAACCATCTCGTCTGCGGGGTCGCCGCCGGCGGCGACGTAACCCCAATGGCAGAACGCTGGCCGCAATCGCTTGCCACCGACGAGCACCAGCCGGCCGATCTCGGCCACCGGCTCGGCCAGCTCCGGGTCGAACGCCGCCCACCGTGCATGCTCGGGTTCGAGGAACTCGCGCAGCCGGGTCTCGACCCGCATCGCGATCGCGGCGAGTGAGGGCGGGGCGGCGGACGGGCTCACGGCTGGCAGGCTACGGCCGCAACCACGCAACGGGGGACCGAGGTCGCGCCCGAACTCAGAAGAACGAGCCGCAACGTGGCAGCGGGCGACTGGCGAACAACACATCGGCAAGGGCGACGGCCCCCGGCCGTTGCTCGTGCACTTGGCCGGCGACCAGCAGGTCGTGCCACGCGGTGCCGCCGAGATAGGCGGCCGAGATGCCGCTGATACCGGACGTCAGCGCCGCCGCATCGGCGGGGGTGTCGACCCGCTCGGCACCGTCGGCCGAGATGCGCCACGTGCCGTCGTTGGCCGGGAACAACGGGTCGCTGACCGCCACAGTGACGGCGCCCGCACCAGGGTTGTAGGTGCGCGCACGCAGCGCGGCGTCAACGTCGATGAGGCGCAGCCATTGTTCGTCGTCGCGCTGCTTGGACTGGTACGCCCGCTGGTTGTCGAGGCCGAACTTGACGGCGTCGTCGGTGGGGCGCTGCAGGGCCCGAACACGATCGACCAGGTCGAGGCCGAAGATGAACTGCCACAGCGCCAACTCGACCGCCGGCGAGGCACCCCACAGTTCGCTGATCTCGCATTGCCCGCCGGTGGCTTGCGCGAACGAGTCGGGCCAATCGACCGTGTATTGCGCCCAGCCATCGTCGACGCCATCCACATCGGAATGCACCACCACGTAGGTGGGCTTGCCCAGCTCGAGGGCATCGGCCAGGTAGCGCTGGTGCATCCATTCCGCCCGGACGACCGCGCCCGGGCGGTCGAGGCCGATGCGAGCGTGCAGCGCCATGATCGTCGCCAGCGTCTCTGGGCGGTCGAGGATGCGAATGCTGCCGGTCGCCACCGGCGCAACGACCCGGGCCGGGCGGCGCACGTCAATCTCGACCGACCACGTGTCGTTGGCCACCGCGAAGCCGAACCGGTTGTAGATCACTGCCTCGCTGGCGCGCAGGGTGGCGAACACCTTGCCCTGCTCGGCACTGTCGCGCAGCAGCCGCTGCATCAGGCCGGTGAGCACACCGCGGCGAGTGTGCGTCTGGCGCACGCCGACGCGCGAGACCCCGGCCGCGGGCACGACCGCACCACCGGGCACGACCGTGGCGAGCGGGAAGGCGCCGGCATGACCGACGCACTGGGCGCCGTCCCAGCCCGAAACTGACAATTGCTCGGCCCACGAGGTGGCAATGACCGGGTTCGCCCAGTCCGCATCGGTGGAGAGTGGCGATAGCAGCGCCGCCCGGAACGTGTCGGCAGCCGCACGGCCTTCATCGGGTTTGGTGTGGCGGATCTCGATCGGCATCGCGCCAGGTTGCCATGCGACAGCCAAGCAGTCGCGCCAAGTTTCGTGGCACCACCCTCGGCAAACACCCAATTGTGAGCGGCGACGACGGCGCGCAGTGTCCTTGAGCACAGGTGAGGACGCGCACAGCACAGGAGGCGCACCTCATGAAACAGAACGTTGCACACGACCACATTCGTGACGCCGCAGGCATCGACGACGCGATCACGAGCCCACCGCGAGCGACCCGGCGTTCGTTGCTGCGCCTTGCTGCCGCGGCAGCTGCAGGCGGGGCAGTCGCGGCGGTGAGCAGCGGCAACGCCGAGGTGGCGAACGGCGACTACGTGGTGCTCGGTGCCAACAACCTGGGCACCCAGACCGCGTTTCGGTCCGATGCAGACAAGACGCATGCCGTCCTCATCGTCGACCACAGCCCCATCGGCACCGGCAACGGCATCGAGTCCACCAGCAAAGGCTCCGGCAATTCCGGCGTGTTGGGTCGCGCCACGGACGGGAACGGAGTGCGCGGCGTGGACACCGGCCCTGACGGCACCGGGCGTGAAGGGCCAGGCACCGCACGCCGTCGACGGGTGGGGTTTGTGGGGCCAGGGAGGGAGGTACGGGGCGCTTTGCGAAGGCGTGTCCACCCCGACTGCGATCGGCGTGCTCGCCCGCGGCAGGAAGTCGGCGATGATCCTGGAGTCCATGGAGGGCAGCGACCCGCGCAGCCGCGCCGACGCACACACGAAGGGCGAGATCGAACCGGACTCCGCCGGCAACATGTGGGTGTGCGTGGTCCGCGGCATTCCCGGCACCTGGCGACGGCTGGCTGGCCCTTCCACCGCTGGTGCGTTCGTTCCCGTCACCCCGAAACGGGTCTTCGATTCGCGCTGGGCGGACTTCGGACCCACCCTCACCACCGGCAGCGCTCGCACCGTCAACGTCGCCGACGGCCGCACCCTCGCTGGCGAAATTGACCTGACGAACCTCGTGCCCGCTGGCGCAACGGCCATCCAGTTCACGCTGACCTGCACGAACACCGTCGCAAGGGGCTTCCTTGCGGCAACGCCCGGTGGCACGACCACGTACTCGGCGTCCTCGATCAACTGGACGGGTGCCTCGCAGGTGATCGCCAACACGACGATGACGACGGTCGACGCGGCCCGCAACATCAAGCTCTACTGCGGGGGCAGCGGCGCCTCGACCGACGCGATCGTCGACATCGTCGGCTACTTCCTCTGACGGCGCGGGCCCCGACGGCCGAACCAGTCAGTCGTCGGGGCCCAGATCGGCGACGACCTGCTCGATCTGCAGGCGAGCGTTGCCGATGCGGTCGCGGCAGAAACCGATCAGCTCGGACGCGCGCGTGACCTGAGTGGCCAGCACGTCGACGTCGACGTCGGTGCGTTCCAACTGGGCAAGGATGGTTTCCAGCTCGGCGAGTGCTTCGGCGTAGCCGGCAGCCGGGCCGGTGACGGGGTCGGTGGTGCTCACGGTTGGGTCTCCTCCACACGGCTGCGGGCCGTGCCGTTGGCAAAGGTGGTGACGATCTGTTCGCCGGGCTGCAGTTGCGCTACATCGCGTACGGTGTGCCCGCTGGCGGTGCGGGTGATGGACCAGCCCCGAGCCATGGTGTGCACCGGATCCAGCAGGCGCACCCGCTGAGCGACCGCATCGAGGTGGCGGACCTCGGGCTCCAGGCGCTGCGGCGTGCGGCGCACCGCCGCAGCAGCCGCGGCGAGCCGGGCATCGGCGCGTTCGACCACACGGTTGGCGCCGGCACGGACGCGGTGGCCACGTTGGGCCAACCGCTCGTCAGCGCGTTCCACCGCCGCGACCACGCGGTGACGGATGCCGTTGGCCAGCTCGGCGACCTCGTTGTCGGCAGCAGTGACGGCGCGCTCGGCCCTGCGTTCGATGGCCGACCACACGTGCTCGGTCTGCAGTTGGAAGGCCTGCACGTGCTCGACGAGCGCAGCGGCACATGCCGTGGGCGTCTTGAGTGCACTGTGTGCGACCTCGTCGGCGACGGCGCGGTCGATCTCGTGACCGAGCCCGGTGAACACCGGCAGCTGCGAGGTGGCAATGGCTGTGGCGATGGCTTCATGGTCGAAGGTGGCCAGCTCGCTACGGCTACCGCCGCCACGGATGATGACCACGACATCGAGGTCGGTGTGGCGACCGAGCGTGCGCACTGCTGCCGTCACCTCGGTGACGGCCCACTCGCCCTGCACGCGCACGTCGATGATGCGCAGTTCGAACGCGAAACCGCTGCGCTGGATCTCGTGGAGGAAATCCGCCCATGCCGCGCTGGAGGTGCTGGTCACCACGCCGACGCGCAGCGGCGCGGGTGGCACACGCCGCGCCTTGTTGCGGTCGTACAGACCGGCAGCCACCAGCCGACGGACGACGTCGCCGCGCTGCAGGGCGAGCTCACCGAGCGTGAAACGCGGGTCGATGCCGCTCATCTTCAGGCCGAGTTGACCCGACGGTGCGAAGAAATCGAGGTGGCCGAAGATGCGGACCTTCAAACCATCCGCCAGCCGCAACCGGTTCTTCATCAGCAACGGCTTCAGACGAGCCTGCGCCGGTGCGAAGAACTGAACGTTGATTGCAGCCTTGCCATCGTCGGTCTCCTCCACCAGCCGGAAGTAGGCGTGCGGACCGCGCACCGACCAGCCCTGGATCTCGCCACGTACCCACACACCGTCGGTGAACTTGCGCCGCAGGGCACCGTTGATCGCGTCGGCCAGCTCACCCACCGAGAACGTGGGAACGCCACCGTCGTCGTCGAGATCGAGATCGAAGGACGGCTGGCTCATGGCTGCCACCACAGACGGAAGGCCGGCGGCCCATCGGGCGCCAGCGTGAACTGCCCGAGCTGCTCGAACCCGCACGACCGGTAGAACGCGAGATTGCGCGGATTGGTGGATTCCAGGTACACCCCGACGCCGGCCCGCTCGGCGCGATGCTGGCCGTGCAGCACCAATTGGCGACCCAACCCTTTGCCCTGCCCCTGCGGGTGCACCGCGAGGAACTGCAGGTAGTGAAACGGTGGCGACGGCTTGTTGTCGGCGAACGCGCGCAGCCCTTCGCCCACCTCGGTGGCACGGGCCACACCCAGGAACGCCGCCAGCAGCCCACCGACGCTGGGCAGGGTGGAGAACGGCAGCGACGTTTCACCGAGGCGCCACAGCGCCGTCCCCACGACGTCGACCCGCTGACCACCGCCGACGCTGTCGGTGCCGATGATGTCGACCACGCCCGCGGCTGCGTATGCCTCGACGAACACACCCAACCAGGCCGCCGTGGCCTGCGCCTGCAGTACCGGGCCTGGGAAGAGCCACTGCAGCATCGGGTCGGCGATGAATGCAGCTGCCAGCGCGGTGCGCACGCCCATCACTCCCAGTGGTGTGGGATCGAGGGGGACGACAGCAGACATCGCGGCAGAGGTTACGTGGTGAAGGTGGCTGGCGCGCTGGGCGATGCTGGGCGGTTGCCGCTCAGGCGCCCAGTTCGCGGACGTTGTCGAGCTCGGGCTCGTCGAGCGGGCCGAACAGCTCGCCGTCGACCGGCAACGATTGCTTGCGCCGCAGGTCGTCGATTGAGTTGAGCGGCCGCTCGAGCGCACGGCGGCGGGTGGTTGCCAGCTCGTCGAACGAGCGGGCAACCGTGTCGAACTGGCGCTTCACCTTCTCGACGGACTCGGTGTACTTGCCCCACTGCTGACCGAACTTGCCCAGCAGGCCGAGGATCTCTTGGCTGGTCTGCTCGATCATGAAGTTGTCGAATGCCTGGCGGATGACGCCGAGGAAGGCGAACAGCGTGAGTGGCGAACAGATGACCACGTGCTGCGCCATTGCTTCCTCGACCAGCGTGGTGTCGGACTCGTGGATGAACGCGGCCAGGCTTTCGTTGGGCACGAACAGCAGCACGTTGTCGACCGCTGGACGGTCGTCGGCCTGGGCATATTCGCGCTTGGCCAGCTCGCGCACCCGGGCCCGCACGTCGCGCACGAAGGTAGCCCGATAGGCGGCACGCTCGGCATCGGTGCCGGCCTCCAGGTACTTGAGGTACGAGGCCATTGGGAACTTGACGTCCATGAACAGCACGTGCCCCTTGGGCAGCACGAACGTGAAGTCGGGGATGCCGGTGCCGTCACCGGCGACGGCGGTGCGCTTGAAGTAGTTGATCTTCTCCTGCATGCCGGCCAGGCGCAGCACGTCTTCGGCCATCCGCTCGCCCCACTGGCCGCGGGCGTTGGAGGAGGCCAGCGCTTCGCGCAGGCTGTTGGCCGTGCCGTTGAGCGACTGAGTGATCTCGGCGTGCACCTGCAGGCTGCGGTCGACCTGGCCGAAACGTTCGCTGGTGGCATCGCCCAGCTGCTGCACCAACAGCGACAGCCGGCCGAGGTCTGCCTGGACGCCCGACTGCACCTCACCCAACTTGGCGTCGATGAGTTGCTGACGACCGGCCAGCGAGGCATCGGCCGCCTGAGTGTGGGCACCGAGCTGCTCGCGGGTGAACATGACAGCCTGCTCGACAGCTGCCTGCACCGCCATGTCGCGCTCGCGGGACGCACGATCGTTGGCGTGCGCGACCGCGGCCATGACTGCCTGCTGCACCAGCTGCTGTGGTACTTCCACCACGACCGGGACGACGGGGACAGCGGACACTGCTGCGGCGCCACGGCGCCCGGCGAGCAGCCAGGCAATGACAGCTGCGGCAACGACGAGGAGGGCAACCAGAACTACTTCCATACCCCGCATCATGGTCAAGGGGTGTCACATGGTTCGCGGATCATGCAAAGCACCAGCTCAAGGAGCCCCGCAACCGGCTTTCGGCCGGAGCGATCAGACGCCGAGGGCTGTCTCGCCGGCGCGGACCTGGGCCGCGTAGACGCCGTCGAGCGCGAGCAGTTCGTCGTGGGTGCCCTCCTCGACGATCTTGCCGCCATCCAGGACCACGATGCGGTCGGCGTCGCGGATGGTGGACAGGCGGTGGGCGATGACCAGCGCGGTACGCCCCCGCAGTGCTTCCTCCAACGCGGCCTGCACGTGCGACTCGTTCTCGTTGTCGAGGTGGCTGGTGGCCTCGTCGAGGATCATCACCGCCGGGTTCTTGAGCAGCAGGCGGGCAATCGCCAGTCGCTGCTTCTCGCCACCGCTGAGGCGGTAGCCGCGCTCACCAACGATGGTGTCGTAACCGTCGGGCAGCGAAGCGATGGTCTCATGGATGCGGGCGCCGCGGCACGCAGCATCCAGTTCGGCGACCGTCGCGTCGGGCTTCGCGTAGCGCAGGTTGGCGCCGATCGATTCGTGGAACAGGTGCGGGTCCTGGCTAACCACACCGATGGCCTCGCGCAGCGAGTGCTGGGTGAGATCGCGTACGTCGTGGCCATCGACCAGCAGCGCGCCGCCCGACACGTCGTACAGGCGCGGAACGAGGCCCGACATAGTGGTCTTGCCCGAACCCGACGCGCCGACGAGCGCGACCGTCTCGCCGGGCGCGATGACCAGCGACACGCCCTGCAGCACGTCGTAGTCCGGGTCCGAGGCAACGAACGCCGACGGGGCTTCCAGTGACTTCACCGTGACGTCGGCGCCGGCTGGATAGCGGAACCACACGTTGCGGAACTCGACGCGACCCTTGGGGGCAACAAGGTCGATGGCGCCGGGGCGGTCGGTGATTGGCTCCGGCGCGTCGAGCACCTCGAACACCCGCTCGAAGCTGACCATCGCGGTCATCAAGTCGACGCGGGCGTTGGTGAGGCCGGTGAGCGGTTGGTACACGCGAGTGACGAGCGCCGCCAAGGCGACGAGCGTGCCGGCATCGATGTTGCCGCTGACGACGAGATGCGCACCGACGCCGTAGATGGCAGCAGCACCAAGGGCGCCGACCAGACCGAGGGCCACAAAGAAGACTCGGCCGAGCATGGCCGCGCGTACGCCGGTGTCGCGCACGCGCACAGCCCGGCTGGCGAACAACGTCACCTCGTCGTCCTGGCGACCGAACAGCTTCACCAGCAGGGCGCCGGCGACGTTGAAGCGCTCGGCCATCTGCGAGTTCATCTCGGCATTGGTGGCCATGTTCTCGCGGGAGATGACCTGCAGCCGCTTGCCTACCCGCTTCGCCGGGATGACGAAGATGGGGAGCACCACCAGCGCGAGCAGCGTGAGGCGCCATTCCAGCAGTGCCATCGCGGCGAGCGTTGTGACCAGTACGACCACATTGCTGACCACGCTGCCGAGTGTGCTGGTGACTGCGGTCTGAGCACCGACGACGTCGTTGTTGAGGCGGCTGGTGAGCGCACCCGTCTGCGTGCGGGTGAAGAACGCGATGGGCATGCGCTGCACCTTGGCGAACAGGGCCACGCGCAGGTCGTAGATGAGACCCTCACCGATGTGGGCGCTGCACCACCGTTGCACGATGGCCAACCCGGCATCGGCGACGGCCGCCGCGACGACCACCATCGCGAGCAAGGTAATGCGGCCACGGTTCTTGTCGGGGATGCCGTGGTTGAGGATGTCGCGGAACGCGAACGGGGCCACCAACGCCATCAGCGCGGCCAGCACGATGGCTGCCAGGAAGAGGACGATGGTGCGTTGGTAGGGCCGTGCGAACTGCCATGCCCGGAGCAGCGAACTGCGCTGCAACTTCTTGCCTTTCACGGCATCGGAGTCGCCCGGCATCATCATGTGTGGCCCCATACGCATGTGGTTGAGGATACGGAAGGCGGCGAGCACTTCTACGATGAGCGGATGCTGCGCCGCTTCGCCGTACTGATCGCCTGTTCCTTGGCCGTGACCGCATGCGGCGACGGCATCGACGAAGGGGTCAACGAGGGGCGCGGCAACCGCGGCACCATCTACGGCCTCACGCTGGAGACCGTGGTCACCGCTGCGCCTGCCACCACCGCTGCGCCTGCCACCACCGACACCGACACGACGGACACCGAACCCACCGGAACCGAGCCTGGTCGGGCCGACGACCCGTTCGCGTGGTTCGACTTCGAGGATGGCACCGAGGAGGGCTACCTGGAGGTGCCGCTCGACTACGACGACCCCAGTGGCGGCACCATGACGCTCTACGTCGCCCGCCATCGCGCCACCGACCCTGCCAACCGCATCGGCACGCTGCTCGTCAACCCCGGTGGCCCCGGTGTGGCCGGCACCGGCCTGGTCTGGGCGGCCGAGAGCGTGTACGGGCAGGCACTGCTCGACCGTTTCGACATCGTCGGCTGGGACCCACGCGGCACGGGCTACACCGAGCCCTCTGTCGATTGCGTCGACGACTACGACCAATACTTCGGCCTCGACTCCTCGCCCGACACCCCCCAGGAGCGCCAGCAACTGATCGATGCCGGAACCGACTTCGGGCAGGCATGCCAGGACCGCAACGGCGCGCTGCTGGCCCACATCAGCACCGAGAACTCGGCGCGCGACATGAACGCCATCCGGGAAGCACTCGGCGAGGACCGCATCAGCTACTTCGGCTTCAGCTACGGCAGCGAACTGGGTGCCACCTGGGCCACGCTGTTCCCAGACACCGTGCGCGCCATGGTCATCGATGGCGCGATCGACCCGACGGTCGGCTATCTGCAGCAGAACCTCCAGCAGGCCGCCGGCTTCGAGGCCGCATTCACCACCTTCCTCGCCCAGTGCAGCGCGGAACCAGCCTGCGCGTTCCACAATGCCGGCAACGCCGCAGGTGCCTTCGACCGACTCTCCGCGGCCATCGATGCCACGCCGCTGTCCGTCACCAGTGGCCGCACCGAGGTCACGCAGGGCGTACTCACCACCGCTGTCGCACAGGCGATGTACGACGCCAGCCAATGGCCCGGGCTGGAGCAGGCGCTCGCCGACCTGCAGGCCGGCAACGGGCAGGGCGTCCTCGACCTCTACGACGACTATTACGGCTACGGCTTCGAGGAATGGGACAACGCGTACGAGGCGTACTTCGCCATCGCCTGCCTCGACGACCCCGGCAGCACCGGCCCCGACGACCTGTTCAGCCACGAGGCCGAGTTTGCCGCTGCGGCGCCGCGGCTGGGCCGCGGTTGGCTCGGCGAGCTGACCTTCTGCTCAGTGTGGCCGGTCGCCCCGGTCGAGCCGGTCGTCATCACCGGTGAGGGCGCCGGCCCGATCCTGGTGGTCGGCACCACGGGAGACCCGGCCACGCCGCTGCAGAGCACACGCAAGATGGCCGCCGCACTCGAGGACGGCCACCTGGTCGTGGTCAGCGCCGACCAGCACATCGGGTACGGCGTCAACCGTTGTGTCAACGAAGCGGTCGACAACTACCTCGTCGACCCGACGGCACCGCTTGCTGACGAGCTCAGCTGCTCGTAGCCCCGTAACCTCACGGCCATGCGTCGCACGCCATCAGCCGCTCATCTCATCGGCTCATTGCTGTTCGTCGCGACGGCAGCGCTCGGCGTCGGCTGCACCAACGGCGGCGCCAACGGTAACAACGCGGTGCCGGCCACGCCCGACGCCAGCGTGTTCCAGTGGCTCACCTTCGGCGACGAGGACGGGCGCGTGCAGACCGGCAACCTCGAGGTGCCCATCGACTACACCGACCCGTCGAAGGGCACGCTCGACCTGTTCGTCGCCCGCCACCTCGCCGACCCGTCGGCACGGATCGGCAGCCTGCTGGTCAACCCCGGCGGCCCCGGCTTCGGCGGCAGCGACTTCGCCGTCTACGCCAAGCAGATCTATGGCGAGGCCCTGCTCGAACGGTTCGACATCATCGGCTGGGACCCTCGCGGCACCGGCCTGAGCGAACCGGCCATCGACTGCATCGACGACTACGACCGCTACTACGCGAGCCTCGACATCTCCCCCGACGACGACGCCGAACGCCAGGCCATCATCGACACGGCCACCCGGTTCGCAGAGGCGTGCGTCACCAAGAACGCCAGCATCATCCAGTATGTGGGCACCAACAACTCGGCCCGCGACATGGACGCAATCCGCGCTGCGCTGGGCGAGGCCACCATCAGCTACTTCGGCTTCAGCTACGGCAGCGAGCTGGGCGCCACCTGGGCGACGCTCTTCCCCGACACGGTGCGCGCCGCCGTGCTCGACGGCTCCGTGGATCCCACCGCCGACCTCGTCGAGTCCGGTCTGCAGCAGAGCGTCGGCTTCGAGAGTTCGCTCACCACCTTCCTGGCGCAGTGCAGCGCCGACCCAGAATGCACGTTCCACAGCGAGGGCAATGCCGAGGGCGCGTTCGACACACTGATGCAGTCGCTCGACGACGAGCCGGCGCCCACCGCAGACGGCCGGCCACCGCTCAACCTCCAGATGGCCGTCACTGCGGTCAGCAGGGCGATGTACAGCGACGGTCTGTGGCCGCAACTCGCCCAGGCACTGGACGACGCGCAGGCGGGCGACGGCGCCGGGATGCTGGCGCTGTACGACGAGTACTTCGACCGCCTGCCCGACGGCACCTACGCCAACTCGCTCGAGGCCTTCCAGACGATCGCGTGCATGGACGAGGCCACCCGCCTCACCGTCGAGCAGGAGAACGACCTCGTGCCACAGTTCCAGGCCGCGTCACCCCGGCTCTCACCGCAGACCACCGGCTCGTACTTCTGCACGTTTTTCCCAGCCGCCACCGAGCCGCAGGTGCCCATCACCGGCGCCGGTGCCGGACCGATCGTGGTCATGGGGACCACCGGCGACTCTGCCACTCCCCTCGCCGGCACACGGGTGATGGCCGACACGCTCGAGGACGGCCGCCTGATCGTCGTCACCGGTAACCAGCACACGGGCTACAGCGTCAACGAGTGCTCGCGCGCCGTCATCGAGGCATACCTGCTCGACCCCGTCGGGAAGGCTCCGGCCAACGACACAGAGTGCCCCTGACGGGTGACCTAGAACGACACCATCACCTAGAACGACACCATCACCTAGAACGACACCATCACATCAACGACCAGGTGGGCTGCTGCGCTGATCGTGAGGCACCACTCCTCCGTGCCGGAGAGGGCAACCACGGCCATTCCCGCTCGGTTCTCCGCGGTGTCGTGGCTGACGCTGGCCCCCACCGGCAGGGCAGCGCATGCAGAGACGGTCAACGCACCCGCCGCTGTCGGCCCAGAAACAGTGGTGTTGCCGATCACCGCGGTGGTGCCGGCAGGTACGAACGGACCGAGCTGCACCGCCGTGGTGCTCCCGGCCACGCGAATTGCACCTGCGCGCGAATCGTAGGCGCGCACCGGTTGACCGAGCATTGCGCGGGCGCCACCCGCGTCCCACCAGGCAGCGATGTCGACGGTGACGTGCGTCGACACGTTCGCGTACACGCATACCGTCCCCGCCGCGCTCAGCGGAGAAGTTGCCGAGTTCGTGATCTGCTCGCCGGTGAAGTAGTTGAGCGTGGAGACCACCGGCCGCTGGGCATCGCACGGCCACACCGTCAGGTACCCGCGAGCGGTCGGCTCGACCGAGGCGACCGTGACCGTGACCGCGCTGACACCGGTGGACGGCACGCCGGCCCGACCGGCGATCGGCACGGTCAGGATCGTGCCGGCAGCGAGCGGTGAGCCCTGTGACGTCTCCGCGACGCGCTCGGCCGCAAGCACGTGCAGACCGGTACCTCCGGTGGGCACGTACGACCCCACCACGTCGACGATGACGTCCGCATCCGCGGACGAGTACACGCACAGCTCCTGCCCGGGACTGAGGCGCACATGTACGCCGTTCGCCGTCACCCGGCCGGCGCGGTAGTTCAGCACGGACGCAACCGGCATGCGCGCCCCGCACGGCCAAGCAGTGAGGAAGCCCATGCGCGCCGGGTTCACTGCTGTCAGGTTGGCCACTACCCCAACCGCGTTGGCAGCGAGCTTGCCGGCCAGTGGCAACTTCACGAACGTGCCGCCGCGGATGCGTTGCCCGGTGCTGCGAGTGTCCACGGCGCGCACCGGCACACGCGGTTGCATACCGGCACCGGCGACCGGGGCATCGACGCGGTACTGGGGCAACGAGATCGCGCGGAAGCTCGGCCGATAGAGCCACGAGTTGGCCTGCCACAGGTTGAACGGGCCACCGTTCGACCACGACAGCACCATCTGACCGTTGTCGTCGAGGTATGGCAACAGGTGCGCGCGGTAGATGCCGCATTGGCTGCAGCGGCGGTCGTTGACGACCCAGATCGACTGGTCGCTCTCCCACGGGCCCCAGGGCGTGGGGGCCTTGTCCACGTAGATCCATGCGCCCCACCAGTCGTCGATCTTGGTCACGTTCACGTACACATCGCCGAAGCGCTGTACGTCCATCGGGTTCGCCGCCCCGCGAGTCATCAGCGGTTGCGCGCCGTACTGGTTGGTGGTCCACCCCCCGGCCGTCCAGTACTGGGGTGCCATCTCGAAGTGGCCCTTGGGGACGCGCGCCAGGAAGGTGTGCGGCATGCAAGCGCTGTCGAATTGGGCGGCACTGTTGACCTGGTTGGTGAACTGTCGGTAGCAGTGGCCGTAAAGGTACGAGTAGGTGTCGTCGCTGGTCACCGACCAGCCGTACAACCGCGATCCGGTATCGGCGGCCGGAGCGAACGAGAGCACCGCCAGACTGCTCGGATCGATGCGGGCAACCCAGGTGCTCGCCGGCGCTGCGCCCCACGCCGCCCCGGTGCCGTAGGGGTTGCGCATCTCGACCATGAAGACCCACAGCGCGCCGTCCGCACCGATTTCACCGTCGAGCGGCCAGAACCATCGCTGCAGCGGCGTGGTCAGCGACTTGCCGATGTAGTTGTTCATCTTCGGCCCGCCGACCACCGACCAGCAGGTGCCGTTCTGCACCAGCCCGGCGTTGTGCGCGGCCATGGTGAGGCTGTCGCGCAGGTCGTTGTCGGCGCTGAAGAACACGTCCTGGAACAGCCACAGCTTGCGCCCATCGGGCAGCGCGTACACATGCTGGTAGTCGCCGCCGGCGTAGCCGGCCCCACCACCGACACCGGGGTTGGCGAACACCGCGTTCAACTGGGCAGCACTGAGCGATGACCCGTCGCAGGCCGCCTCGGCCGGAGTGGAAGTGGCCGCCTGCACCGCGCCGATCGATGACAGCGCTGCTGCGCACGCGACTGTGCAGCGCAGCAGTGACCTCATACACATCCATCGGCCGCCGGGCCCGGCGGCTTGAGGCGCAGTGGGCGAAAACGAGCACACCGCCCGGCGACGACCGGGCGGTGGCAGTGGCGGAAGGGGTGGGATTTGAACCCACGGAGGCTTGCACCTCGCACGCTTTCGAGGCGTGTCCCTTTGGCCGCTCGGGCACCCTTCCGGGGCGGCAGGTTAGCGGATCCCGCAGCGGGTGCCACCGGCACACCTCCGCAGGAGGCTCGGGCGGCCGACCACACCCGGTCGCTCGCCGCCACGGAGGGCGACGCGCTCAAGGTCAAGATTCGATATGCCGAAGACTTCTTCGTGCATGCGGATCTCTTCTCCCTCGACGGCGCCTTCACGCCGCGGCCTGCCTGGCAGGTCATCGAGGCGGCGCGTCGCCAGGTACTGACCGGCGAGCTGACCGTGGCGACCACGCCCGCCACCCATGTGTACCTCAGGGACGGACACGTGTACTTCGCTGAGCGCAGCACCGATGGCTCGCTCGGCGTGCGTTTGCTGGTCGAAGGGATCATCACTCGTCAGCAGATCGGCAAAGGCGCCCTGCTCGTCAGCGGGGTCGAGCACCTCGGGCGCATGTTCCAGCGCGATCCCTCGATCGACCGTCAGTCCGTCGAGCTCTGCGTGGAGCTGATGACCGACGATGTGCTCACCAGCATCGCCAACGATGTGGTCGACCACTACGTGATGACCATGTACCGGCGGCACCCGAGCGGCATCGACCGCTGGCTGCCCAACAGGGTGGAGATCATCACCCATCTCCTCGAATCCGCCCACCTCGCCGAGCCGGAAGCGGTCGTCACCCCTGGTGCGGCTCCGCAGCGCCGGTCTGACGCGGTCGTCCCGGCACCGGAGTCTCCCTCCCCGGTGCCGGACGTCGCGGCACTCCCGACGGCCCCTCGGATCGCAGTCCCGGTCACCGCCGAAATCCCGGTCCCGGTCGTTCACGAACCGGTGCGGGAACCTGTCGTGCCCGTCGCGACCCCCGTACTGGCCGCTCCCCCGGCTGCGGCGGCAGCGGTCTCGCTGGGCTCATGGGTGCCGATCACCGCCGAGCAACTGCTCTGCCCACCGCCGGCACCTTCCACGTGCAACAGCTCTCGCACGCCGTCGCTGGGCTCCAGCCTTGCTGCCGCTGCCGCAGCCGGGCTGCTCGATTCCTCACGGCCGTTGACGACCGAATCGTTCTTGGCCGAACCGTCCGGCAACGAGTCAGGCATCAGCCTGGCCCAGTCAGCGGTCGACGCGATCATGTCCACCACCATCGCCGATGAGGTTGCCGAAGCCGTCCGGCGGGCGCTCGCCGCCATCGATGCTGCTGCACAGCCCGTTACCGACATGTCGCCGGCGGACTTCATGTCCGCGACGGACGGCACATCGCTCGACCGCGGCAGCGCGACCTCCAGGGCCTGAGAGAGCGCTAGCCGAGCCTGATCACGGGTCGCCCTGTTAGCCTTACCAGAAAAGTTTTGGAGTGCCGGGAAGTCGGGTCGGCGTCTTAGTTGACGACCCCCAACTGTTGGAGCCTCCTTGATCGCGATCGTTGTTGCACACCTGATGTTCGGCGTTGCAGCGGTGATTGCCGGCCGCCGCCTCGGGCACAGGGTCTTCCTGTTGGCGGCTGTCGCTCCGCTCCTGAGCGTGGTGTGGGCAGCCACGAAAGTCGGCGAGATCCGGGGCGGCGGCACGGTGCGCGAAACGATCCGGTGGGTGCCGGAGCTCGGGATCACCGTCGATCTGCGCCTCGATGGGTTCGCGCTGCTGATGCTGGCCCTCGTGTCCGGCGTCGGCCTGCTGGTGTTCGTCTACGCCTACCGATACTTCGACCATGGCGTGGAGTCGCCGGGCAAGCTGGCGGGAACCCTGGTGGTGTTCTCCGGGGCGATGCTGGGACTGGTGCTGGCCGACAACCTGCTGTGGCTGTACGTCTGCTGGGAACTGACGTCGGTGACGTCGTACCTGCTGATCGGCCATGCCGATCGTGAGCCCAAGGCGCGGGCGGCAGCGCTACAGGCGCTGCTGATCACAGGGATGGGTGGCCTGGCGATGCTCGGTGGTTTCGTGCTGCTCGGCGTCTCACAGGGCACGTTCCGGATCAGCGAGTTGGTGGCCAACCCTGCTTCGGGTGGTCTCGTCACGGCGGCGGCAGTGCTGGTGCTGCTCGGCGCGTTCACGAAGTCGGCGCAGGTTCCGTTCCACAGTTGGCTGCCCGGTGCCATGGTGGCCTCCACGCCGATCAGCGCCTACCTGCACTCGGCGGCGATGGTCAAGGCCGGTATCTTCCTGGTGCTGCGGCTCGGGCCGGCATTCGCCGAGACGGCCACGTGGCGCACCGTGGCCGTCGGGTTCGGCCTGGCGACGATGCTGCTCGGTGGCCTGCGCGCCCTTCGTCAGCACGATCTGAAACTGCTGCTCGCCTTCGGCACGGTCAGCCAACTGGGCCTGCTGATGGCCCTGGCCGGTCTCGGGCACCCCGACGCAGTGATCGCGGCGTGCGCGTTGCTGATCGCCCACGCAACGTTCAAGGCTGCACTGTTCATGGTTGTCGGCATCATCGATCACCACACGCACACGCGCGATCTGCGGGAACTCGGCGGGTTCGGCCCGGGGTGGCGGCCCACCATCGTCGTCGCGACCATCAGCGCGGCCTCTATGGCGGGCGTCGCACCGTTCGCCGGGTTCATCTCCAAAGAAGCGGCCCTGGAGGCCGTCATCCACGGTGATGCGTTGACGAAGGTCGCGCTCGTCGGCATCGTGCTCGGCTCGATCCTGACGGTGTCGTACAGCATTCGATTCGTGTGGGGTGCATTCGTCGCCAAGCCATCCAGCGCGCTGCCTGGGAACGCTGCTGCTACCGCGGCGGCACCCTCGCTGTCGTTCCTTGCTCCATCGGCGTTTCTCGCTGCCATCACCGTGTTGTTCGGCGTATGGGCCGGCGTCTACTCCGAGTTCGTCCGGGTCGCGGCTCGCGCCATCGATTCCACCGCCAAGGCCAAACTCTCGCTGTGGCACGGGCTGAACCTGCCCCTCGTGCTATCACTCACGGCGCTCGCCCTCGGCGCAGTCGTGTTCGCTGCACGGGGCGCGATCGACCCGCTGCAGCAGCGACTTCGTTCGCGGTGGACCGCGTCCGGCGGTTTCGATGCGTCGGTGCGGGGCTTGCTGAGCACCGCCGACCGTGTCACGGGCATCGCTCAGCCGGGTTCGCTGCCGATCTACGCCGGAATCATCCTGCTCACCGCCGTGACGGTGCCGGGCGTCGCCCTCATCGTGCTGGGCGTGTGGCCAGGCTGGCCCCAGTGGCTGAGCACCACTGCCCATCTGCCGGTCGCAGCCATGCTGCTCGTCGGCGCGCTCGGTGCTGCCGTGGCGACTCGACGGTTCACTGCGGCGCTGTTCCTCGGCCTGGTCGGCTATGGGATGACATTGCTGTTCGTCGTGCAGGGCGCGCCAGACCTGGCGTTGACGCAGTTTGCGATCGAAACGCTCACCGTCGTGTTGTTCCTGCTGGTACTTCGGTTCCTGCCGGATCGCTTCGAGCACCGGGCCTCGGGCCTCAACCGCACCTTCCGCGTCGCCGTGTCGGCAGCGGTGGGCGCATTCATGTTTGCGGTCATCGTCATCGCCTCGGCTGCAAGGACAGCGCCGCCGGCGTCGGAAGCGATGGTCGAGCAGTCACTGACGAAGGCCGGCGGTCGCAACGTGGTGAACGTGATCCTGGTCGACTTCCGCGGGTACGACACGCTTGGCGAGATCACGGTGCTGCTGGTCGCTGCCATCGGCGCGGTGGCCTTGGCTCGAGTGGGCCGCAAACGCACCACCGAACCACTGACCGCGGTGCCCGAGGAGGTGCCAGCATGAGGCGCTCACTGATTCTCGACACGTCGATTCGTCTGGTGTACCACCCGGTGCTGGTGCTGTCGCTGTACCTGCTGTTCGCCGGCCACAACCAACCAGGCGGTGGCTTCGTTGGTGGGTTGGTGGCCGGCATCGCGATTGCGTTGCGATTCATCGCCGGCGGCATTGACGAGGTCCGCGCCGCGCTGCCGCCGCAGCCGTGGAGCCTTCTCGGTCTCGGGTTGCTGATCGCATCGGTGACTGCCGTGGTGCCGTTGGCGTTCGGTGGCGCACTACTCGAATCCGGCAAAGTGCAGTGGGACGCGCCGATCATCGGCACCATCAAGACCACCAGCGCGCTGCCGTTCGACGTCGGCGTGTACCTGGTGGTCGTGGGGCTGGTTCTGATGATGTTCGAGGCGTTCGGCGAGCCTGCTGCGCACGCGGCCCTGCTCGAGGATGGTGAAGGGTCATGAGCCTGCTGCTTGCCTTCTGCACCGCGACACTGTTCTCGTTCGGTACGTACCTCGTGCTGCAGCGCCGACTGAGCCGGATTGTCATCGGGGTCGGTCTGCTCGGCCACGGTGCCAACCTGACACTGATGCTCTCCGCCGGCGAGCGTGGACGGCCTGTCTTCATCGGTTCCGATGGCGACTTCACCGATCCGCTCCCGCAGGCCCTCGCGCTGACGGCCATCGTGATCACGTTCGGAGTCACCGTGTTCCTCCTTGCCCTGGCGTACCGGAGTTGGGTCGTGTCACACGACGACGAAGTCGAAGACGACGTGGAGGACCGATTGATCGCCTCGCGCCTCGCTGCCGAGGTAGCAACCGACGAGAACGGCGAGACCCACGAGGCCGGCTACACCGACGATTCAGCGGGCCACGTCGGCGAGGTGCAGTCATGAACAACCTGATCGTTTTGCCCGTCGCGCTTCCCCTCATCGGGGCCGCCGTGTGCATTCTCGTCGGCAAGTCCCGTACGGCGCAGCGCTTCGTCTCCATTGCGACGCTGGTAGCGGTTGCGGCCATCGCGGTCTGGATGGTCATCGACGTGGACGCCAACGGAACGTTGGTCACCCAAGCGGGTGGGTGGCGGGCACCGATCGGCATCAGCCTCGTGGCCGATCGGTTCGCAGCGATGATGCTCGTGGTCTCGGCCATCGTGCTGTTGGCGGTGCTGGTGTACGCCGTGGGGCAGCGCGACGCAGAGGGCAACCACGTGGGCTTCCACCCGGTGTACCTCGTATTGTCCGCCGGCGTTGCGTCGTCGTTTCTCACCGGCGATCTGTTCAACCTGTTCGTGTCGTTCGAGGTGATGCTCACGGCCAGCTACGTGCTCATCACGTTGGGGGGTTCCAAGGCGCAGGTGCGAGCCGGCATGACCTACGTGGTCATCAGCCTGCTCGCGTCCACGTTGTTCCTCGCGGCGCTGGCCATCACCTACATGGCCACCGGCACGGTCAACATGGCCGACCTCAGCGGGCGCATCGCCGAACTGCCCGAGGGGCTGCGTTCGGCACTCGGTCTGTTGCTCATCGTCGTGTTCGGCATCAAGGCCGCGTTGTTCCCTCTCTACTTCTGGCTACCCGACAGCTACCCGACTGCACCATCGCCGGTCACCGCCGTATTTGCCGGTCTTCTCACCAAGGTGGGTGTGTACGCGATCATCCGAAGCCAGACGCTGCTGATCCCGGCGCCTGACCGCGCCGGCACCGTGCTGCTGGTGGTGGCCGCGCTCACGATGCTGGTCGGTGTGTTCGGCGCCATCTCTCAGAACGACGTCAAGCGTGTGCTGTCGTTCCACATCGTCAGCCAGATCGGCTACATGATCATGGGCCTTGGCCTTTTCACCGTCGCCGGTCTGGCCGGCGCGCTGCTGTACATCATCCATCACATCATCGTGAAGACCACCCTTTTCCTCACATCCGGGCTGATCGAGCACACCGGCGGGACGGGTCGCCTCGCTCGCATCGGGGGAATCGCCCGACGGCTACCGGTGCTCGCCGCGCTGTTCCTGCTGCCCGCGTTGAGCCTGGCCGGAATCCCTCCGTTCTCCGGGTTCGTCGCGAAGCTCGCGCTCGTCTCTGCAGGGCTCGATTCCGGCCAGTACGCGGTGGTCGCGATCAGCCTGGTCGTCAGCCTGTTCACGCTGTTCTCGATGACGAAGATCTGGGCTGGTGCGTTCTGGGGTGAAAGCCACGGTGACAACGGCACCGACCTGATCGTGGAAGGTCGGCTCGGCACGCCGCGTGTGATGACCCTCGCCACCGGTTCGCTGGCTGCGTTGAGTATCGCCATCGCCATCGCTTCCGGCCCGCTCTACCGCTTCTCGGAACGTGCAGCCGACGACCTGCTCCACCCCGCCCGCTACGTCATGGAGGTGATGGGTCGATGAAACACCTTGGAGTCGGGCTCGGTCTGGTGGCTTTCTGGGTCGCCCTGTGGGGACAGGTGACAGCGGCCAACGTGCTCGGCGGTGTCGTCATCGCGGTGGTCGTACTGGTCGCGGCACCGCTGCCGCGACCGATGCGCGGCGAGTTGGTGATTCATCCGTTCCGGGTCGTCGTGTTCGCCGTCTTTTTCTTGCGCGAGTTGGTCGAGGCCAGTGCAATCGTTGCTGCCACAGTTGTCCGGCGGCGGTCGACCACCACGTCAGGCATCGTCGCCGCGCCCTTGTCGAGCGACTGCGACGCGTTGACCACCATCATCGCCAACACCGTCAGCCTCACGCCGGGCACGCTCACCGTCGAAGTCGACCGTCACCCACCCGTGCTCTACATCCACGTGCTGCACCTCACCGACATCGGGCAGGTCGAAGCCGACGTGGCGACGCTTGAACGCCATGCCACCCGAGCATTCGGGTCCGCTACCGCCATCGCCGCTGTAATGGCTCGCAACGTCCGGAGTGCACCATGATCGCGGGGGCACTGGTGCTGCTCGGCGTCGGCGGAGTGCTGTTCCTGATCCGGCTCGTGATCGGCCCGAACCTCTCCAGCCGTGTGGTGGCGCTCGACGGCCTGATAATCACCATAATCGCCGCGATTGCCACCGACGCCGCCCGCACCGGCTCGGCCGTCTTCCTCGATGCGGTCGTCGTGGTGGCGCTCGTCGGATTCATCGCCACTGCGGCTGCAGCTCGCTACATCGAAGACCGGGGTGACTGACGTGGTCGACACCGTCGCCGGCATCATCATTGTCACCGGCGCAGCGCTGGTTGCGCTCGCCGGGCTCGGCACGCTCCGCTTCCACGACCTGTTCAACCGCGTACACGCCGCCACAAAGGCCCCGACGCTGGGCATCTTGCTGATCGCCACGGGTGCGGCGCTGCGGCTGAGCGACTGGGCAGGGGGCCTGAAGCTCTTCGTTGCGGTCGCGCTGATCTTCATCACGGCGCCGATTGCTGCCCACCTCGTCAGCCGAGCTGCGTACCCAGATTGGAAGCACGAACAGCTGCCCGGCGGGCGCGACGACCTGGCTGGCCGGGCCGAACCCGAACCCGACCCTAGCGACGGGGCGCACACATGAGCGACAGTCGCGCACCCGCTATCGAGGAGTCATCACCGGTCCTTGCGCCAGCGGCATCGACCGCGCCGGCGGAGGGAGTCGCAGGTGAAGTGCTCGCCACACAGATCGAGTGGGTGGTCCCGATCCTCGGCCTGTGGGCCGCACTCGGCATGTCGGCGGCGTTGTTGCTGCGCCGTCGCGGCCATGAGTTCCCGCCAGCCGCGCTGCTGGGCGTCGTGATGGGGCCGCTCTTCATCCCGCTCGCTCACCGCGACCTGCTGGCGCACACACCGGCGGAGCGGTGGATCATCATCGACGCTGCGACACGGCGCGGCGGAGCGATCGACGTGCTGGTGGCGGCCGATCTCGCCGACACCGCGGGTGGTGTTGGTGGCGCCATCGAACAACATGTCGGCCACGCCTACGGCCGACTGATGCTCGGCGCCGCGATCGACTACGAGTCGGCTGCGTCGGGTGTGCTCTCGCCGCGTGCACGCCGAACGGCCCACCACCTGGAGGTCTCGGCGATGATGCTCATGCCTTGTCACCCTGCGGGCAGGGTGCTGGTGGCAGGCCCACAGGCCGAAGCGCTGCTCGAGTACGCCACCCGCAACAACTACGAGATGGTCATTCTCGGCCCCGGCGCCCAACTGCGCGAACCGGCTCCGGATGGCCTGGTCGTCGTGCGCGCGGGTGCCACCTGACGCGAAGGGCGCGGTCAACACCACGGCGTTCAGCGGCGACGAGCGGCGAAGAACGCCTTGAGGAGCGCGCCGCATTCCTCGCCGAGCACCCCCGGTTGCACCGGCGGACGGTGGTTCAGCCGCTGGTCGGCGCATACCTCGTACAGGCTTTCCACTGCTCCGGCCTTCGGGTCGGTGGCACCGTAGACCACACGGCCGATCCGGCTGTTGACCAGTGCGCCGGCGCACATCACGCACGGCTCGAGTGTGACGTACAGCGTGCAGTCCAGCAGCCGCCAGTGCCCCACCACGGCCGCCGCGTCGCGCAGCGCCAGCACCTCGGCGTGCGCCGTCGGGTCGCCGGTCAATTCGCGCTCGTTGTGGCGGGCGGCGATCACCACGCCGTCGCGCACCACCACTGCGCCGATGGGCACGTCGTCGTGCTCGGCGGCGGCCCGCGCCTGAAAGATGGCCAGTTGCATCGCCTCGACGTCGGACAGAACCGCTGACATGCGCCGCACTCTACGGTCGCTGTGGCCGACGGTAGGCGCTGCGGGAGCAGGAACGCCGGGGAACAAGAGCGGAGGGGGTGGGATTCGAACCCACGGAGGCTTGCACCTCACACGCTTTCCAAGCGTGCCGATTCGGCCGCTCTCGCACCCCTCCCGGGTGGCGTCGCAGGCTAGCGCGTTCCGTCGGGAAAGTCGCTCGTCATGTCCGCTATGCTTCGCCGAACACCCGCTGGGTGTGGTGATGGTCGGGCCTTGTGCGACGGGCGTCCGGGAATCAGGTCAGGACCTGGCGGTAGCAGCCTTCAACGGTGCCGCCCGTGTGCCGCAGGCAACCTGGCCATCACCACAGCCAGCGGGTGTCATCATTTTTCGGCGCGAGCCGCCGCCCGTTCCCACACTCGCTGCGCCCGGTCGGCCATGTCGGGTGAGCCCAATCGGGCTGCCACAGCGGCGAACTCCGGCGTCGGCCCCTGCCACCGCCAGTCGTCCACCACACCCACCGGTACGTCGGTGGCGGTGGTCGCGATCACCTTGAACAGCAACGCGTCGGCCATGTGGTCCTGCAGGGTGCGCGCCAACTTCTCGGCACCACGCAGCGCAGGCAGCCCCCAGTCGACCGACGACGCCGGGATGGCCTCGATGGAGCCGAACTTGGCAAGCACCGTCGAGGCGCTCTTCGCACCCCACCCGGCAAGGCCGGGAAAACCATCAGCCGAGTCGCCCACGAGCGCGAGATAATCGGCGATGGATGCCGGGCCAACACCGAACTTGACGTTGACGGCAGCCTCGTCGACGATCTCGTCCTTGCGCCGGTCGTACTGCACGACCCGCGTGCCCCGTACGCACTGCCCCAGATCCTTGTCGGGGGTGACGATCAGCACCTGCTGCACCCGCGGGTCGGCGTCTGCCACCGCGGCGGCCGCGGCGAGCGCATCGTCTGCCTCCCATTCCACCATCGCCCAAGTGGTGAACCCGCAGGCCACCAGTGCTTCCTCCATCACAGGAATCTGGTGGAGCAGGATCTCGTCCATGCCCTCGCTGGACTTGTAGCCCGCGTACAGGTCATTGCGGAAGCTCTCGATCACGTGATCGCTGGCCACCCCCACATGGGTGGCGCCGGCGGCGACGAGTTGCAGCGTGCTGGCCACTACGCCGACGGCTGCGTCGAACGGCCCCGCGTCGCCGTGCCGGGACACCTGGCCGAAGTGCTGGCGGAACAGCTCGTAGGTGCCATCGATGAGGTGAACCTTCATGACTTCCTCCCTGGTCGCAACAACCGACCTGACACCATACCGAACGCGTCGTCGGCGAATCGGTTGCGGCCATCTGCGGCCCGTACGGCGATCGCAGGCACCGCTGCCACTCTGCGAGGTCGGGCATATCGCCTGCGTCGCCTTCGTGACTATGCTGTGAACATCACCGACCGCCCGCGGAACCCGACCTCCAAGCCACTCAATGTGGCGATGGAGGTGCCATCGGCAGCCGAGCACCGCGCCTCGCAGGAACCCGAGGAGCCTGAACCGCCCGGACCAGACCTCACGGCGGTGCTGAATGCGTTCCCGAACCCGCACGCGCTGCTGCAGCCGCTGTGTGACGGCACCGGCCGCATTGGCGACTTCACCTACTTCATCGCCAACTCGGCCGCGTGCCAGGAGAACTTCACGACGCGTGAGGCGCTGCTCGGCGCTCGCCTGTTCGGCGAGAATCCTGCGGCGGCCGCGGAGACGCTGCGGCAGGCACTCATCCACACCGCGGAGACCGGTCGGCCGCTGATCCTCGACGATCAGGAATTCCCTCGCCAGCATGTGCACTCCGAACGGCGCTACGACCTGCGCGCCGGCAAGCTCGACGACCTGATTGCGCTCAGCTGGTGCGATGCAACCCGGCGCCACGAAGTGAGCAGCCGGTACCGGCTGCTCACCGACAACACCTCCGACATCGTGTACGAGACGGACCGGCTCGGGATGATCATGTGGATCTCACCGTCGGTGGAGCAGACGCTGGGGCTGAGCGTGGCCGCCCTGATCGGCACACGCGCCACCGATCTGATCGACGGCGACGACCGGGCGGCACTGGCGCTCCAGGCTGCGGCCGTGGAGGCAGGCGATTCGCCCTTGCCGACCGAGTGCCGGTTCCTCACCGCCGAGAACCAGTCGCGTTGGATGCAGGTGAATGCCCAGCACTTCTACGATGGCACCGGCGATGTCGTCGGTGCTGTGGTCGGTCTGCGCGACTGCCACCGCGAGGTGGTCGCCCGGCGCGCTGCCGCCACGCTCTCGGCCGGCAGCGCCGCAATCGCGCTGGCCGCTAGTGAGAACGAACTGCTGGCTGAGATGTGCCAGATCGCGGTCGATGAGGGCGGCTACCGCTTCTCGTGGTTCGGTCAGCCAATCCACGACCCGGGCAAGACCGTCGTCAGCCTCGCCACCAGCCGCGAACACCGCGAATACCTCGACACCGTCCACATCTCCTGGGGTGAGGGCCCGCTGGGCCAGGGCCCTACCGGCGCTGCGATCCGCACCGGTGTTACGGTGACCGTGCCCAACTTCTCACTCGACGCCAACTATGGGCCGTGGTTCGTCTCCGCGACCGCCCGGGGGTTCCGGTCGTCGATCAGCATTCCGGTCGCCGTGCGCGGCGCGATCGCCGGCGCCTTCATGGTCTACGCGGACGAGGTCGACGCGTTCGACGCGCGCTCCGTCGCGCTGCTCGAAGATCTCGCCAGGCAGTTGGGCGTCGGGCTCGAACGGCTGCGCGACCGCGAGCGCCTGGAGGCGGTCGTCAACGACCTGACGCTGCTCAGCGCAGCCATCGAACAAGCCGGTGAGGCGATCGTGGTCACCGGGCCCGACGCCACGATCCTGTACGCCAACCCGGCAGCGGCGAAGTCCACCGGGTACTCACTCGAGGAGCTCGTCGGCGAGAACCCGCGCATGTTGAAGAGCGGCCTACAGGATCAGCTGTTCTACGAGACGATGTGGTCGCAGCTCGCGGGCGGGCAGACCTGGCGCGGGGTGTTGGTCAACCGGCGCAAGACCGGAACCCTCTACGAGGAGGAAGCCACCATCGGGCCGGTCCACGATGCCACCGGCGCCCTCATCGCCTACGTCGCGGTGAAGCGCGATCTCACCATCGAGCGTGGGCTCGAGGCCAACATCACCCGTCAGCAGATGGATCGCGAGGTCGTCGTCGACGTGATGCGAGAGGTCCGCCCTGCGGGAACGGTGCAAGCCACGGCAGCGGCCTTCTGCGTCGCGGTCAACCGCCTTCAGTTCATCGACAGCGCTCTCGTCCTCCTGCTGCAGCACGCAGGCGAGCTGATGCCCGTGGGCGCCGCCGGCAAGAACATCGACCACATCGTGCTCGGTACCCCCGTCGCCGTCAACAACTCGGCCGACCTGCTCGAACGCCTGCAGGGTGGCCCGTGGTGCCGCGACCTGTCGAACGACCATGAGCTGCGGCACACCGACGTTGACCGCATCGCCGTCACGGCCGGGTACACAGCTGCTGGCTTCGCGCCGATCCACTGGAACGGCCGGCCCATCGGCCTGCTGCTCGTCGCATCCTCGACAGCCAGCGACCTCGACGCGATGACTGAGCGCCTGCCGGTGCTCGAAGAACTGGGCTCCTACGCCGGTGCGCTGTTCGGCGAGCAGGCCGATTTGCATTCTCGCCATGAGGCCCTTCGGGCCGGGCTGCGCGCGACCATCGACCGCCAACGCTTCCACCCGGTGTTCCAGCCCGTCGTCGACCTGGCTTCGGGTGTGACGGTCGGGTACGAAGCGCTGACACGTTTCGACGACGGCGTCCGCCCGGATCTTCGCTTCCTCGAGGCGCACACCATCGGTATGGGCACCGAGTTGGAAGTGGCCTGCGTCACCGCGGCGATAACGGCCGCCCGGAAACTCCCCGCAGAGCATTGGCTCAGTATCAACTTCTCGCCGGCGACGGTCCTGGAGGCGCTGCTCGCCGCCGACCTGGCCCACGCCGGCAGGCCGATCGTGATCGAGATCACCGAGCACGCCAAGGTCGACGACTACCCGGCGCTGCGCCGCAAGATTCGTGAGGCTGGCCCCGTCCGTCTCGCCATCGACGATGCCGGCGCCGGCTACGCCAGCATGAAGCACATCCTCGAACTGCGCCCCGACATCGTCAAGCTCGACATTTCCGTCGTTCGCGGTCTGAACTCCGACCCCGCCCGCCAGGCGCTCGTCGCCGGCTTGCGCCACTTCGCGATGGCCACCGGCATCCAGCTCATCGCCGAAGGAGTGGAGACCACCGCCGAAGCCGAGGTGCTGCTCGGGCTGGGCGTCGAGATGGCGCAGGGTTACCTCTACGGCCGGCCGGCCCCGCTGATCTGAAGGCCGCAATAGGCGCGGCCGACCCGCCAGCAATTTCTCAAGAGTTGGGCAAGACGGTCCGATAACTCAACTGTGGCGACGGAACACAACCCCGCCGTGGGGCATCGAACCGAACTGGAGGCCGGATCATGAGCGCAGCAACGCCCTCAACTGGTCTTTCGCAGAGCAGCACTGAGATCCTCGCGGCCACCATTGCCGGAGCCGTGGAGCGACAGCTCACACAGTACGTCTCGGTGATGGCCCAGCAGGTGGATGCTGCACGAAGTGCCGTCGAGGCCAACCGCATCGAGATGCGCGCAGAGATGCAGCAGCAGATCGCGGCCGTGATGGAACGTCTCGAGAGCAGCCAGCGCGCTGCCGACGCCAACCACACGGCGCTGCAGACCACGCTCGACGAACGAATCTCCGAGTTCTCGCAGCACCAGCGGATCCGCCTCAACGAGGTCGAGAACCGCATCCTCGAAGCACCGACCAGCGACGGCGGCTCGGGGGCCGATGCCGGCGAGTTGCTGGCGTTGCGCGAGCACATCGACAACCAGAGCGCTGCCGCACACGCACGCATCGACGAACTCCACAAGGCCACCCGTCGCTTCGACGAGCAGGCTGCCGCCATGGTGCAGCACGTCAATGACACCACCATTGCGCTGAGCCAGCGCATCGACGAGGGCAATCACGCACTCGCCGGCGCAGTCGAGGAACGCCTCGGCTTCGTGCGCACGACGTTGGAAGCCGTCGGCCCGGAAGTACAGCGCCAGTTGGCCGAGCACTCGCACCTGATGGCGCAGCGCGTCGACTTCACCGAGCACAAGGTCACCGACCGGATGCTCGCCATGGAGGAGCGGGTCAACGAGGCCAACGGTACGAAGATCGCCCGCCTCGAGGCGACGATCGGCCGCATCGGCTCGGGCTTCGACGAAGCCATCGCCGCTCTCTCACAGCGAATGCTCGAACTCGAGAATCGTCTGTACGAATCGTTCGACCGCATCAACCTGTTGACCGAACAGATCAGCAAGGTCGATGAGAAGGCCATCACCGCGGTGAAGGAGCAGCTCTCCGCAGCGGTCGGCGAAGCGATGCTCGTTCGCATCGAGCTCGATCGGGTCGTCGCGAGCACCGACGACAAGATCGGCAAGAACTCACTGCGCATGGCCGAGATCGAGTCGCTTCTGTCCGACGAGATGGACGTCAGTGCGTCGGTGCAACTGGAACGGTTGGAGGAACTGGAACGTGCGCTCACCGCACTGAACCCCGACCAGTTCGTCCGGCGCACCGACCCGGGCGCAGGCAGCACCGACTCCTCCCAGACCAATTCCTCGGAGCCGAGCCTGTCGTCGTTCTGACGACAGCTCGCGTGACACACAGCGGCCGGAGACGGGCACATGGCACTTTTCAAAGGATCCAAAGAAGCACCTCCCGCCGCCGAGGGTGAGGCTGCGACCGAATGCATGAAGGTCGGCCAGGCGCTGGTCGAGGGTGGACAGCTCACTCCGGAGAACCTCGCCCAGGCGCTGGCGCAGGCGAACGGCGACCTGCTCCAGTTCGCCGACATCGCCCTCGGTCGCTACGGCGCCGGCCGCACGGAAGTTGCCATTGCCATCTCCGCAGCCACCGGTGTGCCAGCGGTGGATACCAAGGGCATCGTCATCGCCGACGAGGTCAAGGGCGCGCTCGACGAAGCAGTCGTGCGTCGCCACTGCGCGGTTGCCGTTGCCGAAGAGGGCGGCACGCTGGTCGTGCTGTGCAGCGACCCGTCGCCCGCTCGCCGTACCGCAATCGAGGCCAGCGCCAAGCGGCCGGTCAAGTACTTCATCTCCGATCCGTCGACGGTGCGTACCTTCGTCGACCTCGTCTACCGTGCCGACGCCGACGTCAGCCGGCTGGTCGCCAGCCTGGAAGTGGCCGACGACCAGTTGAAGATCGCGGCCCTCGCCGCCGAGGTCAGCCTGGACGATCAGGCACCGGTCATCCAGCTCGTCAACCGCATCGTCAGCCAGGCCATGCGCGACCGTGCCAGCGACATCCACATCGAGCCGCAGGACGAGAACGTCCGCATCCGGTTCCGCATCGACGGCCACCTCGTCGAGACGTTCTCGCTGCCGATGGGTGTGCACGCCGCACTCACCAGCCGCTTGAAGATCATGAGCGGAATGAACATCGTCGAGAAGCGCCGCCCGCAGGACGGCCAGTTCTCGACCGTGATCGACGGCAAGGAAGTCGACGTGCGCGTGGCCAGCGTGGCCACGGTGTTCGGCGAGAAGATCGTCATGCGAATCCTCGACAAGGGCCGATCGATGATCGGTCTCGCCGAGCTGGGCTTCCCGCGCGAGACCTACCTGCACTACTCGAAGATGATCCATGCGCCGTTCGGCATGGTGATCTGTGCCGGCCCCACCGGTGCCGGCAAGACCACCACCCTCTACGCGTCCTTGCTGGAAGTGAACTCGGCGGGAAAGAACATCACCACTGTCGAAGACCCGGTGGAGTACGTCTTCCCTGGCATCAACCAGATCCAGACGAACGAACAGGCCGGGCTCACCTTCGCCACCGGCCTCAAAGCCATCCTGCGTCAGGACCCCGACGTCATCCTCGTGGGTGAGATCCGTGACGCGGACACGGCACGCATCGCCGTGCAGTCCGCGCTCACCGGTCACCTCGTGCTGTCCTCCTTGCACGGCACCGACAGTGTTGCCGCACTGCACCGCTTCCTCGACATGGGCATCGAGGCGTTCCTCATCGCCTCGTCGGTCGTCGGTGTCATCGGCCAGCGCTTGCTGCGCCGAGTGTGTGACAGCTGCAAAGAGCCGTACAGCCCAGGCGCCGACGAGCTGGCCGTGTTCCGCCAGAACAGCGGCGGCAGCGAGAAGAGCGTCTTCTACCGCGGCGCCGGCTGCAACTTCTGCGCCGGCACCGGCTACCGCGATCGCATCGGCGTGTACGAGCTGTTGCGCATCACGCCCGAGCTTCGCCGCCTGATCGTCGGCTGGGCAACCACCGAGGAACTGCGCCGTCTCGCCGTCGCCCAGGGCATGCGCACGATGCTGCGCGAAGCCATGGCGCTGGTGGAGAACGACGTGACCACCATCCCCGAAGTCGTCAAGACCCTTTTCGCCAGCTAGGAGCACTCCGACATGCCTAGGTTCGCCTACGCCGCCATCGACGCGAGCGGTTCGTCCGTCGAAGGCGTGACCAAAGCCGACACCGTCGGTGAAGCGCGCGCCCACCTGCTGGACCAGAACCTCTACCCGGTGAAGATCGAGGAGAAGCGCGGCGCGCTGCAGTTCGAGCTCACCAAGGTCAAGGTCAAGAAGAAGGAACTGATGCACTTCACGCGTCAGCTGGCCGTCTTCGTGAAGGCCGGCATCCCGCTCACCGAGGCGATGGAGGTCATCGGTGACGAGACCACCGACGTCGCTCTGCAGCGAACGATCACCGACATAGTCGAGGACCTCCGCAACGGCGGAACGCTGTCCGGTGCCGCCGGCAAGCACCCCGAGGCGTTCCCCGCCTACTACATCGGCATCCTCGGTTCCGCAGAACTCACCGGCAAGCTCGACGAGACGCTCGAGAATCTGGCCGGCTACCTCGAACGCGAGGTCGAGACCCGCTCGAAGGTGATCTCCGCGCTGTCCTACCCGGGCGTCGTCATGGTGCTGGCCCTGTTCACCGTGGCCGTGCTCGCCGGCTACGTGCTGCCGCAGTTCAAACCACTGTTCGAGGAACTGAACGCCGACCTGCCGTTTGCCACCCGCGCCTTGCTGTTCACCGCCGACCTGTTCACCGTCATGTGGTACATCCCGGCCTCGGTCGTGGGCGTCTTCATCGCCTGGCTGGTGTGGATGCGCAAGACGGAGAGAGGCAAGATCTTCAAGGACAAGTTGGTCCTCAAGCTGCCGGTCGTCAACGGCATCGTCGAATACGCGATCCTCGAACGCTTCTGCCGCATCCTCGGTGCGATGGTGAAGGCCGGCGTGCCGCTACCCGATGCGATGCGCACCACCACCGAGGCAACCAACAACAGCGTGTTCCGAACGCGGTTGATCGAAGCGCAGACCGAGATGATGGAGGGCGGCGGCTTCGCCAAGCCGTTGGCCCGTACCGAACTGTTCCCCGGCGCTGCACGGCAGATGTTCAAGGTGGGCGAAGAGACCGGCACGCTCGACGCTCAGCTGGAAGTGGCCGCGTACTACTTCGACCGCGAGCTGGAGGGCCGCATCAAGCGCTTCACCACCATGTTCGAGCCGCTGATGATCGTCTTCGTCGGCGTCGTCGTCGGCTTCGTCGCCGTCGCTCTCGTGCAGGCCATGTACGGCGTGCTCGACGGTGTCAAGCAGGAAAGCTGACCCGACCTGATTGATCCGCGCCTCGCGGATCAGCGGGCGAGGATGACGTCGATGTAGCGCTGGCCGTAGAAGATGGCCAGCACGGTGCCCAACGCCATGAACGGGCCGAAGGGGATGGCGGTCTTGCGGCCGCCACGCTTGGCCACCAGCACCACTACGCCCGCGACGGCACCGGTGACGAACCCGAAGAACAGGCCGATGGGCGCCAGACCGGGGTTGAGGAAGCCAAGGTAGGCACCCAGCAGCGGCGAGAGCCGCACATCGCCGTCGCCCATCCCGCCCCGGCTGGCCGCATAGATCAGTGCCATCAGCGCCAACGAGATGGCCGCACCGAGCAGCATCATCCACAGCCGCTCCGGAGCGTGCTCGACGAGTGCAGCGACCACCAACAGTGATATGCCGACGGCGGCGGTGGCGTAGATGATTTGCCGCGGAAGGCGCCTGGTGTGTAGATCAATCCAGCTCAGGGCCACCAGACCGGCCATCAGCACACAGAACGCGGGTGTTCGCCACGACAGCCCGAAATGCCACGCGGTGAGGCCGAAAAGAAGCGCCGTTGACAACTCAAGCACGACCGGTTCCGTGCCGATGTTTGTATGGCACTTCCGGCACTTCCCACGGAGCGCCAACCAACTGAATACAGGAACCAGATCGAGGGGGCCAAGGCGCAAGCCGCAGTTCCCGCACGCCGAGCCGGGTTGGACGACCGAGGCCCCACGGGGCACGCGGTCGACCACCACGGTGAGGAACGAACCAATGAGAAGCCCGTAGAGGGCAGAGATCGCAATCGTCATATGCAAGGCCCGACTCGGAACACGAGCGGAGACACCGGAGGCTAGCCCCATGTTCAATCCCGATCCGCTGTTGGTCACGCTGCTGCAGGCAACCGTGGCCGCTGGCGCCTCCGACTTGCACCTCACCGTCGGCCGTCCGGCCACCGCGCGCCGCGACGGTGTGCTGGTGCCGTTCGAAGGGGTCGATCTACTGCAGCCCGCCGACACCGAGCGAATGGTCATGTCGTTGCTCAACGAGCACCAGAAAGAGGAACTGGCCGAGAACTCGCAGGTCGACTTCTCGTTCGGTCTCGAATCCATCGGGCGGTTCCGCGCCAACGCCTTCAAGCAGCGCAACAGCTTCGCCCTGGCCCTGCGTGTCATCCCGTTCCGTGTGCGCACATTGGAAGAACTGGGCACCCCCTGGGCGGCCACCGAGCTGCTGCAACGCCCCTACGGCCTCGTGCTCGTGGTGGGCCCCACCGGCTCGGGCAAGAGCACCACGCTCGCCGCGATGATCGACCGCATCAACGAGACCAAACCGGTGCACATCCTCACCATCGAGGACCCCATCGAATACCTGCACCATCACAAGGTGGCCATGGTCAACCAACGCGAGGTCGGCACCGACGTCAACGACTTCCTCGACGGCCTGCGCAGTGCCCTGCGTGAGGACCCCGACGTCATCCTGCTCGGCGAAATGCGCGATCTCGACTCGATCTCGATCACGTTGACGCTTGCCGAAACCGGCCACCTCGTGTTCGCCACGCTGCACACCAACGACGCCTCGCAGGCGCTTGACCGCATCGTCGACGTGTTCCCCGCCGAGCGCCGCGACCAGATCCAGATCATGCTCGCTGGCACACTGCAGGGCGTGATCAGCCAGCGCCTGCTGCCCGCCGAGGGCGGTGGCCGCGTGGCTGCCTACGAGGTCCTCATCGCCAACGAGGCCGTCAAGAACCTGGTGCGCGAGGGCAAGACCCGCCAGCTGCGCAACGCGATGATCAGCGGCCAGCAGGAAGGTATGCAGACCATCGAGATGGACCTCGCCCGGCTCGTGTCCAGCGGCATCCTCAGCTTCGAGGTCGCCGCCGAAGTCAGCCAGTACCCCAAGGAGATCCTGGCGCAGGCCGCGACGTACCGCTCGCAGCAGCAGGCCCAGGCCACCGTGGATGCCGGCCAAGCGGCCACCACCGGCTCCGGCACCTACGTGAACGTCTGATCGGAGCGCATCGCTGATGGTCGCCTCCAAGCTCCCCTACAAGATGCTGGCTGGCATCGTGCCGTGCCCCGGCGGCTGGCTGATCGTGCCGGCACGCCTTGCCGGCGTCACCGTGGTGGCCGAGGACCCGGAGGTCGTGCGGACGCTGCTCGACGTGATCGAGTACAAGCCCAAGTTCGATGCCGCGGCCGTGTTCTGCCCCATCGGCTTCCCCGACGACCCCAGCGGGCCGTTCCGCCCGTGCGACGAGGAAGCAATGGACTTCATCGGCTGGCCGCGCCAGTTGGCCGTGCATCACACGCCGTCGCGTGCGGCGCTCAAGGCAGCCACTCGTGAAGAAGCGCTGGAGTTGGAGCCTTGGCTGACCCGCGACGACTTCCGCCGGTTCAAGTACATGCGTGAGGCAGAACGCGAGTTCCAGCCGTTCCACCAGCGCAACTACTTCGCAGCCCACCCCGACCTGACGTTCGTGCAGTTGAACAACGATCTTCCGTTGCTCAGCTCGCCGTACCAGCAGGACGGCGTGCTCGAGCGCATGGCCCTCATCCGCGAGAAGCTGCCAGGCGTGGAGGACACCGTCACCCGGATGCCACCCCCAGGGTCGGCACAGGTGCACCTGCTACAGGCCACCGGCCTGCTGTGGACGGCTCGCCGGGCGGCCGGTCGAGCGATGAACCGCCTGCCCGCCGAGCCCACCTGGGATTCGTCGGGCCTGCGTATGGAACTGGTCCGCTAGACCGTTCCTCCGGTGGCCCGTCGCACGGCCGCCGGGCGAGCTCAGATCCCCGAGATCTCCCAGGAGTTGACCACGTACTCGCCGTAGTCGTTGATCTGCACGACCGCGGTCGAGACCACGACGGGCAGGCCGCTGGTGGTGGTCGAGACGACCTTGAAGGTCTTCTGCACGACGCGGTTGACGATGCCCAACTGCAGGCCGGCCGGAAGGTCGGGTGGCAGCGTCTGCACGAAGTACGCGGCCAACACGCCGCCAACCAGTTGCACGTCCTTGTTGGCCGCAGCGCCGGGAGCGAACGCGAGGTTGATGAACCCCTGCGGCACGCCGATGTACCCGGGGACCCACAGCGTTGCTGGGTTGGTGCCGGTGAACGAGACATCGATGATGGCCGGGAATGGCGTGCTAAGGCCGTCGGGCCGCAGCGTGGACGGCACGTACCCGTCCACCATCGCCTGCACCGACGGTGTGGCCGAGTTCATCGAACGGGGCACGAAGATCACGCCGGGGATCGAGAAGTCGAGTGCCGAGCCGCCGCCCCCATTGATGCCGTTGACCGACAGGATCGACACGCCTCGCGAGGACAGCGACCCAATGTCGGTGTCGGCCACCAGGCGCGAGTTGAAACGCAGGCTCGGGCCGGTGCCGGCGACGGAGTCGTTGACGGCAAGACGCCCTGCACCGCCGAAGATCCAGGTGGCTCCGTAGCCGGAGATGTTGTGGTCGGAGGGCGCGCCCAGCGCATCGAAGGCCGCTTCCTGGTCGGTGGTGCAGCCTTCGATGGCGCCGCCGCCGACAACGACGTTTGCGCTGCCGGTCACGGTGACGACATTGTCGAAGTAGTACACACCGGAGGCGAAGAAGACCGGGGTGTTGTTCGCGATCGTGATGGGGTCGTTGTAGGTACCGGGGAAGAACACCCGGCAGTTCCTGGACCACGCGGGCATCATGTACCCGGCCGACGACGGGTGGGTGAGCGCATGCGCGGGAAGCGTGGGCAGCAAGATCTTGCCGCCCTCGCTGACGCTGGTGGTGTCCGCCACCCAGGCGTTCGGGGCAGCGTTGCCGCTGTTGGGCGAGACCGAACCGACGGTGCCCAACGGCGCCGTCGACCCGGCGAGCGTCGTGGCCATCGCCACGCGCAGTTCCGAGGCATCCAGCTCCAGCGCGTTCTTCACCAACGTGCACTCGTTGCGCACGTCGATGTCGAGGTTTGCATCGGCGAGGATTGCCTCCTGGTGGAGGCCGGCGCCGGAACACGCCTCGTACAGCTTCGACGCGTCGGCCATCACCGTGCGAAAGGCACCCTTGACGGCTTCCGCACGGGCGAGCTTCTGCTGCTGGATGCCGCCCGAGCGGGTGACCACCACCGCGTAGCGCAGCATTGGTGTGACGAACAATGCGCCGATCAGCACGAATGCCAACGCGATCGCGAGCGCCGAGCCCTCGTCGCGTTGACCCGGCACTGCAGCACCCGTGCGCCGGCGTCTCACTTCAGCCTCACCGTCTGCACGCAGGAGATCGCCTGGTTGGGCGACACATTGAGTGTGATCTTGGACCACGGCGACCCGGAGATCGGCGTTGCCACGAATGGGTAGTCAACACCGGCCGAACGGCACGCCCAGCCCACCGGCTCGTACTTGGTGAGGCCGGTGTGGTTCCATGGTGTGATGTCGGCGGTCACCGTCGCACCACCGCTGAGGTCGAAGTCGAACGTGCCGCTGCGGTACAGCGAGCTGGTGGTGGCGGTCGTGAGGTCGGCCGAGTTCAGGTAGGTGAACGGGTCGGCCGCGGCCACGGTGCCCACCTTGGTCTGCACTGTCACGGTGCCACCGCACTCGGCCAACGCCATCGCGTTGAGCGCGCCGGCGAACTGGTTCCAGTTGGGCAGCACGTAGAGGTCGGCGACCGCGGCATTGGTGTACGGCCCACCGGTGGGCACGGCCGGCACTGTCGCGCCTTCAGAAACGATCTGGGCGAGGATCTGGGTGTTCGGCCGGCTGGACGCCGTTGCGCCCTCGTGGAACGTGTACGGCTGGGTGTACACCTTGGTCGCGACCCAGCCGTCGGTGTTGTCGGCGGTGGTGTTGTTCGCGGTGTACAGCGCCTCGGTGGTCGCACCCCAGAACAGGTATGGCGGAGCGTACACGCTGTTGACCCGCCAGCCGTCGAGCGCATCGGCAGTGGTGTTACCCGAGTTGTAGGCCGACTGCGTCGCGGTCTCCCACAGGCTGAACGGCGAGGTGTAGCCCTTGCTGGCCGTCCAGCCGTCGGTGTTGTCGGCGGTGGTGTTGCTCGCGTTGTACAGCGCCTCGGTGGTGGTCTCCCACGCCGTGTACGGCGAGCTGTACAACTTGTTGAGCCGCCAACCGTCGGTGTTGTCGGCAGTGGTGTTACCGGAGTTGTACAACGCCTGGGTCGTTGCGGCCCAGTACGTGTAGGGGGCGGTGTTCACCGCAGTAGCGGTGTACCCGGCGCTCAAGGTGGGTAGCGACGGGTTGCCCGCCGCAAAGGTGGCGCTGTCGGTGGTCTCGTAGGTGTCGAACGGCGAGGTGTACACCTTGATGACCCGGTAGCCGTCGGTCTCGGTGGTGTCCTTGTTGCTCTGGCTGTAGAGCGTGGCGGGCAACTTACCGTTCACCGTGGTCATCGTCACCCAGTTACTGGGCGTACCCGAAGTGGTCGTGCGGTAGTTGTCGCCCTCGGTGTTGTTGCTGTTGTTCCTCGCGTACTGGCTGCTGGTGCTGCCGGTGTCCCAACTGACGTCGTTCCAGTTGCCGCTCGTCTTCTTCTGGTACTTCACGTTGTTGGTCGCTCGCTGGTACTCCAGGTGGTAACCGCGCTGCAGGTTCTCGTAGTGGTAGCCACGGTCCCAGGTGCTTTGGAAGCCACGCTGGAAGTTCTCCCAGTGGTAGCCGCGGTCCCAGGTCTCTTTGTAGCCGCGCTGGAAGTTCTCGAAGTGGTAGCCGGCGCCCTGTTGGCGCCAGGTGGACGTGCTGTTCACGTCGGTGCCCACGTACACACCGATGAAGCGGTCGACGTCGGCGTAGTAGTCGCGGGCGATGCGCCAGGCACGGTTCCACGACACCTGGTGGAAGTTGTTGCCGTCGGAGATCGGTAGGCCGACGTCGTCGTTGTCGGCGACGCGCGGCGCAACGGCCGAGGAAGCGTCGAGACGGTTACGGGTGGGCATACCGTCGGTGAAGAAGATCAACGTGTCGGGCAGCGTGGACTGCACACTGCCATCGCTGTTCTTGAACACCCGGAACATGCCGTCTTCCCAGTTGGTGCCACCGGTCGAGCTGAGCGTGGCCACCTGAGCCTTGAGGTCCGTTACATCGGATTCGACGAGCATGTCGTAATAGCGCGACCACCCGGCGCCAGCGCCGAGGGTGGTGGCGGTGCTGCTGAAGCGCACGATCTCGAGCTTGATCGGCGTGCCCGCGAACGAGTTGATGAACGCGGTGATACCGGTGCGGACGCTGGCCATGTTGGTGCTGCCAATCGAGCCGGAGGTGTCGACGAGCATCACGAAGTTGCCGCCGCAGCGCGACCGGGTGGCGCCGAAACTGGGCGGATCACTGAAGTTGGAGGTGCTCAGGTCGGGTAGGCGGTCGGTACCACCAGCACTCAGCGTGATGCTGTCCTCACCACCACCGGCGCCGGCGACGTCGCCACCACCGTTGATGGTCACCGTCACCCGGCGGCCGTTCTTCGTGTAGTAGGTCGGGTCAGCCGGGACCGTGCCACCGGGCCCACCCTCGACAACCGCGGGGTCGAGCGCGAGGCGCACGACCATCACCCAGGTCGGTGAGGTCTCGCCGGGC
>Ga0335397_10000868_pt1 | contig 40793 bp, 35 predicted proteins | sample MAT04_FD_205740 | JGI IMG/M metagenome (GOLD analysis project Ga0335397, IMG submission 205740) | Freshwater microbial communities from Lake Fryxell liftoff mats and glacier meltwater in Antarctica - MAT-04 (spades assembly) (version 2) ... | reverse complement strand
CCTACGGACAGCAGCAGCCCTACGGACAGCAGCAGCCCTACGGACAGCAGCAGCCCTACGGACAGCAGCAGCCCTACGGACAGCAGCAGCCCTACGGACAGCAGCCGCAGCCGTCGACGTCGGGCTACGGCATGCCCGGCATGGGCGCCCTCGGTGGGCTCGCCGGCGCGGGGCTCGGTCAGGCGGGGGCCACGCTTCCGCAGATGAGCGGCCTGCCTTCGGCCGTCGCGTTCGGCATGGGCATCGCTGCGGTCGTCGTGGCGCTCGTCTTCGACGCGATCTTCCTGCACATCCACATCCCCGGCGTCGGCGGCTACGCGTGGTACCTCACGACGGCGCTCTCGTTCGCGGGCGCCGGCTACTTCGGCATCAAGTGGACCCGCGCCACCCAGGCGACCGCGATGGCGGCCGTGGTCGTGGCCGGCGTGCTCTACGGCGTCGCCGACATCGGTCTGGGCCTCGTCCTCGAGGATCTCGCGATGGGCAGCGCCATGTTCCTCGGCATCCAGGGGCTCGCCATCGCGTGCGTGTGCGGCGGCGGCGGCGTCCGCAAGGCGCTCTCCGAACGCGAGTGACCCGACTACGGCTCCACGTCGACCAACGTGGAGAGGCTCCTCCGGTGAGTCAGTAGAAGTCGAGCACGAGCCACGTGTCGGCGCCGGGCGCGCCACCGGGAACGACGCCGAAGCCGCACGACACGCGCGTGTAGTGCGTGTTGGTCATCGTCGTGTAGTGCCCGTGCGCCGCCCCAGCGCCGGGGCCCTCCGCGTACATCGTGGCGATGCAGTCCGCCGCAGTCTTCGCAGGCGGGCCGTACCAGGCCGGGCACTCGTTCTGGCGATCGAGGACGTTGTCCTCGATGCACGACGGAGCGGCATGCAAGTACGCGTAGTGCGGCGAGCCGTGCGCGCCGTCGGTGCTCGCCTGCGCGTCGGCGCAAGCTTCCTTCGCGCGGTAGCGCGCGAGCGGCGCGACGCCGGCGAGACCGCGGTAGTGGTTGACCACGGCGACGCACGCCTCACGGGCCGCGTCGTAGGGGTCCGTCGTACCGCCCGCGTCCTTCCCTGCCTCCGCCCCGGCATCGACCTTCGGGCTGCCGCCTGCATCGGGAGGAGAGTCACCCCTCCCGCCGCCGTGTGGGGCGGCGGCAGGAGGGGCCGAGTCCGTTCCCGAGGAGTCGCTCGAGGGCTCGCCCTCACCGCCTTCGGTGTGGGGGGCGCCGTCGCTCGATGACGGGGTCGTGCACGCAGCGAGGGCGACGACGGCAGCGGCGAGACGAACGCTCATGGGGCTTCTCCTCCGGAACGGACGAGAGACCTATGCGCGCCGGCGCGCAGCGCGACAAGCACACGTTCTCGAGCGCTGCGTTCGAAGAACCTGAACGCTACGGCTTGCGACGCCTCGCGGGCGCATGCGATTCGGCGATGATGTCGTCCAGCAGCGCGCGCCCGGCCGGACCGAGCGGAGTGTCGCGACGATGAGCGACGAGCGGTTGCAGGACGTAGCGGTTGCCCTCGTCGAACCGCTCGAGCAGCAGCTCGCCGCTCGCGAGTTCCGCCTCGACGAGGTGCGCCGGCAACCAGCCGAAGCCGAGCCCGGCGACGATCGCGACGCGCTTCGAGTGGAAGTCCGAGAGCTCGAAGAGGTGTGGGCTACCGATCTGCGCGAGACGCGGCGGGGGCGGCGCGTCTCGCGCGCCCGAGTCGGCGACGAGCACCTCCACGAACGACGCGAGCATCGTGCGATCGACGGGCTCTCGCCCCTTGTGCACCACGTGGGAGCGGTGGGCGACCAGCAACATCTCGACCGGCGGAAGAGGCTGCGTGACGAGACGAGGATCGCCTGCGAGCTCCACGGCCAGCATGAGGTGCGCCTCGTCCCGAGCGAAGCGACGCCTCACGCCAGAGAGCGACTCGGCCGAGAAGAGGACGCGCGTGGAGAGCCTTCGCGCGAGGAAGCGCTGGCACGCACGCACGAGCGGCGCTTGCGGTAGCACGCCGTCGACGACGAGCTTGAGCTCCGGCTCCCACCCGGCCTCCATGTCCGTGCCGAGGCGCTCGAGGCGGCGCGAGCGCTCGAGCACGTCGCGGCCGCTCTCGAGCAAGACACGGCCGGCGGCGGTGAGCTTCGCGCTTCGTCCGGTGCGCTCGAAGAGCGACACGCCGAGCGCGGACTCGAGCGACTTCACCGCGTAGCTGACGGCAGACGTCGCGCGGTGCAGGTGCTTGGCGGCGGCGGCAAAGCTCCCGAAGCGATCGATCGCCTCGAGGACTTCGAGCTGGTCGAGGGTGAAGCGGAGGGCCACGCAGAGCCGAGCGTAGCCGACCTTCGGGAGGCTGTGCCGCGGCGAGCGTTCGAGCCTTTCGAACGCTGCGCTCGGATCATTGCGCCGGCCGGTGGCGACCGCGCGAGCTAGAGAACCGCGCACGATGCTCTGGATCGATTTCAATCGCCATGTGATGCCCTTCATCGTGCTGGCGGCCACCGGGCTCGCGGCATGTTCATCCTCCACGCGCGGCGACGCCGAGCCGATGGGCGCAGCGAGATCGGCCGTGATCGCCGGAACGGACTCCGACGCATCGCAGGACGCGGTCGTCTTCCTCGTCCACAAGGACCCGGCGAGCGCGAGGGTCGGCATGTGCACGGGCACCCTCGTCGCGCCGAACCTCGTCCTCACGGCACGGCACTGCGTCGCCGATGCCGACGAGGCCGCCGAGTGCGCCGCGAACGGAGCGGCCGTCACCGGCGGCGCGATACGCGGCAATCACGTGCCCGGCACGCTCCTCGTCTACACGGGGAGAAACCGCCCGCCCTTCGCCTCGCAGCGCGCCAGACCGTCTGTCGCTCTAGGTTGCGTCGCGTCCGATCAACGCGGTGAGGCTCGCGAGCACTGCCAGGAGCTCCGCGGGCTCGACCGGCTTCGGCACGTGCATGTTGAAGCCCGCGATGAGCGCCTTGGTCCGGTCCTCGAAGCGAGCGTAGGCGGTGAGAGCCACCGCCGGCGTCCGCCCCCCCTCGCTCGCGGGTAGCGCGCGCAGCCGGCGGATGAGCGCGTACCCGTCCTCGCCCGGCATGCCGATGTCCGAGACGACCACGTCGGGGCGCCCCGCCTTCACGAGCCGGAGGGCCTCGTCGACGCTGCCGGCCGTGACGACGCTTGCCTTGCACGAGGTGAGCACCTCGGACAGGAGCTCGCGCGCGTCCGGCTCGTCATCGACCACGAGGACACGAACGCCGTCGAGGTTCTGCAGCTGTGGATGCTCCGCCGTGGCGTCCGGTCGGAGGGCGGGCGACCGCACCACGGAGGGCGATCGCAACGGCGAGATCGGCAGGCAGACGATGAAGGTCGCGCCCCTGCCCAGTCCCTCGCTCTCGACCGTGATCGTTCCGCCGTGCAGCTCGACGAGCTGTCGCGAGATCGCGAGCCCCAGGCCGAGACCGCCGTGCTTCCTCGAGGGCGCCGCGTCCACCTGCCGGAAGCGCTCGAAGATCTTCGAAAGCGACCCGAACGCGATCCCCTGCCCGCTGTCGGCGACGATGATCTCGACGAAGGACTCGCGTCGGCGAACGGCGATCCGGACCGCCCCGTTCGTCGGCGTGAACTTCACGGCATTGCTCAGCAGGTTCCACGTGATCTGCTGGAGTCTCTCGGCGTCCCCGAGAATGGGACCGGCGCTCGGATCGATGGTCTGATGAATCGTCACGCTCTTGGCGTCGGCGGCGGGCCTCACGGTGTCGACCGCGTTCGCCACCACACCTGTCAGGTCGACGGCGCCGACATCGAGGCGAAGCTTTCCGGAGACGATGCGACTCACGTCGAGCAGGTCCTCGATGAGCAGCGCCTGGGCGTTGGCGTTCCGCTCGATGATCTCGAGAGCGCGCTCCCGCTTGTCGGGGGGCAACGTATCGCTGCGGAGCATCCGCACCCAGCCGAGGACCGCGTTGAGCGGCGTTCGAAGCTCGTGCGAGATCGTCGCGAGGAACTCGTCCTTCACGAGGCTCGCGTTCTCGAGCTCGAGGAGCATGGCTTCGATCTTGCGCTTGGCGAGGACCTCCTCCGTCACGTCCTCGTAGGTGGCGACACCGAAGGCGATCGTCCCGTCGTCCCCGCGAATGGGCGCCGCGTTGATGCGGATGGTGCCGCGGGTTCCGTCGCCGCGAAGGATGTCGGCTTCCTCTCCGGTGATGACCTCTCCGGCACGGACGGACCGAGAGAGAGGCCACTCGTGCGACTCGATCACCCGTCCGTCGGCGTGCAGCCCGACGAAGCTGGCATTGTGGGTCAGGCCTCCGAGCGGGGGCTCCGTCTGACGAAAGATCACGGCGTTCTTGTCGTTGGAGAGGACCAGGTTGCCCGACGCAGCCTCCACGACGATCACCGCCGAGGGCATCTGCTGGAGGATCGCGTTCAGCTGGCGGACCGTCGCATCGAGCTCGTCCTTCTTCGCTCGTAGCGCGTCCTCCGCCCGCTTGCGGTCGGTGATGTCACGGGTGAAGCACCGCGAGTGCACGATCTGGCCCTCGCGCCGGAGCACGTTCGCGTGCAAGAGAACGTGCTTGATCGTGCCGTCCTTGCAGCGGAGTCGAGCCTCGTGGTCCTGGATCGCTTCGCCTGCACGGAGGCGCGCGAGGATGCTCACGATCACGTCCGCGTCGGCATGAAACTCGGCAATGTTGTGACCGATGTACTCGTAGCGGGCATACCCGAGGAGCCCCGCCTCGGCCCTGTTGGCCCAGAGGATGGTCCCGTCCGGCGCGAGCTGATCGAGCCCCTCTGCCGCGTTCTCGAAGAACTCGACGAGCTCCGCCTCGCGCTCACGGAAGCTCTCCTCCAGCTCCTTGCGTCGTTGCACCTCGGCTTCGAGCGGGGCATTCCGCGGCACGATCGCCGGGTCCTCGCGCTTTGCCAGCTCGCTCTTCACCCGCGCGCAGAGCTCGGAGCGGTCGACCGGCTTCGTCAGAAAGTCTTCCGCACCACAGCTCAGCGCGAGCACGCGGGCGTTGCGATCGTCGAGGGCGGTGATCAGGATGATCGGTACGCGCCGGAACGCGGCGTTCTCCTTGATCGTGCGAGCCACCTCGTAGCCGTCCATGCCCGGCATCATGATGTCGAGCAGGATCAGGTCAGGCACCTCCTGCGCCAGCGTCGCGAGCGCTTCCTCGCCGCTGGTCGCGGTCATGGTGACGAAGCCTTCGCGCGCGAGGATGACCTCCAGCAACTGCCGGTTGTGACGCTCGTCGTCCACGATCAGAATGCGCTTCGGTGCTTCGACCGGGACGAACGTGGGCCCTTGGTTCGTCATGACAGGTGCGATGCGATGGTGGCGAGAAACTCCTGGTAGCGCATGGGCTTGGCGATGTATCCGTCGCAACCGGCGGCGCGAATGCGCTCCTCGTCGCCCTTCATGGCCAGGGCCGTGAGCGCGATCACCGGAATGCCGCGCGTGGCGCCGTCCCGTTTGAGCCGCGCGATCGCCTCGAGACCATCCATTCCCGGAAGCTGGATATCCATGAGAATGAGGTCGGGCCGCTCGACGCGGGCCAGGGTCAGGCCGGCCTCAGCGTCCGTGGCGCTGAGCACGGAGTGTCCTGCGGTCTGCAGCAGGAATACCGCCAGCTTCATGTTGGCGGGGTTGTCCTCGACGACCAGGATCGTGGCCATCTCAGGAGACCACCCTGCGCGCCGCCGTGGCCCGCCGGAGCTCTGACGTGAAGCGCTCTCCGTGGATGTCGTCCTTCTTCACGAGGGTCGCCACGTATCCGCTCAGCCGGGCGCGGTCCTCGTCGGTGATCGGCTTGGCGGTGACCACCAGCACCGGGATACGAGCGGTCGCGGGGTCGTCATGGAGCGCCTTGACGACGTCGAAGCCGTCCATCCCGGGCATCATCAGGTCGAGGACGATCAGATCGGGGAGCTCCTGCCGCGCGGCGTCGAGCCCCTCCCGACCGCTGTAGGCGCGGAGGGTCGTCCCGGCCAGACCCAGGAGACGAAGGGCCATCAGCTCCACGGCCCTGGGATCGTCATCGATCACCAGAACCCTCAGCGGCTCGGGCTTGCCGGCCGGAAAGAGATGGAGACTGGCGAGCGAGTCGTAGAGCTCGCGGCGCGAGATCGGCTTCTGCAGGACCGCTGCCGCGCCGAGCTCCTGACCCCGGGCGTGATCGGCCGCGATCGAGATGACCACGACGGGGATCTCCGCCAGCGCCGGGGTCTCCTTGAGCCGGCGCAGGAACTCCCAGCCATCCATCGCGGGCAACATGATGTCCAGGCTGATCAGGGAGATCGGGTGCTGCGCCGCGAGAACCAGCGCGGCCTCGGCGGATGGCGCGTGCAGCACCGTGAAGCCCTCGGCCTCGAGCTGCATTCGAATGAGCTCCGCGGCCTTGAGGTCGTCGTCCACGACCAGCGCGGTGGGCGCGGACGCGGCCAGCTCGACGGGGCGGGCGAGCGGCGGCCGGGCGACCGCGAGCGCGCGGACCGGCAGCCACACCGTGAAGCGCGAGCCCTCGCCCACCGCGCTCTCCACCGCCAGCGAGCCGCCGTGGAGCTCGGCGAGGAGCTTGACCAGCGCCAGCCCGAGCCCGGTGCCCTCGAACTTCCGCGACAGGCCGCCGTCGATCTGGCTGAAGGGCTGAAACAGCCGGTCCAGCCCTTCGCCGGAGATCCCGATGCCGCTGTCGACGACGCTGATCTCGAGGAACTCCGTGAACTCGCTGGCGGCGAGCTCGAAGCTCCGCCCGGCGCTCGCCTGCGTCAGCCGGCCGACCTCGGCGCGGGGGACGAGGCGCGCATGCAGGGACACCTGACCGCCCTCGCCCGTGAACTTCACCGCGTTGGAGAGCAGGTTGTAGACGATCTGCTTCACCTTCCGCGCGTCCGCGTGAATCGACCCCAGCGTGTCGGCCACGTCCATGCTGAGGTCAATGCGCCGCGATGCGGCCTTCTCTCGGATGATGGAGAGGCTGTTCACGAACAGCGAAGACACCTCCAGCGGCTCGAGATCGAGCGTCATCTTGCCGGCCTCGACCTTGGAGAGATCGAGGATGTCGTTGATGAGGGAGAGCAGGTGCTTTCCGCTGTTGAAGATATCGCCGATGAACCCCCGCTGTTGATCGGTCAGATCGCCCAGCAGGCCGTCCTTGAGGACCTCGGAGAAGCCGATGATGGCATTGAGCGGCGTCCGCAGCTCGTGCGACATGTTGGCGAGGAACTCCGACTTCATGCGGCTCGCGCCCTCGAGCTCGACGTTCTTCTGCTGCAGCCTCTGCTCGAAGCGCTTCAGCTCCGTGACGTCGCGTGCCGCGGCGAACACGCCCTGCAGCCTCCGATCACGATCGTGAAACGTGGTCGCGTTGTAGGAGACCACGGTGAGCGTGCCGTCCCTGGCGCGCACCGTGAGCTCGTAGTTCGTGACCCGCCCCTCGCCCAGGACACGGTTGATCCCCGCCTCCGCCCGGCCCGGATCGGTGAAATAGTTCTTGAAGGGCGCGCCGATCAGCTCGTCACGCGTGCAACCGGTCAGCGCTTCCGTCTGCTTGTTGACGTCGGTGATGATGCCGCGCGGGTCGGTGGTCATCAGCGCGTCGATGTTGGATTCGATGAGCGAGCGTGTGTAGAAGTGCTGGTCGCGCAGGCGTTGGTCGAGCTTCGTTCGCTCCTCTTCGCCCTGCTTGCGCGCGGTGTTGTCGGTGCCGATCAGGAGGTAGCCGATGATGGCGTCCTGCGCGTCACGCAGCGCCGTGACCGACACGACCGCGGGAAACCTGCTCCCATCCTTGCGGATGTAGGTCAGCTCGTAGATGTCCTCGATCCCGCGCGAGGCCTTGAACACCAGCGCCTCGAAGCCCGGGGTGATGGTGGTTCCGAGCTCGACGCTCAGCGCCGTGGCGCGCGCGATCAGCTCCTGCGGATCGGAGATATCGGCCGGCGTGATCTTGTTCATCACCTCGGCGGCGGTGAAGCCGAGCATTCGCTCGGCACCGACGTTGAAGATCTGGATGACCCCCTTCGCGTCGGTGGCGATGCTGGAGAAGTTGGCGCTGTTGAAGATCGCGCTCTGCAGCGCCCCTGCCTTGAGCAGCGCCTCCGTGTGACGGACGTCGAGGTCGACGTCCGCCACGGCGGCGTCCGGCCGAGGATGGTGGCTCATGGACAGAGGGTGCTCCCGGTTCCACGTGCTGATTCCGACGCACGTGTCGTTGCCAGGTGCGGTGGACCGAGCCGCTCGCTGCAAGAGCGAGACCACGGTCCGGCGTTCGCTCGATGGGCCGAAGAACTGCGAGCACGCCTTTCGCGCCGCGCCGATCCCGTGCGGCAAGAACGCTCATTGACCCAAAACGCCACAGTCTCAGCCAGGCGGCGGCCTCGGCGAGCGCGCGACGGCGTGACGCGTGCCCGGCTCACTCGAGCAGGCGCGTCGTCTCTTCGAGCTGGGCGGGGTCGAGCCCGTGCTTCTGGGCCAGGCGGCGGCGCCAGACGGGGAGACGGTGGCGCACGGCGGCGTCGGCGACTCGTCCGGCGCCGTGGCGGGCTCGCGGTAGGTCATCGGACTTGGAGAGTAACAGCCGCGGCGCTCGCGGGGCGCCTGTCGCTCTGCGCGAGAAGAAGTGACCGGACCGTCTGCGCTCGCTGCACGCGGCGAACGCTCACTACAAGGCGCTCGAGGGCGATGCGCGCGCAGCGTTCCGGGATGCCTCGTGCTCCACGGCCGCGCTATGATCGTCGAAGTGCAAGGCCAAGGCCCGCCGCACAATCCCTGGGGACAGCCGCCGTTCCGCCGGGGCAGCAGCAGCAGCCACGGACAGCAACAACAGCAACCCTACGGCCAGCAGCAGCAGCCTTACGGACAGCCGCAGCCGTACGGGCACCAGCAGCCGTACGGACACCAGCAGCCGTACGGACACCAGCAGCCCTACGGACAGCCGCAGCCCTACGGACAGCCGCAACCGCCGCCGGGCTACGGTCCGCCGGGCTACGGTCCGCCGGGCTACGGCCCGCAGCCGCCGGGCGGCTTCGGAGCGATGGGGCATCCACCGCCGGCGATGCACGGCCAGGGCTTCGTCGCCGGCGTAGGCCTCTTCGGTCACTTGCCGTGCCCGCACTGCGGCACGCCCACGAGCTCGAGCGCGGGCGGAGGCGGGATGGCCGCACGTTACGCCGGCGGCCTCGTCGGCTGGCTCATCGCCTCGGCGTTCCTGACGAAGTACCATTGCGTGTCACACGGCGAGATCCCGACCGAGCGATTCCCACCGCCCCATCAGTCGGCGATCACGAACCGCAAGATGATGAAGGTCGGAGGCGGCGTCGCGCTCTTCGTGTTCGTGTTCGGCCTGCTCGGCCTTCTCTCGCTCGTCCAGTAGCGTCGTTCTAGCCGCAGGTCCGCCCCGCGCCACGCCATCGAGCGCCCGATGCGCACCGGGGGTGAGCGTGGTCCGGCACGATGTGCACGTCGATCTCCAGCTGCGGGATGACGTATCCGGGCAAGCACACGCCGCTCGCCGAAGCCGTCCCCGGGAGCGTCGCGATCGGCCCCCGGAACGCGCGGCTCGGGGCTCGGCCGCACACGTACTCATCGCGGCACGGATGATCGAGGTCGCACGCGCGGAACTCGCCCGGCGTCGTCGACCGGGCGACGCAATCGACCATGCTCATGAACCCCGCGCACTTCGAGAACGTATCCTGGAACGGCACGAGCGAGCACACTGTGCCAGGACGCCCGGGGATGTCGGCACCGAGCGGCGTCGTCCCGCACATGGTGCCACCGGTGGTGTCGCCGTCGATCTGCACGCAGTAGCCGCCGAGCGGAAACCCGTTCTCGCGCCCGCCGCACTGTGCGCCGCCCTGGCACGCAAGCGAGACGTTCGTGCGCGGCGAGCCCGTCACCGGTCCCTTGTCGAGCGTTGCGTCGGCATTCGCGTTCGTCGTGGTGTTGCGCTGGTACCTATGGGTCTCGCAGCGCTCGCCGATGGTCGGCGCAGGGCTGTCGCTCGTGCACGTGCCGAGCTCGCCCCCATCGATCTCGACGCACTTCAGGCCTGCGCCGCAGATCATGTCGCGAAAGCCGGCGTCGCTCCGGGGCAGCGCGCAGGGCGCGCCGTGAATGCCGCCCATGCGGAACCCTCGCTCGGGCGCGGGCATCGGGACGGCCCCGCCGCGGTCCGCGAGCGCTCGCAGGTCCGCGTCGCGGCGAAACATCTCGTCCCGCAGGTGGGCCGAGATGCCCGTGGCCATGGCGTTGACGGCTTCGCTCGTGCGCTCCTCGCCGACGAGGTGGAAGCCGACCACCGAGCGCGTCGCATGGCAGCCGTTGCACGTCATCTGGTCGAGACGACGGAGGAGCGCCGCTGGGGACTTTATGGTCTTGTAGCCGCTCAGATCGAGGTCGGCGAAGTCCCCGGGCGTGTCGCCGAAGATCTGCGTGTAGGGCCGGTTGACCGTACGGCTCAGGCCCATCGCGGAGAACGAGCTCACGCGCGTGGCGCGAACCTCGGGACCGTTGGGTAGCGCGAGGATCGCGCGCCCCTCGTCGATCTGCGCGAGGTTCGATTTGATCCAGCCGAGCAAAGCCTGCTTCTTCGCCGGATCACCGAGCGTGCGATCGACCATCGTGACGTCGGGCGTGTTCTCGAGCGGGACGGGCGCGAGGCCGCCCGCCGCCGTGGGCTCGAAGACCCGGAGCGAATACTGGTGATGGCGACCGACGCCGTCCGCCCCGCGGACGAACCGCGACCACGCATCGGCCTGGAAATTGAGCTCGAAGGCGATGGGCTTGGCGAGCGCGCGAAGGGGCTTGTCGGCGAGCCACTTGCCGAGCGGCGCGCCCGTGAGGACCGGCCCCGACATGAGCCAGTGCTCGGCGGCGGCCTGACAGGAGGGGCTCGGTCGCTGCGGAAACGTGACGACGACCGTGAAGGGAAGGCGCGAGTCCTCGCGGTTGCCCGAGTAGGCGAGGCGGTAGACGAGACGCTGCTCGCCGCACGTGGCCGCGCGCGCCGGAACACCTCTCCGATCGATCCGGTTCGAGACCGCGATGAGCTCGAAGCGCGCCGACGCGGACTCGAGCCAGTCGGCGTTGAAGGCGTGGTAGCGGAGGCCCTTCTCGACGCCGCTGTTCGCGCCGTCGCCGATCGTCGGGAGGGGCTTTCGGGGAATGGCGGTCGAGTAGTCCTCGAAGACGGTGCTCATGTCCGCGCGGACGAAGCCCTCGAGCGCGCGGTACCGCGGGCTCTCGCGGTCCATCGCCTCGCCGGAGCTCTGGCTCGAGGCGACCTCGGCGAAGCGCTCGGCGAACGAGAACCCGCTTTGCTCGAGGTACGCGAGCGCCTCCGGATCGGTGACGAGCACGACGGGGGTGCGCCCTTCGACGCTCTTGCCCTCGGCGGTACCGACCTCCTCCTCGCTCGCGACCGAGCATCCCGCAACGAAGAGAAGAACAAGGAGCGCGCTCAGCATCGTCTTCATGACGACGCGAGGTGGTGCAGGCGACGTGCCGGGGAGCGAGCCCGCCCCGCGGCGTCGCGCGCGCCTGCTTTTCAGCGTGATCGTGGGTCGTGGCCCACGCCCTTGGTGCGCCCGCAGAGGCGCGTGCGTGGCCCTTTTCGAGCCCACGGATCGCGTGCGGTCCGCATGGAAGCGCGCCAGTTCCCGCACCTGACGACGGCGAGGCCTCGGCACAGATGGTGCTCAAGGGCGCCTCCAACCATCTGGAGGATGTCATGCGCTCGATCATTCGTCTCGCGTCGTTGGTCGTCATCGGAAGCTCGCTCGTTGCGGCCGTGGGCTGCTCGGCAGCAGCTGACAAGGAGATCGCCGAAAGCGAGGCTGACGTGTCGCTCGTGAGCATCGACGACATCGCCGCTCAGCTCGGCCTCAAGGTCCACGCGGCCGCATGGAACGAGAAGAACAAAGGCGGTTGCTACGACCGATTCTCGGCCGACCCCACGAAGCAGCTGGCGTTCCGTCGCTACGAGAACGGAGCGGTCTACTGGAGGAGGGTCGGCTCCGGCACGCAGAGCCTTCGCTGCATCGACATCACGACCCCGCAGAACGAGAAGCTCTCGTTCGACGGCATGGTGCTCGAGGTCGTCTTTCAGCTCGGGCTGCGTGCTCCCCAGTACTTCGACCATGCCATGGGCGGCGCGGGCGGTCTCGTCTTCGCGGGCGAGACGATCGGCGGCAAGGTCGTCGGCAAGGGCGACATCGCGTTCCACGATCCCGATCACACGTGCGACTTCGTCACCTTCGACGGGAGCAACCGCGATGAGGGTATCGCGCTCGACGACAGCGCCGAGTACCGCGGCATCGCCGCCGGACAGGACGCGATGGCGAGGTGCGCGCGGGACACGCATGCTGCGAATCCCCAGCAGCGCGACGAGGTCTGCCAGCCCAGGGCCATGAAGGCGTGCCACGACGCCGTCGAGGCGCTCGTCACGGCGGCGAGGACGAACCCGACCGCGGTGTGGAACAGCCTGACCGCGCCCACCACGAGCTTCGGCACCTTCCAGTACGCCGCGGTGGAGCGCAGCCCCGAGGCGGGCGGCCCCCTCACGCTGTCCGGGCCGCTCGCGACGCTCGCGTACGTCTACCGGACGCGCCTCGGCAAGGTGACGTACGCCGAGGGGGCGGCCGGTACGATGGGCCTGAACTTCGAGCACGGGTACATCCTGAACAATCCGATGTCGGGCCGGTACGAGGTCCATCTCGCGAACGCGAACGGCGGTACGGACTTTCCCCTCGAGTGTCAGGCGAAGTTCGCCGGCGACGAGTCGAACCAGGGCGTCGCGAACGGCCCGATCGTGTGCTTCAAGCCGACCGCGAAGCTCTGCGGACCGGCGCTCGGCCGCTGCGGAGCGAGCGAGCACTGCGCGCTCGAGGTCGCGACGTCGTGTCAGGCGCGCTGCGTGGGGCCGGCCGGCGAGGAGTACCCCGGCACCCAGGCATGCAAGATGAGCTGCGAGTCGGCGACCAGCCTGCTTCGCCAGGGCAAGTGCGTGCTCGGCAACGGGATGTGATCGCGCGAGTCGCCTAGAGCTTACGGCCCTTGAGGAGATCGGCGAACGTCCCGAGCGAGGCTGGCACCTGGGCCTTGCCTCGCGCGGCCTCGAAGTCCGCGCGCTCCTCGGCGTCCTTCGCTCCCTTGATCGAGAGACGGAGGCGACCTTCGCCGGTCTCGAGGACCTTGCAGGTGACCTTCGTGCCCTCGGGGAACGACTTGCGGAGGTCGGTGCCGCGCGGCACGCCGAGCTCGGCCTGCGGGACGAGGCCACGGCCGGCGCGGCCCTTGGTGCCGTCGACCTGCACGAAGACGCCGTACGTCTCGATGCGCTCGACGACGCCGGTGACGACGCCGTTCACCTTGATGGAGACGCCTGCGCTGCCCGTGGCGACAGTCGTTCCTGCCTCGGCGCCCTCGGGCGCGGGGACGAGGGAGATCTTCTTCGCGGCGCGATCGATCTTCTTCACGACGACGAGGAGCTCCTCGCCCTCGTCACCCTTCGCGTTCTTGCCGAGCTCCGAGATGTGGAGGAGCCCCTCGACCGCGGGCGCGAGGCGGATGAAGCGCCCGAACTCCGTGATGCGGACGACGGTGCCCTTCATGACGCGGCCCTCGGCGATGTCGAGCTCCGCCCACGGGTCGGCGGCGAGCGCCTTGAGCGAGAGCGTGATCTTCTTCGTGGGCGCGCCCGGGCGCGGGGCCTCGACGTCCTTCACCTCGAGGACGGAGACCTCGACGGCGTCGCCGGGCTTGAGCGCAGAGCTGATCGAAGCGCTGCGATCGTGAGAGACCTCGGAGCGCGGGATGAGCCCCTCGATGCCGCCGAGATCGACGAAGGCGCCGAAGTCGCGGACGCCCGTGACGGTGCCGCGGAGGACCGCGCCGGGGATGATGTCGCTGAGCGCGCGCGTGGCCGACTCGGTCGCCTCGCGGGCGAGGAGGTTGCGGCGCGAGAGGACGACGCTCTTTCCGCCGTCACGCACGTCGGTGACCATGAACTTGAGGGTCTGGCCGATCATGGCCTTCGCGTCCTCTTCTTCGATCCTGCGCGCGTCGACCTGCGACATCGGGCAGAAGGCGCGGGCGCCGCCGACCTCGACCTCGAGGCCGCCCTTGTTGACGCCGGTGATCTTGCCGTCGACGCCGAGGCCCGACGCCTTCGCCATCTCGAGCGCGGCAACGCTGCCCGGCTTGCCGAGCGAGCGACCGAGGCGGACGACGCCTTGCTCGTCGTTGATCTCGACGACGTTCGCCGAGATCTTGTCGCCGACCTTCACGGACATCGTGCCGTCGTCTTCGCGGAGCTCGGCGGCCTCGAGGAAGGCTTGCTGCTTTCCATCGAGCTCCACGAAGACCGCGTCGCGCCCGACCTGGATGACGATCGCGTCGAGCCGGTCGCCGAGGCGAATCGCGCGCCGCTTGCGGGGCGCGACGGGCTGCTGCTCGAACATGGCGGCGAAGGAGTCTTCTTTTTCGGTCGTCATTGCGGGGCCTCGTGTCTAGCACGTTCGACCCGGCACGAACCCTGCTCGTACACTGTGCGTGGCCCAGCGACACCGCACCCCGGATTCGAGCAAAGTCGCGCAACAACGCGGTTTCTGGGGTCAGGCGCGGTCGTCCGGCCTCCTCGACGTGGATCTCACGAGAGCCCGGAGCTGGATCGCCCTCGTCGGTCTGGCGTTTTTCGTGGCCGTCGTCGCCGCCTGCTCGGCGCCGGGCGAGGACGCCGCATCGCGCGAGTCGGCCCTCGCCGAGAGCGGGCGCTGGGCGCTCCCGGCCTCGGTGGCCGCGACCGGCAAGACCGTCCGCGTGGCCTACGACGACGCGCCGAGGTGGACCGGCAGCGCGGCGTGCGTCGGCAAGCTGCTCCCCGGCGGTCACAAGCTCGGTGAGTACCTCCTCGCTCACTTCGACGTCGTCACCTCGGTCGGCGGCTACGCCTGCCGTCGCAACACGGCCGACTCCTCTCGCATGAGCGTGCACGGCACCGGCCGCGCGCTCGACGTCTTCATCCCGACCGTGGGCGGCGCGGCCGACAACGGCCAGGGCGACAAGGTCGCGAACTGGCTCGTGATGCACTCGGAGCAGATCGGCGTGCAGCTCGTGATCTGGGACCGCTCCATCTGGCGCTCGAACGGCACGAACGACGGCGCGTACGGCGGCCCCAATCCTCACGTCGACCACATCCACGTGGAGATCACGAAGGAGGCGGCCGCGCTCCGCACTCCGTGGTTCACGAACATGACGGACGACGTCGACGCTTCGACCACCACGGCCGACGGCGGCACCGCCACGACGAACGACGGCAGCGCGCCGCGCGCGGATGCAGCCATCGACTCCGGCACCGATCCGGATGCGGGCGACTACGAGGGCGATGCCGCGACGGGCGACCCGGCCGACGACGACCACATCCATGACGAGCCGGACGCCGCGGCAGACGCCGCGACGACGACCACGACGCCCGCCCCGACCACGGGCGACCCGTCCGACGGCCTCGAGAGCGCAGGCGACGCGCCGGGCGAGACCAACTCGCTCCCCGACGTGCCGGCGAACAACCGCAAGAAGCCCTCGGCAACGCTCGACGACCCGACCCCGAACGCAGGCTGCAGTGCAGCGCCGCGCGCGCCCGGCCCGCTCGGCGCCTTCAGCGGCACGCTCGCTCTCGGCCTCGCCGTCGCCGCGCTGGTCCGCCGCAAACGCCGCTGCTAGACTGCGGCGTCGGGGTCGATGCCGTGCTTCTTGAGCAGGCGATAGAGCGCGTAGCGGCTCGAGAGGCCCAGCGTTCGCGCGGCCTCGGCGACGCGGCCGTCGTGACGCTTCAGCGCGGCGCGGATCGCGTCGGCCCCCGGCTCGGGCCTCGACTCGGCCTGCACGATGGCGACCTGCGAGCTCTCGTTCGCCGACACCGGCGCGGAGGCCGGTGACGAGCTGCGCGGCGGGATGGCCGAGATCGCCGCGGCTCGCATCTCCGGCGGCGCCTCGATGACCTCGCCGTGACTCTCCGACATCGCACGCCAGAGCATCGCGTCGAGCTCGCGGATGTTCGCCGTGTAACGCCGCTGGAGGAGATGCGCGACGAGATCGGGATGGATGCGCGGGTACTCGTGCCCCGTCGGCGTCTGCGCGATGAAGTGGCCGGCGATCTCCGGGCTCTTACGCGCGGCGCGGAGGAGTAGATGGCGCGCGAGGAGCGGCACGTCCTCGCGGCGCATGCCGAGCGGCGGCAGGTCGACGCGCGCCGTGAAGCGCGCGGCAAAATCGTGCTTGAGCGCGCCTATGTCGCGGTTGGTCGCCGCGATGATGCGGAGCTGTGAGCGGCGCGTCGTCCCCTCCCCGAGGCGCTGGTACTCGCCGTCCGAGTCGAGGACGCGCAGGAGGTGAGACTGCAGCTCGACGGGCAGCTCGCCGATCTCGTCGAGGAAGAGGCTTCCGCCGTCGGCCTCTCCGATGAGGCCGGGGCGATCGGGCATGCCGGGGTTCGGGTAGTTCTTCGCGTTGCCGAACAGCTCGGCATCGATGAGGCCGCTCGGCAGCGTGGCGGCGTTGCGCGCGACGAACGTGCGCCCGCTGCGCTGCGAGAGCTTGTGGATCGCGTGCGCCGCGAGCTCCTTGCCCGTCCCGCTCTCGCCGAGGAGCATCACGTGCGTGTCGGCCTTCGCCGCGAACGCGATGCTCTCGCGGAGGCGCCAGACGTGCGGCGACTCCCCGAGGATGCCGACGGCGTCCGCGTCGCCGAAGGCGCCCCAGCTCGCCTGCGTGAAGAGACGAGGCGGCGGAACGTACGCGGGCCGCCGCGTGCAGAAGAGGACGAGCTCGCGCTTGAGGACGATGACGTCGCCAGGCACGACCTCGGCGGCGTCGACCCGCTGGCCGTTCACCTCGAGGGCGCACTGGCCGACCCGATCGATCCGCGCGCCGCCCTGCATCGGGATGACGAGGAGCTGCTGCCGCGACAGACCGGGCGACACGAGCGGCGGCGCCTCGATCATCGACGCGGGTCGCTGGCGGAAGAAGCGGAGGCGCGCGTCGCCCGCTCCGCCGGGGCCGCGTCCGAGCTCCTGCGCCGTCCCGAAGTCCGGGATGATGGCGACCTCGCCGATGCGCTCGGGCTCCGCCGCGCACCACGCGATGACGAACGCGGTGACCTCGGCGGCCGGCCCCTTCATGTTGGGCACGCGCTCGCTGTCGGTGACCAGCGTGGTCGTCGAATACCCGGCGCGTCGGTTGACGGGATCGCCCATGAGAAGCTGCAGGATGCCACGACTGCGGCCTCCTTGCTCCTGTCGCGTGCGCAAGAGTGGCCACCGCGTCGTGCCGCACTTGTTGACGGTCGCCGCTCGGCCTAGGGTCCATGCGTCATGCCGATGCAGAAGCTGGTCAAAGGCATCCACACGTTCCAGCAGGGTTTCTTCTCGAAGAACCGCGAGCTGTTCGAGGATCTCGCGGAGAAGGGCCAGAAGCCCGAGACCCTGTTCATCACGTGCTCCGACTCGCGCGTGGTGCCGAACCTGATCACCGCCGCGGCGCCCGGCGAGCTGTTCATCGTGCGGAACGTCGGCAACGTCGTCCCCAGCGCCGAGCTGCCCGGGGGCACCGCCGCCGCCATCGAGTACGCCGTCGAGGTGCTCGGGGTCGAGAACATCATCGTCTGCGGGCACACCCAGTGCGGCGCGATGAACGCGATCCTGAATCCCGAGACGATGGGGAACCTGCCGTTCGTGCGGAAGTGGCTCACCCAGACCGCGCGCGTGCGCGAGATCATCGAGCGCGGCTACGGACACCTCTCGCCCGAGGCGCGCGTGACCGCCGCCGTCGAGGAGAACGTCCTCGCGCAGCTCGAGAACCTCCGCGATTATCCCTTCGTCGCGAGCCGCCTCGAGTCCGGGGCGCTCCACGTGAACGGCTGGGTCTTCGACATCTCCTCGGGCGCCGTCTTCGACTACGACCCCGAGGAAGGCGAGTTCAAGGCGATCCGCTGACATGAGCGCGCGTCGCTCCTTCGCGGTCTGCGCGCTCCTCGCGCTCGCGGCGTGCGGTCGCTCGGCCGGCCACGAGGCGGCGCCGAGCCCCGCCCCCGCGCCGCTGCCGACGACGTCGCCCACGACGACGAGCACCGCGGGCGACGCCGCGCCGGACGCCCCGGCGCTCACCGGGACGCTCCATCACGTGGTCGGCACCGGGCAGAGCCTCGCCTCCGGAGTCGGCGGCAGCCCTCCCCTCTCCACGTCGCAGCCGTACGACAACCGCATGTTCGGCACGGGCGTGCTGGCCGGCGGCGCGGGCCTCACCGCGTTCGTCCCGCTCGTCGAGCGCGACGTGGAGACGATGTCGAGCAGCTTCGCGAGCCAGGTGACGAAGCTGACGCGCGCGGCCGGCGGCACGCACGACATGCTCGTGAGTGTTCATGCCGTCGGCGGCGCGCCGTACCGCGTGATGAAGAAGGGCAATCCCCCGTACGCCGTCACGATCGCGCAGGTCACGGCCGCTCGCTCGGTCGCGCGTGCGAGCGGGCTCGCCTACGACGTCACCGCGGTCACCTCCGCGGACGGCGGCGGCGATCACGTCGACAAGAACACGCACCTCTCGGACGACCTCGCGGAGTGGCAGCACGACTTCGAGACGGACATCGAGGCCATCACCGGACAGACCGGCACCATCCCGCTCTTGCTCACGCAGTACTCGAGCTGGACGGAGTACGACCCGACGAGCCCCATCCCGCTCGCGCAGCTCCGCGCGCACGTCGAGCACCCGGGCAAGGTGTTCGTCGTCGGGCCACGCTACGCGTTCCAGTACGGGCCCGACGGCGTACACCTCACGAACGAGGGCTACCGCCAGATGGGCGAGTACTACGCGCGGGCGTACCGGCGCGTGGTGGTCGAGCACGGCACGTGGGAGCCGCTCCGCCCGAAGACGATCACGCGCGCCGGCGCCGTCATCACCGTGCGCTTCCTCGTGCCCGCGCCGCCGCTCGTCTTCGACACGACGCTCGCGACGAACCCAGGAAACATGGGCTTCGAGTACGCGGACGACGGGCCCGGGAGCCCGACCATCACGTCCGTCGCGCTGACGGGAGCCGACACCGTCGCCATCACGCTGTCGGCCGAGCCGACCGCGCTGAACCGCCGGATTCGCTACGCCTATACCGGGGTGCTCGGGGCTCATGCGGGCCTGTCGACCGGGGCCCATGGCAACCTCCGCGACTCGGACACGACGCCTTCACGGAACGGCTACACGCTCTACGATTGGTGCGTTCACTTCGACGAAGCGGTCCCCTGACTTTGCGCTACCCTCACGCGATGGAACCGCGCATCGCGAAGTGCCTGTTGCTCTCCAAGGTCCTCGCCGCCGACGGCATCATGACCGAGAACGAGCGCGCCTTTCTCGACAACGCCATGAAGAAGCTCGGCGTGAAGGACGAGGAGCGTCGCGGCATCCACGATCTCGTCGGCTGGGACGAGGCGGAGGCCGCGCTCATCGGCTCCTCCGAGGAGGAGAAGCGCGAGATCGTCAGCTCGCTCGTCGACGCGGCGTCTGCCGACGGTCGCCTCTCGCCGCTCGAGATGGCGATGGTCAAGCGCATCTCGAAGGCGCTCGGCCTCGAGGGCTGAGCGAGAGCGAGTACACGAGCGATGGCGATCACGGCGCCGCTTCTCTGGCTCGACGGAAGGCTCGTCGACTCGTCCTCCGCGACCATCCCGATGATGGCCCACGCGCCGCAGCGCGGGAGCCTCGTCTTCGACGTCGGCTCGTTCCATCCGGTGAAGGGCGGCGTCGCGCTCTTCCGCGCACGCGAGCACGTCGCGCGCTTCCTCCGCTCGGCGAAGATCGTCGGCCTCGCGCTCGCCTACGACGAGGCGGCGCTCGTCCAGGCGGCGGTGGAGGTGACGCTCGCATGCGAGCGCGACGAGGGCCTCATTCGCTGGTCCGTGTACTTTACAGCTTCCGAGCCCGACCTGGTCCCTCGCGAGGCGAGCACGCACGTGGCCGTCGCCGCGCAGCTCCTCCAGGACCCGCCGCGAACGAAGCCGCTCCGCATCGCGACGTTCGACGACGCCCGCAAGGCCGCACCCGAGGCGCTGAGCCCCGAGGCGAAGGTGGCCGCGGCGTATCTCGGGCCGATGCTCGCGCGCAGGCGCGCCGTCGCCGCGGGCGCCGACGACGTCGTCCTCCTCGACGACCAGGGGTTCATCGCCGAGTCGCCGATCTCCAACGTGTTCGCGGTGAAGGAGGGCGTGCTCTGCACCCCGCCGCTCGGCCGCGTGCTGCCCGGCATCACGCGCGACGCGGTCCTCGCGCTCGCGCTCGCCGAGGGCATGGCCGTCCGCGAGAGCGCGCTCACGCGCGAGGCCTTCGTCTCGGCCGACGAGGCGTTCCTCAGCGGCACCTCCTTGCCGATCGCCGCCATCGGCACCATCGACGGCCGCGACCTCGCCAGCGCGCCCGGCCCGGTGACCGCAAGGCTCACGGCGCGCCTCCTCGCGGCCCAGCGCGGCGAGGCCCCGGCGTTCCCCGAATGGCTCACCCGCGTCGCTACCGAAGGCTGATCTTTTTCGACGGCTGGGAGAGCACTTTCCGGGACCTGGGCTACGATTTCCTCGTTCACCTCGATCCTCGCGGGTCTCGAGGCCCGGCAACGTGGAGGGCATTGCAGATGACGAACGCACAGTTTCCGGATGACGAGACGAGCCGCGACGACGGGGGCGTGGGCTACGACGCCGAGCGCATCGAGCTGGAGCTCTTCACGGCGTGGATGGCGGATCACCCCGCCGGCACCCGGCAGCAGTTCGACGACGAGTGGGTCGCGATGACGAACGCGACGCGAGCGACCTCCGCCGCGACGCCCTCCGCCCCCTCGAGCTGGGAGGACGACCCCGACGTGCTCGAGCGGAGGATGTTCGAGGAGTGGATCGCCGCTCGCCCCGGCGGCACGCGCGCCGAGTTCGAGGCCGAGTGGCGCGCGCTCACCTCGGTCGCCGGCGACTGACTCAGTCGCAGAGCTTTCCCGGGCGAACGTCGAAGCAAGCGCCCGTCCAGCTCGTCGTGTCGACCGTGCACGCGTGGAACGGGCCGCCGTTCGACGACGTCGTGTAGAACACGAGCTTGCCGTCCGCCGCACGCGGGCCGGGCGCGAGCGTGCAGGTGCGCGGAGCACGACCGGCCGCGGGCGCCCTCACGGGGTCGAGCATCAGGTAGTTCCCCTGCGACCGGACGATCTTCTGGGCGGCGAACGCCGCCCGGAGGACGACGCTGTCGAGCCGAGGCGCGAGCTGCTTCACGTCGACCGTCTCGGGCACCTCGCCGTCGATGACGAGCAGGTCGGCACGCGGACCGTCGAGGACACTGCACCAGCGCGCAGTGAAACGGGCCGTCCGTGGCGTGGTGCATGCAGAAGCGAAGGACGCCCTCGCGCTCTTCGATCGGACACGCCTCTTCCGCGGTGCCCCATCCGACGAGCTCGTCCTCGCCCATTTTTCGATAAGGGCAATACAGCATCTCGACGTCGAGACTGCCGACCTGCTCGGGGCGAGCCTGGCGGCGCGCGCCCGGGATCGCGCACATGTACGGCTGGTCGTTCGGCCCCGTAGGCACGGGGCAAGGATGGAGCTCGTGGCAGATCCGATCCGCAAACGACGCAGGCGCCGACGTGAGCTCCGGGAGGTCGCCGTGCTCGTCTTCTTGCACGACGCGGACTCGAGCCCGCCGCCGCGCATGCGGCCATCAGGGCGCCGGCTGCCGCGCGTGAAAGACGGAGCTCCACCCGGCCCAGACACACGGAATCAGCGGTTCATTCCCCGATCACTTCTCGATGCAGTAGAGGCGCGCGATCGTGAGGTCGCAGAGGAGCTCGGATCCGACGAACGCCGACCAGTGGGCACCGCCTCCGCCGACCACCCCGCGCGTGGCCGTGAGTGCGGAGTCCGCCCATTCGCCGCAGTTGGGCGCGAGGAGCTTGCCGTCCGCGCCAGTTCCCGTCCACACGGGCAGGCTTGCGCCGACCCCCACGCCCTTCTCGTTGATGAACGGTGTGCGTGAGAGTGAGCCCTTCGTGAGGTCCGTCCAGTTGCTGGCGATCACCAGGTCGAGGACGTCCTTGTACGGCATCGTGCCGTGGACGAGACGTGTGTCGACCGGGCTGTTGGTCGTGCTCACCCAGCCCTCGAATTTTCGAGAGCTCACCTTCGCGTTGCCGGAGGCGGCCGCGAGCGCATTGCAATGCGCGGCGGCGGCGGTTGGCTCCGCGACCGTGAAGGTCACCGTGTCCGAGGTGACGAACACGTAGCGGGGACACGCAGCGATCCCGGGACATACGGGGGGCACGAACTGGTCGGCCGCGTCGGCCGACGTCGCGCTGTCGGCGGCCGCACCGTCGACGACGGCGCCGTCGGGCAGGGCCACCGCGCCGTCGAGCAGGACGACCGAACCTTCGGGGAAGTCGGCCGCGTCGGGCAACGTGCCCGGCCCGCCGGGCGGCACCGCCGCCGAATCTCCGTCGATGTCGAGCACCGTTCCACAGGCGATGACACCGAGCACCGCGAGCGAGAGGAGCCCCAGGATCACCTTCGTCCGCCTGGCCGAGCGCGAACGGCACGCCTTGCGATCGCCACCGTCGCTCATGTCCAGAGCGTATCACCCACGAGCCGAGACGGTAGCCCCGGGCTCAACGCTTGTGCGCCTCGCAGGCGTAGTCGCCGAAGACGATGCTGGCCCGCCGGCAGGTGACGGCGATCGTCCCGACCTTGTCCATCTCGTACTCGATCGACTCCTCGATCATGCCGCGGTTGCCGCGCATCGAGGTCTGCTTGCACTTGTCGCCGCAGCCCGCCTCCTTGCGCGCGAGCTCGCCGGCCTTCGCGCGCACGTCCGTGTCGTCGGAGAACACGTTCGCGTAGGCCGTCCAGCCGCTCACGATCAACAGGAGGATCGTGAAGACTCGAAATACGGCTCCGAGGCGGCCTTTCACGCCCTCCAGCATACGAGACAATGCAGGCGCCAGGGCCGGCTCCTGCTAAGAACCGGCGATGGACCACCGCGTCGCCCTCCTGCTCGCGCCTGCTGCAATCGCCGGGCTCATCGCCGTCGTCGCGTGCTCGTCCGCCAAGACGTCGGTGGCCGACGAGCCCGACGCGAGCACGGGCATTCCCGAGCCGGTCGTCGAGGCCGGCATCGAGGACACCTACGTCCCGCCGCCCCCGGAGGACGCCGGCCCCGACCCGCTCGTCGGCTGCACCAAGGACCCGGGCGCGCCCGCCGTCGTCGTCAATCCGAGCTCCGCGACCGACCCGGTCGTAGGCGGCGCCGCGGCGTTCACGCTCGCGAAGGCGCTCGACGGCTTCCCCGCCACCGGCGGAAAGCTCTCGGTCGGCATCCGCACCGAGAACGGCACCATCCGGTGCACGCTCGACGAGGTGGCCGCGCCGATCTCCGTCGCCAACTTCATCGGCCTCGCCCGCGGCACGCGTCCCTTCATCGACGACAAGGGCAAGTGGAAGACCGGCCACTTCTACGACGGGCTCATCTGGCACCGCGTCGTGCCCCACTTCGTCATCCAGGGCGGCGACCCCGACGGCCTCGGCACCGGCGGCCCAGGCTATGACCTCGTGAAGGAGAACCAGATCACCGAGACGTTCGGCACTCTCGCGATGGCCGCCTCCGCGGAGGTGAGCGGCAGCCAGTTCTACATCGTCGTCAGCGAGGGGCCGGACGCGGGTCCGGAGGCCGGCGCGCCCCCGGCCGCCGACTACAACGTCTTCGGCACGTGCGAGACGGTCACGGCCGTCGCCATCTCGAACGTCCCGCGCGACCGAACCGACTCCCCGAACACGCCGGTCCACATGACGAAGGTGGAGATCGGTCGCTGCCCGTGAGTCGCACGACCTGAGGCGGAAGGGAGCGTAAGCTTCGGACCATGATCGAGTGGTCCGAGACGCACGTGTCCATCCGCGACTCCATCCGCAAGTTCTGCGAGTCGGAGATCAAACCGAAGCTCCACGCCATCGAGCACGAGGGCGAGCCGCCCTACGACGTTCTGCGCAAGCTGATCGCGACGTTCGGCATCGGCGACATGGCGCGCATGACCTTCGCCGCGCAGATCGCGAAGCAGAAGGCCCGCGAAGGCCAGCCCCCGGTGGAGCGCGAGAAGCGTTCGGGCCCCAACCCGCAGGCCGGCATGGAGATGGCCATGCGGATGATCCCGATCATCGAGCTCTCGCGCTACAGCGCGGGCATGGTCACCGCGCTCGGCGTGAGCATGGGCCTCACCGCGAACGCCATCATGACGAAGGGCACCGTCGCGCAGAAGGAGCGCTGGGCGCTCGAGCTGCTCACGCTCGAGAAGATTGGCGCGTGGGCGATCACCGAGCCCGGCTCCGGCTCCGACGCGTTCGGCGCGATGAAGTCCTCCGCCCGCCGTGACGGCGACGGCTACGTCCTCAACGGCAGCAAGACGTTCATCACCAACGGCCCCTATGCCGACACCATCGTCTTCATCTGCAAGCTCGACGAGGGCAACGAGCCGAAGCTCCGCAAGGTCCTCTCCTTCGTGCTCGACAAGGGCATGCCCGGCCTCACGCAGAGCAAGCCGCTCCGCAAGCTCGGGCTCCACGGCTCACCGACAGGCGAGCTCTTCCTCGAGGACGTGAAGGTCGGCAAGGATCGCCTCCTCGGCGAGACCGAGGAGCAGCCCTCGCGCGCCGCCACGAAGGAGACCTTCACCGCCGAGCGCACCGCCGTCGCCGGCATGGCCCTCGGCCTCGTCGAGGAGTGCCAGCGGCTCTCCATCGCCTATGCGAATACGCGCGAGCAGTTCGGGAAGAAGATCGGCGAATTCCAGCTCATCCAGCTCAAGCTCGCGAAGATGGAAGTCGCGCGCATGAACATCCAGAACCTCGTCTTCCGCCAGATCGAGATGGCCGGCGAAGGCCGCTCGATGACCCTCGCCGAGGCGAGCGCCTGCAAGCTGTACTGCGCGCAGGCCGCGATGGACGTGTGCAACGAGACCGTCCAGCTGTTCGGCGGCAACGGCTACATGGCCGAGTACCGCGTCGAGCAGCTGTTCCGGGACGCGCGCGTGCTCCAGATCTACGGCGGGACTGACGAGATCCAGATCTCGCAGATCGCCCGCAGCTTGCTCGAAGCAGGGTGAGCGCGAACGACTACTGGAGGGCGGTCATCGAGGCGCGGGCCGTGCACGTCGAGATGCCCTTGCACGAGCCGCCGACGATCGTCTCCGACAGGAAGTAGGAGAGGACGGGCGTGGAGCCCGCGATCGTCTGCGTCGTGCGGATCTCGCAGCCCGAGAACGTACCGACACTCGAGTTCGAGAGCGACACGCGCGTCTTGTCGGCCGTGCCGCTGAAGAGCTGCGAGCCGAAGCGCGCCGTGGCGCCGCCGCCGTTGCACGGAAAGAACAGCGTGGTGGGGCTGTTCGAGCGGACGTTCTCGTTGAAGCTGCACGTCGACTTCGACGGCGTGAAGCCCGACACGCGAAGCTTCATGCTGCAGGTTCCGCCGGTGCCGGTGCCGGTGCCGGTGACGGTCGACGGCGGCGTGATGGTCGGAGGGGGCGTGATCGGGAAGAAGAACGCCGAGTCCGGAACCCAGCCGGCGAAGCGCTTGCCCGGGAAGGCCGCGCGCGTGAACGTGATGAGCGTGTTGCCGAAGCGGCGCGCGTGCTTGAGGACGAGCGTGTCGGGGTCGATGACGCCGACGATCGTTCCGCCGTTGTCCGGTGCGGTGCGCGCGAACGTGATGACACGCACGAAGGCCGTCTCGTTGAAGAGGCGGGTCTCGTCGATGAAGCGAGAGACGTCGCTCTTGTTGAACGCGTCGAAGTCGTTGAACGTGCCTGTGCCACCGCTGCTGGTGTCGCCGGTCGGCGTCTTCTTCTTGGCGAGCTTCTTCAAGACGTTGCAGCCGGTCAGCGACAGGACGGCGCCAACGACGAGGAGCGGAACGAGGGTCTTGTAAGCGCGGCTTCGCATCGGCGGAATAGTCTCTCTTCGGGGGGGAGCACGCAAGCAGTGCGCAGGCTCGTACGCGGATACGCTCGAGCGCCGCCGAACCTTCTTCGGACCCGCGATTATCCCATAAACATGGGGCTCGCGGGCCTCGCGCGCGCGCGCCGCCGTGATACGAGGAGCCGCCATGCGCGCCCGGACCGCCGCCATGCTCGGGATTGCCTGCGCGGTCGCCGTGGGCGCGGTCGCCTTCGCTCGGCGCCACGGCTCCGGCGAGTCACGCGCGGTGGAGACGACCCGAGTGGTGCGGCTCGTCCGTCGCGACCGCATCGGGCTGCCGGAGAAGAAGGGAATGGTCCGTGATCCCGCGCACGTCCGCAGCCTGACGCAGGCGCTGGGCGTCGACGAGCACGCGGCCGCGCCGTGCCCCCCCGACTATGCCGATGCGGACCTCGGTATCGTGCTCAGCGGCAGTGACGTCTACGAGCGGCGGAACGTCTACGTCTTCGGCCTGCTCGGCGACGCCGGCAGCGTTCCACAGGTCGTCTCGGTGACCTCGGCTGGCTGCCGGGTCGGCCCGCCCACCGATCTCGCGAGCCTCCGCCGCGAGCTCACTGCCGCGGGCGTCGTCGATTGACGACTGACGACTGACGACTGACGTCAGGAGGCAAATCTTGCGTACGGGATGGCGTGGGTGAAGCACCACGACAAATACGCCGCTGGGTGAAGGCAGGCGCGGCGGTTGGGGCTAGTCTGGCGGCGTCATGCGCGTCAGCAGCAAGCTCGCTGTGCAGCTCCTCGAGGCGTCCGGTGCGGTGGGCATCGGGCGCGAGGAGCTCCTGGCGGCCATTCCTCCCGAGTCGAGGGCGTCGCTGAACGACAACGACGGCTCGATCGAGTGGGACACGCTCATCGGGCTGTTCGATCGACTCTGGCAGATCGTCGATGCCGACCCAGAGCGCATGCGCGGCATCGGCCGCGCCCTGGTGCATGCGCCTTCGTTCGTTCTCTTGCGACGCCTCGCGCGAACGGTCGTCTCGGCGCAAAGCCTCTACGGTGCGTGGGCGAGGTGGATCGCGCCGGTGGCCCTACCGCACGTTTCGCTCCGGCAAATCACAGTGTCGAGGTCGCGGTTGCGGTTCATCGGCACGGTCCCCGCCCCGTAGTCTCGTCGATCGCCCTGATGCATTTCGTCGAGGGGGGCCTCACCGAGCTTCCGAGCCTCCTCGCCCTGGAGCGCGCGACCATCGTCGAGAGCCACGTCACGCCGACGACGATCGACATCACGCTCGACCTGCCGGCCTCGTCGTCGCTCCTCGGGCGCCTCCGTCGCGTCGTGCGCGCCGCGATGAGCTCCGGAGAGGCGCTCGACCTGCTCGAGGTGCAGCGCTCCGAGCTCGCGTACGGGCTGCAGGCCATCCAGCGCTCGACGGGCGAGATCCAGGAGGTCTTCAATCGCTTGCCGGTGCTCGTCGTCATCCACCGGAACGGCACCATCCTCTGGAAGAACCGCGCCGCCGCGAAGACGCTCGGCTACGAGGGTGACGACGACCTCGTCGGGCGCCGGGTCTTCGACCTGCTGGAGCCCTCGGCGCGCGATGCGTTCCGCGCCCGCATGCTCGCGCCCGTCGAGGAGACTCCCGAGATCCAGGAAGTCCCGGGTGTTCAGGCGCGGCGGTCAGGTCATCGTCACCGAGGTGTTCCCGACGCAGCTCGTCACCTTCGAGGGGCAGGCCGCGCGCATGCTCGTCGGGCGAGACGCGACCGAGCGCGTGAAGCTCCAGCAGCAGCTGCTCGTCTCGACGCGGCGTCGATCGGCATGCTCGCGGCGGGCGTCGCGCACGAGGTGAACAACCCCCTCGCCTACGTGCTCAACAACGTCGAGATCGCGATGAAGCAGCTCACGCCGCTCGGCGAGCCCGCGCGTCAGGGCCGCGAGGCGCTGGGCGTCGCGCTCGAGGGCGTCGACCGCATCCGCACGATCGTGAGGGATCTGCTGGCGCTCTCCCGCGTCGACGACGTCCCGATCGGCCCGGTCGACGTCGTCGCGGTCGTCGATTCGACGCTCGCGCTCGCGCGCAAGGAGATCGCCGAGCACGGCACGCTCGTCTACGACCATCAACCGCACGTGCCGCTTGCACGAGGAACCGTGGCGCGCCTCGGTCAGGTTCTCCTGAACCTCCTCGCGAACGCGCTCGAGTCGCTCCCCGACGGCTCACGCACCACGAACGAGCTGCGCGTCGCGGTGCGCACGTCGGCCGCCGGCGACGCGGTCGTCGTCGAGGTCTCGGACAACGGCGTCGGCATACCCGACGAGCATGCACCGCGCATCTTCGATCCATTCTTCACGACGAAGGCGCCAGGTAGCGGGACGGGCCTCGGGCTCGCCATCACCCAGCGCCTGGTGACCGAGATGGGCGGCGAGCTCTCGTTCGAGTCGGCGGTGACGCGCGGGAGCACCTTCCGCGTGACGCTCCCCGCCGCCGACCCCCCAGAGCCCGCCCGTCCCGGCGTCTAGTTCGAGCGGCGGCTGCTGCTCGCGTGATCCTCGGGCTGGCGCTCGACGGTCAGCTGGTTGGCGCGGCTGCGAATGCGGCGGTAGCCGAGCATGTGGAACACGCCCAGCGGGTAGAGCCGCGCGATCGAGAGGTCGACGATGAAGCGCGAGGGGTCGGCCTTGTCGCGCGCGACGCCGGGCAGGAGATCGAGGAACCGATCGAGCCGCAGGTGCCGGAGCGTCTCGGAGGCGCGCATGCGGGCGGAGCTCACGGCGCGGCCCCAGAAGAAGCCGTCGTCGCCCTGCCCCTGGTAGAGCGGCAACATGACCAGGCCGTCCTTCGGCGCGCGGATCTCGCCGTTCCGATCGCGTGCGAGCAGCTGCTCGGCGCGCGCGTGATCGAGGTTCTTGAAGCCGGGCTCCATCTTGAAGGCGTCCTCCGGGGCGATGGCGTGGCGCGAGACCACCTCCATCACACGGGGGAGGTCGCCGCGACGCGCCTCGAGGAGCGCATGAGCGGCGCGCGTCTCGGGGACGGAGCCGGGCTCGAACAGCCCTGCAGCCTCGGCCGCGAGGAGCAGGACGGCCTCGAGGTTGTCGATCGACGCGGGGTCGTCGTGCTGGCCGCCCTCGACGCCGAAGGTGACGCAGCCGTGGCGCGTCCAGTACGAGGAGAGGACGCCGTCGACCTGCTCCTCGAGCCCCATGATGAGCGGGAGCGGAAGCGTGCTGACGAACGCGCGCTGCGCGAGCGTGTCGCCGAAGAGCGCGAAGGGCACGCCGTGCGCGCTCGTCGTGTGGAAGTCGACGAGGTAGACGGGACCCGTGGCGCGAGCGATCGCCGCGCGCACCTCGGTGAGGATCTCGAGCTGCTCCTTGTCCTCCGCGTCGAGCTCACCGCCCGCGGCCTGGCGTGCCTCGACCGCGGCGACCTGCGCCTCGGTCCAGACGCGGTTCAGATCGCGCACGAGGAAGCGCCTGCCCGCGTTCATCGCCGCGACGTTGCCGGCGAACGCGACGAGCTCGCCGCGCACGGTCACGTCCGCGCGCTTGAGGCGCCGGAGGACGCGGCGGGCTGCCGTGAGCCCCGCGCACTCGTTGCCGTGGATGCCGGCGATGACGATGAGCGTCGGACCGCGGCCGCCCACCATGCGGCCGACCTCACGCTCCTCGGGGAGCTTGCCCGAGGCGAGCCCTGACGGGAGGTTCGTCATGGGCGCCTCCGGCCCTTCGGATGCTCGTGCGGCGGGTCGACATGACCAATCCGCTCGTCGAGAAGCTCGGCAGCGATCCCCATGAAGTCCTCCTCGGTGATCATCGCGACGATGTGGCCGTCCTGGACGACGGGCAAGCAGCCGACGCGCTGCTTGCGCATGATCGCGATCGCGTCGACGGTGAGCGTGTCGGGCGAGACGGTGAGAATGTCGGTCTTCATGATGTCGGCGACCGAGGTGCCGTCGTCGGCGGCGCCGTTCTTCGTGGCGGTGCCGCTCGAGCGCGCCTTCGCGAGCGAGGCGAAGTGCCGGAGCACCGCGCGGAAGGAGACGAGGCCGACGAGCATGCCCTTCGAGTCCTCGACCGGGACGTGGCGCACGCGCTCCCAGCTCATGAGATCGGCGACGAGCTCGACGGGGTCGTCGGGCTGCACGGCGAGCAGATCGGTCTGCATGTACTGCGAGACGCGGTTGTAGCCGGCGCGGGTTCCGTAGAGCTCGTCGAGACGAGCGCGCTCCCACTCGACGACGGGGCGGCCCGACTTCTGGCGGGAGATCGTCGCGGCGACGATCGCGTTGAGGCGCTCGCCCTGCGAGCCGCGCGACGTCATGCCCTGGAGCGAGCGGAGCATCCAGCGCGAGCCGGTGCGGAGCGAGCGGACGCGCTCGTCGATGATGCCGAGGTACCTCTTCGCGTCGTCGTCGTCGACGCCGGCGCGTGCGAGGCCCTTCTCGGCGAGCGGGAGGAGCTTGTCGAGGATGAGCGGCTGCGCGAGCGTCTCCTCGCTGTCGAGCCACGTGAAGCGCGCGGCGAGGCCGTCACGCGCGGCGGCGTAGAAGTTCGCCTGCGCGTGATCGAAGTCCATGCGTGCGGGCAGGTCCTCGATCGTCGCGGTGAGCTCGCTCATGAGGCCGAGCCAGAGCGCGGCGTTCGCGACCTCGTCGACGATGGTCGGGCCGGAGGGCAGCACGCGCAGCTCGATGCGGAGGTGCGGCTTGCCGTTCTCCGAGATGCCGTAGCAGGCGCGGTTCCAGCGGTAGATCGTGCCGTTGTGGAGGCGGAGCGCCTTCAGCTGCGGGATGCCCCCGCGGTCGAGGACGGCGTTCGCGTCCTCCTCCTGCTCGGCGCCGACGAGCGGACGGAAGCGGGTGACGTTGTCCTTGAAGATCTCGAGGACGCTGCCCTTGACCCAGCCCTTGCCGAACGAGACGCGCGCCGCGCGATCGCGGGCGTGCAGCGACGGCGTGCGGATGTCGCAGGACTGCTCGAAGAGCGCGATGCGCGTCTCGGCCCAGAGGCGCTTGCCGAAGAGCGTGGGCGAGTTGGTGCCGACGGCGAGCGCCGGCGCGAGGAGGAGCTGCGCGATGTCGTAGGCGTGGCCGAAGCGGTCGGGCTCGGAGACCTGGAGGTGGACCTGGAAGCTCGCGTTGCACGCCTCGAACATGAGCGAGTCGTGCTTGGCGACGAGCTCGTCGAGGCCCTTGATCGAGATGTCGTAGCCGGCGCCGCGCGCCTCGGTCATCACGCGGTTCAGCGTGAGGTAGCGCGGGTTCGGCACCATGTTCTGGATGCCGAGGTCGGTCTTGCCGAGCGTGGGGAGGATGCCGGTGAGGACCGGCTGCACCTCGAGCTCCGCGCCGATGCGCTGCACCTTCGTGTAGAGCTCGTTGAGCTGCGCCTCCATCTGCGCGAGGCCCTTGCCCGCGAACGGCTGGTGATCGGCGTTGAGCTCGAGGTTGAAGAGCCCGAGCTCGGTCGTGTAGTGCGGGTCGTCGAGCCGCTGGAGGACCTTCAGCGCCGCGGGCGCCGCGTGGAACGAGCGGTCGACCAGGAACATCTCCTGCTCGGCGCCGATGCGCGCGACGCCCTTCTCGAACATGCCCTCGGCGAGCATGCGCTCGAGAGCGCGGAGATCGCTGAGGAGCGCCCGCATGAAGTGGCGGCGCTCGTCACCCGAGAGCTCCCCGGTCGTCTGCTTGTGCTCGTGCGTGTCGTCCATGGCGGTCAGGTCTTGGCGCCGGCGGCGTTTGCGCGGAGAGAGGCGGGCGCGCCCTTGGGCGTCGTCCACTCGTCGAGGTACTTGGGGAGCTTGGCGCGCCAGGTGACCCAGTCGTGGTCCCAGTCCTTGCCCCACGAGTCGACCCAGTTGGGGATGCCCATCGAGCCGAGGACCTTCGCGAGCCTGAAGCTCTCGCCGATGTCCTCCCACTTGCCTTCGCCGGACGCGAGGTGGATGTGGCGCGTGCGGAGCACGTCGAGGTGGCGGCCGGCGAGCGTCGGGACGAAGTGCACCGGCGACGAGACGAAGTAGTGCTCGGTCGGGTGATCGCGCTCGATCCACTTCATCAGGTCGTACGTACCGGAGAGGCCGATCGCGCGATGGAAGATGTCCGGGAACCGGCACGTCACGGCGACGGCGTGGAACGCGCCGATGGATGCGCCGGTCGCCCAGATGCCGATGTCGTCCGAGCGGCAGTCCCTGCGGATCGCCGGCGCCACCTCGTGCTTGATGTACTGGTGGAACTGGTTCGTCATCCACATGCGGTGCTCGGGGCTGCCCTCCTTGTTGAACCAGACGCGCCCGGCGACGGAGTCGCACGAGTACATCTTGATGCGGCCCGCCGCGATGAGCGGCTCGAGCACGCGGATCATGAGGAAGCGATCGATCTCGCCGGCGTCGCCGGCGGCGGTCGGAAACATGAGCACCGGCTGGCCTGCGTGGCCCCAGCGATTCAGCGTGACGTCACACTGTACGCGCGACGAAAACCAACGAGACGACTCGAACGACATCTTGCCTGACCCCAACGAACCCACCGAACCCAGCGGCCACAGGAAGGCCCTGATAGCGGTGACTTAGCCGCGTCGCAAGCGAACGCTTGGCGCCTCGAAGCCGACCCCCGCTCAGGTTTCGATGGCGTTTCACGGATCGCACGCCAACCTCTCGCGATCCTTCGCCTTTTCTCTCTACGTGAAGTGGCGTCAGCCGCCCGCCACGAGCGCGTACACAATCGCCACGGCCAGCGACAGGCCAATCGCCACGGCGACCATGCCGAAGATACGGAAGCCGAGCTCCCAGGCGATCGAGGTGGGCCCGTCGATGACGAGCTCGTCGACCCGGCCCTCGTCCTGGTAGCGCTGCCACTGGTCGCCGCGCTCCGCGACCATCTCTTCGTGTGTGAGCCGACCGTTGAAGATGACCACGTCCATCGGGAACTTCTCGGGACGCAAGTGCGTGTTGAAGAAGTGCACGGTGAAGATGAAGCCGGTGGCGAGGAGCGCCTCGTCCGAGTGAATGATCGTCGCGATGTTGAACATCCAGCCGGGCATGAAGCGCGCAAAGAACTCAGGAAACCAGAGCATCAGACCGCTGGAGCCGATGGCGAACATGCCCCAGAAGACCGCCATGAAGTCGAACTTCTCCCAGTAGGTCCAGCGCTCGAAGGTCGGCTTGGGCCCAGCGAAGAAGAACCAGCGGAACATCGCCTTCATGTCTCGCAGGTCGCGCCGGTTGGGAAAGAGCGAGTCCGGGCCGAAGAGCCGCTGGCGGAAGCCCCCTGCGCCGCGCGCTCCGGAGAAGAGGAACCGGACACTCATCACGAGCGCGACGGCGAAGTAGCCGAACGTGACGATGGCGGCAGCGTGGTGTATCGCCTGCGCCCGGCTCGTTCCGCCGATGAAGTGCATGACCGCCTTGCTCCAGCTCGTCGCGCTGAACTTCAGCGGGAGGCCGGTGAGCGCGAGCGTGAGAAAGCTCACGATCACGACGATGTGCAGGACGATGTGCGTCGTCCGGAAGCGACGATAGGTCTTCTGTGTGCCCTCTTCGGCCGACGTCCCGTGCGGCTTCGCAGCTTGCGCGCCGGCAGGGGCGGACTTCCGCTGCTTGTCGATGAAGGAACGGACTGCCCACAAGAGCGAGTGGAGCCAGAAGAAGAAGAAGGTGCCGACGAGCAGGCTCGTCATGAAGATCCGCGTCCAGTAGAGCGCGGGGCTCTTCTTGCGATCATGGTCCTCGGCGTGCGCGATGTACTCCGCGAACGAGGGCCCCGCGTTCGCATGGCACTGCTGGCACGTCTGGACCCTTTGCTGCGTGCCGACCGTCGACTTCGGGTCCTCGGCTCTTCGCACCTCGTGAGACGCGTGGCAGTCCGCGCAGCCAGCGACCTTCTCTGGGTAGCCCAGACGCACGTTCTTCCCGTGGAAGCTGTTGAAGTACGTCGCGCCGGCGATGGTGTTCACGTGGTTGCGCTCCATCATCGCCTTGTCGTCGTGACACTTCAGGCATGCTCGCGTGTGGAGCTCGCGCCCCTGAGCGTCGTTGTCGACCTTCGCGATGCCGTGGAGACCGTGGCAGTCGGTGCAGGTGGGCGCGTCCGCACTCCCCTTCTTCAGCGCCTCGAAGTGGACAGACTCGAAGTATGGCTGCTGACGTTTGTGGCAACTGCGGCAAGTCTCGGCGATTGCCAGCTTGTCGGCCTTGTGCGGCGCGATCGTGTGAATGTCTTGATGGCACTTCGCGCAATCGATGGGCAAGCGCGCGCCGTCGTGGACGCTGCCCTGATGTTGCTTGGCCTGGTTCTCGTGGCACCGCGCACAGTTCGGCTTCGAGAAGGTCGCTACGCAGGCGTCCTTGGACTCGGGCCGCAGCGGCTTGGACTCGTCCCGAGCATGACAGGCCGCGCACGTGAGGTCCTTGTGCGCGGAGCGGCTGTACTGGTCGGCGTGCACGTCTTTCTCGTGGCACCCCGCGCAGTCGGCCTGGCCGCCCTGCGCTCGGGTCGACACGGTGAGGACGAGCAAGGCTGCGAAGAGCGACGCGATGCTCACCAGCCCACGGAGCAGAGAATGCCTGTGCGTCTTCACCTGGATCCCCTTTCGGGGCTCGAGCCTCGAGCGCGGAGGGCCGACGAGCATGCCCAGCAGCATCAGCCGCAGAGCCCGCCGCCCTTGCGCGCGGTCTTCAGCTTGATCTTGGTCTTGAACGCGTCCTTCGGAAAAGCCTCGAGGATCTTGGCTGGCGGCCGAGCGAAATCGAGATGGGGCCCCCCGACGGTCGCGAACACGTCCTTCCACTCCTTGAGACCGTTCTCCAGGATGTAGAGGTTCATCACGCCCTGGACCTTGAGTCGCCTCCAGGCGCGCACGGCCTCCTGCTCATCGTCGGACACGAGCACCACCACGCCCTGCGGGGGGAGTTGATCGAGCTCGAACACGAAGTCCTTGTCTGCGAGCTTCTCGAACGACACGCTCCTGGCGGAGTCGAGGTGGAAGGCCTCGTAGTCCTGCTTGGATCGCAGGTCGAGGGTGACGAGCTTGATGGCGGCGTCGTTCCACGTCTTGACGTACTCGAGGGGATGAATGAACACCTCGCGATTCTCGAGGAGCGGCGCGTACTGCGCGCCCACCTTGTCCCACTTCTTCTCGGGTGTCGGCTGACCGAGGCCCAAGACGACCAGCGAGGCGACCAGCGCAGTCGCCGCCGCCGCGACATACGGGCGACTCGAGATCTTCCACGACCACCGCTTCTCGGGGTCGCGCATGCGCGCTTCGATCTTCTCCGCGGCGTAGAAGAACCCGAGCGCGAGGACCGTCACCGCGACCACCGTGGTGCCAATCGACCAGCCAAACCAGTCGGAGAGCAACAGCCGCTCGGTATAGGACGAGTTCCAGAATCCACTGAAGGACGACACGGTCTCGCCGAAGAGCCCGGCCCCCAGCACCGTTCCGACGAAGAACAGGAGGCCATCGAGCTTCAAGCTCGCCGCCGAGACGACCGATGTACCCGGACAGTACCCGCCGACCACGAAGCCGACCCCCATCACCAGGCCGCCAACGATGCCCGGCCAGAGATAGGTCTGGTTGACGAACAGCTGCGAGAAGTCGAGGTAGCCGAGCGAGCCGCTGAGAAAGATGAGGAGGCACGCCGTGAGGATGCCCGTGAACATGGTCTTCAGGACCGTCATGTCCTTGAGGTAGAACTGCGCGGCCAGCTTCCGCGCGTCACCGAACCCGGCGAGCTCCAGCACGGTGCCGAAGCTGATGCCGATGGCGAGGAACGTGAGGTAGCTGAGCAGCTTGCCGTGGGTCGTGACGTCGAACGGGAGCATGGGCTGCCTCTAGTTCCAGAGCCTGCGCACGAAGTAGGCGAACATGTAGGCGCCGCCGAACACGGCGAACATGAACACCCAGCTCCCGGCCGAGAGCACCGCGCCACCGCTCAGGGCTTGCCCCGACGTGCAGCCGCGGGCGAAGCGCGCGCCGTAGCCCATGAGGACACCGCCGACGACCGCGAGCAGCAGGCGCGTGCGCGTAGCGACCCGCGGCCCCTTGAAGATCTCGAACTTCAGCCGGCCGTTGCGGTAGGCCGACATCATGCCGCCGGCGAACGTCCCGAGCAGCATGATGACGCTCGAATGATCGAGCACGTGCCGGTCGCCGCCGCCCATCGCGGCGAAGTACCCGGTGCGGTCGACGTACGATTGGGCCACCTGCGAGGTCACCGCGACCTGAATCCGGCTGACGGCGCCGGACGCTCCAAGCCCGCTGTGCGTCAGCGCGAAGGCGACGAAGAGCACCACCCCCAGCAGGACGCCCGCCAGATATGGATTCACGTACTGCTTAGTCTTCATGCCGCTTCCCTCCGACCGGATCTCCTTCGTAACCAAGGGCCTTCCAGTCGAGCCGACCACCCTTGCCGTGACACTGCGTGCACTTGAGTGACCCCTTGGCCGGCGCCGTCATGTGCGTGATAGGCCAGTACATGTGCGTGTCGATGAAGTCGAACTGCCCGCTGTAGGGCAATCCTGCGACCTCCATGCCCTTCTTCGCCGCGGCTGCCCAGTCGAACTTGCTCCAATATCCGCCTTCGCCGCTGGTGATCGGCGGGATCAGGACATGGTTGACGGGATCGAAGATCTGCTTGGCGTGGTGCACCTTGAACGGCCAGATCTTCGCCGTGGGGTCGGTGATGGAGCCCAGCGGCTGGTTCATCGCCTGGTCCGTCGAGGTGAGCTTGTCGCCCGTCACGTAGCGGTCCATGCGGCCGTTGTACCAAGCGTAGTCGGGCACGACGCTCTCCTCGTATTTGAATTCACCTTTGATCTTCAGGTACTCGTGCGGATTGTCTTTTCGATTCGCATCACCGGCCTTGGACCAATCCCACTCCATCTTGGTTCCGTACTTGCGCGCGAACTCCGGGATATGGCAGCTCTGGCAGGCGACGCGCGCGACGTGCTTGTTCAACTGAGCGTCTGCGTGGGGCGTCTCGTCATGGCACTTCACGCAGTCGAAGCGCGACGCGGTCGTCGCGCTCGTGTACGTCGCGTTGACCTTGCCGGGGATGAAGTGCTCGTGCGTCGTATGACAGTCCACGCACTGAAAGTTCAGCCGGCCCATGTGCACGTCGACCTCTTCGCTAGCGTTGAGCAGCGAGTCGTCGAGGTCGCCGTGCTTGACGCCCATGCCCCCGCCGCCGTTGAAGTGGCAAGTGCCGCAGTTCTCCCGGTATGGCGTGCGGACGCTCCCCGCGACCGTCGCGAGGTTCACCTTCGGGCCGGGCAGTCCGCCCTTCGTCTTGGAGTACGAGCCCGAGCCGTCATGGCAGACCAGACAATCGACGTTCTCTGCCTTCGTGAAGTCGAAGCCTTTGTCCGTCCACCCATAGCCCGCGTGGCACGTCGTGCACGACGCCCAGTTGCCGGAGACGCTGATGCAGAAGTTGTTCATCAGGTTGCTCTTGCCGGTCCGCAAGAGCTTGCCATTGCGCTGAACGTCCCCGCTGAGCCATGTCCAGTGAGCCGTCTTCATAACCTGCGTCGCGGCATCCTTGTGGCAGCTCAGGCACTTCGTCGTGACCTCTTGCGGCGACTTGATCTCGGTCCTGAAGTACGCGCTGTGGTCGAGGTGCGGGCGTGTCCTGTGAGCGATCGGATTGAGCGGCGCCTTCTTGATCGCGGTGGACGTCAGCTGCGCGTGGGCAGGTCGACGCGAGCGCGCCAGCCCCCAACCGATCGCGAGCATCGCGACGAGCGCGACCCCTAGCAGCAGGTACCGTTTCATTCGTGGCTCATGCGGCGATCGATCCGTCCGCCACAAGCACCTGCCATGCCGACGCCGCCGAGACCCATCTGGCGGCGATATATTGCACCTCGGCCTCGAGGTCGAGGGGGCAGCGCAGATATCGCTGCGCTCTGCGCAAGCGGTGCGCGCCCTTGGCGGAAAATGCAGCTCAGGCTCGTCCAGCATCACCCAGCCGCCAGGGCCGCCGCGTCCGCGGTCGAACGGGCCGCCGAGATCAATGGCCGACGCCGAGTTCGCCGACGTCGCACGGGATCTCACGCGGCTGGCGCGACTGACCCGCTCGACTTGCGAGGCGATTTCTCGTTTGCTACCGTGGTAGCATGCAGAAGCGAACGCGCAGACCTCACGGGATCGGGAGTCGCAAGATCAGCGTCTCGGTGAGCAAGGACGACCTCGAGGTCCTCTCTGCACGGGCGAAGCGTCTGCACCACGGCAACATCTCGGCTGTAGTCCACGAGATGATCGCCACGGTGAGGCGACAGGAGGCGATGGACGAGCTCCTCGACACCCTAGGGGGCGACCGGGTGACGGAAGAGGAGATGCAAAAGCTTCGCGATGAGATCGCGGCCACCCCAGCGCAACGTCGCAAGCGACGAAACGCTGCGTGAGCGCGTACACGTTCGATACGGGCGCCCTGATGGCGCTCGAGCGAAGGCGCCAGCGGATGCTCGGTTTCCTCAAGATCGCGAGGCTCCACGAGATCCCCATTGTTGTCCCGAGCGTGTGCATCGCGGAATGGTGGCGTGGGCGCACCGACGTGCGCGAGAAGATCATCGCGGCGGTCATCGTCGAGCACACCGATGACGTGCTCGTTCGACTCACCGGCGAAGCGCTCGCGCTCGTTCCGTCCGCCACGTGCATCGATGCCATCGTGATGGCCACTGCTGCGAGACGCGGGGGTATCGTCTTTACATCGGATGTAGACGACATGCTCCGGCTCCAAGCCGCATTTCCGTCCGTCCGCGTGATGAGCGTTTGACGCTCTCGGCACGAGCAAGGCGAAGAAGTGCTCTGGGTTAGGCTCAGCGCGATGCTCGTCGCGCAAGCGCGCAAGACCGTCGGTGCGGCGCGGCTCTCCGTGTCTCTGGTCTTCGCGCGTGGCGCGATGTTGAGCATCATCGACCGCGCGGGACTGGTGCTCGTCGGGAATGCGCTGCGCTTGAATCGCGCTACGTTAGGGGCTGGAACCTTCACCCGAGCGGGTTGTCTCCTCGCCATGCGGCCGGCGTTTGCCATGATGTGCGTGTTGATCGCCGGCTGCGCGAAGCCGGCCGCGTCGCGACCGCCGTCGCCGCCGGCGACCGTCGCGATCGCAGCACCATCAGCGCCGGATCCCGCGTCGACCGAGCCCGCTGCGCTCGCCCCCGGTGCCGCCCTCGCGGAGGCCCGGGCGCTCTTTGCCAGCGCGAACGCGACGGAGCCCTACGACGTGCCGGAGCACGCCGCCGCGCTGGAGGCTGCGGGGCTCGACGAGACACGAGCGGCGTTCCTCCTGCGCTCGGCGGCCGCGGCGTGCCTCGCGACCCAGGCGCCATGCGAAGGCCTCTCCGTATCGCCATCGTCGAAGGAACAAGAAGCGATCGCTCACACCATCAGGATGTTGATCGAGCAGCTCGGCGCTGTCGGGAGCGACGCGACCCTTCCGCTGCTGGTCCGCATCGATGCGCGTGGCGTCTACGTGCTCGAGCACGACGGGAAGCGCTGGGTCGGACGGGCGCCGAGAGCCGACGAGTCCGACGACCTTGCATACTTCTTCGTCGCGGTGAGCGAAGCGAGCGCGTCGGTAGGTCAAGCGACGGAGAAGGGGCCGGCGGTCTTCGGAAAGCGCGCGCCTCCGAACGCGGAGCGTGAAAAGCTCACCGAGGAAATGGCTGCCGCGCGCATGCGAGGCAACTCGAGAGAGCACGCGCTCGCAGCGCGCGGGTATCTGACGACGCTCGGCTATCCAGGACCGCTCCGCGGTGACGAAGAGAGCAACGTGACGTGGGGCGGCCCTTGGTACGCGTACGTGATGCGGGAGCTCGCGCTGTCGACGGAGATCGTCGGCGAGGTAGGCGAAGCCGCGGAGCTGTATCGCAGGGCAACTCCGGGCGGCGGCGGATGCGGCACGACGGTCGATTCGCGCCGGGCCGACCAGAACCGAGGGCTCATTCGTGTCATGGAGGGGGCGCGGGGCTGTCGCCCGATCGTGGCGGAGCGACTGTATGCATCGAGCAGGGGTTGGCGGCACGAATGGTACGGGCCGAAGCGACTCGCGGATGCCGGCTTCGATCTCGCGCGGCTCTATCGAGGTGCGCTGCTCACCCGGGGGCGCGACGCAGACCCCGTGGAGCTACGCGCCGCGCTCGCGGCGATCCCCGGGAGCTTGGGCACGGCGGCGCTGGCGCGCTACGCGAGTCGCGGCGCAGAGGAATGGGACGCGAGGGTACGAGGGTTCGAAGGCTTCGCGGATACGGCAGGCAAACGCGCGGTCCCGATCGCGGTCGCGCGCGCAAGAGCGGGGCCGGTGGAGAGTCGAACACGCGCGCTGAACGTGGTGGCGGAGCTCGCGGCGCATACGGGCTCCGATCCCTGCAAGCCAACGCGGCGCGGATGGAGTCATCGTCACCATCGCTCCGGCGACGACCGCGCGATCCGTGCGTTGAACGCCACGTGCGATACCAAGTTCTCGAGTGCCGAGCTGGCGGACCTCGCGCGCGCGATCACGGCACTGTCGAGCGACAAGGACCCCAAGGTTCGTGAGGCGGTGGCGCGCGCGCTCGGCCAGATCGCGATGGCGGCGTCCGTGCCGACGCTGAACGCGCTCCTGTCCGATCCCTTCAAGCTCGAGGGGTCCACGCTCTGCACGACCACGGGCGGTGGCCCCGAGCGTTGCCGGCCGAACTGGCCGGTCCGGGAGGAGGCTCGCAACGCGCTCGACCGGATCGCCGAGGTGCGCCGCCGCTCATCGTCCCCGCGCTGATGCGACACCGCGCTGCGCTAGAACCAGACGCCCGCTGTCAAGGCTCAGCGCCGAGCCGATCGAACGTTACGGGAAGAGCGTCGGTACCT
>Ga0335397_10000866_pt1 | contig 40826 bp, 36 predicted proteins | sample MAT04_FD_205740 | JGI IMG/M metagenome (GOLD analysis project Ga0335397, IMG submission 205740) | Freshwater microbial communities from Lake Fryxell liftoff mats and glacier meltwater in Antarctica - MAT-04 (spades assembly) (version 2) ... | reverse complement strand
GACTTTGAAAGGCTCGGAAGTCCCCCAGAATTGGGGGATTTAGGGGGCTAGAAAGCTAACGCATCCTATTGGGACTTTATTTCAATGCAGATCCCTTACCTCCTTAGCCCTAAGTGGCGATCGCTTAAACCTGTGCTGGTTGACTGGATGGATTGGGAGGAAAACCTATATAGCTGAAGAATACCTGAAGAAAAAGCAGTGGTTTCACGGTTTTAAAAACCCATCAGGCGATCGTATGTATTTCATTAAGTGTCCTGTGAGTTCCGTTACTTTGCCTTCCTATGGCGCAAATAGTTCAAACCTCAGCCTACCGAAAGCGGCTGAGAAAATGGTTTTGGGGCGATCGCTGGCTGAGCAAAATTGCCGTTGGGGTCGCAGGGTTGATCATCGTAATGCGGGGGTTTGGCGTTTTCCAATTGTTTGAGTTGACTGCTTATGATCACCTCTTCCAGAGACGTTTTTTGGAAGCCCAAGACAACCGCATTGTTTTAGTGAGCATTGATGATAATGATCTTCAGCAGTTGGGCACAGGAAAGATCCTTTCCGATCAGCAGTTGGCAGAGGTCTTGACTCAGATCAAGACCTATCATCCTAGAGCCATTGGTTTAGACATTTATCGAGATCTCCCTGTGACTCCTGGCTATGAGCAGTTAGAAGGTGTTTTTCAAAGTACCCCTCAACTGATTGGTATTGAGAAGCTTTCTGATCTAGATTCAGTAGGAGTCATGCCTCCACCCGTGTTGAAGGCGAAGCAGCAAGTCGGTTTTAACAATGTGATGATTGATTTAGATGGGCTGGTGAGAAGAAATACGCTGTTTATTAAGCCCACAAATCAGTCTATTCAGCGAAGTTTCGCCTTAAATCTAGCGTTGAAGTATCTGGAGCCTGATCACATTACGCTGAAACTGAGCCGCTCGAAACATAGCCAATTAAACGGTGTAGAGTTTCTCCCTCTGAATCCTAACGATGGTGCATACATCAACGCCGACGCGCTGAGAGGCTATCAAATCTTGGCGAATCTTCGGAGTTCTTTGTTAAGCAATCATCACGGTTACTCTTTTGAGCGGGTGTCTCTATTAGAGCTGTTAGAGCCGGACTTATCGCCTCAAAACCAAGAGCGAATGACAAAGCTACTGGGCGATCGCATTGTTTTAATAGGCACTACTGCCCAAAGCTCTAGTGATTTTTTCCTGACTTCCTATAGCAGCCGAGGGGGAGGTAATGCTGAGCGCATGTCGGGAGTAGAGTTGCAGGGGCAGTTCGTCAGCCAGATTTTGAGCGCTGTGTTAGATGGGCGATCGCTGATTCGGTTCTGGTCTGATCCGCTGGAATGGCTATGGATTTTGGGTTGGTCTTGGGTGGGAGCCGTTCTAAGCTGGAGAATTTGCGCCCCTCAAAAAGCCGCCGCAGGGGTGCTACTGGCGGGTACGGTTTTATTTGGTCTCTGTAGTTTGGCGTTTCAGTGGAGCTGGTGGTTGCCGATGGTGCCACCGCTTGTGGCTCTGGTTAGCGCGGCGGCAGCGGTGACAGCTTATTTCTCTCATCTGCGGGAAGAACTGAAAAAGTCTAAGGAGTTCTTTGGCTCTATCATCAACACGATTCCTGACCCGGTCTATGTTAAAGATCAGCGGCATCATTGGGTGGTTTTGAACGATGCCTACTGTAGTTTTATTGGGCATCCACGTGAGAGGCTGATCAATCAAATTGATCATGACTTTTTTCCGCCCCAGCAAGCAGCGCACTTTTGGCAGCAGGACGAGCTAACGTTTGATAGCCGCATTGAGCAAGAATGCGAAGAGGAGTTTACGAACGCTCAAGGGAAAACCTATTTGGTGGCGACGAAGCGATCGCTCCACCAAGATCCGGCAGGCAATTTGTTTTTGGTGGGCGTGATTCGAGATATTACCCAACGGAAGCAGATGGAGGAGGCGCTGCGGAGTACCGCAGATGAACTAGTACGTTCTAATGCTGAGCTAGAAAAGGCAAAAGATCTGTTGTCCCATATTGCCCATCACGATCATCTAACCAATTTGCCGAATCGGAAGCGCTTTCACGAGCAATTGCAGCAATGTTTGGATCGGGCGAAGGAGCAAGGTCATTTGGGAGCGCTGTTATTTTTAGATTTAGATGGTTTTAAGCAGATCAATGATGTCCATGGTCATCAGGTTGGCGATTCGCTGCTTAAAGCGGTTGCTCAACGCCTCACAAATTGTCTGCGCAGCAGTGACGTTATTGCGCGGCTGGGGGGCGATGAATTTGTGGCGATCCTGCCCAGTATTCCGAGTGCGCCAGATGTTTGCCGAGTCGCTGAAAAAATCTTGTTGACGCTGAATCAAAGCTTTGTGTTTGACGGCAGGGCGATGTCAATTTCTGCCAGTATGGGCATCAGCATTTATCCCAATGACTCTGCTACCTGTGAAAATTCAGGAGACAGGGGGACAAGAGACGGAGAGATAGAGAATTTACTGGCTCAAGCAGATATAGCGATGTATCGGGCAAAAAATTTGGGCAAGAATCGCTACGAGTTTTTTCAGCCGTCGATCGCTACGACTGCCACTGATGTTTCTGGAGATTAATTTTTCCTTGCGGGTTAAATTCAATGCCTTCGGCTTCTAGGCGCGATCGCTGCAAATAGTCTCCGCCTTGACGAAACGGCGATTCTGAAATTTCACCTTTGGCATTAATCACCCGATGCCAGGGCACGTCGGAATTAATATCCACACGGAATAGTGCATAGCCGACTAATCTAGCCCTACGGGGTAAGTCTGCTAGGTCTGCGACTTGTCCATAGGTGGCAACTTTGCCATAGGGAATTTGACGAACGACTATGTAGATGGCGGTATAGCTTGACATGGAGAGAAGGAAGAGAATTTTTAGAAGAGTTTTCAGGGAGTTCTAAGAGGATGTTTGAAAAGTAGCAAATCACGAGACTTTTACGCTCGATCCCCCCAACCCCCTTAAGAAAGGGGGCTTCGGAACTCAAAGTCCCCCTTTCTTAAGGGGGATTTAGGGGGATCTCCAGAATTGAGGTGCTTGATCAGACTTTTCAAACATCCTCTAAGGGAGTTGCAGAACAATCAACTGAACTGATTCGCTGTGTCTAGATTTCGGTTCCTCTGGTATGCTCTAAGTGCAGTTTCCTCACAGTTAAGTTGGCATCGTGGCACAGGCTTCCTCGCAGTTGCAACAATTTGTTCATTGGTTTCAATCCGCATCTCTCCATGTCGCGGATTCGAGAGAGTTTCGGCAGCTCAGTCGTCTTTTAAGGCAAAATAGGCTGTCTCCAGAGCATCTGTGGGTCGCTGTGATTGGGATCGCGCTGCTAATTTGGAATTGGCAGTTGGTGCTAGCGATGGCGATTGGTGGAGTGGTGCTGGCGTCTATTTACTTGCTTTTGCAGGGGCAATGGAAAATTCCTCAGATTGATTGGCTGTGGCTGTGGACAGGAGACAATCGTTCCTTAACATTGGCGATCGCCAGTGGCAGTATTGCGGCTTTCAGTGCTTATATCACGACCGGAATTTGGTTTGAAGCAGAGCAGTCTTGGCTGGCTTTGGGCATAATTTTGCAAGGTTTTGGAATGTTGGCAATTTTACTATTGCTCGCCTGGCAAACTTTGACTCGGCAGTTTGATCTAGCAGGTTCTCGAAAACAACAGCGGCTAGATGATCTTCTATCTCGCCTATCAGATGCCGATCCGCTCAAGCGTTTAATTGCAGTACGGCAAATTACTCAACTTCAGTCAGAAGCCTCGACAGTTACTTCTGCTTCAATGTTGCCGGGTCACCTGGCAGATTGTTTTCGGTTGATGCTTAATCAAGAGACTGAGCCTAGCGTCTGTAGTGCGCTGTTAGAGGGTTTGCAGAGTTTGGGGCAAGGACGACAGTTGAATGCTGCGACTCGGCAAGCAATCTCTGTGGTGGCAATGCGGCAGAAAATAGAAGAGTAAAAGCTTTGTAAGGGTTGATTTTGTAAGGGTTGGTTTTGTAAGGGTTGATTGTATGGATCGTTTTTTTACTGTCGAGGTTATTTCCCAAACTGTTAATCCTCAGCAAACCATTTATGCCGCAATGCATCAGGATTATGCAGAAGGATTTGTTTGGGCAGAGCGCGATCGCTTCCCGCCTGAAGACAAGAGCGGCGAGGTTGTGGTTAAGCAGCTTTTGGCAGGGAACCGGGGACACTATGGGCCGCTAGAGCATCCGCAAATTACCTTGAACTGTGGCTTCTTTCCTCACTCGACCATGCAACAGATGCGAACTCATCGCGTCGGAATTTCTTTTGATGTCCAGTGCCTTGCTGGAGATACAGAGGTCACTTTTGTCCATGCGTCTGGTGGCTTAAGAAAATACAAGATCTCCCAGCTTCATGATTTATGGTCAAATGGTGAAAACTCGATTCGTGAACGTAAAATTCTAGGTCGCAAGGGTGAGCCACCCGGAGTTTATCGGAGAGACTGCAAAACTCGACTTATGAAGATGAACTTAAGGGTACTCAACGAAGCGACTGGCTTTTTTGAGATGGGTCATATCAAAGAGGTCTTTGATCAAGGTGTGCAGCCCGTTTATCGACTCACACTTGAAGATGGAAGATCCGTAGATTGTACCGAAAATCATCGTTTGCTAACCCATGAAGGATGGCAAACGATGAAAGAAGCTATGACGTTGATGATTGATGCTGATCATAATGTTGTTAGCCATCGACAGGATTGCTACCTGATGACAAACGGCGTGATCGTAGGAGATGGTTTATACCGTGACAAAAACTGGTTACAAGAGCAACTGACAGCGGGTTTGACTGCTAAACAAATGGCGAACTCAGCAGGCTGTTCTATTGAAGCGGTCAAAAAATGGGTTTATACGCATGACCTCAAGCTCAATAAGTGCAAACCAGGAACGACTAATCCTTGGAATAGAGGGCTGAAGAGAGCCTATCATTTCAACCTAACTCCCGAACAAAAACAAGCTCGAAGAGAACGATCTAAACAATTTACCCGTCGAGGTGCAGAGAGTCATTTCTGGAAAGGAGGAGTCACAGAAAACAGAGTTGCGATCGGAGCTTGGACAAGGGCAGGTGCTCCTCAAATTCACGAAAAGTTTGATTATGTGTGTCAGGAGTGTGGCGATCGCGGCGGGCAACTTCACGCCCATCATATCCTTCCGGTTTATGCCCATCCTGAAAAAGCCTACGACTTGAATAACCTAATCACTGTCTGTGAAGATTGCCATCGGTCGATCTACAGCCAAGGGCTAGAGCTAGAGTTTGCTCAAAAGTTTGTACCGATTACCGCTTTACCTGATAAGCCCAAACCTAAAGGAGCCAAGCTCAAAGCTCATCCCATGAAAGTTGTTCAAGTTCGATACCTTGGATTACAAAGAACTTTCGACTTGGAGGTTGAGGGGGATTGGCATAATTTTGTTGCGAATGGTGTGGTCGTTCATAATTCATTCCGCTACACCGGAAACCGGATTGTTGAGGTTTCAGAGGGCAAGCGAGATGTGGAAGAGGTATTTTACCTGCGACCACTAGGAGCTTATAGCGATCGCCAAGGCAAACGCTACGAATATACCGAAGAACTGCGGCAACAGGATTTAGAGTGGTGTGTAGCAGGCTGTCAGCGCTACCAAGAACGGATTAATCAAGGCTTTTCAGAAGAACACGCGCGCGGGTTGATTGCGTTTGATGTGCGGCAACATTGGGTAATGTCGGCAAATGTGCGATCGATGTTGCATTTGCTGGATTTGCGCTGGAAGTTAGATGCCCAACTGGAGGCGCAGCAGCTTTGTGAGTTGATGTGGGAGCCTTTTAAGGAATGGGTTCCAGCGATCGCCACTTGGTATGAATCGAATCGCTTAAAGAAGGCAAAGCTATCGCCTTGAGCACTATTGCAATCTTTTTTCAACAGCAATGTTAAGCTGACAGAGAGAATCTAGATCATCTTTGTCAGTCCTATGCCGGAGCCTCAAAAAGCAAGTGCCCAAAAAGCGAGAAAGTTCGCCTGGAGCCGCCGTCAACTGTTGAAATTGGGCTTGGCAGGTCTGGGCGTTGCAGGTGGATCGATCGCCCTTCAGCAACGGCTCTCTGTCGCCGCGATCGCCATTCCACCAACCCCAAAAGGATTGCCCACTCACGGCAATGGCATTAGCCCGTTGGCAATGTGCCGCGAATTTAACTATGGAACGCTAAAGCAGGAAAACGGAAGAACCATTCGTGAGTTCCAAATTGTTGCCCAATCAACGACCCTCCAGTTGAACGATGCCGTTTCGTATGTGGCTTGGGACTACAACGGGCGCGTGCCAGGGCCAACCCTGAGAGCGACTGAAGGCGATCGGGTGCGGATTGTATTTTTGAATCAGGGTGGACACGCTCACACCATGCATTTTCACGGAGTGCATCCTGCCGAAGTTGATGGGATTAAGCCTGTCCGCAACAACACTGCCGCCATCTACGAATTTGATGCAAAGCCCTATGGCGTTCATCTTTACCATTGTCATATTGCGCCCGTGGCTCGACATTTGAGCAAGGGGCTACATGGAATGTTCATCATTGATCCGCCTGGTGGTCGCCCGCCTGCTGACGAAATTGTGTTGGTGATGGCAGGGTATGACTTGAAAGATCAGCAGCGCAATGATCTTTACGCATTTAACGGCATTCCTGACTATTACATGACCCATCCGCTGCCGATTTACCAAAATCAATTGGTGCGGCTGTATTTGCTTAACGTCATTGAATTTGATGCTGCGGTCACGTTTCATCTGCACGCCAACTTTTTTCAGGTCTATCCTACGGGCATGACTTTAACGCCAAGCCATACCAGCGATGTGATCACAATGGGAACCGCAGAGCGCCATATTTTAGAATTTGCCTACCCATATCCCGGCAAATACATGTTTCATCCCCATCAAGACCCCATTGCTGAGGCGGGCTGTATGGGATTTTTTGACGTGATTTCTAAACTGGCATAGTCAATAACAGCTTGGTTATTAAAAAAAATCTCAGCTAGTTGATATTTTAGTTGACATTTATTCCTAACTACTGCCACACTGAATTGAGTGGGTTGAAGGGTAATTCGTTTCAACTGCAATGGGTTTATTACTCTAATTTTTTTGCTCCTACTTGTTGTACTAATTCTTCGTATATGGCTATTCCTCGTTCCCTGTTGCGCTTTTTTCTGATGGCTCTGACCATCGTCTGCATGGTCGTTGGGCTAAATAACTGCACCAGTTCTACTCCATCCAATACTGCGGTTTCGCCCTCTGTTGTGAGTTCTGCTGCGCCTCAAACCAGTAGCGGCGATTCTAAAATTAATATCAACTCAGCCATTTTGTCAGAGTTAGACAAGCTAGAAGCAAAGCTAGGTGTTCCAGCGCTTTCTAATCGAATTCAGGCGAGTCGTCCTTATGGCAGCATCGAGGATCTAGTGTCTAAGCAGGTGATTGACCAGGCGCAGTTTGATCAAATTAAAGATCAGGTGACGATTGAAGATATTGTGCTGACGGGTGAAGCAAAAGATGTGGATTACATGACGAAACTGGGGTTGATGAAGGGGCATATGTTAGTGGCGGGAGAGCTACTAGCACTTAACTTACCCGAGCAAGCAGAACCTCATTTAGGGCACCCCGTTGAAGAAATTTATGTGGATTTGCAAGACCAATTGCCAGAGCGTAAGGTCGCAGATTTTAGTGGTGTACTGACTAAAGTGCAGGATTTGGTGAAATCAAAGCCGGGTGATCCGCAGGTGAAGGCGGCTTATGACAAGGCGATGGTGGCGATTGATCAGGCGATCGCTGCTCTCTCTACAACTCAACGAAAAGATCCGGCTTTCACCTTGCAAGTGATTAATGAAATGCTGGATACCGCCGCTGCTGAATACACTGCCGCTATTAGCGATGGCAAGATTTCGGCAGCGATCGAATACCAAGATTCACGCGGGTTTGTGCAATATGCGAAAGACACCTTGCTTAAAGGCATTGAGCCGCCGCTTGCCCAGAAAAGCGTTACAGTAGCCAGTCAGCTCACCACTGAAATGGCGCAACTCTATAAAGCATGGCCCGAAGCAGTTCCCCCCACAGCTCCAGTGGTGAGTGTCGATAAAGTTGTGGCTCAAGTTAAGAGCATCGAAAAAGCTTCGGTTGCTGCTCGTTCCTAGCCAAGGATTTCTCGTTTCGCTCGGCTCTCCTCGTTTCTAGCTAGAGGCTGGAAGCGAGGAGAAAAAATAAACATTCGCCTATCCCCTACTTCCTCCCCATCTATGGACTTTAGTACCGTTATTCCGACGTTTGTCATTACCCTCCGCGAGGGCGTTGAAGCTGCCCTAGTTTGTGGGATTGTGCTGGCTTGCCTGACTAAGGCAAAGCAACCGCACCTGAAGATTTGGGTTTATTTGGGGATTTTAGGTGGACTGGTTGTCAGTGCGTTGATGGGCGGGCTATTTGGCTGGATGGTTCAGATGTTAGGGACTGCTAGCCCGATCGCTGAACCTTTGCTAGAAGGCGTTTTTAGCTTGGTGGCAGTGGTGCTGCTGAGCTGGATGTTGATTTGGATGACCGGACAGGCGCGTTACCTAAAATTTCAGGTTGAGGAAGGGGTTTCTTCGGCGTTGAAGGGCGGTAATAGCTCGGCTTGGGCGGTGTTTAGCCTGGTTTTTATTGCAGTGCTTCGGGAAGGATTTGAAACGGTTGTATTTATCGCCGCTAAGTTTCAGCAAGGCACATTGCCAGCGTTGGGCGCATTGGCAGGAATTGGGGTAGCAGCAGGAATTGGGCTGCTAATGTTTAAGTGGGGCGTGCGGTTAAATCTACAGCTTTTTTTCAAAGTGATGGGGATTTTACTGCTGCTGTTAGTGGCAGGACTGGTGGTGACGGCATTAGGAAAGTTTGATACTGTCATGCAGACGTTGGCAGGTCAAAGCCGAGCCTCAGAATCTTTGTGTTTTTACTACGAGCGTTTTGCCCGCAATTCCTCCTGTGTATTAGGTTCAGCGGTTTGGGATTTATCTAAAGTGCTGCCGGAAGATCGGTTTCCAGGAATTTTGCTGAGCGCGTTGTTTGGCTATGCTGAACGGCTTTATTTTGTGCAAGCGATCGCCTATCTTCTCTTCCTCTTGACGATCGGATCTATCTATTTTCAAAGCTTGGCGGGTCGTGTCTTTTTTGCCCCTCGTCGCAGCGTCAGTCGCAACTAGGATTTTTCTACAGAAATTTCGCCCAATATTCCATGAACCGCTCGCAGATAATCAGCCGGAGCCAGTTGCACCAATAGTCCTCGAACTCCAGCAGAAACTGCAATTTGGTCGAATACTTCAATCATTTCTTCCACGTAAACGGGATAGTCGCGTTTACAGGCTAATGCCGTTACCCCGCCGCGAATGTAGCCTGTTAACGACTGCATCTCTTTAAGGGGGACGGGGTCTATTTTGCGATCGCCCGCCAGCTTAGCCAGCCTCTTGAGATCGAGCTGATAGTGGCTAGGAATCACGGCAAGGGAAACCCCAATACGACTGCCCCGCACCACTAATGTTTTGAAAACCTGCTCAGGTGGTAACCCCACCTTGAGGGCAGTTCGTTCGGCGGCAAGGTCTTCGGGGTCAACGTTGTAAGACAAGAGATGGTAGGATATCGCCAAGTTATCTAGGATCCGGACGGCGTTGGTTTTCATACGAAAAATAAGGCGATAGATTCGCTCTAAGCTATGGTTGTATAGAGTCAGACGAAGCCCCGCAAATTCCTATTAATCGATTGATATTGATCAGGTGCATCCTAAAGCTTAATGACTCTTCAACCTAAGAGGATGTTTGAAAAGTAGCAAATCACGAGACTTTTACGCTCGATCCCCCCAACCCCCCTTAAGAAAGGGGGCTTCGGAACTCAAAGTCCCCCTTTCTTAAGGGGGATTTAGGGGGATCTCCAGAATTGAGGTGCTTGATCAGACTTTTCAAACATCCTCTAAGCCCCCCAATCGTTCCTGGATCTCTATGAATCATAGTCAAACTGGATACAAAGCGCGATCGCCCGGACTCTTTCGCGGCTTAAGGACTCGTTTTGCGATTTGGAGAGGCAAAAAGAAGTTTAATGCCATTGATTTAAGAGGGGTTGATTTGACCCGTGTAGATGTTATTGGCAACCTGTTGCTTTGCGCTAATTTTGCCTGGGCTATCATTATTTGGACATTTTTTAATGAAGCGGGTATACCCGGAATCATTCTGGTTTGGGCAAATTTGATCTGGAGCATCTTAGTCTGGATTAACTTGCGTGAAGTGAGCTTTAATCAAGGCGATTTGCGAGGCACTAACCTTAGAAACGCAGTCTTGATTGGCATTATTTTAGTTTGGGCAGCTCTCCTTTGGTCGCTCCGAGTGTCGGTCTATGCCGATAGTGCGTACATACTTTGGGCAAACCCCAATATGCTCTTTATTCTTTGGGCGGTACTGAGCAAAGTTGATTTGAGTGACGCTGATTTGAGCCACGCCAACCTCAGTCGTGCCAACCTCAGTCGGGTCGATCTGCGAGACGCTAATCTTAGCGACACGGATTTGCGAGGAGCCATTTTGCGAGAGGCAATTTTACGAGGAGCCAACCTCCAAAATGCCGATCTGCGGGGCGTAGATTTGAGTGATGCCGATTTGTGTGAGGCAGTTTTGCGTGGGGCTGATCTGCGAGAAGTGGATCTAAGTGGAGCCGACTTAAGCGGAGCGGATTTGCGGGAAGCCAAGCTGAGTGGAGCAAACCTAAGTGCAGCAGATTTGAGTTGGGCAAAGCTGAGTCGGGCTGATTTGAGCAGCGTTAACTTGAGTTGGGCAAGCTTGGGAAGCGCTCAATTGCGTGATACGGATCTCAGCTATGCAGATTTGAGTGGTGCAGATTTTCGGGAAGCAACGGTGAGTGGGGCAAACTTTAGCGGAGTAGATTTAAGCGTTATCTTGGTTAAAGGCGCTCGGTTTAGCAATAACATTGGGTTGAAATCTACAGAGAAGGTTAACCTGAAAGCGCGTGGAGCTATTCTCGATGAGCCGTTGGGCGCCAGTGGGTATAGGAGGTAACGGTGATGATTACTACGGACAAGGTTTTTGCAGTTATTTTGGTTGCAGGACTTATTTTTATAGTCGGACATGCGCAATCACGGTTTGACAAATGCAGAGCTTTAGGACAAAAAAATATTGATTGTGTGTTGTCGTTTGATTAAAGTTTTTGATCTTTTAGCCTTTATTTTATGTTTTTAGCGCCTTGGCGATCGCCTCTTGCCCACGCCCTTCATCGCAATCGTGCGCTCGCCTATGCTCGCTATGCGCAACTGGCAACCGTCCGGTCTGATGGACGCCCTGCCAATCGAACTATAGTATTTCGGGGTTTTTTAGAAAACACTAATCAGCTGCGGTTTATCACAGATAGCCGCAGTGAGAAGGCAGAGCAGCTTAAGGCTCAGCCTTGGGGAGAAATTTGTTGGTATTTCCCTAAAACCCGCGAACAGTTTCGGCTATTAGGGAAGTTGACCGTGGTATCGGCAGATGATACTGACGAACTGTTGCTGAAAGCTCGAAAAATGCTATGGCATGATTTGTCAGATGGAGGGCGATCGCAGTTTGCCTGGGCGTATCCTAAACAGCTCAAAACTGAGCCGCTTGAACAAACCACCCCAGACCCGCTTCACCCTTTACCCAACTTTTGTTTGCTATTGCTGGAACCCCTTCAAGTTGACCATTTAGAACTGCGGGGTGATCCCCAGAATCGGTACTTGTATTCTAGAGAAGAGTATGACCTGGAGAATTGGTCTGTAGAAGAAGTAAATCCCTAGATCTCCGATCGATTGATTAGATCCCAGCGCCATCAAAAAACTGCTCAAATACTTTGTCTTGAATTCGGCAGCGGGATGGCAAAGAACTTCCTGCTGTTACGAGTTCTGGCTGCGTATCCGATTGTGTAGCAGTAGGGTTTAACACTTGAACTTGTTGCTCTAACGCCTCAATGCGATCGACCAACGCCCGAATCACTTGTGCTTCAGAATCGGGTAACTTGCCATGCTCCAAAGCACCTACTCGCTCCCCAGCCCGATACACAATGCGACCTGGAATGCCCACCACGGTGCAATCAGCAGGTACATCTCGCAAGACTACAGAGCCTGCCCCAATTCGAGCATTATTACCAATTTGAATGTTACCTAAAACCTTAGCACCTGCCCCCACTACTACATTCTCGCCCAAGGTCGGGTGACGCTTGCCGCATTCTTTACCCGTTCCGCCTAAGGTCACGCCCTGGTAGATCAGGGCATAGTCACCAATAATTGCCGTCTCACCAATAACAACCCCCATCCCGTGGTCAATAAAAACTCCCTGCCCAATTGAAGCGCCAGGGTGAATCTCGATACCTGTTAAAAACCTTGCCAAATGGGAGGTTACGCGGGCAATGAGCGGCATATGCAATCGATGCAGCCAATGAGCAAATCGATGAAAAATTAATGCCTGTAAGCCTGGGTAGCACAACAGTACCTCTAGCTTGCTCCGCGCCGCCGGGTCGCGTTCAAAAATAATTCGGAAATCAGCAGCTAATGTGTTGAGCATGTTTTTTTTGCACAAATGACTACCCTGTTAAGCAAGTTCCGCGAGCGATAGCATTTCTCAATTCAGTGAGGTGCAGATAAGAGGCTTAAGCCCCTTGTTCCAAGCGTGAGGCGCACCTCATTTGTCTGGGAATTGCTTGGGAATTGCTCTAGCAATCTGGTGGCTCACAATCTATGAGTTAACAAACTACCCAACTATATTAGCGTTGTTGGGAGTTCCAGATAGTGAGAGAACCAAATAGATGAAGAGGGCGGGCAAGATTATTTAAGGATATGTATGCTTAGAGGACATTTGAAAAGCGTTGCCAATCATTTGTAAGGGCGTGGCATTCGGCGAAAAAGCTCTCGGACTTACAGAAAAATGGTGATCCGAATGCCATGCCCTTGGCCCCTAATGTTACATCAACCCCTGATCAAACATCCTCTTAACCTTTTTCTAAGACCTCTCGGATTTTTCTCAGTTCACTCAACATTTCTCTCAGCAGATCCTGCGTGACTGTTTCAGTCGGTTGCTGAACTTCAATAGTGACTTGTTTAATCCCTAGGGCATCTTTGGCGAAGCGAGCAACTTCGTTGGGGTGAAACAATAGTGGGTCGTCTTTGTTGAGGCGAAGTTCTGGGTTGAGCCGTTGGGGGTTGTAAGCAGGGTTGAGGTCATCAGTTTCAGTATTGGCATAGCGGTAAACAGAGGCGCGGGAACGGTTGAGGATTTTTTGAATGGACTCAATGGTCATGAGTCCTTGGGGGTTTGTCGCTTCGCTGTCCATAATTCTGGGCTTTTAGAGGAGTCTGGAGGGAATAGGCGCCCTGTATTATAGCGAGACTCAGACGTATCACGCCGTTTGTTTATGGATGGGCAACGTAAAACAAAAGGTGGTTCCTAAACTCAAGTGTTGTAGAGCACACACTAGGAAGTCCTCAGCCAGCGACTTCTTAATCTATTAGAACAGTACAGGGTTTTACTCACAACCCGTTGGTACGATCAGCTTTGCACCATCGTACCGAATCTTATGGCTAAAGTTTTTGACCACATTACTTCTGAGTTGCAGCACTTCATTGCCCAGCAACACCTGTTTTTCGTGGCTACGGCTCCCCTCAGTGAAACCGGACACGTCAACCTCTCGCCTAAAGGATTAGATTGCTTCCGAGTGCTTTCTCCTAACCGAGTCGCCTATTTGGATCTAACCGGAAGTGGCAACGAAACCTCTGCTCACGTGCAAGAAAATGGACGGATTACCTTAATGTTTTGCGCTTTTCAAGGTGCGCCTAGCATTTTGCGGCTCTATGGAATCGGGCAAACTCTGCTGCCCAATGCCCTTGAATGGGACAGCTTGCTTGCCGAATTCCTCGTTATTCCGGGCGTGCGGCAAATTATTGTTGCCGATATTGATCGGGTGCAGACTTCCTGTGGACATGGAGTGCCCTTGTATGAGCATCAGGGGCAGCGATCGCAATTGGTGGCTTGGGCAGAGAAAAGGGGGGAGGCAGGCTTGGCGGCTTACCATCAGGAAAAAAATCGCGTGAGTATTGATGGCTTGGAGAGTGCGATCGCTTCCAGATCCTTGCAAGAGGTCGCCTACTGCACAGAAGAATAATTGTCCAAGGATAAATATTTTTAGCTTCGTTTAGCGTGATGGAACAAATCACGCTTTTTTACGTCTATTAATGTACATAGCTTTTACTTTTAGATAGATGGAATGAATTGTATTTCTAAATTGTTAAAGCTCAATCTTTTAGGCTTAGAACTATCAATAAAAAACCTTTTAAGATATCCAGCTTCAAGTTCCAATACTTATGACAGTTGTAAAAGAGTACACATTTAATACATCCATTATTAGACAGCGCTATAACTGAAACATAGAGAAAAAGAGGTAAAGAGAACGAACGAAACAGGCTTCTAAGCAGCGAATTGAATAGAGTGTAGGAATTCGGGTATCACCACCCACATCACGACGGAATTAATCACCATACTGATGTAGATGACAGAAAGAAGACACATTCACCTCAAGGCTGAAATCTTACGAACCACTCTTCAAGAACCAAAGCTTATGAGTAAAGTTCAAATCGTTTTCTGCCGATTCTTCTAACAAATACCTGTCTCATCAACAAGGGTTAAGTTAGTAAGAAGAATCTCTAAAATAGTTCACTTCAAAAATACTAGCGACTCAACAAGGTTACTCACCATGAAATTCTCAGTAAAATCCGCTGCAATGTCTGTTTTGTCCGTTTTGGTTGTTGCTCCTGCTTTATTGGCGGCTGGTAGCGCTTCTGCTCAAACCGTTCGCGGCATGGAAGGCAGCTACTTGGGCGGCGGTGCTTCGGTTGGTTTAAGCGGTGAAGTGGGCAACAACGATGCTAACTTTGGCGGTCATGTGCAAGGTCGGTACGATATTCCTCAAGCTCCTGTCTCTTTGCGGGGCGCAGCTTTAATTACTGGCGACAACGTTAACCTGGTTCCGACTGTCACCTTTGACCTGGGTGTGGCACCTAATACCAACGTTTACCTAGGTGCTGGCTACGCCTTTTCAACTAACGAAGGCAATACGTCTGCCCTGGGTAACCAAAATGCACCCGTCCTCACCGCTGGAGTTGAAACCGCAGTTCAGCGCAACATTGCTCTCTATAGTGATGTGAAAGTGGCAATTGACGGTGTTGCTAACAGCGACAAAACCCCTGTGAGCATCCAAGTCGGCGCTGCTTACAGGTTCTAAGGTTGTCTGCTGAGCTGATAGGGATGTGCTTGTCTGTCTAGTGGATCTATCTACTTCCTAGTGATTGCGAATGCGGGGTGAGCGGTGCTTACCCCGTTTTCTTGTGGGTGGGGGTAATAATTTTGAACCTTGTCTGAGGATCTGTGCTCAAAAATCCAGCTATCATAGCGGATGTTGCAGCGGCTACATATTTGGGCAGACAGCATGGGCAGACAGCGTTCTTTATTGGTTTTGATATTGGTCTTGGCGATCGCCGCAATCGTGGTGATTGTGCAATTTCCCGTCCGGCTTGGACTTGATTTACAGGGTGGTTCTCAGATCACGCTGCGCGTACTTCCCACCGCAGCCGTTCCCAAAATTACTCCTGAAAAGCTCGAAGCGGTTCAGCGCGTGATCGAAAACCGAATTAATGGTCTGGGTGTTTCAGAAGCCTTGGTACAGACCGTTGGCGCAGATCAGCTCTCCATCCAATTGCCAGGGGTCAGCGATCCGGCACAGGCAGAGCGGGTGTTGGGTGGAACAGCGCAGCTAGATTTTCGGGAACAGCGGCAGGGAACTGAAGCCGAGTTCAGCGTTGAGTCTAATGTTTGGAGGGCAAAACGACTAGAGCTAGAAGAGCTTCAAAAGGCTGGAGATGCAGCCGCGATCGCCGCCAAACAAGCAGAAATTGATACCAGCAATAAAGCAATATCCCTCCTATTTGATAAAACGCCCCTTACGGGTGAAAGCCTCGAAACGGCATACGCTCAGCCTAGCGGCGGTGGCGATGCGTGGGAAGTCGTTTTGAAATTTAATGAAAAAGGAGCCGAGGGCTTTGCTAACCTCAGCAAAAACGTTGCTGGGACAGGTCGCTCCCTGGGCATGTTCTTAGACGATCGCCTCCTCAGCGCCCCTGGCGTCCCCGTTAAATACGCCGCCAACGGCATTACAGGCGGAGAAGCCAGCATCTCCGGCAACTTCAAAACGCAAGAAGCCAGTGACCTATCGGTTCAGCTTCGAGGTGGCGCGTTACCTGTCCCCGTTAAGGTTGAAGAAAACCGCACGGTCGGCGCAACATTAGGACGAGATAGTATCCAACGCAGCATTTATGCAGGCGCACTGGGGCTAGCGCTAGTTCTCATCTTTATGGTGGTCTACTACCGCCTACCTGGGTTCATTGCTGATATTTCCCTGCTCCTCTACTCTCTCTTTACCCTGGCGATTTTTAACCTGTTGGGCGTCACGCTGACTTTGCCCGGAATTGCTGGTTTCCTACTCAGTATCGGGATGGCAGTAGATGCCAACGTGCTGATTTTTGAACGCACTAGAGAAGAGTTACAGGCAGGTAAAACCCTTTACCGTTCTGTCGAATCAGGCTTTTACCGGGCTTTCTCCAGCATTTTGGATGGCAACGTCACCACTCTCATTGCTTGTGCAGCATTATTTTGGCTCGGCACTGGTTTGGTCAAAGGATTTGCGCTCACCTTGGCGCTGGGTATTATGGTCAGCATGTTTACAGCTTTGACCTGTAGCCGGACACTGCTGCTTTACGTCCTCACTATTCCCAGCCTGCGGAAACCCCATTGGTTCTCCCCTAACTTGCCCTCCTCACCCATTCAGGCAGAGAAAATTTCATGAAGCTCGAAGTCATTAAACAGCGATCGCTCTGGTGGACAATCTCCGCCGCCGTTATTTTGGCAGGCATTGTCGCCATGTTGATCAACTGGCAACAAATCAAATCTCCTCTCCGTCCCAGCCTCGACTTTGTAGGCGGCACCCGCCTCCAGCTTGAACTCGACTGCACCAAGCCCAATAATTGCGATCGAGTCATTGATCCGGCTGTTGTCCGAACCGTCATGGAGACACAGGGTTTAGCAGGCAGCAGTATTCAGGTTGTAGGCAACGAAGAACGCGCTCTTAGCATTCGGACTTCTACCTTAGACGTAGACCAGCGCACTCAGCTATTAGCCGCGCTGACTGAAAAAATTGGCACCTTTACGACCAGCCAAATCGACTCTGTAGGAGCGACATTAGGACGACAAATTTTTACATCCGGTCTACTGGCTCTCCTGATTTCCTTTGCCGGAATTATGGGCTATCTTAGCCTTCGGTTTCAGTTTGACTATGCCGTATTTGCGATCGTGGCACTGTTGCACGACGTGTTGATCACGATTGGCATGTTTGCAATTTTTGGGCTGCTGTTTGGCATTGAAGTAGACAGCTTGTTCATCGTGGCGCTGCTGACAATCGTGGGTTTCTCGGTTAACGACACGGTTGTTATTTACGATCGCATCCGCGAAACCATACAAATCGATGGCGATCGATCGATCGACGAAACTATTGATTTAGCCGTCAACCAAACTCTCGCCCGCTCCATCAACACGACCCTGACCACCCTCTTCCCCCTCACTGCCATCTTTCTTCTAGGCGGCGAAACTCTCAAATACTTCGCCCTAGCCCTCATCATCGGCTTCATCGCCGGAGCCTACTCCAGCATCTTCATCGCTAGCACCTCCCTAGCCTGGTGGCGCGGACGCTCAGAAAAATCCGCTAACCGAGTAGAAATCAGCGAAGGGTAATGCCAAAAGATCGTCCCCCCAACGAACAGCGTGTCATTCTTCCCAATATCAGTTGGCAACAATTTGAGCAGCTCCTCATTGAGCTAGGTGTCGATCGCCAAGTTCGCCTCACTTATGCCCGAGGCAGACTTGAAATGATGACTCCTGTAGCCGAACACGATCGCTGTCACAAACTTCTAGAATCCCTCATCCTAGTCATCGCTGATGAACTGAAGCGACCTGTCGAAGCGATCGCCCCCGTCATTCTCAAAAGCCCAGACCTCGCCTGCGCCACTGAACCCGACGCTTGCTACTATTTTTCGACCCCGGCACTCCCTCATAAACCCGCTATCTACCTGCCCCAAGACCCCGCCCCCGATCTCCTGGTTGAAGTTGCCCTAACCCAAAGCAAACTCGATAAACTTCCCCTCTACGCCAGCCTTGCCATCCCCGAAGTGTGGCGATACATCACGACGGCAGGTGAAGACGTTCTGAAAGGCAAGTTATTGATCTATGGCTTACGAGGCGATCGCTACAGCCTCCAAAGTCAGAGCCGCATTTTTCCGGGGTTATCGGGCGATCGCATTCTCGAATTTATCGAACAAAGCGACTCTATGAGCTTATCCGCCGCTCTCCGACTCCTACGCGCCTGGATTCAAGAAAAGCGGTAGATCCGTATAGACAAACTCATGCTTGTATAAAAGATTGCCTTTGTTCGGAATTTCATTCTACAGGAGCGTAGTTAGTAATTGTTCACCCCACCAGCACAGTGACTCTGGAGATAGTGACTCTGGAGATAGTATCTCTGGAGATCAAAGGATTCTAGAAACATCCTGAAATGTTTTCCTGATTGCCTTGAAAAACTCATGAAGAAATAGAGAACACCCTTGCTTTTTAGAGAACTATCTCCATTCCTGGTAGTCGCAATTGATCAAACGCTGTGGGCTGAGATTCACTACCGCATCTGTAAAGTGACTTTTATGAAGAAATATTCTTGGTTAGATGCTCTCGAAAATGCATCCCTCGTAGGGTTAGGAGTGGGTTCAGTGGCGTCTCTTTTACTCAAAGAGATGTTATTTACCACTACTCCTCTTTCTCTACTGGTCGCGTTAGGGTTGGTTAACCGTCGTCGCTACGAACAAGAGGCAGAACAAAGCAAAGCATCTGGCATGGCAGAACTCGACCAACGCCTGACTCATCAGGTCGCGCAGCTTAACCAACAGGTCGTGGCAATGCCCGCCCCTGAAGCCATTCATATCCTTAAGAAAGGCTTGCTCCGTAAAGATCGAGAAGTCGCTGAAGCGCTCTATGGCGAAATTACCGCCGTTCAGCAAGAAATGCAGGAACGATTCAACACTTTAGAGCAGCAGAGCCTTGATGGTTTGCGTCAGGGCTTAAACCAACTTAACGATCGCTATGGTCACTTGGCAGAAAGCATTGCCCAAATTTTTGAACAGATCAACGTTCTTAGTCAAACCTCCCAGCCTGAAGGAGTGCAAGCTGAGCTAGATCAACTTAAGGCAGAAGTCTCCGGCGTTTTAGCCAACCTCGATAGCCTCGCCTCTCAAGTTAAGCCAAATTTTACTTCGCTCAATGCCGAGATCACCAGAATCGATCGCCGAATCAGCAAACTCTCTCCCTCCTTCGACGTTAGCTCTATTCGCCAAGAAGTTAGCGAATTAGTCCGCATCATTGCCGATTTGGTTCCTAAACGGGATCTGATCAGCTTGATGAATGAAATGAAAGACCTGCACCAACAGCAAGAGTCTTTGCGGCAGTCGGTAGAAACCCTGGAAGTGACGACAGGACAAGGCAAACTGGCAACCCACGAGAATAACTCGACTTTCAAAGGGTTGACGCTTAATGACTCTACAGTGCAGCCCAAGCAACCCTCCACTGCTGCTGAACTCGAAGCTATTTTTGCCGCACAGATGCAGCAACCCGGATTCGACTTCACCGTCATCTCTCCTAATGCCGCCCAGGTCTACCCCGAAATTCAAGGACTTGCCAGCGATTATCTTAATAATTTGCGATCGCAGCTCAGCGCCATCCAAGAATTTACCGAGCATCTGGCTCGGCAACAAAAGCAACTTCGCCAACAAGTCAGCCAACTTCCCCAAGCTCTTGATGTCGTTGCCATTCAGGGTCAGCTTCAAGAACTTTCTGGGCGCATTCCCCTGCCCGAATCTAGCCTAGAATTTAAGGCGCGCATTCAAGAAGTACTAGAACAAGAAATGCAGTTGATCAACCAACAATTGCAAACATTGCCGAATCAGCCCCAGTACGAATTATTATTCGACCTAAATGGTCATCAGCCCGATCCTGATGAACAGGGCGTATTGGCGGGTAGCCGTGCTGTACTGGATGAAGCCCTAGAACGGACGGAACACCGATTGATTTTGATTTGGCCTTGGGCAGGACAGAGCCACCTCGACGATGCTTTGCTGAGCAAACTTGAATCCTTCCTCAGCCAAGGCAAGCAGCTCGACATTGGCTGGTGCCAACTGACCGATCGCCACGAAGAACGGTTCCTCAACAAAGTTCGTCGGGGTTGGATGGCAGATAGCCAGAAGCCTAGCGTTCAAGAGTCACTTCATAAGCTGCTTAAGCTCAAGAAAGCTCATCCCCACAATTTCCAATTCAAAATCTTAGGCACTAGCGAAAACTTCCTCGTTTCCGACCACAACTTTGCAGTGCTAGGAATTGCCGATGCCCTCAGAACTAACACCGCCTTCTCTGAGTTACAGCTCAAGCTGCGGACTAAAGACCCTGAGGTGATCCAGCGGCTAGCCGGTTGCTTTGAGAATCCTCACTTAGACCCAGACGATTTGGTGGCGCACTGGAATCGGGCTGTCACTCGTCATGACTTGGGCGATAAAGAAGGTGCGATCGCTGACTACGGTCAAATTCTGAGGCTCAACCCCGACGATGCCATGACCTACAACTATCGCGGTCTGGTGCATTACGACAACGGCGACTTAGACGGCGCGATCGGTGATTTTACCCAATCGATTCACTATGCCCCCAACCAAGTTTCGGCTTACTGCAACCGAGGCTTCATGCGCTCTGAACATCACGATTACGCAGGTGCCATCAGTGACTTTAGTTTAGCCATTCAATCTGTCTCAAAGTGCGCGATCGCCTACTTTTATCGGGGCATGGCATGGCAGAAACTAGAAAACTATGCAGAAGCCGTCGCTGACTACGGTGAGGCAATCCGTCAGGCTCCCGATGCCGCCGTGGCTCACTACTACCGGGGCTTAGGCTGGCAAAAGCTGCGCAACTATCGCGGGGCGATCGCTCACCTTGAAATAGCTGCCCATCTATTTAAGGCGCAACACAACACAACCAACGCTCAGAAAGCGCTCAAAAGCCTTGCCAAAGTGCAACAGGCAGCAGCTTCTTATCCTCAAGCAGAGGAAAACTTTTTTCTGCCCCCAGAATCATCCAATCCCTTCGCCTATGAAATTCCTCCTGTAGCCGATGAGAACGGTGCAGCACCTCAAAGTTACGCCGAAAATACAGTAGAAAACATCCCAAAGGGCAATCCAAAGAGCAATATGACCTCATCCCTCAAGACCTCGGACTTAATGAGTCTAGTACAGGCGACCGCCCCCTCTCCAGCGAACGGGCTGCCGATTGTGGGCACAGACCGCTCTGAGTTTGAGACGCTGATTAACTTCTTCCTCAGCGCTAACGCCTCTGCCGAGCAGGATTGGCAGCTCAACGCGCCGGAAGCATTGAGCTTAGAACAACAGGAGTCGGAAGCGTTTCGACGCAAAAATTAAAGCCTGTCCCATCACTGATCGCTAGGGTGGTATAAACGGTAAGAATATCCTTGTTTACCGCCTGCCCCTATCCATGTATCTTCAGTCTCTCCAGCTCAAGCAATTTCGCAATTACCGAGAGCAAAGGGTAGAGTTTTCTGCGCCAAAGACGATTTTGGTGGGAGATAATGCACAGGGCAAGTCAAATTTGCTGGAGGCGGTAGAACTGTTGGCAACGTTGCGATCGCACCGGGCAATGCGCGATCGGGAGTTGGTGTTAGAGGGAGAACCTGTAGGGCAAATCGCGGCGGTCTTGGCGCGGGATGCAGGTTCGACCGATATGATGATTACCTTGCGCAGCAACGGACGCCGAACCGTTAGCTTGAATGGAGAAGCGTTGCGGCGACAGTTAGATTTTTTGGGCTTGCTCAATGCGGTGCAGTTTTCTAGCTTGGATCTGGATTTGGTACGGGGTGGCCCGGGTGGGCGGCGAAATTGGTTGGATACGTTGTTGATGCAATTAGAGCCAGTTTATGCCTACATTTTGCAGCAGTACAACACGGTTCTGCGGCAGCGCAATGCGTTTTTGAAGCAGGGTGAAGCGGCGAAGGACTTGACGCAGTTGGCGATTTGGGATGCGCAGTTGGCAGCGATCGGGTCGCGGGTGATTCGGCGGCGATCGCGGGTGATTCAGCGGCTAGCACCTTTGGCGCAGGCTTGGCACCAGGCAATTAGTAGTAGTGCAGAGACATTGGAAGTCCGTTATGCGCCGAACGTTGGGGCTGAGGAGGATGACCCAGTAGTAGTGCAGCAGGCTTTTTTAGAGCGGTTGCAGATGCGGGCGATCGCAGAGCAGCACCAGGGCACAACCTTGGTAGGACCTCATCGGGATGAGGTAGAGTTGATGATCAACCACACGCCAGCGCGGCAGTATGGGTCGCAGGGACAGCAACGAACGCTAGTGTTGGCATTGAAATTAGCAGAATTGAAGTTGATTGAGGCGGTGGTAGGGGAACCGCCGCTATTGTTGCTAGACGACGTGTTGGCGGAGTTAGATCTAACGCGCCAGAATAAGCTGCTGGAGACGATTCAAGATCGATTTCAAACGTTAATTACAACGACTCATCTAGGGTCGTTTGATGCTTTATGGCTCAAGTCTTCTCAGATTTTGACAGTGCAGGCTGGGCAGATTGTCAGGAAGTAAGCTCAACCGTGCAACCCACTGGGTAGCAGAGTAAAATGAAGACAGACATAAGTTCCCAATCACGCAACAAATCTGGGAGGTGGGATCGATGAGTTTTCAAAAAGTTTTAGTCGCCCTTGATCGTTCATTACAAGCGCCTGCTGTGCTTGAACAGGCATTGAGTGAGGTTCAAGCAAGCGCCACTGGCTCGCTGATGCTGGTTCATGCGCTCCGGATGGACGCTGAGATTCCGACGGGCACTTTCATGGGGCTAGGAACGATCGCTGATTTAGATACTTACGGAATTTTGAGGCGGGTTCAACAGGAGAAAATTCAGCAAGAGCGTGATAAATCAATGGCGTGGTTACAGACTTATCAGCAAGAAGCGATCGCCCTGGGCATTCTGACTGAAATCACTTGTCTGATCGGAACACCAGGAACTGGAATTTGTGAGTTGGCTCAAAGCTGGGGTGCAGATCTAATTGTTCTGGGTCGTCGTGGGCATCAAGGCATTACCGAGGTGGTGATGGGCAGTGTCAGCAACTATGTAATGCACCACGCCCCTTGTTCGGTTTTGGTCGTTCAGGGTATCATGCAAACGGCTGATGTTAAACCTTTGGAGCCAGTGAGTTAAGCTCTGTTGTCATTTTTATTCCTATTGATGTCTATCATCACGTCATCTTGACCTCTAAAATCATGTTACCGTCCATTGCGAATTTCTCTAGCGCGTTCTAGTAATTCTCGAATCATTAACGTGTCATCTGTATCGTCAATAGTCGATCCTCGCTTGGTTTGATCTGCCTCTACTTCTAATTGTCGAATTTTATCTCGTAAGTCTCCCGATCGCGTTTTAACCTGTTCTGCCATCGCGTAAAAAATCCGGGCGAGCTGACCAAATTCATCCTTTCGCTTAATTTCGGTTGCGAGCAAGTCGGGCGTGTAAGTTTCGGCTTCAATGGCAGTTGCCGCCGAGCTGAGGATGAGAATAGGATGAGTTAGACGGCGGGCGGTCAGTAATCCCACGATGGAAGCGACGACGAGAGAGCCTAAACACAACAGAAACGTGGTGCGCGAGTTTTCCTGAATTTTTGCCATAAAGTCAGATTCAGGAATAACAACGACGACTAGCCATTGCAAGTCAAACTGCTTTAGCGATCGCACCTCTACAAAGTTTTGCGTGCTACCAGTGGCATAGACCAGTTGGGCATCTTGATCAAGCTTAAATCCCCCATAGTGCTTCTGAAGATAATTTGCTGTATTGCGAATTAAAGCAGTTTGGCTACTGGTCGCCATTACCCGATGGTTTTTCTTGCTCTCGTCTTGGGTGATAACCGGTTCTCCCGTTGAGGTGGCAACTAACTGTCCCGATGGTTCGATAATAAATGCCATCCCCGACTGACTAATTTCTAACTCGCTTAAGAACTGACTGACCTGCGAAAGAATCAGATCTACGCCAACAACACCCAATAGTTCGCCTTTTTGTCCGTTGCTAAGCTGACGATAAATGGGTTGGGAGGCGGTGATGGTAGGGCGGTTTTCGTAGCCAAAAGCATTATAAACTTCAGTCCAACTTTGTTTACCTGTTTTTATGGCTGTTTTATAGTATGGGCGATCGCGCGGATCATACTGACCTGACTGTTTAAGGAGTTGATCATGGCTTCCTTCACTATCAATTCCGTAAGTCCGAAAGGCTCCGCCACTGTTAGCTAAATCAAGGGTGCGTTTGCCCTGATCTGATTTTTCGATCCCTACATAGTCGCCTTGCTCATTGGCAATTAGGAGATAGCTGACTGAGTCAAACAGGTAGCTTTGTGCTCCTAAGTAGCGTTCGATTTGGCTAGCGTTCCTAGGTTCCATGATATTTTGAGGCGACAGCAGACCTAACTTAAACTGATTTGACATGGTTCCTAACACTAGTTGAGGAGTTGCCAAATAATCACTCACATGGCTATCGATGCGAATTGCCAGTTGTTCGCGCAGTTGAGAGGCGACGTCGTTAACTGCTTTTTGCCCATTGATGTATGAAATTAATCCGGTTAAACCAACCGCGATCGCAATTTGTGCGGAGATAATAACCGGAACTACAGTACGGATAGAAACCATGAGGAAACGGAGGATGGGGAGTTTTCTTAAAAATGCACCAGGTTTAGCTTGAGATCCATTAGTCGAAAGTCCAGTTATGCAAAAAAGGGGAGGCGATCGGCTCCCCCGGATTAGTGGAATAGATGAAGGATGAATTTACAGATAAGCCTTAACTCGCTCAAAAATATGTGCCGGAATATTATGTTCTAAATAAACCTGATCATACTTTTGCTCAAGTTCTTCCCAATCTTGTAATACCTGAGATTGCACATCTGTTTGAAACATTGCCATCACTTTGCCAGTGAGTCCTTTTTGAGCGCACTTCTGCATGGCAATTCTAGACTCATGAATATGACCGACACATTCAAAAGCATTATGCTCTTCTAGCCCTAGCATTTGGCGATAATAGAGATGCAGGTCTGAAGAATCGAAGGGGTTAGCGTGAAACAAAGCATCAATGATTGAGGTGTCGAAATTTGCCAAGTAATTGAGCCACACATAGGCGCATTTAGCACATCTTTTGCACCAGGGCTTATCAATGTTGCAAGAGTGTAGATCTGGCAATGCTTGGGGATAGCGAGCTAGATTTTTGAAAATTCGATAGTCATAAATGGGCTTGAGCAGGCTGAAATATTGGTGGTTAGTAATGAAATGCTCTCGGACGAAGGCTTCAAAAAGACATTCTGCCTCGTAGGTTTTAATCCACTGATGGTTCACTTCTTGTCCTAGCTCAGCCCAGTAGAAATTGCCAGTATCGGAACTCTTTTCATTGCCAAACGACAGATAGCAATATTCCTGGTCTAATAAAATTGGCATTGCCGCAAAGATACATTCTGGGGTTCCTAGGGTAAAAGGCGGCTTCAGGTGAGGGAAGTAGATCTGCGTGTAAACGCCATCGGTAAAGTCATCATGAATAGAGACACGATGAACGTTTTGGGGTTGGACATGCTGATAAATTTTAGCGCTGAGGCCGTGTTGATATTCAAAACGACCATATTCTGACCTCGCCCATTGAAATGCTGCAAAAGGAATGCCTGCCTCTTCTAATACTTTCATCGAGAGGAAGCTATCTTTGCCGCCACCGTTTCCGGTTAAGACCGTGGGGTTATTGCCGTTGAGTGTGACGGGTTGGAGCGTACCTAGGGCAGATTCAAAGTAGAGGAGAGGGCCGTTATAGTTGCTGATTTGGTTTTCATACTTGTTTTGGGTATAAGCGGCGTTGTAAGTGCGGCTAAAAAATTCTAGAGAAGCTGCGGACAACCCATCGGCGATCGCTGTCACATCATAAATTTCAGGGAAAATAGAGCAATATTTCAGCCCTTCTACCAAGGCAATGTGACAGTAAACCTGACGCATGAACTGATCAGAATAGCGAACCGCTAGGTCTTCAAGATCTACATCATGATAAAAAACTTTGGTTGTGAAAGCGCATTGCCCGACTTGGTAGCAAATCTCAAGGTGATGCTGATACACTTCCAGGGCTTTGACACTAATGGTTAACGCAGGTCGAGCCTGGTCACCTACGGGGGAAGCCACTGACTGAGGGCTGACAACCTGGGAACTGATAGACATTGGGCGATCGGTTAGTAGCATTTCTAAGATGTTGAATGGCATAGAAAGATAGCCCTCGCTCTGCTTGAGTTGAGGGCAGAAGCAGGCTAATAGCAGGAGGCTTGTCCGGTGAGACTGTGAGACTCGTTTCCTTTGAGGGGTGGATTGAATACACAGACCAAGCGCATCGTTGTTTTGGCGCGCAAATAATGTTTGTCGTTCCGATTTAGCGCATACATCGAACCGGGCTTGATCGAGTAAACGACACCGTTGGTTTCAACTTCGCCTTCGCCCTCAATGCAGTAGCAAGTCTCCATGTGGTTCTTGTATTCCAGCAAAGATTCTGTGCCCGCGTTAATAACGGTATCGGTTAAAGAGTAGCCCATGCCGTCTTGCTCGACTAAAAAGCGGCGACTTTGACCATTTCCCCAGGCAATATCGCGATCGCTACCAACCACATCCTCTAAGTTTGTGTAGATCATAATGACCTTCCTCATTAAGTAGATAAGCGTAGCGATTGTTACTAATCTCTAGCAACGTTTCGCATCTATAACGCTTATATTCTTAATAAACTACTGAATTCATCGTCATGAGTGCGGAACAATTAATACCTAGACCAGGTAGATAACCGTGGAAATTACGGATCTTGATTGTAAAACTGCCTACAGATTGAATAAAACATTATCTAAAAATCCCTCTGCTAACAAATAGTCCATCCAGAAGAAATAGTAATTTAGACGGTTGTTTTAAAAAATGTTTTGCTAACGCGATTTTAGGGCACTTTAGATGCCAAGCGCCTTGGAGTCTGAATTATGCGAATAGCGAAAAAATGGTTTGTATGGTTAGCGATCGCCACTTGGGGTTTAATTTGTATTTTGGGGGCAAACCATGCCGTTGCCAAAGTCGATCATTCAATTCTAAAAACGGCATCTTATGGCTGGCGACCCTTCATTTATGAAGAAGTGGCTGGGGGAACAACGTCAGTGAACGGGCTAGATACCCGTTTGGCAAACTTGGCATTTTCTAACATTGGCTACGATATTTTATATGAAGGCGAGACAAGCTGGAACAATCTGTTAGATGATCTCAAAAAGGGAAAGAAAGATATCGTTATCTCAGCTCTAAAGCGCCCAGAAAGAGAAACTTTTGGTTATTATTCTAAAGAGTTTCGGAGGTCTGTTAACGTACTTTTTGTTCCCAACGGAGCTTCAGAAAAGTACAGCTTGAAGAATGTCACCGACATCATGAAGATGTTCCAAGCGCAGTCTTTTCGTCTTGGCATTGTCAACGGATATTCTTACGGTCAAAAAGAGCTTGATGCTTACATTAAAGACTCTGAAAATGAAAGCAAAATCGTTAAAGCCGATACTGATACAGAGTTGTTCGATCTGCTCGCTCGCAAACAAATTGATGGTTTTTTGATTGATCAAATTGTTGGTGCTGACATCTCCTACAAGCGGCAGTTCCAGGATATTGCCGAAGAGTATCCGCTTCGGATTAGCGAAATACCTTACTACGTTCTCTTTAGTAAAAAGTCGAAGCAAGTCACGCCTGAGCTAGTTCAGCAGTTTGATGCCAGCATTGCAAAGCTAAAAGACAACGGTCAATATAACAAGCTGGTTCAACAATATTTGTTTCCAGTCTTGTTAGGCTTTACCACTGGACAAAAATGGTACTTCATTGTGGAGCTGACCGGAGTAATTTCATTTGCGGTGTCGGGGTTAGTGATGGCAAACCGCGAAGGCTATGATCTTTTTGGTGCTTTAGTTTTGGCATCTCTGCCCGGAGTTGGGGGAGGCGTGTTACGAGACATTATTGCAGGACGAACTACGATTGGTTTAATGAAAGCACCCACTTATATGATGGCGGTGGTTATTACCGTTTTAGTAGGCTATGTGCTGATTCAATTGTTCGGTTTCTGGAACGATAGAATCAGAAAAAAAACTTCTCAATTTCAGTCCAACACGCCTTCGTTGAGCGAAAAGACGTTTAATGCAGTAATCGAACTTTTAGACACGTTGGGATTGTCTACTCTTTCGATCATTGGGGTAATTGTAGCGCTCGAAACTCAAAGTTCCCCACTCTGGTTATGGGGACCTATTTTTGCAGCCATTACCAGCGCCGGGGGTGGCATTATTCGAGATATGGTGAGAGCTGATCCAAATAATCCATCGCTTAAAGGCTCTTTTTACCCGATCATTGCCATTATCTGGGGTTTCATTTTTTCAATGTTTATTATTTGGTACTCTAGTCGTCTGAACTACTACCCCGATGAAATTTTCAAGGCGGTCATGGTCATTATCGCGGGTTCGTTTATTACAAGGGTAATTGCCATTTTTCTCAATCTGAAAATGCCTTTATTCTCATACCAGCCGAGTCAATCTAGAAAAGATAATGCTCAGTTTCAAATTGCCGCCTATGAGACGGGTGAACCTGGGAGTGAAGTTGGAGAATAGCCAATAAGGACAGATCTACAGCACTTTCCATTTTCATGAAGTACACCTGAAATTGTTCAATTCATTGCTAGAAGAGGGCTTTGGACGTATCAAGAGGTGCAATCAAGCCTAAAAGTGCTGTAGTAAAAAAGCGATCCGTTCACCTGAGATGAACGGATCGCTTTTTTGTTGAGACTATCTTTTATTGAGACTACTTTATTAAGAGGATGTCTGAAAAGTATCGCCAATCATCTGTAGGGGCATGGCATTCGGCTAAAAAGTTCTCGGACACACCGCATAAGACTATAGGAGGATATTAGCCTCTTAGCCGCCTGCGACTGCGGGAACAATGCTGACTTCATCTCCTGCGGTGAGGAGCGTACTTTGACCCTCTAGAAAACGAATGTCTTCACTGTTGACGTAGAAGTTAATGAAGCGACGCAGTTGCCCTTGTTCATCACAAAGGCGAGCTTTGATGCCAGGGAAGCTTTGCTCTAGCGACTCTACTAACTCGGCAATGCTGTTGCCTTCACATTCAATGGTGGCTTGATCGTGGGTAAGCTTTTGAAGGGGAGTTGGAATGAGAACTTTGACTGGCATGTTCTGGAGAAGATAGAGGATTGAATTAGAAGATTAGGAGATGATGCTTAGATTTAAACCATGACTTGATTTAAACCATGACTTGCTGCCACTCCAACCGACCTAGGGTTCTAGAACGCTCTAGGGCACGCTCGAAGGCATCAAGTTTGGGTTCGATGGTGAAGGGTTCACCAATGCAGCCCTGGACTGCTTCTTGAGTTTTTAGGCCGTTGCCGGTGATGTAGACAACAGTGGTTTCTTCCGGGTCGATTTTGCCGGCCTCAACTAGCTTTTTGAGGACGGCGATCGTGGTGCCGCCTGCTGTTTCGGTGAAGATGCCTTCGGTTTCTGCGAGCAGCTTGATGGCATCTACAATTTCAGTATCATTGACAGATTCAATGTTGCCGTTGGTTTTACGGGCGATGTCGACGGCGTAAATGCCATCAGCGGGGTTACCGATCGCAATGGATTTAGCGATCGTGTTGGGTTTGACAGGGGTGATGAAGTCGCGGTTCTCTTGGAAAGCTTTGGCGATCGGTGAGCACCCTTCGGCTTGGGCACCACTGAAGCGGACAGGTTTGTCATCAACTAGACCAACTTTGACAAATTCTTGGAAGCCTTTGTAGATTTTGGTAAATAAAGAGCCGGACGCTAAAGGCGCAACAATATGGTCAGGAAGCTGCCAACCGAGTTGTTCGGCAACCTCGAAGCCTAAAGTTTTGGAGCCTTCGGAGTAATAGGGGCGTAGGTTAATGTTCACAAAGCCCCAGCCGTGGCTATTGGCAACTTCAGAGCAGAGGCGGTTGACTTGGTCGTAGTTGCCGTGGACGGAGATGACGGTAGGCCCGTAGATCAGGGTTCCTAGGACTTTTCCGGCTTCTAGATCGGAGGGGATGAAGACGCAGCAGTCGAGTCCAGCGTAAGCGGCGATCGCGGCTGTAGAGTTTGCCAGGTTGCCGGTGCTGGCGCAGGAAACGGTGGTGAAGCCGAGTTCACGGGCACGGGTGAGAGCGACCGAAACGACGCGGTCTTTGAAGCTCAGGGTCGGCATGTTGACGGCATCGTTTTTAATGAAGAGGCGTTTAATGCCAAGCTGGCGGGCTAAACGGTTGGCTTGCACCAGCGGGGTCATGCCCGTGCCGACGTCAATCGGATTTTGAGAGGTAACCGGCAGGAAGGAGCGGTAACGCCAGATGGAGTTGGGCCCGGCTTGAATGGTTTCGCGGGTCACGATTTGTCTTAAGCGATCGTAATCGTAGACAACTTCTAACGGACCGAAGCAGAGTTCGCAGACGTGGGTGGCTTTGGCTTCGTACTTGGCACCACATTCTTTACATTTCAATCCCGTGAAGGTTGCGGCGGAGTGGGCGGGGGAATGGATAGGATTTGTGGCTGCCTGAGTCATGGTTGGGAGTGCTCTCTCGTCATTAATGAACAGGATGGTAACACGAGCGGAAACCATCGTCAAACATACCCGACTTTTTTTATCGGGTATGTTTGAAAGCTTTACATATAATGAAGTCGAGGCTATTTGAGAACCTCGACTTCTAAAAACAATTTTTAATGAGATCTTTTTAATTAAAGGATGTCTGAAAATTAATTAAAGGATGTCTGAAAAGTCATGGATGTGACATCAGAGAGTCAGGGCACGGCATTCGGACTTTCGTTTTTGGGTGAGTCCGAGAGCTTTTTAGCCGAATACTGCGCTCCTGCGGGCAATACTTTTCAGATATCCTTCTAGGTCTAACCTGCGTACTTTTGCACGGCTAAAACTAGATTTTCTGTCCAGTAGTGAGTCAATTCATCGCTGCTCGCTTCGACCATGACGCGGATCACGGGTTCGGTGCCAGAGGCCCTGACAAGGATTCTACCTTGGTCGCCCATTGCGGATTCAGCGTGCGCGATCGCGCTTTGTAGGGCTTCGTCGTGCTGCCAGTTGAGGCGGCGATCGCGGTCTTCGACGCGCACGTTTTTGAGAATCTGAGGGTAGGTTTGAAAGCTTTGATCGATCAAATCAGAGAGAGATATGCCTGAGCGCAATACGAGAGCGGTGAGGTGAAGAGCTGTCAGTAAGCCGTCGCCTGAAACGCCGTAATGGGGGCAAAGAATATGCCCAGATTGCTCTCCACCCAGCTTTGCGCCCTGGCGCAGCATTTCAGTATGGACATGTTGGTCGCCAACATCAGTGCGAATGAGGGTGCCACCTAGCTTTTGCCAGGCTCGCTCAAAGCCTAAGTTTGCCATCACGGTTGAGATCAGCATGTCGTGAGGAAGTTGGCGGGCTTGACGCAAGGCTACGCCCCAAAGGTAAAGAATATAGTCGCCATCGACGGTGCGACCTTGGGCATCGACTGCCATCACGCGATCGGCATCACCATCAAAGCCAAAGCCCATATCAGCTCCGTGTTCTAAAACGGCTGCTTTAAGCGGATCGAGATGCGTGGAGCCGCAGTGAACATTGATGCGATCGCCATCGGCTTGGTCGTGGAGACAAATAACTTCAGCGCCCATTTTGCTAAAAACGAGGGGAGCAACTTGAACGGCGGCTCCCCAGGCTAAATCTAAAACAACCTTCATGCCTTGGAGACTGATGGGCAGGAGTGGCTCTTGAAGAAACTGCACGTACCTGCTAACCAGCTCAGGACGGTGATGATAGCGCCCCGAAACTGTGGTGGATGTGGGAGCTAACGCTCCTCTGATGGCGGCTTCTATTTGGGTTTGAACCTCTGTAGAGAGCTTGTTGCCGTTTTCGCCAAAAAATTTGATGCCGTTGTCTTCGGGTGGGTTGTGGCTAGCAGAAATCATGATGCCGCCGATCGCCTCAGTGATGCTGGTGAGGTAGGCGACAGTAGGGGTAGGGCATAGACCCAGATTCCAGACTTCTAGCCCCGCAGCCGTTAGCCCCGCCGAGAGTGCCATTGCCAGCATATCGCTAGAGTTACGGGAATCTTGCCCCAGAATTATGACGCCAGAACGCTGCGATTGCAGGACTTGACCTGCCCAAAATCCAATTTGTAAAGCGAGGGGCGCTGTGAGCAAGTCACCCACGCGACCTCGAATGCCATCGGTGCCAAATAACCGGGGAGGCAACGCGATCGCGCCCCATCGTGACTTAGAAGCATTAGACAAGGGTCTCTCAGACGATACAGGAACTGCCACCATAACCAATCACTCCATACACACATCACACGATCAGCGGAGCATAGCACAAGTACTGAAGGCTCAACTAAAGCCCAAACTACAGAACCCGCTTAGGGTTGGGTTGTGCAAATAGACTACTCTTTTTTTGAAAAAAAGTCAGGTCTAACTACAGCAATGGATTTTGCTTTTCCGGAAACTGATTGATGAGTTTGAGAGATTCGTTAAACCCCGATCGCCCGGAGCAATTTTTGCATCATCTCCCAGGTCAATCCCCGCTGAATATATTGAGGAGATTGCGGATTATAGGGAGCTACGAGGCGATCGAGGCTGAGGATTGTGGCGTTTTCGGGTAAGACGGGCACATCTGGATCAAATGCCGTTGGACTCATGAGAGAGCTGGAGAAGCCTTTGAAAATGGCGATCTGATCCGCTTTGCCCTCAATTTCTACATTAACCAACAGAACTTCTGGGGGTCGTTGTTTGAGGGTGTATTGCTCTAGACGGTGGGCAATGGAGTGGCTCATGGGTTAAAGCTCTGCTGCCGATCGCCCCTGTTTGCTGAGGCGGAACATGACAAAGTAGCCGAGGTACAGAATATAGATGATCAGGGCAACAATGCCCAAGAATCCAAGGAATTCGGGCTTAGTAGTAGGGTGAAAGAGTTCTCTGAAGCCAAAGGCGGGATAGAGCCAGGCTTGGCAAAATTCGGTTCTGAATGCGTTTATTGAGAAGCCGCATTTAATAAACGGGAGACTGGCGATCGCGCCTAGTCCGCAGTAGAGGCTAACTGCCCAGCGCCAAGAGGTGAAAGTCAGCTTAAGAGGGGTTTGGAATTGGTCAGAGATTTCTTCATTTAGATCCGCCCAAAACCACAGACTTAAAGGAATTAGAATTCGCCCACAAAGCCCTGTAATGAAGCTAATAGGATGACTCCCAATCATCAGATAAACCGTAATGGCTAGCAGGCTAGAGACTCGCCAGTAAATCATGATCAATCGCTGAATGGCTTCTGCTTTTTGGGCAAATGACCAGATGAGAATCAGAATCGGCAGGATGACCGTGAAAAGGATGGCAAGGCGGTAGTCAGTCCAGATGAGAGATTGAAGGAAGAGTTGGGACATGAGAATTGAGGGTGAACAGGATAGGTTGAGCGAATGGGGCGATCGGGATGGGAGAGAAAATTGGGGCGATCGGGATCAAGCGTATGGGTCAAGACCCAACACAAGACATTACAACAGTATTTTAGTTAAGCCCTCACTCTTGCGTAAAGTTTCCTGATATTTCTACCCTTAGAGGATGTCTGAAAAGTATCGTCAATCATCTGTAGGGGCGCAGCATTCGGCTAGAAAGCTCTCGGACTTACCCAAAGATGAAAGTCCGAATGCCGCGCCCTGACTCTCAGATGTCACATCTACGACTTTTCAGACATCCTCTTAACCTACTTAGTTCTTCAGGGCTGTTTAGTTCGTGAGGATTACAACCCTTGAATGCGGCCGTACCAGCGCAGCAAAATTCTAGCTAGGCGATCGGAGTCATGGCGAACCAGGTGAAGCTGTTTGTCTTCGTCCATAACATTGGCAACAACGGCGCGTCTGCCCATTTGCGAGACGGCTTCTCGGTCAAAGTAGACCGGGTGGGAGTTTTCTTGGGCGTAGTGGATGAGAGACAGAGGGGAGGGCGAGTCTTTTTGGACGAGGACAACGTCGAAAAGTTTGTAGGGGCTAACGGCGTCGATGCTGCGGATGTGGTCGGAGACTGTGTAGCCATCGGTTTCGCCGGGTTGGGTCATGATGTTGCAGATGTAGAGACGAGGGACTTTGCTGCGGGCGATCGCCTTAGCAATATCGGGCACGAGCAGATTGGGAATGACGCTGGTGTAAAGCGAGCCAGGGCCAATGATGATGTAGTCGGCTTCAGCGATCGCGTCTAAGGCGCGGGGGAGAGCGATTGGATTGGTGGGAGTACAGCCGAGGCGGACAATTTTGCCCTGGGCTTCGGTAATGCTAGATTCGCCTTCAATGCGTCTGCCGTCGGCGAGGTCTGCCCAGAGGCGCATATCGCTGAGGGTGGCGGGGAGGACTTGCCCTCGGATAGCTAATACTTTAGAGCTAGCGGCGATCGCTTGCTCCAGGTCGCCTGTAATTTCGCTCATGACGGTGAGGAACAGGTTGCCGAAGCTATGCCCCGTCAGACCATCGCCCGCTTGAAACCGATATTGGAATAGCTCGGTCAACAGTTTTTCTTCGTCGGCTAGGGCTGCTAAGCAGTTGCGGATATCACCGGGAGGAAGAACGCCAATTTCGCGGCGGAGGCGACCGGAGGAGCCGCCATCATCGGCAACGGTGACGATGGCAGTAATGTTGGCGCTGTAGCGTTTGAGTCCTCGGAGGAGGGTAGAAAGCCCGGTGCCGCCGCCAAGGACAACAATTTTGGGGCCGCGATGGAGGCGACGGTGGGTCATGAGGCGATCGACCAGTTCTTCATTGCCTTCAGGCATCAGAACGTCGGTAATGGCTTCGAGGCTACGAGTTTGCCCCCAAAAAACGAAGAGAATACCTGCCAGAAGGACGAGGGGACCACTGATGTAGCTAGGAATTAATTGAGTGATAGTGCGGAGTAAATCACTCAAAAGTTGGCTGATATAGTAAACCGGAGTCAGGTTCGACCAAATGGCTAAGCCCAGAGCAGTCAGCAACACGCCTGCGGCGCTAATGAGAAGCCAGCGTTTAACGAATAAGCCCGGAGCTAACCATTTAAACCACTGGTTTACCCGATTAGGCGTTCGGGCGCGCGATTCCTGCCTCAGCGCTTGCAGGGCTTGTTTGAGTAAACCAATAGACATAGTGACTAAGGAACAAGAGTAGAGAACAAATTTTCAGGAGGCTGCACTTAAAGCAAAGTGCATTGCGAGATACACACCCTTTATTAAACACTACGAATATATACGTAGTTTAATTGTGTAATTTATACACTAAAATCAGGTCTTGACCTGAAGCTGCTTCAAAAAGCGTAATCTGTTTCTGATGCACCCTTAGAGGATGTCTGAAAAGTCGTAGACGTGACATCCGCGAGTCAGGGCGCGGCATTCGGACGACCATTTTTCAGTGTGTCCGAGAACTTTTTGACCGAATGCCACGCCTCTACAGATGATTGGCGATACTTTTCAGATATCCTCTTAGAACGAACTGCACCCAGGTTATCCCGTTTTGCTGTGGACGGCAGACAGTGGCGGAAAAATCAAGTTCTGGCACTTGAGATAATCTAGTTCTAAGGTTGCTCTTCTAAGCTAGAACTGAATAGATGCGAATCAAGCTTAATTTTTATTTGTGTAACGAAATAGTTTCCTATGGCTAAGCCACTCATTCAACTGAAGAAAATCAGTAAATCTTTTGGGTCTAATGTTGTATTGGACGACTTAGATTTGACGATTTACCGGGGAGAAGCGATCGCCATTATTGGACCATCGGGGACAGGGAAATCGACTATTTTACGGATTCTTGCGGGGCTTTTGGCTCCTGATGCGGGTGAGGTTTACGTGCAGGGGCAACTCCGAGAAGGGTTAGCAGAAGATCAGCAAGAGTCGATTGGCATTGGCATGGTGTTTCAGAATGCGGCTCTGTTTGATTCGTTGACTGTTGATGAAAACGTAGGGTTTCTGCTTTACCAGCATTCGCGGTTGCCCGCTCAGCGAATTCGAGATTTGGTAGAGCAGAAGCTAGAGATGGTGGGGCTGCCAGGAACGGGCGATCGCTTTCCGGCTGAGCTATCGGGCGGAATGCGGAAGCGGGTCAGCTTTGCGCGTGCCATTATGGATAATCCTGACAACCCCGCAGACAGTCCTGAAATTATTCTTTATGATGAACCCACGGCTGGGCTAGACCCGATCGCGTCTACCGTGATTGAAGATCTAATTCGTCAGCTGCAAAATGCGCGGGGTGGCTGTAGCACCTATGCGATTGTGACTCATCAAGACAGCACTATTCGCCGGACTGCCGATCGGGTGATTTGTCTTTATCAGGGCAAAGTGCAATGGGAAGGCTCAGTGAAGGAGATTGATACGACCGATCATCCGGTGGTGCGACAATTTTTTAGCGGTAGTGTCGAGGGCCCTATTCATGCGCTGGGCTAAAGGGCAATCAGCTTGGGCTAACCTGGATAGAGCTTGAAAGCGGTGAGGGAATATATCATGCGATCGCGGACAATTCGAGAAGGCTCAGTAGGCTTACTGGTGCTATTGGGGCTGGGGTTATTTGGTGGTATTGTGCTGTGGCTGCGGGGCTTTAACCCGACTAACCAAAGCTATCGGATCACGCTGGAATTTGCAGATGCGCGCGGGCTAGCCGACGTTTCCGGAGTTCAGCCAGGGGCGACGGTGCGCTATCGGGGGGTGCCCGTGGGGCGGGTGCTGGCAGCTCGGACGACGCCTAATGCGGTTGAGGTGGATGTAGAGATTGCTCCGGCGACGCTGGTGATGCCTCGAGATGTAGCGATCGAGGCAAGTCAGTCGGGGTTGATTGGCGAAACTACGATTGATATTATTCCTCGATCGGCGGTGTCGGCGGCGCTGCTGGCGGCTAATCCATTGGCTGCGGATTGCGATAATCAAAAGATCGTCTGCAATGGAGCGCGCCTAGAAGGACAGGTGGGTGTGAGTTTTAAGAAGTTGATTGACACTTCGGTGCAGTTTGCTAACTTGTTTTCTAACCCTGAGTTTTTTGGCGAGATTCGATCGCTGACTCGGAATAGTTCTAAGGCGGCAGCAGGGGTGACCAGTTTGACTGGAGAAGTCACAACTTTAACGAAGTCTGTTAAGCAGGAATTAGGCAATCTTTCAAGCGCTGCTGCAACTTCTGCCAGCTCTGTCGGTCGAGCGGCTGACCAAATTGGTTTGACGGCGGCTCAGGTCAATAGTTTGGTTTCTTCTAATCGTTCTTCGCTGGTCAGCACACTAGACAATATCAATCAAACTAGCGCTCAACTGCAATCGCTAGTGGGTGACCTAGCTCCGGCTGTTGAAGGCGGCGATTTAGTAGAGAATCTACAAACCCTTTCTGCAAACGCAGCTGAAGCGTCAGGCAATCTGCGGAATTTGACTAGCGCGGTGGGCAGTAGCGAAAATGTTGTGTTGCTTCAGCAAACTTTGGATTCTGCGCGATCGACGTTTCAAAATGCTCAAAAAATTACGGCGGATTTAGATGAACTAACGGGCGATCCAGCGTTTCGGGAGAACTTACGGAATTTGGTGAATAATCTCAGCGGTTTGGTGGCTTCGACGCAGCAGCTTCAGCAGCAGACTCAACTGGCGCAAGAATTGGCTCCGGCGATCGCTGCCCCTGCCGCCAGTCCTGTACCCAACCTCGTCGTCAGCCCTAGTCCATCTTTTCAGCTTCAATCGGCGCCGCTCTCGGCTCAAAATATTCAGGTCGATCGCTTCAAAGATAATCCGCTTTTGCAACCTGGCACCCAGGAAAAGGAAACCGCAGCAGATCATCCGGCTCCGGCTGCATTACCTTAGTGAGCGGCTAGTCGGAGTTAGCTGCCAAAAACTGCTTCAGCCGCGTTAGGGTTAGGGTTTGCCCTAGATTGAGGGGCAAAAACGAAACACCTTCCAGACAAGACTGCACCCAGCCGTCGCCCCAATGCCATTCATGAAATCCATCAATGCCTTGGTGCAAGAGCAGCCGTAAACCGTTCTCGTCGGCTAATTCTACCCGATGCTGAACGGCAATAGGGCCCACCCAACTAATGTAGGCAGTTCCGGGTTTGAGGCGTTCGGGTAATCCTGCTGAAAAGGTTTGAGGGAAGAGCCATTTTTGAAACTGAGAGGGGCAGAGGAGGCTATCGGCAATTTTTTGGTGAGGGGCGTTGATTTCGATTCGGAGGCTGCTTTGTTGAAAGGTTCCTAGCATGGTTATGGGGGCTGATGGATGGCGGGTGGTTCTGATTCATTTCTTATTCAGTATACAGAGGGAGAGAGAACGGCATGGTTGAGGAAGTGACAGTCACGGTCAAGCTGTTTGCAGTTTACCAGGAGGCTTATGGGGTGGCGGAATTAGCCTTGGGGTTTCCAGCGGGAACGACGGTGATAGGGGTGTGCGATCGCCTCATTGCCGAGCATCCTGAACTGGAACCTTGGCGATCGACGACTCGATTTGGCGTTAATTTGCAGTTTGTTGAGCCGGATACAGTGCTTCAAACAGGCGATGAGGTGGTGTTAATTCCGCCAGTGAGCGGCGGGTAAAGCGAGTCCGAGATCCTCACAATGGGTCGCCAGACTTGAAGCTTTGAGCTAGAAACTTGCATTTCTTCAGATTGCCAATTTTTGCCAGGGTCTGTGATTTGCTGGAACGCGGCTTCCGTGAGGAGAATTTCGTCTGCTTTGGCGAGGTCTTCGCCCAGCTTGGAGGCAAGGTTCATTTGGTTCCCAAACGCATCTTTATTGCCCCTGTTGCCCTGATCGTCGGCAATCATGATTAACTCGCCGTAGCCGATGCCGATGCTGGCGTGAATACTGACTTGGGCAAGCTGCTGGATCATGGTGGTAGCAGCGGCTACGGCGCAATGAACTTGGGGGAAGACGGCGTAGACGTTGTCAGCCTCTAGTTTGAGAACTTCGCCTTGGTAAGCTTCAACGATGGGAACGATGACGCCTTGCATTTGTTGAATTTGGGCAAGGGTATGGATGATAAAGAACTCTTCGACGAGGCGAGAGAAGCCGGACATATCGAGGATTAGGATGGCATGGGTCTCAACGAATATTTTTTGGATTTGGGCATCAATTATCTCCGTAGATTCGGGATGATCTAGTCGTTTTCTTAGTAATCGCGTTAGCTCGACCTTGGTGTTTCCTCTGTGCGAAGTCTTATTCGTCAAACTGTGGCTAATCCTTTCCATAGCTGCTGTCTATGACATTAAAGAGAGTGTTTTCACTTCTAGAATGCCCAAAAACTTAGCCGTGCTCGATCCCGTTGTTGATATCATTGATCCCGTTGAGGTATAGAATGATCTCTCGGAACTGCTTTTTTGATCTAGTAGACAAGCGCTAACCCATGAATCAGCTGAACAATGTTTTAACGCTATTTTTCAGCTTGCTGGTGGAGGCAATGCCTTTCTTGTTATTGGGCGTTTTGCTCTCTAGTGCGTTGCTGCTGTTTGTCGATGAGCGGAAGCTGATTGCGATCGTGCCTCAGAATCCGCTACTTGCGGCTTTTGTGGGGAGTTTGATCGGTTTCGTCTTTCCAGTTTGTGAGTGTGGCAATGTGCCTGTGGCGCGGCGTTTAATGGTGCAGGGTGCGCCTATTTCGATGTCGATTGGCTTCTTGCTAGCAGCTCCAACGGTTAACCCAATTGTGTTTTGGGCGACATGGACAGCGTTCCGAGATCAGCCAGAGATTGTATTTATGCGGGTTGGATTTTCGCTGTTAATTGCGACGATCATAGGGTGGGTGTTTAGCACTCAAAAGGATTTGCGCCCATTGTTACAACCCGCGATCGCGCGTTTGATGCCGACACCGCGTTATCGCAGCAGACGCAGGAAAAAAAATGATGACTCAGTTTCGGATTTATTGCAATCTGGCACGTTTATTTTGGGGCAGTCGGGTAAGCCGTTTCAGCTAGATGGCGACCCGTTAGCGACGGCAGCTTTGGTGGCGAATCCGGTGTTGTCGAAACCGATTCCGGTGCGGCTTCAGATGATGTTGGATAACGTGGTTTTAGAGTTGCGAGAGCTGGGCGGAATTTTGGTGATTGGATCGGCGATCGCCGCGATCGTGCAGGTTTCGGTGCCGCGTGAGGTAATTTTGAGTTTGGGTCAGAATAATGTCACGTCGATCTTGGCAATGCTGTTGCTAGCTTGCGTGATTTCTATTTGCTCGACGGTAGATGCTTTTTTTGCATTGTCTTTTGCTTCTATCTTTACAAGTGGGTCTTTATTGGCGTTCCTAATTTTTGGCCCAATGATTGATCTGAAGAATATTGCTTTGCTGTGGTCGGTGTTTAAGGGACGTGCCATTTTTTATCTTTTTGCTTTGGCGGCGTTGCTAACATTTCTCGTTGCATTACTCGTTAATCTTTACGTTAGCTAATTCTCCTATGGCTCCTACCGCATCCTCTCGCCTCCTCCGTCCTTCTCACCTGCCGTTCCTCATGGCATTAATTGATATTGCCGCTATTCTGACTTGGAGCCTGTTGCTATTAAAGTTCTGTTGGACAAAAGAAATTAATCTGTTGCTGCATCCTGATTATGTGTGGTTGGCTTATACCGCAGGATTTTTCTTGATGGGATTGGG
>Ga0335397_10000865_pt1 | contig 40841 bp, 39 predicted proteins | sample MAT04_FD_205740 | JGI IMG/M metagenome (GOLD analysis project Ga0335397, IMG submission 205740) | Freshwater microbial communities from Lake Fryxell liftoff mats and glacier meltwater in Antarctica - MAT-04 (spades assembly) (version 2) ... | reverse complement strand
TCAATCATTTATTCAAACCTATTATCTCATTTCATTTAAACAATTAATTTTTAGGATTATATATTTAGCTTGCATATTAATTTACAATTAGCATTTGCACTCTAGCAGCACAGCTTTGCAGCAACAAACAAATAGCGTTTCCAATTGCTCTTTTGCAGCAACACATTGAATACAATTATCCAAAAAATGCATTTGCTCCTACAGAGCATTTGCGTAATAAATAAATATTCCTAAAATTTTTTTAATATGCCGGATTTTATAACACAAACCTGGTCGTGGTGGTTTTCTGGAGCCATGATAGCGGCCATTATGTTTTTCCTTTTATACTTCGGTCAATCATTTGGTTTCTCATCTAATTTAAGAACCATTTGTGCAGCAGCAGGCCTGGGAAAAAAAACTAAATTTTTTGATTTTAAATGGAAAACACAAATATGGAATTTAGTGTTTTTAACAGGAGCCATCATTGGTGGTTTTATTGCGAAACAATATTTATCTGTTGATGTGCCTGTAGAGATTTCAGCAGCCACCATCAGTGATTTAGCTAAAATAGGTATTGCTGCTCCAACTTCTTTGCAGCCGCAAGAGTTGTTTAGTTTAGAAGCCATATTTACACTAAAAGGATTTTTGGTTTTGTCGCTGGGAGGCCTTATGGTAGGATTCGGATCCCGTTATGCAGGTGGGTGCACTTCCGGCCATGCCATTAGTGGATTGTCTGATTTACAATTACCCTCCCTTATAGCTGTGATAGGTTTTTTTATCGGCGGACTGGTAATGACATTTTTAATTTTTCCTTTAATATTTTAATCAAATGAAGTTTATAAAATTTCTGATACTCGGAATCGTTTTTGGAATTGTAATGGCAAAGTCCGAAGCCATTTCATGGTTCAGGATACAGGAGATGTTTCGTTTCCAGGCTTTTCATATGTATGGCATAATTGGAACAGCCGTGGTATTGGGCGTGATAGGTGTTGCATTAATTAAAAAATTTCAAATAAGAGATTTTAGCGGAAACCCAATCAGCTTTTATCCAAAAGATAAATCAGTAATCCGTTATCTTTTAGGCGGATCCATTTTTGGATTGGGATGGGCACTCAGCGGAGCCTGCCCGGGGCCAATGGTGGTAAATATTGGGTATGGCTTTTTATCTATGGCCATCGTATTTTTATTTGCAATTGTTGGAACCTTTCTATACGGCGTTATAAAAGATAAATTACCTCATTAATTTAAATTTTCCTTTATGCAAACCGAACAGGAAGAAAATAAATCATATCAGGGTCTTATATCTGCGCTTAACAAACTACTGTGGGTGATTGTAGTATTAGTCATCACAATTGTAGCCATTCCGTTTATTTTATATTATTCGGCAAAGCCAGCTAAACCTGATGAAGCGAAAACTGAAGCCGCTGCAGGAGCAGAATTGTCTAAACAAACTGCATCTATTTATTGGATGGCACCCGAAATAACAGGCATTACAGATTCCAAACAAAAAGAGCAGGTAGCATATGGAATGGAGTTGATCGTTCACACATCAAAATACCTTGGCCCCAACGGATCTGTGCTTAAAATGAGTAATGGTTTAAATTGCCAGAACTGCCATTTGCAGGCAGGCACAGCCGTTTTTGGAAATAACTATGGCTCTGTAGCCTCCCTTTACCCAAAGCTAAGAGCAAGAAGTGGTTTGGTTGAAAATATTTATAAAAGAGTAAATGATTGTTTTGAACGCAGCCTGAATGGTAAAGCTTTAGATACAGCCAGTAAAGAAATGCAGTCCATTGTTTCCTACATTAGTTTTGTAGGATCTAATGTAAGCAAAGGTAAAAAAGCAGAAGGGTCTGGCTTTAAAGATTTAGCATTCCTGGATCGTAGTGCCGATCCAAAAGCAGGACAGGCCGTTTACACAGCAAAATGCCAAAGCTGTCACCAGCAAAATGGAGAAGGGGTTTTTAATGCTGATAAAACAGAATATACTTTTCCTGCATTGTGGGGTAAAAGCAGTTTTAATGATGGCGCAGGATTATACCGCATCAGCAACTTTGCTAAATATATAAAGTACAATATGCCACAAGGGGTAACCCACGAAAATCCTCAGCTTACTGATGAAGAAGCATGGGACGTGGCTGCATTTGTGCTCACTCAAAACAGGCCGCATATTAACACGCCAAAAGACTGGCCCGATAAATCTAAAAAACCAGTTGATCATCCTTTTGGGCCTTATGCAGATGCTTTCTCAGAAAAACAACACAAGCTGGGGCCATTTAAACCCATCCTGGAAACTGTGAAATAAGGCTGGCAGCAACCTCACTTTAAAAATTAAAATCTGCAACATGGAAAATAACAGGAGAGACTTTATAAAAAAAATAAGCACGCTGGGCGGTGCAGGATTATTGGCTTCTACACCCCTTATTTCTATGGCAGAAAAAATTGAAAATAATCAAATCAATAAGGATGTTATGGATGACAAACCTTTTACTATTTCTATATTGCAAACTACCGATGTGCATTGCCAGGTGCATGCGCATGATGAACTGTTTTGGGAAAACGAAAAAGCCGTTTTTCGTAAAACCGGCGGATATGCCCATCTTGCTACTTACTTTAAAAAAGAAAGAAAGAAAAACCCTTATACATTTTTAATTGATACCGGAGATATGTTTCAGGGTAGTGAACTATCTGTAAAAACAACCGGCAAAGCCATGGTGCCCGTGCTAAATGCCCTGGGCTACGATTTATACCTTCCCGGAAACTGGGAAGTGATTTATTATAAAAAAGCCATGCAAACTTTACTGGGTTCCTTAAATGCACCAAAAGTTTGTGCCAATATGTATCATGATTTAGGAGACGGCAAAAAAGGCGAATTGATTTTTCCTCCTTATCATACCTGGACTGTAAAAGGCGTAAAAATAGGGTTCATTGGATATACCGATCCATTGGTTCCCCTGCGCCAATCACCCAATTACAGCAAAGGAATTATTTATACAAAACCAGAAGAAAATTTAGCACATTACGTGGATGTTTTGCGCAACCAGGAGCAATGTGCCTATGTTTTGGTTGTCGCACATCTCGGTTTATCACAACAAATTCACCTGGCAAATAACGAAGCATGCAATGGAGTGGATTATATTCTTGGCGGCGATACGCATGAAAGGGTAAGAAAACCCATTCAGTGCAAATACAGCAAAGTGGTAGAACCCGGCGCCTTTGGATCTTTTGTGGGTAAACTAAATCTTACTATTCAAAATGGGAAAGTAATAAAAGATGATTATGAACTGGTGGAAATTACAGCCGATAAATTTAAGCCATCAAAAGAAATTGCCGCTTTAATAAAAGACAATGAAAAGCCTTTTGAAAAAGATATTTATACAGTGGCAGGTTACAGCACCATTCCCTTGTATCGTTATTTTGTGGTAGAGAATCCAATAGATACAATGATACTGGATGCATTAAAATGGAAGGTTCCTGATATGGATGTTGTATTGTCTAATGGTTTTCGTTTTTGTCCGCCAAGAACAACGCCCGATCATACAGGCAACATCCCTATTACTGATGGTTTTATCTATGATATGTTCCCTGTAGACAGTACGGTAAGAACAGGTGCAGTTACCGGCCAGCAAATATTAGACTGGCTTGAAAAAGAATTGCACAATGTTTTTGCAAAAGATGCATCGGAACGATTTGGAGGTTGGGTTATTAAGTTTAAAGGAATGAAAGTAACCTTTAATGCCTTTGCAGAAAAAGGCAAACGGGTACAAACAGTAGTTGTGGGAAATGCTGCACTGGATTTAAAAAAAATGTACAAAATCTGTGCATGCGAAAGAGATGGTGACCCCAGTGATATGCTTTGCAGGATGAGAAATGTGACCAATGCAAATAATACCAACCACACATTACATTCTGTGATGAAGGATTACCTGGCAGTCAATTCGCCCGTTACGCCAACACCACCGGAAAATGCAGATATCCTGGATGCTCCGCAAACATTGCTCACACAGGTAACAGGAGTAGATTATAAGTTTCATTAAAAAAAGTAAGTCATGAAAAAATTATATTTAGTAGTAATAATGCTCACAGGAGCCTTTTCTTTGATAGCACAAACAGATCCGGGGATATATTCAGCAGGTATCAAACAACACAAAATTGTTTTTCAGTTAACAACCGATGATACCCTTGCGCACAAATCGTTGATGAAGCAATTAAATAATATTACCAGTGTTGCTCCCGATACAAAAATTGAAGTGGTATGTCATGGCCCCGGTTTAAATATGTTGGTAAAGGGCAAATCTCCGGTACAGGAAAAAATAAAAGAATTAAAAAAGAAGGACATTGTTTTTATGGCTTGCGAATTTTCTATGAACGAAAGAAATGTGCCTAAAGATAAAATAATACCCGAAGCAGGTTTTGTAAAAGCCGGCATTATTGAAATTGTAACACGGCAGGAAGAAGGCTGGAGTTATATTAAATCGGGCTTTTAGTTTCAATAATTTATTACAAAGATGAAAAAAATAATAGTAGCAACAGTTTTGTTGCTTGCAGGTTATATGGTATTGGCACAACACCAGGAAGTTTCAGAAAAACCGGTTATGTATAAAGGCAAACAGGTAGAAACAGTGGATACCACATCTATATTATCTGCATTTAAAAGAGGAAAATTTAATGGCCATTTCAGGTATTATTTTATGGCTACCGATAATAAACCCGGCCTTACAGATTTTTATGCCAATGCTGCTGGTGGTGGTATAAGATATGAAACAGCCATTTTTCATGGGTTCCAGTTTGCAGTAAGTGGTTTTTACACTTTTAATATTGGCTCGTCTGACTTTGCAAAAACGGATACCGCAACAGGTCAGTTTAACCGATATGAAATTGCTTTGTTTGATGTGAATGATGCCAGTAATAAAAAGGACATCGACCGGCTGGAAGAATTCTATTTAAAATACCAATATAAAAATGCATCTGTTACGGCAGGCCGGCAACTGCTCAATACGCCGTTTATTAATTTGCAGGACGGCAGAATGCGGCCCACAGGGGTAGAAGGTATCTGGATGGAATTGAATGAAGAAAAAAAAGTAAAAATTGAAGGCGGGTTGCTCTATGCTGTTTCTCCAAGAGGTACTACCAAATGGTATAATATCGGGCAATCATTGGGCATATATCCCTCTGGTGTTAATACGAATGGTGCAAAATCTTTGTACACTAATAATATAAACAGTAAAGCACTCGCTTTAATTGGAATAACAATAAAGGCCGGTAAAAATTTAAAAATGCAGGCATGGGATGTGTATGCCGATCATGTTTTTAATACTGCTATGCTGCAGGCTGATCTTGCTTTTACACAAAAAAATAACAGTACTGTATTTGCTGCAGCTCAAATAATAAAACAGGATGCCATAAATAATGGTGGTAATATAGATCCTGCTAAAACCTATTTTGAAAAAGGAGGAAAATCACTCAGCTTTGGTGCCAGGGCCGGCTGGAAAAATAAAATTTGGGAAACCAGTATCAACTATAACCGCATCACAAAGGATGGCCGCTATTTAATGCCCCGTGAATGGGGCAGAGAACCTTTTTTTACCTTTTTGCCCCGTGAAAGAAATGAGGGATTTGGTGATGTGCATGCAATAATGGCAAAAGTAAATTATAATATACCCCTGGCAGGAATAAAAACATCTTTGGCTGCAGGGTATTATGAAATGCCCGACGTTAAAAATTTCCGGTTAAATAAGTATGGCTTACCATCCTATACCCAGTTTAATGCTGATGTACGTTACGCATTTGCAGGAATGCTTAAAGGCCTGGAAGCACAGCTTTTGCTTGTTGGGAAAATAAATGAAGGGGAAACTTACAATAACAAACGTTTTGAATTTAATAAAGTAGATATGATGTTGTACAATTTTGTTTTAAATTTTCATTTTTAATAAGCCATGGATACTATTAGCTTTTAATTTTTCTGTAGATTAAACATTCATAATTTATTGGTATATCAAAAAGCCGATCCAAATTTAATTTTCCTTAAGGCCATCTGTTGATGGCTTTTTTTTTGCGTCAATATTTATTGGGATAAAAGTTAAGCTCTGCTTTTTCTAAAAAAATATATTTCGGCTGTAAGTGACAAATGTTACAGCAATAACATTTTGATGACAGTAGTTTTGCCATCAAACTAAAAAAAGAATGAGCAGAAAAAAGTATTTCATTTCAATAATTATTTTAGCTGTTGCGCTGTTTAATGCGGGTGTAACAAATGTTGTAGCGCAGGATAGTATAAAACTGCTTCGCCTGGATGAAGCCATCAGTGCAACCCTTAATAATAACAAAGCCATTCAACTGGCTAAGCTGGATGAAAGTATTGCAGCATCCAATTACAAACAAACAGAAGCTATTTATTTACCACAGGTAGGATTTTCCTACACTGCTATGAGTTCCAACAATCCCTTAAATGCTTTTGGATTTAAACTACAGCAAAAATCAATTACGCAAAATGATTTTAATCCATCGCTATTAAACAGTCCCGGTGGCACAGCAGACTTTACAACAAAACTCGAACTGCAGCAGCCATTGATCAATATGGATCTGTTATACAAAAGAAAAGCAGCAGCTAAACAAACTGAATTGTATCAGTATAAAACACAACGTACCAAAGAATATTTGACATATGAAGTGAAGAAAGCCTACCTGCAATTGCAACTGGCATATGATGGAGTGAAGGTATTGGAAGAGGCGCTGCAAACAACCAATGCTGTTTATACTTTTACTGATAATCATTTTAAGCAGGGCTTAATTCAAAAGTCGGATGTGCTGAATGCTCAGGTGCAGATAACTATTGTAGAAACCAATCTTGCAAAAGCAAACAGCAATATCCGCAATGCATCCGATTACCTTAGTTTATTGATGGGGCAGGGGGATGCTGTGATTTATAAAGCAGAAAATAATTTGCAAACAACGGTTTCCACCAATCCTGCCTCCACTAAAATTGCCGCTAACCGGCCAGATTTCCTGGCCATGCAAAAAGCCATTGAAGCTACAGACCTTATGATTATATCAAGCAAAAAAAGTTACCTGCCAAAGTTGAATGCATTTGGAAGTTATCAATTTAATGATAACAGTATGTTGGGCTTTGGTGCCAATGCATATATGGCAGGGGTACAACTTTCGTGGAATATTTTTAAAGGAAACAGTACAAAAAATTTAATTGCCACTCAAAAACTGGAACGCAATAAACTGGCAGAACAATTAGCGCAGCAAAAAGAACAAAGTCAGTTGGAACTGAACAAAGCATACCGTGACCTTGCAGATGCACAGTTTGATATTCAGCAACAAAAAAGTTCTATTGAGCAGGCCACAGAATCGCTGCAGATTTTACAAAACAGATTTGGCCAGGGCCTTGTAAATACCACCGATGTATTAATGGCAACTACCCAGCTTTCTCAACAAAAATTTGCGTTGGCACAGGCAACTTTTACCAGTAATGTAACCAAGGCTTATTTGCAGTTGCTTACAGCAACGGCTGAATGAAATAAAAGCCAGCATAGTAATCACCAAAATAAAAACTTAATAAAATAATATGAACATGATAAACAATACAAAAAAAGCATTGCAATTATTTGCCGCAATGGGCTTACTAATTTTAACTTCCTGTTCTTCTAAAGAAAAAACTGAAACAGTGGTAAATACTGATTCTGCCATTGTTGTAACAGTTGCAACTCCTAGTGCAGAAATGCAGCAGGGGGTAAATGTAAGTGGACAAATTGAAGCTTCGCAAACGGCCAATATCAGCACAAGGGTGATGGGATATATTACCATGTTGAAAGTGAAGGTGGGCGATCATGTAAATAAAGGTCAATTGCTGGCTACCATTAGCAACCAGGATATGCTGGCAAAGCGTGGACAAACAGATGCGATGATTGCTGAAGCACAGGCCGCCGTGAGCAGCGCACAAAAAGATTATGACCGGTTTACCGCTTTGTATAAACAACAAAGTGCAACCGCCAAAGAATTAGACAATGTAACCCTGCAATACAGTTCTGCAAAAGCAAGAATGGAAGCTGCCAGGCAAATGCGCAATGAAGTAAATGCGCAGTTAGGCTATACCAGTTTAACGGCTCCGTTCTCCGGTATTGTAATTCAAAAATTGGCGGATGCCGGTAGCATGGCCAGTCCGGGTATGCCGATATTAACCATTGAGCAGAGTGGCAGTTACCAGGTAAGTGCTGCAGTTCCGGAAAATTCTATTAGTCAAATTAAACAGGGTACAGAAGCTGTTGTAACCATAAAAGCAATTGATAAAACAATTAAAGGAACCGTAACACAAATCAACCAGTCATCACAATATACCGGCGGACAATACATTATCAAAGTAAGTATTCCGGATAAAGATAAAACAGGATTGTATGCAGGAATGTATGCCAGTGTTACCATTGATGTAAAGCAAGCAGTAGTTGTTAGCAACCCTTCAAATGCAGTAATGGTACCGCTTTCCAGTATTGAGCACAAAGATCAGTTAACAGGTTTATATACTATCAGCAGCAGTAATACTGCATTGCTTCGCTGGGTAAGATTGGGAAAAACCTATGGCAACCAGGTGGAAGTATTATCGGGACTGGAGATGAATGAAAGGTTTATTTTGAAGGCGGAGGGAAAATTGTATAACGGGGTAAGAGTGGCCCCCCTGCCTTCCGAAGGGAAAGCCCCCCTGCCCCCCGAAGGGAAAGCCCCCCTGCCCCCCGAAGGGGGGTTATTGGACTCTGCTAAATGAAATAGAATTTAAGTAGCTGCTGAAGGGGATTTATACAATGTGGGAAAAGTTCAATAACGGTATGCGGTACAAGAGAGTGACACAACGATGATGACCATTGATCTAATGCTTGTTCAAAAAAAAACACACGTACAACGGATATAGAATAATCTAACAATTTTAACGCTCTTAAAACCCCTTCTTCGGAGGGGCTTGGGGAGGCCTAATATTACACAAATGAAAAATGGATTTTCAGGAAATATCGCCAAGTCTTTTTTACAATCTAAATTAACGATACTGTTAATGATTGCCTTTTTACTGATAGGGGCATACAGTACTTTTTTAATACCAAGAGAAGAAGAACCACAGATAAAAGTACCAATGGCCGATATATTTGTTGGTTATCCCGGTGCTGAACCCAAAGACGTAGAAACCAAAGTGGCAGCGCCTTTAGAGAAAATGATCTCCAATGTAAAAGGAGTAGAATATGTGTATTCTACTTCTATGAAAGGACAGGCGATGATCATTGTTCAGTTTTATGTGGGCGAAGATGTGGAGCGCTCGCTGGTGAAATTATACAGTGAGATCATGAAGAATATGGACAAGATGCCGCAGGGTGTTACGCTTCCATTGGTAAAGACAAGAGCAATAGATGATGTACCTGTTTTGGGCCTCACCTTGTGGAGCGAAAAGTATGATGATTATCGCCTTAAACAAATAGGGCAGGCATTAACCAACGAGGTAAAAAAAATTCCTGATGTGTCGGACATTAACATTTTAGGTGGCCGAAGCCGGGAAGTAAAAGTGCTGCTGGATAAAAATAGGATGGCAGAAAATAAGGTAGATTTTTTATCTGTCAGTAAACAAATTCAGGGCAGTAATATACAAATGCCGGCGGGTTACCTGTTGCAAAACGATACTGCTTTTTCTGTGGAGACGGGCAATTTTTTAACCTCGGCAGAGGATGTGGCTAACCTGGTGGTAGGCATCAACGAACAACAGCCTGTTTATTTAAAACAAATAGCCACAGTAGAAGATGGGCCTGAAACATCCAGCCAATATGTATTGTTTGGATATGGCCAGGCAGATACAACAAAAGCAAATGCTTTTAAATCTAATTACCCGGCCATTACATTGAGTGTTGCCAAGAAAAAAGGTGCGGATGCGATGAAATTGTCTGAACAAATTATCAATAAAGTTGATCACCTTAAAAAAGAATTATTACCGGATGATGTACAGTTGACGGTGAGCAGAAACTATGGTCAAACGGCTTCTGATAAAGTGTCTGAATTATTATTCCATTTATTCATTTCAATTGTAGTGGTCACCTTATTTGTGATGCTGGCCATGGGCTGGCGTGGCGGACTGGTAGTATTTTTATCGGTGCCGGTTACGTTTGCGCTCACGCTCTTCAGCTACTACGCAATGGACTATACGCTCAATCGTATTACCCTGTTTGCCCTTGTATTTATAACGGGTATTGTAGTAGATGATTCTATTATTATTGCGGAGAATATGCACCGGCATTTTAAGATGAAAAAGTTGCCGCCTTTGCAGGCTGCCATTTATGCCATCAATGAAGTGGGCAACCCAACTATTTTGGCAACGTTTACCGTGGTGGCTGCTGTTTTGCCAATGGCTTTTGTATCTGGTATGATGGGGCCATATATGAGCCCGATGCCGATTGGTGCATCCATTGCCATGATGCTGTCGCTGATTGTTGCATTAACGCTGACTCCATACCTTGGTTATATTTTTCTGCGTGAAAAAGAAAGCAAAGGAAAACATGCACCGGAAAGCAAACCAATGAGACTGGAAGATAGCCGCATCTATAAAATTTACAAGGCTTCCATCAATCCATTATTGGAATCACGCTGGAAACGCTGGACATTTATTTTAAGTATTGTAGTGATATTGCTGGGATCTATGATGTTGTTTTATACAAAATCGGTTGCGCTAAAAATGTTGCCTTTTGATAATAAAAATGAGTTCCAGGTAGTGATTGATATGCCGGAAGGAACGACGCTGGAAAAAACACAGGCGGTTGCAAAAGATATCGCTGAATATGTTTCTAGACAACCGCTGGTTGAGAACTATCAGGCATATGTTGGTACTTCTGCACCCATTAGTTTTAACGGCTTGGTAAGGCACTACGATCTAAGGCGTGGAGATAATGTGGCAGATATTCAGGTGAACCTGGTGGATAAAGAGCACAGGAGCATTCAAAGCCATGATATTGCCAAACAAATGCGTTTACCCATACAGGTTATTGCCAAAAAATACAATGCCAACGTAAAGATTGTGGAAGTGCCACCGGGACCTCCTGTATTGTCAACCCTGGTTGCAGAGATTTACGGACCGGATTATAATGAGCAAATAAAAATTGCCAGCCAGGTAAAAGAGTTGTTTAATAAAACAACAGGAGTAGTGGATGCAGACTGGATGGTAGAAGCAGATCAGCCAGAGTATCATATACAGGTGGATAAAGAAAAGGCAATGCGTTATGGAGTGGCCACAGCACAGGTAACGGCAACGGTAAACGCTGCTTTGTCTGGAATGTTTGCCGGTAACGTATACCAGCCATCTTCCTTTAATCATACTGCTATTAAACTGCAACTAACAGATGCTGATAAAGCAAGTATGGAAGATATTCTGGATTTAAAAATTGTGGGGATGCAGGGAAATGCTGTGCCGATAAGGGATGTAGTAACAGTAACCAAACAAATAAAACAGAAAAGCATCTTTCGCAAAAATCAAAAAGAAGTGGTGTATGTGCTGGCAGATATGTCCGGCGATTTGGAAAGTCCTTCATATGCCATTGCAGATATTTCGGATAGTTTAAAAAACATTACTGTACCCAAAGGGTTTTCACTGAAAGAAGAATATACACATCAACCCGAACTGGAAGATAACTATACGCTGAAATGGGATGGCGAATGGCAGATTACCTATGAAGTATTCAGAGACCTGGGAATTGCATTTGCCGTGGTTATTTTATTAATCTATATTTTGATTGTAGGCTGGTTTCAAAACTTTACCGTTCCGCTGGTTATGCTGGCAGCTATTCCTTTATCTCTCGTGGGTATTGTGCTGGGTCACTGGATGCTGGGTGCTTATTTTACCGCCACTTCAATGATTGGTTTTATAGCATTGGCAGGAGTGATGGTCCGAAACTCGGTGCTTCTTATTGACTTTATCAATATCAGGTTAAGAGAAAATATTCCGCTGAAGCAGGCCATTATTGAAGCAGGTGCTGTGCGTACCACACCAATCTTGCTGACAGCCGGTGCGGTTGCATTGGGAGCGATCATCATTTTGTTTGATCCTATTTTCCAGGGATTGGCCATTTCATTGATGGGCGGAACGATCACGTCTACCTTTCTTACTTTGATTGTAGTGCCCTTACTGTATTTTAAAATGATGCGTAAAAAATCTTTAAAAAAATAACCTAAACATTTAACCATGAAATTTTTTATTGTAACCAGTTTGAAAGAATACCAGGATGATGTTTGCAAAATATTTAGAGCAGCCAATATTCACGTATTCAGCGCCACCGATGTAATTGGTTTTAAAGACAGTCAAAGCCCCAATCTGCTTGCCGACTGGTTTGCAAGTGGCGATGAAAAATTTGATTCGCTGTTTATATTCAGTTTTACGACAGATGAAAATGCAGAGCATGCGTTGGAACTGATCAAACAATACAACGAAGAAAACCAAACCCCTTTTCCTATCCGGGCATTTATTGTTCCGGTAGATAAAGCAAGTTATTAACCTTAAAATAAAATTCCTGATGAAAGAAAGAATCATACATGCAGTGGCGGGTACATTTGTGCTGGCAAGTGTATTGCTCACTTATCTTGTAAGCATCAACTGGCTTTGGCTGGCAGTTTTCGTGGGAGTCAATTTATTGCAATCCTCTTTTACAAGGTTTTGCCCGCTGGAGAAAATATTGGATGCGGTGGGGGTGGGAGGCAAAATCAATAAAAATGGCCAATGCTGATTGAGTGCAACAACGATTTTTGCAACTAATAAAAAGTCATTGAAAGGATCTTTTTTATTAGTAGTGAATTAATAGTAAAACCAATGCAGTAAAAGGATTATTTTGATTAAGTTGCATAACTAATCAATTAATCTTTCATTTTTTAAGCGATGGATAACACAACGAGTTTTGATTCAACTTTTGAACCGGCATTAGTAAAAGAAATGCAGCAGTTTGGAGAATTAAAATATTTTAAGGAAGGGGATATAATTATGGATTATGGTAAATACATCCGTATGATGCCCATTATTATTAAAGGCACAGTAAAAGTGTACAGGAAAGATGAAAATGGCAAAGAACTGCTATTGTATTATTTATCGAGTAATGAAAGTTGCTCGATGGCTTATAGTTGCTGTGTAGAAGCAAAAAAAAGTGAAGTGAAAGCTATAGCAGAAGATGATGTGGAATTGATAGCGATCCCTCATATTAAATTAGACGAATGGCTTTGTAAATTTCCAAGCTGGAAAAACTATATCATGCGCAGTTTTAATGAGCGCTTTTTAGAATTGCTCAAATCAATAGAAAGTATTGCTTTTCATAAATTAGACGAACGGCTGATTGGTTACCTTAGGGAAAAGCAACGCCTTTCCGGATCCAGTGTAGTTAAAGCATCTCATTATTTGATAGCAGATGAACTGGCCACATCCAGGGTTGTTGTTTCCCGGCTGTTGAAGCAATTGGAAAATGACGGAAAGATATTGTTGTACCGCAATGAGATTAAATTATTAAAAGACTTTTAACCAGTTTTAACTCCTGTTTACTTATAATAAATGCAGGCAAATTTTATTAAGAACCCATTTGTTTTATCATCAGTAAAACAAATGGGTTTTTTATTATTTCAGCAACTGTACATAATTTTCTGTATCATAATTATCCATACCGTTGTTTACTTTAATCAAAGCTCCCTGTTCATCAAAAATGAATGTAGCAGGTATGCCATTTGTATTAAACACTTCCGGAATATTGTCTGCCGGAGCATAGACAGGCAATTTCATTTTATTTTTTTGTGCATAGGCTTTTGCCAATTCAAAATCCTCGTCTAAAGACAGCATAACAAATACTGTTTTTTCTTTATCCAGCTTACTGTAAAGGTTTTCGATAGATGGTATTTCTGCCTTACAGGGAGGACACCAGGTGGCCCAAAGGTTTACGAAAATTTTTTTCCCTTTCATGTCTGCCAGGTTTATTATGCTGCCGTCTGTTCCCTTCATTTTAAAATCAGGTAATACTGATACTGCAACAGCATTTTCCGCAGCAACAGGAGCGGTTACTTCAAGCTTGGTTTCTGTGGTTTTGTTGGCAGTATCTGAACAGGCTGCCAATGATGTAAGCGCTAATCCAATTATTGCTATTAATTTAAAGTTCATTTTTAAGTTTTTTTATGTGAATTATTATTTTATAAATTATTTTCATTGAGAAAAATACCTGGAAGTGCCTTATTGATAAATAGATTACAAGAGATCTTTTAACTGCTGTATAAATGATTCGGTATCGTAACCCGCCATGCCTTCTTTTTTTAAGACAACTTTTCCTTCTTTATTTAATACAAGCGTAGTAGGCAAAGAACCACTGTACATTTCATTGGGCACAGGGCCTGCTTTGCTGTAAACCGGAAATGTATAGTTGTTTTTTTCAAGATAGGTCTTCGCTTTTTCTTTGTCTTCATCTTCGTTTATAAAAAGAAAAACAAACCTGTTATCATCTTTTAATTTTTTGTACAGTCCTTCCAAAGAAGGCATTTCGGCCTGGCATGGCGGGCACCAGGATGCCCAGAAATTGATAAACACTACTTTTCCTTTTAACCCGGCTGTAGTGGCAGCATTGCCTGCAGCATCTGAATAGTAGAAACTGCTGTTTTCCGGCGTCATTGCATTTACCCCTTCTTTTTTTATGGTTGCTTTAAACAAACCAACGGAAACCAATTGCTGCAAAACCCATGATTTTGCGCTGGGAACAAATACCATGATCATAACAAAGCCAATAAGTAAAATATTAGCGGCATTTTTTTTAAGTGTGGTATATAAATTTTTCAAATTCATACAATGTTTCGATTGAATGGTGGGGTAATTGTAATACTCTTTTATCTAAGGTAATTTTTATTGTTAAGTTAAACGTGAATCGTGAATGGTCAATAGTAAATTGTCAATTGTCAATATTTAACTATTCACAATTCACAAATAAATACGCTGTAACCATACAATGCCTACTGGTTAGCCGATGCAATAAAAAGATTGTTTAGGAAAATCAAATAAGCAAACGCATGTGTTTAAGAAAAAGAGGAAGTGTAGCATACTGATTGGATGTTAAATTAAACTGGTTATAATCTAAATCACTTAGCAAATAATGAATATCAGCACCCGGCTGTTTGTTAATAGCAGGTAAATACAAAGGAGAGGGTAGTGTTCGATGCCCGGGTAATTCCTGGTTTACAGAAAATATTTTATTGAGCGCTATAAAACAATCCTGTCTGTTGCTTAAATGGTTTCCGGCCGGCTGTGCAATAATGGTTTGATTTGTTTTGGCAGCAGCGATTGTATTGGAAGCATAGTTGTTTAACAGCATCCGTTTTAGCGGGCAGGAAACAACCAATACCATCATAGCAAGCACAATCATTACAGCACTTATAATTGATGCCTTATGTGATGAAGCCGTATTATGTAAGGTTGTATTCATTTTTACAAAAGTAAACTTTTGGTTCCCTGAAAAATGGTTATACGTGGTAACTAAACGTTAATATAAAATTGAAATTTTACGCCTGCTTTCGATTAATGGATGGTAGCAATACTACTTCCTGTAAACCTTTAAAATGTTATTTTAAATTTTCAAATATTGGTTCTTTATCAGAAAGATTATCTTGCACTACTTTTTAAAAAAATATTACTTAAAAAACATTTTTATTATTATGGAAAATACAGCACTTACACAAGGAAAAATACATACCGCCAAAGGCGTGCTTACATTTGAATTGTATGATGATGCAGCTCCTATTGCAGCCGCTAATTTTAAAAAACTGGTAAACGATGGTTTTTACAATGGTCTTTCTTTTCACAGGGTAATTCCAAATTTTATGGTACAGGGTGGATGTCCTGATGGTACCGGTGCCGGTGGCCCGGGTTATACTATTCAATGCGAAACCAAAGGAGATAAACAATACCACGATCGTGGAGTGATGAGCATGGCGCATCGTGGCCCAAATACAGGCGGATCACAGTTTTTTATCTGTCACAACAGGCAGGGAACACAACACCTTGATGGCGTGCATACCTGCTTTGGAAAAATTATTGATGGCGTTGATATCATTGACGACCTGAGGGGCGGAGATAAAATGGATAAAGTTGAAATAATTTAAATACCCGTCTGCTAAAGAGCAGGTATAGCTTAGGTGGTTATTATAAACTTATGCTGTACCTGCCCCATAGTAAAACGGTAAACACCTGTGGCCAGGCCTACCATGCACAATTTAAATTCTGAAATGTGTTCATTTACCAATCCTTTTCTAATTACACGGCCATTTTCATCAGAGATGGTATAGTTACGTTGTGCAAAATTGTTTGTACCCGAACGTACGGTGAGTGTTTCATTCTGTGCTACCTGCGCAGGCGTAAGGGTTAGTTCAGGATGTTTCTCCATCATAAAGGATTTTAAAATTATTATTTTAATAAGCAAATAGTTTGATGCAGTGGCTGGCATAAGCCAGCCGCAGCATCGGGTTTTTCATTGGATTATTACACATAACAGGTTAAGACAGGTAGCATCTTACTGCGCTGGTAAATAATAATATTTCCGTGATGTCGTTAGGGGAAATCCTGGGTTTGTAAAATTTTATTTCCTTATATAATATTTATTAAACAGGTTTCAGAATGAATAAACTTTATATATAATAAGAGGTAATGGTAAGTTTCAGATAATAGCTGTGCTTCAAAGCTTTTTTGAATTTACATAATTTATTCAATAAATATGCCATCTGCCAAAAATGTTAATATCTAATGCAGATTTTTTAAACTGAGCCGGAGTATATTAAAAAAGCACCAGTGTAGGTGCTTTTTATTAAAGGGTTGAGTTAAATCGCTTTTTTAGGAGGCAAGGCAAATGCTTTCGCATCATGTTCAAAATGTCCTTTGTGAGCACCATCACAAAAAGGTTTGTTTTGCGATAAGCCGCAACGGCAAATAGAAACAATCTCCCTGCCGGCAAGGTCATATACGTTTCCTTCTCTATCTACCAATTCAAAATCGCCCTCTACTTTTACAGACCCATTGCTGTTAATTGTAAGTTTTGTTGTAGCCATACTATATTTTTTTTCAAATTTAATTAAATAATAGCGTTAATAAAGTAATGAAACGGTTTTTAAGAAAATCTTCATCAGGTATCATTTTCTGTTTCAGATTAAGAAAATAAATAATCACTATCATTCAACAGTAATGATGCTGTAGGTTCTTCCATTTAGTTCTACAATGTCTGTTGGTTTTTTTTGTATGAATTTTTGTCCCAATGGAGAGGATGGGGATAGTGCAAAAATAATTCTGCCATCAACCACAATTTTGCCCAATGCGATACTGATAAAAAAATATCCCTGTTCTGTTTGCACAAGGCTACCGTTTAATATGTAAGGCGATACAATGGCTGGATCTATTTTTTCAAACAGCACCTGTTGCTGTTGCAACTCCCTTAATTGTTTTCGTTTATTTTCCTGTTCTATCTGCAGCATGGCCAGGGCTGTTTCATGTTTATCACCAGCCGTGCTTTTGGTTTCATTGGCTGCGCTCTGGCTCAGCTCCCGCAATGTAAGTTGCAAATGATTTATTTTATCATCCAGCAGTTTTTTGTAAGCAGTATAAACTATTTCTTTAAAACTCATTGGCCATTAATTATACAATTTGCACAAACAAAAAACAACAATCAATCATTGTAATAATTGATCTGCAGCCAGGTTGGTTGCTGTTTAAAACGAGTTTAATAAATCAGGGATTCATTTGCTCCATATATTTGATGATGGCAAGCCGGATATCCGATCGGGGGTCTGTAAGTGCTGTAAACACCGGATGCACTTTAATAACAGCCGGATTATTTTTAGTGAGAAAACCCATATTGGCTTCTCCGCCTGTGAGCAGAAAATCTGTTAATGCTACTTTGTAAATCGTTTCATTTCCTATTGCCCCATTTTTATATTTCCATTCCTGGTTGATGGCATCATAAAAAACAACTGATGAGTAATGTAAAAATCCACCTATGCCCACATTTTTCCTGCCTGCTTCCAATACTTCTTTCAATAAACTTCCCTTCATATCTACTTCCAGAATGCTGCCTCCAAAAGGCACACTGCGTATAATATCATATTGCGTAACGGGAGCCTGCAATACATCATCGAGCCGGATAGAACCTGAGTTTACGATGGCCACATTTGCTTCAGGCGAAGCCTGCTCCATGGCATTAATGATGAGCTTCGAAAAATTAGTAGTGGTACTTCTGATAAAAGTTTCCCTTGCTTCCAGTGGTTCGCTTTTTTGCATCACTACTTTTTTTGCATCAAAGCCCAATGAAGCATAATTATTTTCAGCAATATCGCTCCACTTTTTTACCAGCACATCTGTTGCAGCATCGATAGCAACAGAAGCGTCTATCATTTTTAATGTGGCTTTTACCTTTTTAGTTCCGTTTTTTTTATTCAGGTTTAAATTAATGATATAGGCTGATCTTGAATTGGCATGTGCTTTTGCAATAATAACATCACCCACTTTTTGATAACGCATATCATGTTCATGGCCGCCAAGTATGATGGCCAGGCCTGGAATTTTTTGGGCAAGAATAATATCATCCTGCATCAGTTGGTGCGTTATGGCCACTACTGCATCGCAGGAATCTTTTATCTGGTTGTATAATTTTTGTGCTGTTGCCAGCGGATCAGTATAGGACACATAACCGGCTTTGTTAAATGGAAGATTGATACCGATGAAACCAATTTTGCACACGGTGCCATCAGCATCCCTGATCGTTTTAATATAAGTTTCCGGAAATACGGTATTGCCTGCACTATTTGATTTTATAAATGGAGAGATGCCAGCAGCAGTTTTATGAAAACTATTGGAAGATATCCATTGAAAATTTGATTCGTTTATACGGCTTTGTAATTCAGACTCACTGATATCAAACTCATGATTGCCAAAAACAGCAATATCCATCCCGGCTGTATTCATTGCTTCTACCATCTGCCTGCCACGGATACGTTTACCTTCATACATAAGACTGTTGTAAACCGATGGACTTAAAAAATCACCTGCCATTATAAGGAAACTATTGGGATTTGTTTTGACAAGTTCTTTTTTTAAAGTGGCTACCCTTGCCATACCGCCTGTTTTTCCTGCTTCAATAGGAGCAATTTCATACACATCATTAATATGTAAAAAATTGATGGATATTTTTCCGTTATCGGTTGAAGAGATGTTTCGGGGCGAGCTGCATGCTGCTGCAAGGATACAAACAGGAAGGCATACCCGAAGTAATAAATGTTTCATATATTTTATTAAAATGTATTTTTTAAAACTATTTTCTCTAATGTTGTCATCAATCATTTAATAGTTTTCTCCTGCTGCAATACTGAGGAGTTTCCTATAATCAATTCGGGCGTCAGTACCCGGTTTTCAAACTGGGTTACCGGCCGTTTACTTTCTATTAATTGAAGCAGCAGTTCAGTTGCAGCCCGGCCCATTTCCATTGCAGGTTGTCGTACAACCGTAAGCGGGGGATTGAGTAATTCTGCCAAATCAGAATTTGAAAAACCCACCAGGGCTATATCATCCGGTACTTTTATTCCCCTGCGCATCAGGGTTTTTAAACAACCTGTTGTGAGTTTATCGCTTGTAGCTATGATGGCATCAGGTTTTTGTTTGAGCGTAAACAATTTGTTGACGGCTTCTTCAATTTCCGAAAAAATCATTCCACCGTAAAAACAATGTTTTACATAAGATGTGTTGTATTTAATATTATGATGTGCCAATGCTTCTTTATAGCCTGCCAGTCTTTCGGTGGTAATGGATAAAAATTCTGAATTGGCAATGGCGGCAATATTTTTGTACCCCATATTCAGCAGGTGTTCGGTGGCTTCGTATGCTCCTTTAAAATTATCCACCACCACATTATGCGTTTTAATTTCATGCGATACCCGGTCAAATAAAACAATCGGCATTCCTTTTTCCTGTAAAGAAAGTAAATGACTTATATCATTTGTTTCTGTAGATAAAGAAATGAGCAAGCCATCTACCGAACGGGAAGAAAGATAATGCAGATCCATTATTTCTCTTTCATATGATTCATGACTCTGCGATATAATAACATTGTATCCTTTTTCGTAAGCGATGGATTCAATGCCATTAATGACCTGCGAAAAAAAACTGTTGGCAATTTCGCATACTACCACACCTATAGAGCGGCTTCTTCTTTCTTTAAGGCTTAATGCAATGGGGTTAGGATGATAATTCAGTTTTTCTGCACAATCCAGTACCAACTGTTTGGTTTCGGAGCTTATTTCGTAACTATCTCTAAGCGCTCGGGAAACGGTAGAAGTAGATATGCCCAGTGCTTTAGCAATATCTTTTATAGTTACTGCTTCAAATTTCATACTCCTTATTTAATGGTGTAAATGTTTAAAAAACAACGCTTCGCCGATAAAGTTAAGCAATTGATTTTTATAAAGAACTCTGTAATACAAGTGGTTATATTTCTTTGTGATTGTTCATCTCAGTCAAAAATGCAGCAGAAAGTATTAACTGCCAGCAACCCTATTGCATTCCCCGGCGCCAAAGGTTTTGAAAAATTTACCACCGTTGGCAGGGGTGGTAAAGTTTTTGTTGTTTCCAATTTAAATGACAAGGGTCCCGGCAGTTTCCGGGAAGCGGCAGAAAATAAAGTAACAAGGGTTATTATATATGCAGTATCAGGTACCATTCATTTAGAAACAAAATTATCCATTAAAGGAAATGTTATCATTGCAGGGCAAACTTCTCCCGGCGATGGCATCCGCATTGCCGGTCAACCGATAGGGCTTGGTGGAAATAATATGGTTGTAGAGTATCTATGTTTTAGAATGGGTAATAAATACCAGCGTGGCAGCAAGGTAGATGGCAATGGCGGAAACGACGCCTTAAATATTACACGACGCATCAATATTATTATAGATCATTGCAGTTTAAGCTGGAGCAGCGATGAAGCTTTTGCTGTGTATGACTGCAACAGCAAAACATTACCTGTTTTCCCTGATACCTGAGAAAAATCAACAGGGTATAAATCCTGTTAATGCAAAAGATGCAGCTTCCTACAAAATGCACCCGCATTTCAGTAATATTGAAAGGTAGATATATCATCAGAAAATGAAAATATTTTTAGTATTGTTCTTCGCATCTTTTTTTGCACTTATCTTGCCGGCAAAAAAGAAGATCAAAGTTTTTTTGGCAGGAGATTCAACCATTGCCATCAAAGAAACAAAAGCATTTCCTGAAACAGGCTGGGGTATGACTTTTGCTAATTTTTGATAGCTCTGTAACCATTATAAACAGGTCAAAGAATGGCCGAAGCACCAAAACATTTATTAGTGAGGGTATATGGAAATCAATCATTGATGAAGCATCAGAAAATGATTATATCTTTATACAGTTTGGGCACAACGATGAATCGAAAGAAAAAAAAGAACGTTATGCAAGCCAGGATACCTTTAGGATGAATCTTAAACGGTTTATTAATGAGGCAAAGGATAAAAAAGCCATTCCTGTTTTGCTTACATCGGTGAGCAGGCGGAGGTTTGATAGCAGTGGAATTGCATTGGAAACACACCGGGAATATGCTGCATATACAAGAGAAGTAGCGCTTGCAGAAAAAGTTATATTGACAGATCTTGATACAAAAAGCAGGAAATTATACCAGCAATTTGGAAAAGAAAATTCTAAACTTTTATTTCTGCAACTGCAACCCGGCGAGCATCCTAACTATCCTGATGGAAAAGAAGACAATACCCATTTTAATGAATTAGGCGCCAGGTTAATTGCACAGATAGTGTTGGCAGCATTAAAAGAGCAGGATATAGAATTAAGTAAACGAATAATTATTCCAGTAAAAAAATAAGCGATGAAATCATTCATTTTTATTAGCTGCATCCTGGTAAGTCTCCAGGGCTTTTCACAAAAAATAATAACAGTATCTAAAGATGGCAGCTCCGATTTTACAACCATTCAGGCTGCAATTGATGCCATTCCTTCCCCCAATAATGAACCCGTTACCATAAAAGTAAAACCTGGCATTTATAAAGAAAGGGTGATTGTAGATTCCATGAAAAATTTTATAACCTTAAAAGGAGAACTCAATGAAAAAACCTACATTACTTTTAATTATCATGCAGGAAGTGTACTATACAATGGAGATACCCTCAATACATGGAACTGTGCAACTTTTTTAATTTATGCAGATGATTTTCATGCAGAAAATATTTTTTTTCAGAACAATGCAGGATTTTATGCGGGCCAGGCTGTAGCAGTAAGGGCAGAAGGTAACAGGATCTCATTTCGCAGGTGCGGTTTTATTGGTTTTCAGGATGTACTTTTCCTGAGCGGCTCTGGTGTAAAACATTATTTTGAAAATTGCTATATAGCAGGTACCACCGATTTTATTTTTGGCTCAGCCACGGCCGTATTTCTAAGATGCAGGATCCATAGCAAAAAAAATTCGCATATAACTGCTGCATCTACCAACTCAATTATTCCTTATGGATTTGTTTTTTTTGATTGTGATTTAACCACAGATGCTGGCCTTAACAATGTATCGCTCGGCAGGCCATGGAGCCCTACAGCAAGTGTAACCTATATCAATTGCCGAATGGGCAAGCATATTATAGCACATGGTTGGAACAACTGGAAAAATCCTAATAATGAAGCCACCGCAAGATATGCTGAGTACAATAGCACAGGGCCAGGCGCCAATGCAGCAGCAAGAGTAAAATGGAGCAGGCAATTAAATGCTGAGGAAGTAAAAAAATATACTATTAAAAATATATTAGGAAACTGGTCTCCCAAATAAAAATAATATGAACCAGATTAATACAGCAATATGTTCCTTTGGTATGAGTGGTTGGGTATTTCATGCACCCTTCATCCATGCCCATCCGGGATTTAATTTTTACGGCGTACTAGAAAGAACTAAAAACCTTGCGCAGGAAAAATATACTAATGTAAAAGTATTTAGGTCGCTGGAAGAAATGTTGGCAGATGACAGCATAGACCTGGTGGTGGTAAATACGCCCAACAAAACGCATTACGATTTTACAAAAAAGGTTTTGCTTGCCGGCAAACATGTGATCTGCGAAAAACCTTTTACTGTTACTGTAGCAGAAGCTACAGAATTGATAGACCTTGCATCCAGCCAGCAAAAAAAAATGGCTGTTTTTCAAAACCGGCGCTACGACAGCGATTACAAAACCATTCAATCAGTTGTAGCGCAACATGCCCTTGGCAATATAATCGAAGCAGAATTTCATTTTGATCGTTTCAAAGAAGAACTCAGTCCAAAACTTCACAAGGAAACACCCGGGCAAGGAACGGGCGCATTGTACGACCTTGGTGCACATCTAATAGACCAGGCATTGCAACTGTTTGGAATGCCAAAAGCGGTTTTTGCAGATATAGTGGCTATGCGTCCCAAATCACAGGTAGATGATTATTTTGAAGTGTTGTGTTATTACGATGGTTGCCGGGTACGCATTAAAGGCAGCTACCAGGTAAGAGAAGCCCTGCCGGGTTATGTATTGCATGGCAGTAAAGGCTCTTTCATAAAACCAAAAACAGATGTGCAGGAAGCACAACTGCAGGCGGGTAAGTTGCCCACCGACGCTGATTATGGAATAGAGCCCGAAACTGAAAAGGGATTGCTGCACACAGAAGTAGATGGTTCCATTATCAGGGAATACATTCCATCTATGCGGGGAAATTATATTGATTTTTATGAAGGTATTTACCAGTCTATTCGCCAAAATGCTCCTTTGCCTGTAACCGCAGAAGATGGCAAAAAAGTAATACAGATCATTGAAGCTGCTTTTAAAAGTAACAAAGAAAAAAGAGTGATTGATTTATGAAATTTGTTAGGAACCTTATGGGGCTGTTTTTAAGCCCGCATGGTTCAAAGAAACATCATTGTGCCCAAAAGTGAGAGAATTTAAATACTCATCCTTTTAACCAATTTCAGGCATTTTAGTTGGTATTGCTGCCAAAAAGAGCATTCCACCAAAAAAAAGCAAAAATAAAAACAAGCTCACACACCGAATTCCTATGGCAGACCGTTATTATAATAAAAATACATTATGAAAAAATATATAGCCCTTATATGGTTGTTCTCACTTTTGCTACCTGATATTACCAATGCTCAAACAAAAGAAGAAATAATAGTAGCTAAAGCCGCTGAAAAACTCAGGCTCGCCATGATTAGCGGAGATCAAAAAGAGCTGGAGAGTATCATTGCAAAAAAATTAAGTTATGGCCATTCCGGGGGCTATGTAGAAGATAAAAAAGAGTTTGTAGAAAAACTGGTTAGTAAAAAATCAGATTTTGTGGGTATAAGTATAGATGACCAGGTGATATCTGTAACCCGCAAAACTGCCATTGTACGGCATATTTTATCTGCAGAAACAAATGACAACAATAAACCAGGCCGTGTAAAATTGAAAGTAATGCTGGTGTTTATTAAAATAAACGGTCATTGGAAACTCGCTGCAAGACAGGCAGTAAAACCTATTTAACCTTCATTTGCTTATGCGGGCACGTTCCCGATAACGTTTGCGTAAATAAAAACCCTGCAAAGCAAGATATTACCCGCTATAAGAATTAAAATTGTAATTGCTTGTAAACTCATAAACAGGGTTTCGCTCCCTGTGGTAACGACCCATTTTGTGGGGCGAAAGAATTTATTATTACAACTGTCACAAAAAAGGAGGTGATTATTCCTGGTTTGCTGATAATATAAAATCAGCTCCGCAAATAATAAATCCTGCAGATATAAATGCTCAATGGGTTTTTGGAAATAGATGGAATCCATTATTAAACGAAAGAAAATGATTTTATCAAAAAACAACCTGCATAAAATTAAAGCCTCTGCAGGCCTCGCTGTGCCTGCTGATGAACTTTTTGAATTGCCCGAAAAAGTACTACAGTTTGGCACAGGTGTATTGCTTCGGGGGCTGCCGGATTTTATCATCAATAAAGCCAATAACAAAGGAATATTTAATGGACGTATCGTTGTGGTAAAATCTACTGCAACAGGAGATACAGATGCTTTTAATCAGCAGGATGGATTATATACCGTGGGTATCAGGGGAATTGAAGAAGGTAAAAAGCTTACGGAAAACTTTATCATATCATCTGTGAGCAGGGTTTTAAATGCTGCCAGTGAGTGGCAGGAAATTCTGCTTTGCGCTGCTAATCCGGATATGCAGGTTATCATATCCAATACAACCGAACTGGGTATTACATTAACCAAAGACAATGTGCATGCTTCTCCTCCGCATTCATTTCCGGGAAAGTTATTAGCTTTCCTTTACCAGCGGTTCAAAATATTTAATGGCGATACGGATAAAGGAATGGTAGTTGTTCCCACAGAATTGATTCCTGATAATGCCGACAAATTATTATCAATTTTGCTGGAACTGGCACATCAAAATGGTTTTGAAATTGCTTTTATAGACTGGTTGGAAAATGCCAACTTTTTCTGCAATTCGCTGGTAGACAGAATTGTGCCAGGTAAGTTTAATAAAGAAGAACAGGCAAAAGTTGAAGATGAATTAGGCTACCGGGATGAACTCATGATTATGAGCGAGCCTTATGTTTTATGGGCAATACAATCGGGCAATGAAAAAGTAAAACAGGTTTTATCTTTTGCTGATGCAGATAACGGAATTATCATTGCTCCCGATATTAATCAATTTCGAGAGTTAAAACTCAGGCTGCTCAACGGTTCGCATACATTCAGTTGCGGACTGGCTGTGCTTGCAGGTTTTGATACCGTAAAAGAAGCAATGGCCAGTGATCATTTTAGCAGTTATATTAAATGTCTGATAAACGATGCCATTATTCCATCTATTATCGGCGATAATATTGCTAAAGAAGATGCACAGCAATTTGCTGTAAAAGTGCTGGACAGGTATAGAAATCCATTTATAGAACATCGCTGGATGAGTATCTGCGTGCAATATGCATCCAAAATGAATATGCGAAATATTGCCCTTATTCAGGCATATGTACAACGTTTCGGGCATGCCTCCCCCTTAATGTCAATTGGTATGGCCGCCCACATTTTGTTTATGAAATGCCAACAAGCTGATGATGGAAACTATTATGGTTTTTTAAATGATAAAAAGTATTTGGTTACTGATCAATATGCGGCTATATACAGTAAGGCATGGAGTGAAACTGGTTTACCAGCCAGCACAATATTAGCAAATGAAGAACTTTGGGGAGTGAACCTGAATTTGTTGAATGGATTTACAGAAGAAGTAGAAACCTGGTTGCAGGTATTGCTGGATAAAGGTGCTTCCTTTGCATTGCAACAGGTAACCACTCAATCAACTATTTTAATAAATGAAAAATAAAATACTTAAAATAAATGAGCATGATAATGTAATCGTGGCATTACAGGATCTTCAAAAAGAAAACCTGGTAGAACTGGATGGAAAAAGAATTATGCTGCAGGAAGATATTCCCGGCAAACATAAATTTTTTATCAATGATATGCAGCAAGGGGATGAAGTACATATGTATGGCGTATTGGTGGGCAAACTGCAACAGCCTGTTTTGGCAGGTACAAGGATGACCACCGATAATGTAAAACATGCAGCCAGTACATATGGTTACCGAAAGGTAGATTTTAAATGGCAACCACCGGATGTTTCTGAATTTGCCCAACAAACTTTTAATGGTTTTCACAGATCGGATGGCAGGGTAGGAACGGCCAACTACTGGCTTTTTATACCCACTGTTTTTTGCGAAAACAGGAATATGGATGTAATTAAAGAATCATTGCAAAACCAACTGGGCTATGGGGTTACAGATAAGTACAAATCATATGTTCAGCAGTTGGCAGAAGCTTACCAGCAGCAGCAGGATATTGCTGCCATTGAATTTACCGCTACCTCTCATAAGCAGCACAGGGTATTTAAAAATATTGATGGCATTAAATTTTTAAATCACCAGGGAGGTTGCGGGGGCATAAGGCAGGATGCAGCAGTGTTAAGTAAATTATTAGCTGCTTATGCCAATCATCCAAACGTGGCGGGTATAACCATGCTCAGCCTTGGTTGCCAAAATTTGCAGGTAAGCGATTTTTTAGCCGATTTAAAAATCATTAATCCCGCATTTGATAAACCACTTTTTATTTTTGAGCAACAACAATCGCAAAGCGAAGAGCAACTGGTAAGTGATGCTATCAAAAAAACTTTTGAAGGATTGATAGAAGCCAACAAGTTGGAACGTAAGCCAGCTTCGCTGGATAAATTGTGTATTGGTGTTAAATGCGGTGGCAGTGATGGTTTCAGCGGTATATCTGCCAACCCTGCAGTAGGGCATTGTGCAGATCTTTTAGTAGCCCTTGGAGGTAAAATATTACTTGCTGAATTTCCGGAGTTGTGTGGAGTAGAACAAAACCTGGTAGACAGAACAATAGAAAAAGCGCATGCCGAAAAATTTATTCAACTCATGCACCGTTATGAAGAAATGGTAACCAATGCAGGTTCTGGTTTTAGCATGAACCCATCACCCGGAAATATAAAAGATGGATTAATTACTGATGCCATTAAAAGTGCTGGTGCAGCAAAAAAAGGCGGCACATCGCCAGTAGTGGATGTACTCGATTATACAGAACAGGCAACCATACCCGGCTTAAGCCTGGTGTGCACACCAGGTAATGATGTGGAAGCCACCACCGGTAAAGCCGCATCCGGAGCCACTTTGATTTTGTTTACCACCGGCCTTGGTACTCCAACAGGCAACCCGGTTTGCCCCACCATTAAAGTGGCTACCAATTCTAAATTGGCCAAAAGAATGGCTGATATAATTGACATAGATACAGGCCCCATCATAGAAGGAGAAAAAACCATACAACAAATGGGGGAAGATATTTTGCGATATTGCATCAAAGCGGCCAGTGGAGAAATTACTCCTAAAGCAGTTTTATTAAACCAGGATGATTTTATCCCCTGGAAAAGAGGAGTGTCGTTATAGGTTTTCTGTTAATGTTTTCCCGAATTGTTTGCATGTGAAGAAAACATGGCTTGATTTTTTGGGAGTAAGAATAACGAAATGATAAAAATTAAATTAGTAAATAAGCATACATAATAATACAGGTCTCAATAAAATTAATCAATACACGATCATTTATAATTAAGTACTATGAAAAATTTCTTAGACGAAAACTTTTTACTACATAGTAAAACGGCACAACAACTTTACCATGAGTTTGCAGCGGGTATGCCTATTATTGATTATCACAATCACCTTTCACCGGAGCAGGTGGCCAATGATATTAATTTTGAAAATATTACACAGGTATGGCTATATGGCGATCATTACAAATGGAGGGCAATGCGCACCAATGCTGTGGATGAAAAATTCATCACAGGTGATGCAGGTGATTTAGAAAAATTCCAGGCATGGGCATCAACTGTACCTTACACATTGCGCAATCCGCTATATCACTGGACACACCTGGAACTGCAACGTTACTTTGATATTCATACCATCTTAAATACCGATAGTGCCCAGAAAATTTATGATGAATCTTCGGCCAGGTTGCAAACTAAAGAATATAGTGTAAGGGGATTATTGAAAATGATGAATGTAAAAACCATCTGCACAACAGATGATCCGGTAGATTCACTGGAGCATCATCAAAAATTGCAATCGGAAGAAAGTTTTACAAAAATGAATCCTGCATTTCGCCCGGATAAAGCCATGAATGTGGATGATACCATTAGCTTTAATCAATACCTGGCTTCATTGGAAAAAGCTTCAGATACCAATATCAGCACATTTAATCACTATGTGGCAGCATTAAAAAACCGTCATGATTTTTTTGCTGCCAATCATTGCAGTGTATCTGATCATGGACTGGAAGAAATTTATGCAGAAGATTATACACAGGCAGAGATAACTGGTATTTTTGACAAGATCCGTTATGGTGCCAGCCTTTCGCTGGAAGATAGAAATAAATTTAAGAGTGCCATGCTTGTACAATTTGCCCAATGGGATTGTGAAAAGGGCTGGGTACAACAATATCATTTAGGGGCCATTCGCAACAACAATTCCAGGATGTTAAAACAACTGGGGCCAGATACCGGCTGGGACAGTATTGGCGATTATTCGCAGGCAAGATCCCTCTCAAAATTTTTAAACAGGCTGGACAAGGATAATACCCTGGCCAAAACAATTATCTACAACCTCAATCCTGCCGACAATGAACTGATGGCTACGATGATTGGTAATTTTAATGATGGTTCGTCGGAAGGAAAAATTCAGTGGGGTTCTGCCTGGTGGTTCCTCGATCAAAAAGATGGCATGACCAAACAGATCAATGTACTTTCAAATATGGGACTGCTTAGTAAGTTTGTGGGTATGCTTACAGATTCGAGGAGTTTTTTATCTTTTCCTCGTCATGAATATTTTAGAAGAATTTTATGCAATTTGTTTGGAGAGGAAATTGAAAACGGCGAATTACCTAATGATATAGCATGGACAGGCAAGATTATCCAGGATATTTGTTTTAACAATGCAAAAAAATATTTTGACCTGTAGTCAATAATCCCGGTTTCTATCATTTCTTAACGCTGCATTTTTTTACTTTAAATCATTTGTTATTGGGCTGCAAATTATTAATTATTTTTGCAGCCCATGACGCAATTATCTACCCTTAATAAATATTTCTGGAAATACCGCCGCCTGTTTTTATTGGGCATTGTGTTTGTTATTTTAACCAATTATTTCAGGATACTGGCACCGCAGATAACAGGATATGTTGTAAATACTGTGGTGCTTACCATTAAATCTACTGCTGCCAATGCAGAGATTTTAACCCGTTCTCATAAAACCTACGACATCATTGTAAGGAATGTGCTCACCAGTTTTGATGCACAACCTTTTAAAACAAAAATTTTATTTGCAGGACTGATACTGCTCATTCTTGCTGTTATCAGCGGGCTATTTATGTTCCTGATGCGGCAGACCATCATTGTAATGAGCCGTCACATAGAGTTTAATCAAAAAAATGAAATCTTTAAACATTACCAGCAATTAGACACGCATTTTTACAAAACACACAGCACCGGAGATCTGATGAACCGTATTTCTGAAGATGTAAGCAGGGTGCGTATGTACACCGGCCCGGCCATCATGTATTTTATTAACCTGGCTGCTGTGCTCGGCTTCAGCATATTTTTTATGTTACGTTCTGATGTAAAATTAACCATCGTTGCATTGTGCCCCTTACCCATTCTTGCCATCACTATTTATTTTGTAAATACCATCATCAACCGTAAGAGTGAGCGCATACAGGCACTGCTGAGTAATCTTACGAGCAATGCACAAGAGTCTTATTCCGGCATCCGGGTAATCAAATCTTTTGTGCAGGAAAAATCAATGCTGCGTTTTTTTAACAACAACAGCGAAGCATATAAAACCAATGCACTGAGCCTGGCAAAAACAGAAGCCATCTATTTTCCCAGCATGGCCCTGCTCATCGGCCTTAGTACGCTTACCACCATCATGGTGGGTGGCCTGGATGTAGCCAACAATGTGCCGGGGGCATCGGTAGGAAAGATAGCAGAGTTTGTATTGTATATTCAAATGCTCACTTTTCCGGTGAGTGCCATTGGCTGGACGGCTAGTATGACGCAACGTGCAGTAGCCTCGCAGCGGCGGATCAACGAGTTTTTACAAACAGTACCAACCATCAAAGACAGTCCCGATGCTGTTTCTCATACGCTTAAAGGAAATGTTCATTTTAAAAATGTAAACTTTATATATCCCCACACCGGCATCCATGCTACTAAGAATTTTTCATTGGAAATTAAACAGGGCGAAAAGATAGCTATTGTAGGAAAAACAGGATCGGGCAAAACCACCATTGCTCAATTGTTGCTTCGCATGTATGATATTGATAATGGCAGCATCCAATTTGATACAAGCGATATAAAAAATATTCCAATACAAAACCTGAGGGCACAATTAAGTTATGTACCGCAGGATGTTTTTTTGTTCAGCGATACAGTAAAAAATAATATAAAATTTGGCAGGGCCGATGCTACAGATGAAGATGTAAATAAAGCTGCAAAACAAGCAGGTATTTATGAAGAAATCATGCATTTTGCACATGGCATGGAAACCGTGGTAGGAGAGAGAGGTGTAACGCTGAGTGGTGGACAAAAGCAAAGGATATCCATAGCAAGAGCCATGATAAAAGAACCTAATATTGTAATTTTTGATGATTGCCTGAGTGCTGTAGATGCCCGTACAGAAAAAAAAATATTATCGAACCTTTACGAATACCTGCAAAATAAGACTGCCATTATTATTACACATCGAATTTTTTCATTGTTTAATTTCGACAGGATTATTGTACTGGAAGATGGGGGTATTGCCGAACAGGGAACGCATGCTCAATTATTACAACAAAAAGGTATATATGCAGCTATGTATGAGAAACAGCAGCAAAACGATAACCCTGATGCAGAAGTAGTTTTGGGGTTGTCTTAAAAAGGTATTTCATAAATTTTGCCATATCAAAAACAACTTTATCTTTGTCTCAATCTAAAGAAATCATTTAATCAATTAAAAAAACTAAAGTGGCGTACGAAAACAACGACAAAAAAATGGAAAGCGTTTATAGCAAACGCATTAAAGCAGGGAAACGCAGAACTTACTTTTTTGATGTAAGAGAAACCCGTGGCAACGATTTTTATCTAACCATCACTGAAAGTCGCAAACGTTTTGACTCTGATGGTTATGACCGTCATAAAATCTTTTTGTATAAAGAAGATTTTAATAAGTTTATCAAAGGATTGATTGAAGCAGTAGATTATGTGAAAACAGACTTAATGCCTGATTTTGATTTTGATGCTTTTAACCACGATACTCCATATGAAGGAGATGAAAATAATGGCGCAGTTGCTGACCAGGATTCTGCAATCATTAGCGAACCCGTAACAGAAGCAATGGAAAAAGCTGCGGCTTCTGATGAGGCTGAGGTAGAAATAAAAGCTCCCGTTGAAGAAGTAGAAGATATCAAGCCATTGGATAATGGAAGTACAGAAGAAGTGGACAAATGGTAATTTTAAATTGATAAGAATATAAAAAAATCCTCTCGTTTTGAGAGGATTTTTTTATATCTACTGAGTTAAAATCTGCAACTAATCTTCTTCCTTCATAAATGGATTAGGAATAGAAGCAGGCAGTACCCATAGTTTTAAAGTAGGTATAATACATATAACTGACATGTCTGGCCTGTAGCAGGGAATATTAACTGCAGGGGTAATTTTTGTGCTATTGCCTGTTACCGGATTTAACAGGTATTGTTGAGATGTTAACGGGCTTGAAAAATTGCCTTTATAACCTTGCAAGCCTTTAGGTAAAGGATACGTAGATTGTGAATAGGCAACTATCGCAATACAAAAGAACAGGATGGTAATAAGAAACCCTTTCATAATTTATCATTTTTGTGTTAGCGTATAAAGTATTTGAAAAGCATCTGTTTATTTATCTTATTTTCTTAAAGCTGTTGATCAATCCATTTGTAGACGAATCATGTGAGTCAATCGCTGCATCACCTGATAATTTTGGTAAAATTTTATTGGCCAGTACCTTTCCAAGTTCTACTCCCCATTGATCGAAACTGAAGATATTCCAGATAACTCCCTGAACAAAAATTTTGTGTTCGTAAAGGGCAATTATTTGTCCCAGGGTGTAAGGAGTTATTTTCTTTATTAAAAATGAATTGGTTGGCCGGTTACCCTCAAATACCCTGAAAGGATTTTCATGATCAGTGCCCATCATCAAAGCTTCTGTTTGTGCAAAAAAGTTGCTGATTAATATGGAGTGATGATCTCCAATAGGATTGTGCGACCGGGCAGGCACAATAAAATCGCAGGGAATCATAGAAGTGCCCTGGTGAATTAATTGGTAAAATGCATGCTGGCCATTGGTGCCGGGTTCTCCCCAAATAACCGGCCCTGTTTCGTAACTTACTTTTTCACCATTTCTGTCTACATATTTACCATTACTTTCCATATTACCCTGTTGAAAATAGGCAGCAAAACGATGCATGTATTGATCATAAGGTAAAATGGCTTCAGAGCCGGCTTTAAAGAAATTACGGTACCAAATGCCTATCATGGCCATTAGTACAGGAATATTTTTATCAAAAGAAGTTTCACGAAAATGGATATCAGCCGAAAAAGCACCTTTTAGTAATTGTTCAAAGTTTTGGTAGCCTACGGTGGCTGCAATAGATAATCCAATAGCACTCCATAAGCTATAACGGCCGCCAACCCAATCCCAAAAAACAAACATATTGGCTGCATCTATTCCAAATTTCTCTACGTCTGTTTTGTTTGTACTCAATGCCACAAAATGTTTGGCAATGTCGGTTTCTGATCCGCCATTTTGCAAAAACCATTCTCTTGCTGTATGGGCATTGGTCATTGTTTCCTGGGTAGTAAATGTTTTGCTGGCAATAAAAAACAGGGTTTCGTCTGCAGATACTTTTTTAAGGGTTTCTACAATGTGTGTACCATCTATATTGCTCACAAAATAGGGCTGAATGCCCTCCACCCAATAAGGTTTCAGCGCTTCGGTTACCATTACCGGCCCCAGATCGCTGCCGCCAATGCCTATGTTTACCAGGTATTTTATTTTCTTACCACTATATCCTTTCCACTCTCCACTATGCAACCTGTTGCAAAAGTTTTTCATTTGCTCCTGCACCGCCTTCACATCCGGCATTACGTCTTTGCCATCCATCATTACGGCATTGCCAGAAAAATTACGCAGGGCGGTGTGTAATACCGCTCTGTCTTCGGTGCCATTTATTTTTTCACCGGTAAACATGGCTTCGATAGCTGCTTTCAGTTGGCACTCTTCGGCCAGCTCCAATAATACTTCTACCGTATTTTGAGTAATAATATTTTTAGAGTAATCAAATAAAATATCTTCCAGTTGCAAAGAAAAAGTAGAAAATCGCTCAGGATCATTATAAAATAAATCTTTCATTTTTACCTGGTCAAATAAATTGAAATGGGCTTGTAAGGCTTTCCAGGATTGGGTTTCGGTAGGGTTAATAGATGGAAACATATATCAGAAATTGAAAATTATAAAATTAATCATTGATAATCTCCGCAAGTTACTGCTCAATATTGAATGATCAACGAATGAATAAATGAATCCATTATTGATTTAATTAGTATTGCTGCTTACCTGCAAATTTTCAATTAAATTTTTACATAGCTTCTAAAACCTGTACCAGCTTTTTTACCATTTCCGGAGTAATATCAAGGTGCGTAACCATTCTCACCTGGGTAGAAGAAATAGGAATACAAAGAATATTTTCCCGCTTCAGTGATTCACAAAATTGTGCAGCAGTATAGGTATGGCCAATAATTTCAAACAGGATAATATTGGTTTCAACAGGTAAAATATGACCAACAAAATTTTTTCTTATTAATACATCCACAATTTGTTTGGCATGCCGGTGATCTGTTTCCAATAGGTCAATATGATGCTCCAATGCATACAGCCCTGCTGCTGCCATATAACCAGCCTGCCTCATGCCTCCGCCAAAAACCTTTCTTACCCGTCGGGCCTTTTTTATATAATCATGTTTGCCCAGCAGCAGGCTACCCACCGGTGCTCCCAATCCTTTGCTAAGGCAAACAGAAATACTGTCAAATATTTCTCCATACTGTTGCGGCGTTTCCTGTTTTGCCACAAGTGCATTAAACAACCTTGCCCCGTCTAAATGTAGTTTGAGATTATTTTTAAGGCAAACCTCCTTAATACTTTGTATTTCAGTAAATTCATAACAACTTCCACCTCCTCTGTTTCCGGTGTTTTCCAGGCTCACCAGGGTGGTTTTGGCCTTATGTACATCATCAGGATTAATAGCTTCCTGTACTTGCTGTGCTGTTATTTGTCCCAGAATACCCTCCAGTGGTTTTACCTGGCAACCACTATTAAAGGCTATTCCACCCCCTTCATAGATGTAAACATGACTCACTTTATCACATATTACTTCATCTCCGGGTTGGGTATGGCATTTAATGCCTATTTGGTTAGTCATCGTTCCACTGGGGCAGAACATGGCAGCTTCCATTCCAAACATGCCGGCTGTAGTTGCTTCAAGGGCATTTACTGAAGGGTCTTCTCCAAAAACATCATCTCCCACAGCAGCATTCATCATGGCAGCCAGCATTGGCGGAGTAGGTTTTGTAAAAGTATCTGAGCGTAAATCTATTATCATCAAACAAAAGTAAGGAATGGTGGCATATTCGGGGAATTTTAGTAAAATGTTGGCTGATAGTTTTATTTTATTTAATACATTACGGTTATAAGTAAATTATTTGGATAATTTATACACTTCTTATTCTTTTTTTTTGCAATCGTTATGAAATGCAAGAAAAGGGTAGTACTTTCGCACACAAATTTTTTTTGGATTATTAGCATAAATTACCATTTTGCAACGTTATCCCAACAAAATATGTCTATCAAGTGTTTATATTCAGTAACCAATAATATACAATGAGGCAACTTAAGATCGCAACGCAGATTACCAACCGTGACTCACAAGCGGTAGAAAAGTATCTGCAGGAAATTTCCAAAATTTCAATGATCACTCCCGAAGAGGAGACCATCCTGGCCCAAAAGATCAAAATGGGAGATCAGCGGGCTTTGGATAAATTGGTGCAGGCCAATCTTCGCTTTGTGGTATCTGTGGCTAAGCAGTACCAGCACCAGGGCCTTTCGCTTAGCGATTTAATTAACGAGGGTAACCTCGGCTTAATCAAAGCGGCACAACGCTTTGACGAAACAAAAGGTTTCAAATTTATTTCTTATGCTGTGTGGTGGATTCGCCAATCGATACTACAGGCACTGGCAGAGCAGGGCAGATTAGTCCGCTTGCCACAAAACAAAATTGGCACTTACAACAAAGCTAACAAAGCCTATATGGCATTTGAGCAGGAACATGAGCGTGAGCCATCTACTGAAGAGTTAGCAGAATTACTGGAGATGAGTGAAACCGAGATCAACAACATTTTTCAAAGCAACACCCGTCATACTTCCCTTGATGCCCCTGTGCATGAAGCAGAAGATGTAGCCATGGGCGATTTATTGAAAGGTGGCGATGAAACCGATGAGGATGTAATGCATGATTCATTGAAAAATGAAATCCGCAGGGTTTTAAAATCTTTAAGCCCAAGGGAAGCAGAAATTGTAAATGCGTATTTTGGTTTGGATGGCGAAAATGGTGTAACCATTGAGCAAATAGGACAGAAGTACGATTTAACAAAAGAACGCATTCGCCAAATTAAAGAAAGAGCTATCAAGCGTTTACAAAAAGCCCGCTACAGTGGTGCATTAAAAGCATACTTGGGATAATTCTCTTATCCAGATTTTTAAGATCCTTTCGGTTAACCCGGAAGGATTTTTTTATACCCAAGTTTCAAAAAAATATGCGGCAAAAAAAATAGTTGAATTTATTAAACCCGGTATTGGCAGTGGCTTTTATTCTTTCATATAAAAATTCGGGTACAAGTATGCAGTTTTATATTATCTATAAAAGATAAAGGCGGCCATTGTGCTGTTTCATCATATAATGGAATTTGCCGAAACTATATTCCATTCAATTTGTTTTTATGTGTTAAGAATGGGTTTATTTTAAAAGCCCATCAGAAATCAAAGGGAAAACAAACTAAATTTGCATTATGAAAAAATGGATGCTGATGTTGAGCCTGTCGGCTTTATATTCCTGTGAGAAAGACATTAACTTTAATTTAAAAGAATCAGAACCGGTGCTTACGGTAGATGCACAGATTGAAAATGGCCGTGCTCCTGTAGTTGTACTCACTAAAAGTTTTTCGTATTATCAAAAAATTGATCCGCTATTATTAGCAGGTTCTTTTGTAAGAAATGCAGAAGTATACATGTCTAATGGAATTCGTACACATCGCTTAAAGGAATATGCAGTGCCATTGGTACCAGGCATCTTAGCCTATTATTACAGTACAGACAGCAGCAACATGGCCACCGCATTTGAAGGCGAGTTGAATAAATCTTATACATTACGCATTGTGGCCGAAGGCAAAGAATACAATGCAGTAACAGACATACCGGCCCAGGTAAACTTCCCTGATTCGCTATGGTTTAAGCGTGCTCCCCAAAATCCGGATACCAATAAAAGAGTTTTATATATGAGGGCTACAGATCCACCGGGTCGTGGTAATTTTGTTCGGTATTTTACCAAAAAGAACAGCGAACCATTTTGGCCGGGTGAAAATGTTTTTGACGACCAGGTGATAGATGGCAGCACTTATGAAATTCAATTGCCTCAAGGCATAAACAGGAACAATCCTCCTAAGGAAGACAGCAGTTTTTATAAAAGAGGAGATATCGTTACGCTTAAATTTTGTGCAATTAATAAAGCATCGTACAATTTTTGGAACACCTGGGAATTTGCTTATCAAAGTATAGGCAACCCTTTTGCACAACCCAATAAAGTTTTGGGCAATATCAGCAATGGGGCATTGGGGATATTTATTGGATACGGTGCAGGCTACAAAACACTTATTGCTCCCTAATACCTTAATCAATTAGTTTTATAGAATTAAAAAAAGATTTCAAAAAAATAAAAATGGAAAATAATATCAGCGAAAAAGTTAGTTGCCTAATTATAGGATCGGGCCCGGCAGGTTATACTGCAGCTATTTATGCCGCAAGGGCCAATATGAAACCGGTTATGTACCAGGGCATTCAACCCGGCGGACAATTAACCATCACTACAGAAGTAGAAAACTATCCCGGTTATCCCGAAGGCATTCAGGGACCGGAAATGATGGTGGATTTTGAGAAACAGGCTAAGCGTATGGGCACCGATGTCCGTTATGGTATGGCTACCAGGGTAGATTTTACCAAACATCCTTTGCAGGTAGAAATAGACGAAGAAAAATGGATTGAAGCTGATGCAGTAATTATCAGTACCGGAGCTTCTGCCAAATGGCTGGGTATCCCAAGCGAACAAAGATTAAATGGATATGGCGTGAGTGCCTGCGCTGTGTGCGATGGCTTTTTCTTTAAAGGAAAAGACGTAGCCATAGTAGGAGCAGGAGACACTGCAGCAGAAGAGGCATTATACCTGTCTAAACTTTGTACTACGGTACACATGATTATTAGAAAAAGTGAAATGCGTGCCAGTAAAATTATGCAGGAAAGGGTTTTTAAAACCAGCAATATTATTGTACACTGGAACAGCGAGACTGATGAAGTACTGGGAGATAAAAAAGTAGAAGCCGTTCGTCTCTTCAACAATAAAACCAACGAAAAAACAGACATCCCTGTAAGTGCTTTTTTTGTAGCAATAGGCCACGAACCCAACAGTGGTATTTTTAAAAATTTTTTAGAAATGGATGAAACCGGTTATATCAAAACCATTCCCGGCACCTGCAAAACAAATGTAGAAGGCGTTTTTGCAAGCGGCGATGTGCAGGATAAAATTTACAGGCAGGCGGTAACTGCAGCAGGCAGCGGTTGTATGGCGGCATTGGATGCAGAAAGATATTTAGGAGAAAAAGGGTTGCATTAAATTGTAAGTGATGACCGATGAGTTATTTGCTTTTTTTAATTCCATATAGATTAATGAAACGAATATTGTGGTAAATGGATAATTGTGATTTCTTTTTCTTTTAATGTGATTAAATTGTATTGATTTTAAAATTGCCCCCGGGAAACAGGAAATTAATATCATTTCCAGACAGGGATTTACCTACCATTCAGGCAATTAATTCACCCTATTTTTAAATTAAAATAAATAGCTATTCTTGTTTACAATTCATTTACACAATTGCCGGTTTTATGCCCATCATGGATTACATAAGGAAGAAGCCATAGTGGGTGCTGGTTTTGAACTAAGCCTGAGTGCCAGCTTTGAAGAAGAGGGAATGATAACTTCTATGAAACAAACACTCAATTATGTGGATGTGCATGATATTGTAAAAAAGCATTTTGACCGGCCAAGGAAATTGTTGGAAACCCTTGCACAGGAAATAGTGGAAGATATTCATAAGCTTGACCCAAGAATAATTACGATTGATATTCATCTTAAAAAATTAAATCCCCCCATCCAAAACTTTACAGGCAGTGTGGGCGTATCTTATACAAAACGATTTTAAACATGAAGTTATTTTTGACCATATTTATTTTTATTTTCTCTCTGTTCACATCCTATGGCCAGGATGTAAATTCACTTGTAAAAGAAGCGGACCGGCTGGAAGATATTCCTAATGAGGTAGCATCATTGGAGAAATTTAAAGAAGCACTTAAAATAGATCCTACCCATATTCATGCCCTTGCTAAAAGTAGCGAATTGTGCAGCCGTATTGGCAGTAGAGAAAACAATGAAGGCGTACGTGATGCCTGGTTTAAGGCAGCATTGGCTTATGCCAATAAGGCTATTACGATAGCACCATTAAATGACCAGGCCAATGTTTCTATGGCAATGATTCTGGGAAAAGCGACACTTACAAAAAGCGGAAAAGAAAAATTGAAAAATGCCCGGCTGATAAAAAAGCACCTGGAAGTTGCGTTAAAAACTAATCCTAATAATTACCTGGCGTGGCATATTCTTGGGCGCTGGAATTACGAAATAGGAAATGTGAGTGCAATAGAAAGGGCAGGTGCAAAAATATTTTACGGTGGAGTGCCACATGGATCCATCAAAAATGCTATCATGTATTTTGAAAAATCGAGAACCCTGATGCCCGGTTTTATTTTAAATTATATTTCTCTGGCCAATGCCTACCATAAAGATGGCCAGGTAAACAAAGCTATTACAATTTTGCAAACGATACAATCTTTTACTGTGCATACAGAAGATGATGCAAAACACAAAGCAGATGCTTTAAAGATGATTAAGGAGTGGCAATAGATATCCTGCTCCAAAATCTGGTAACCATACATCTCTTTATCCCTTCGTCTTCCACTTTCCGCTTTTTATATAGAAAAAAGACATCATAAAAATAGATGACCAGTAAATAAATTCATTGCTCCAGGCCATGGCCAGCGAAACATAATTTATTTTCATAAAATACCAGGTGTAGATCAGGTATAAGGATATGGCCACAATTTCTATTCGTAAATTCACTTTTGTTTTGCCGGTACCTGTAACAGCATTCAGCCAGATATTGGCCATGCTCATCAACAACAAACCCATTGATACCATTCTTATCACCGGAACACCGGCAGCAACAAAGGCTTCGTTCTGCCCAAACAAACGGAAAAAATATACAGGGAAAACATTCATTAGTGCACACATTAAAATGCATAACCCCATACTCCAGTACATTATTCTTTTTACCAGGGCAATCACTTTATCTTCCCTTTGCTGTCCCATCAGGTTGCTTACCATAGAACTTGTGGTACTTGCAAAGGCCCAAACAAACACACCCGCCAGGCCAAATACATTACGCATTACATTACTGATGGCCTTAGCTTCTGTTCCCCGTCCTTCTATCAATAAAAAGAAAACCAGCCATGTAGTTACACTTAGCACATATTGAGTAACCAAAGGAACAGATACCCGCAAAATTTCTTTATTAAAAAAACGGTTAAATTTAAAATCTTCCAGTAACTGGTATTTATTTTTGAGGCCGGTAAAAATCAAAACCATTAAAACTACGATCATACCGGTTGCTTCTGCCATAACTGAGGCAAGGGCGGCACCATTAAATCCCATTTGAGGGAATCCGGCTTTACCAAATATGAGCAGGTAATCAAATATAATATTTACTGCAGCTTCAAATATAAA
>Ga0335397_10000863_pt1 | contig 40904 bp, 33 predicted proteins | sample MAT04_FD_205740 | JGI IMG/M metagenome (GOLD analysis project Ga0335397, IMG submission 205740) | Freshwater microbial communities from Lake Fryxell liftoff mats and glacier meltwater in Antarctica - MAT-04 (spades assembly) (version 2) ... | reverse complement strand
ACCCTTAATCACCGCAACCCCACCGACCCTTAATCTCCGCAACCCCACCGACCCTTAATCTCCGCAACCCCACCGACCCTTAATCTCCGCAACCCCACCGACCCTTAATCTTCGCCACCCCTATCGACTCTACCGCTGCTCTTCCGTATTGCCTTGAACTGGACGAGCCTTGAAGCGGGTATACCCAAAAGTCGCGATCGCCCCCAACACCAGCCAATAGGGACTGTACACCATCAGCCAAATCCCGAGTTGAAGTAAATCCACCGTGAATTTGCCAAAAGAATGGGTCGCACTCTCCCAAGTGTTGTTAATCTGCGCACCGACAGCAGGCTGCGATCGCACCGAAGCCGTGACCTCAACCAAATTTAGCTGAACAGACGAATAAGCCACTTGATTTTGCAGCGCCATCAATTGAGCCGTAATTTGCTCAACCTGATTCCGCACATTGCTCAGCTCTTGCGCCACCTTCAACACATCGCTGACCCCGCCCGATCGCCCCATAATCTCTAGAAGCGTCTCTTCCGTCTTGCGCAAATTCTTCAGCCGCGCCTGCGAATCGACTAATTGCGTCGAAACATCTTCAGCGGTAACGGACTGGCTATCCAAACTGCCCAAAGCTTTCAAAGCCTGTAACGCAGTATCTAACTTGGCTTGAGGCACCCGAATTTGTAGCAATGCGGTGCGGTGACTGTTGCCATCGGTCGGAGTCTCGTCGCGCAGGTTCAAAATATCGCCTTGCTGCTGTTGGGCGATCGCCTTCACCTGGTCAAGACTGGCGATGATGGATTTAACCGTGACTTGCAAACTCGCTGTTTTGATTAGTTGAGGCTGCGATCGCGGCTGCGAAGTCGTTGCAGGGCTTGCAGAAGTATCTGCCATCCCCACAGCATTCTGACTCAAAGCCTCGCTCATGGGCATAGAAGCAGGGGCTTCAGAAGTTGCGGATGGTAGAGGAGCCGGGGCACAACTTGCTAATACAGCGCTCGTCATCAGTGCCCCGAACCACAGAGCAGGATTGAGTTGCGGACGATTTACGGAGTTCATTATGGGTATTACAAATAACGTCTTACCCGCTAGTATGCCTAATGGATGAGGTCAGATTTGCGACTGTTACATTTTGCGCAACGTCTGACGTCAAACCCCCAACACTTTCCATTAAAATATGTGAAGAATCTGAACAGGAACGGTTATTGGATGAAAGTTGTAATTATTGGGGCAGGTTTGGCGGGTTTAGCAAGTGCCGTTGAGCTAGTCGATGCCGGACATGAAGTAGAAATTTTTGAATCTCGTCCCTTTTTGGGCGGCAAAGTTGGGAGTTGGGTTGACTCAGAGGGCAACCATATTGAAATGGGGCTGCACGTCTTTTTCAATAATTACTACAACCTGTTTGCTCTCATGAAAAAAGTGGGAGCCTGGGAAAACCTGCTGCCCAAAGAGCACGTCCATACCTTTGTCAACCGGGGTGGAGAGGTGAGTACGCTAGACTTTCGGTTCCTGGTTGGCGCGCCGTTTCATGGGCTGAAGGCATTTTTCACCACTGGACAATTGACCTTGCAAGATAAGGTGCAAAATGCGATCGCCCTTGGCACTAGCCCAATCGTTCCTGGCTTAATCAACTTCGATGTTGCCATGAAAATGATTCGGGCGCTCGACAACATCAGCTTTGCCGATTGGTTTCGCAGTCATGGCGGCTCCCAAAATAGCCTTAAGCGAATGTGGGACCCGATCGCCCTCGCCCTCGGCTTCATCGACACCGAAAACATTTCCGCCCGGTGTATGCTGACTATCTTCCTAATGTTCGCCACCAAAACCGAAGCCTCACGTCTCAATTTACTAGCAGGTTCTCCTGCCGAATATTTGCTCAAACCCATCATTAATTATTTAGAAGCACGCGGCGCGAAACTTCACACCCGCCGCCAAACTCGCCAAATTTTGTTTGAAGGCGACAAAGTCACAGGTCTCGTGATTGCCAACGGCGACACCGAAGAAACCATCACCGCCGATGTCTACACCGCCGCCTGCGATGTCCCTGGCATCCAGCGGCTACTGCCTCAGGAATGGCGAAAGTGGAAAGAGTTCGACAATATCTATAAGTTAGAAGCTGTTCCCGTCGCCACCGTCCAGCTTCGATTTAATGGCTGGGTGACAGAACTCAACGATGCAGACCAGCGCCACCAGGTAGAGCACGCCGCCGGAATTAATAACCTGCTTTACAGTGCCGACGCCGACTTCTCCTGCTTCTCCGACCTCGCTCTCAGCAGCCCCAAAGACTATTACCGAGACGGTCAAGGCTCACTGATTCAGCTCGTCCTCACTCCCGGCGACCCGTTCATTAAAATGAGCAACGAAGACATTGCCAATCATGCGCTTAAACAAGTTCACGACCTATTCCCTTCCTCTCGTGAACTCAATATGACCTGGTTTAGCGTCGTCAAACTGGCACAATCCCTCTACCGCGAAGCACCTGGCTTAGATCCCTATCGTCCTCCCCAAAAAACGCCCGTTTCTAACTTCTTTCTGGCAGGCAGCTACACGCAGCAAGACTACATCGACAGCATGGAAGGCGCAACGATTTCGGGAAAACAAGCTGCTGCAAAAATCCTAGAAGGCACAGGGTACAAGGTAGAAGGCAAAGGATTGTTTAAATACTAATGAAAATCAAGGTACTCGGTGTAGTGTGTTGTTTGTCACTTTTAACGATCGGTAACATCAAGCGACCTTGACCTATTTCATAATGTAGAAAATTCCTTGAATATAATTTCCTGATTTTTCCCTTCATTCCTTAATTCTTATGACTGACTGGCTAGAACACACGGTTCAAGTAGAAGTTGCAATTCCCGTCGATCGCGTTTGGAAACTTTGGTCTGACCTAGAGCAAATGCCTCATTGGATGAAATGGATCGAATCGGTGAAGGTGCTAGAAGACAACCCAGAGCTTTCGCAATGGAAACTAGCGTCAGGGGGCTTTGACTTTCGGTGGCAGTCTAAAATCACTCGGCTCGTCACGAACCAAATCATGCAGTGGGAATCGGTGGATGGGTTGCCCAACCGGGGCGCGGTTCGGTTTTACGACCGAGGCGAGAGCAGCATTGTTAAGTTGACAGTTGGCTACGCCATTCCCGGAATCTTAGGAAGGCTGATGGATGGGCTTTTCCTAGGACGAATTGTGGAGTCTACGCTTCAGGCAGATATGGAGCGGTTTCGGGAGTATGTCGCTCGGTTAGAGACCTCTGATCAAACATAATGCGGTTAAGGCAACTACAGCTCTTCCCGCAGCATTTGCTCATAAATCTGGGGAAGGTCGTTGCTGACCGAATTGGTTTCGATACCATAGCCTAGGCTTGTCCAGGTAGGCGAAAGGATGCGAAGAACTTCGTTGACTCTGCCTTCCCTTAGCATTTGAGATAAATCGGCGCCCCAAGCACTAGGGTCACTGAGCCAGCGGTAGGTTACTTTGTCTTGATACTCTGGCGCAAAGCTGTAGCTTTGCCACGGCAAGAAGGGCGGTTCAGGGTGGTATTCATGGGCTTTGTCTTCCCACGTACTGCTGAGCATTTGATAGCGTCCGGCGGCGGTGGTGCAGTCGCCCAAGTTAGGGCCCGTGACGATGCGGACACATTGATCAGGATGGTTGCTCAGGTTAGGGATATGCTCTCCACCATAGAGCAAAGAATAGGGGCGATCGCCACTCGACTCACTTGCCGAAATCGTCCGCATCATCGCCCGAAGGTAAGGATCGCCCCCCTTCATCACCAAAGGAATGGGAGAACCATGCCCTTGAGGCTCGTTAAAGGGCATCATCTGCCGCCACGAAACTCCGTGCAGTCCCCCCATGAGCGTGGTCATCAGCACGATCGCCGAACCGCCAATCAAACACCACCAAATCCCTGAAGAAGGTTCAGGTTTGGCGATCGTGGTGTTTGCAAGGGCAGCGGTTACGAGAGGACATTGGTTCTCTGACTTGTTGCTATTGGAGGTCACAGTGGAATGCAATTATGGGATGCGACTATGAAAATTTTATTCATCATATCTCCAGTTCCTTGACCGCAACCTAAACTGCGGCAAATAAAGCCTCAAGAGATTGGGTCGGACTATCGGGTTTTGCCACGATTTCAACCACTTTATTTTGGGCATCTGGCTGCAACAGCGACTCCACGCAGACCTGGGCAACCTTTGTGCGAGGAATACTACCCTCAAACAGCTTGTCTGCCCCCGTCATCACAATTTGATCTGAGTTGTCTTCGCTCTTCAATCCACCCGGTCGGACAATCGTATAGGTGATGCCGCTCTTCTGCAAATATTCTTCAGCTTGCTTTTTCCACACCAAAATTAGCCAGAACAGGTTAAGCGGATGAAATAGGCGGGAAGCGCAGAGCGAAGAAACCATAACAAACTGCTGAATGCCCTTTTCTTTGGCGATATCTACCAGGTTTTTTGTGCCCTCATAGTCCACTTTGTAGGGACCTGTGGGGTCAAAACTTGGAGCGGCTCCTGTCGCAGAAAGAATCACCGTACAGTCGGCGATCGCCTCCCTCAAGCCATCCAAATTTAGGACATCTCCCACGACCAACTCTACATCAGCGGGCAAAATTGCTCTTGCCTTTTCCAAATCACGCACCAAAGCCCGTACCGGAATCCGCCGCTCTACCAAAGCTTGAACAATCCGCCGACCTGTCTCACCCGTTGCACCCGCCACAAAAGCTTTCATCACTCACCCCTATGTACTGCGTACTGAAAGATTGATGTTAATCTTTAATTTAATATTCTTAATGGATTGTAATGAATTCCTTGTGGGTTACGGGTGGGTTACGAAACAAATCTAAAAGTTTAGGTGAAGGGAGTTAGCAGTCCTTACCCTTAACCAGGTCAAGACCAGTATCTTTTATTACTCTATCTGGAAAAATAGTTTTTTATATTGTATCCGTAGATCAATTGAAGAACCTTGATGTAGAGACTCAAATTACGTTCTTCTCTACGTATATCAATCATCACACTGTAGCAATTTTGCAAGATATGCTGAACGAATTGCAATCTGCTCCTTCTCTCGATAGGCTGCTAGACTAAGTTCCAGACCTTAGCCATTTCACTCAGTCCGTCAGTTGGAAAGACGCAACTCGATTCAAGACGATTTTTAGGAAAACTTTGTATGCAGGCAAATCCGGCTAACCAAAAAGCTCTCAGAACCACACCCATCGTCTTTGGGGCGACTTCCGGTTTGATTGAGGCACAGGACAATCACAATCAAGAACTCCTAACACCGGAGCAACAGTCCATCAGCTTTCACGGCAACTTTGAAAGCTGCATGGAAATGTATACCAATGCTCAAACCGTTGCCGATTATTTAGATGCCCATCGGAGCTGGTTTCCTCAGTCTGCTCGACCGATGAAAGCCGATCCGATTGGAGCCAATGGCTACGATTTAACCGTAGGACGCTTTGGCGCCTTTGGCTATGAGGTGGAAGCCAAGGTAGGGCTAGACTTGCTACCTCAAGAGCAGGGCGTTTATCGCATCCAAACGATTCCGATTCCAGGGTATCAAGCACCAGGGTACGAGGTCGATTTTCAGGCAGCGTTGCAGTTGACCGAAGCTCCAGAGAGTCAAGCGGCTCATCCGTTGACCAACGTGGAGTGGGATCTAAATTTGCAGGTGACGCTTCAGTTTCCACGCTTTATTCATGCCATGCCGAGGACGTTAATCCAATCGACTGGCGATCGCCTTCTTAATCAAATCGTTCGTCAGGTCTCTCGCTGTCTCACCTATAAGGTGCAAGAAGATTTCCACCGAGCTGTTGGAGTTAAGTTTCCCAAAAAGCGACGGATGCCGTGGGCAAAAGGCAAGGACGTAAAGCTCGAAGCTAGCGAATAAGTTAATCAACAAGTTAGTTAAGAAGGCGGAATTCTTTGGAATTCCGCCTTTTTTAGATCTAGCTCACTGACTAAGATTTACCGAAATTCTGAGTCCAGTAGGCATTGTAATTGGTTGTTCCTGTATCTTCGGCTAAGAAGAAGTACCCCACTCCAATTTCTTTGATAGTCGTGTTCAGGATGTTTAATCGATGCCCAGGGCTGTTAATCCAAGAGTTAACGACTTCACTGGGTGTACTTTGCCCTGCTGCAATGTTCTCTGCTACAGTGCGCCAGTCGTAGCCGGTTTTAGAAACGCGATCGCCCGCTGAAGATCCGTCCTTTCCGGTATGACTAAAAAAGTCTTGAGTCGCCATGTTTTGGCTATGGGTCTGAGCCGCCTCACTGAGTTTGCTATTAAGTGTGAGAGGCGCAAGTCCATTTGTAGCGCGAAATTGATTCGTGAGGCTCACGACCTCTCCGGCAAAGCTTTGGACACCCTTAGGACTGAGATTGCCTCCTGCTGCCGCTGCTGATAGCTTTAGCCGATAGGGACTGCTGCCCCGTGCAGAAACTTGCAGGTAGTAAGACCCTATTGCCAAATTGGCAAGGTCAAGTTTTCCGACTTTTTTTGATTTAGACGATAAGGTTTGAAGGACTTCATCGGCTTCAACCACCCCATTTTGATTGCGATCTTGAATGAGGTTGAGGCTTGCCGACCGCCCCAAGCTTTTGAATCTGATGCTAAGGACACCGGGATTAGTCAAATTAAAACTAAATACATCGCTCGGATTTTTAGAACTGACTTTATCTGTGAAGGCTGTGCTGCTGGGAATTGCCGCAGCTTGACCCAGGCTGGTTCCAATTGGATTGCTAGGCATAGTCTAAATTTGCTCAGGAACTTTGTTTAATCAGTTCCAGTAAGCAAGGATGAGCCTATGTAAGTCACCCTAAAATATACCGAGCTTTAGCATATTTTCTAAGCGTCTCTACGGAGATTCTCTGGCTTGTAAATCTTTCCTATTGTCCTAGAGCAATTCCTAGACAAATGAGATGTGCCTTACATTCGGAACGAGGGGCTTAAGAGGATGTCTGAAAAGTGGCGTTGCTGGATGCCAGTATGAAAATCCAGTTCCCCTGCCCTCTGAGGGAATCAGGGTGGTTTCACTGTCGCTGAAGAAAAGCTGGAAAGCGCATTCTACCGACCAATTTTTTAAGTCTTAGATTGACTCATTTGAGGGGAGTCAGCGGCGAAACTGCTAACTTTGGATCGAGACTATTGAGGTGTGCCGTTTTCCTCTTAATTTTCTCTGACGACAATGAAACCACCCTGCCCTGCCCTCTGAGGGAAGGGGTTAGGGGTTAGATTGAGTCGGCAACGCAGTTAGATAAACCTCTCCCTAAATCCCTCTCCTGAAGGAAAGGGACTTTGAAGGGATTCATACTTTCATTCAGCAACGCCACTTTTCAGACATCCTCTTAAGCTGAATTTGAATTAGATCTCAAATAGGTTCCATACATCAGAATTGAGAAATGCCATACAGTGCATTGGCAAATACTTGAAAATTCAGCTGTGAAAAATGCAGGGATTACTTTGATTTTCAAAGTAATCCCTGCGGGTACTAATTCATGGACGACTGAATGTAAGCGCTGATCCAGGTGGAACGAGGAAGCAGATCTAGAGATCAGACATTTTGCGTTGCTAGTTCCTGCTTTTCAGGTAAGTCTGCGTACTCCGCCACCAATTTCCTGAACTGATCTCCCTCAATCGTCTCTTGGTCGAGCAAAACCTCGGCTAAGCGATCGACAAGAGGACGATTTTCCTTAATCAGGCGACGGGCTTCTGCGTGGCAGCGAAAAACGATTTCGCGGATCTGACGATCGATCTTGGTTGCCATTTCTTCTGAACATTCAGAAGATTGATTCATTAAATCTCGTCCCAGAAAAACTTCCCCGCCGCCGCCTTCTAAAGCGATCGGGCCTAGATCAGACATACCGTAGAGGGTCACCATTTGACGCGCAATACTGGCAACACTCCGAACATCGCCTGCTGCCCCATCTGTCACTTCATCGTGACCAAACACTTCTTCCTCAGCAGCTCGCCCACCTAAAGAAACAGTGATGCGATCGATAATTTCGCTACGGCTGTCGATTCGCATGTCCTCACCACTGAGTAAAGGCTTGGCGAAGCCGCCAATGCCGCCCGATCGAGGAATAATGGTGACTTTATCAAGTGGGTTAGTGTGAGGCAGTAGGGTCATCAATAGGGCATGACCAATCTCGTGGTAGGCAATCAAGCGCTTCTTCTTACTGTCTAATAGCGGCGTTAGGGTTAAACCAATGGTGACGCGATCGATCGCATCATCAATTTCTAAGCCAGTAATGGCATCTTTGCGCCGTCGAGCGGTCAGAATGGCTGCCTCGTTGAGCATATTTGCGAGCTCTGCCCCTGAAAAACCGGGGGTACGCCGGGCGATCGCCTCCATCGACACCTCTGGGTCTAGCTTCTTGTTGCGAGCATGAACCTCTAGAATGCCCAAGCGTCCTTTGTAGGTTGGTAGATCGACCATCACCTGTCGGTCAAACCGACCCGGACGCAGTAAAGCTGAATCCAGGACATCTGGGCGGTTGGTCGCGGCAATAATAATAATGCCAGTATTGCCTTCAAACCCGTCCATTTCGGTCAGCAACTGGTTCAGGGTTTGTTCGCGCTCGTCATTGCCGCCCCCAATGCCAGCCCCTCGTTGACGACCCACTGCGTCAATTTCATCGATAAAAATAATGCAAGGCGCGTTTTCTTTTGCCTTTTTGAACAGGTCGCGGACGCGAGAAGCCCCAACGCCCACAAACATTTCTACAAATTCAGAACCCGAAATACTGAAGAACGGAACGCCCGCTTCTCCAGCGATCGCCCTTGCTAACAAAGTCTTTCCGGTTCCTGGAGGACCCACCAGCAGCACGCCCTTAGGAATCTTCGCGCCTACAGCCGTAAATCGCTCTGGCTTTTTCAGGAAGGTCACTACTTCTTGAAGCTCTTCCTTTGCTTCTTCAATGCCAGCCACGTCATCAAATACAATGCCTGTTTTGGCTTCCATTTGAAAACGCGCTCGAGATTTGCCAAAGCTCATGGCTTGCCCCGAAGAACCTCCGGTGCGTCGCAAGAACATCAGTAGTGCCATGATCAATACAAAAATTAACAGCCCGTTCAGAATAAATCCAGTGACGGCGCTGCTGTCAGTAGAAGGCTGAACGCTTAGCTCAACATTATTTTTCCGAGCTAAGGAAATTAACTCAGGATTGCGATCGCCCAAAAACAAAGGAACTTCTAAAGGAGCCGTATCTCGTGGCTTGCCTTTAAGCTGGACAAGCGCCACGTTGCGCACGGGGTCAATTTCAACTTTATTGACTTCGCTGCCCTCGATTTTACGGAGCAAATCGCTGTAACTAATGGCTTGCTGCTGTTGCTGCTGATCGGCACCCTGCGCCAAAACTGAACCGCCTATCGTACTTTGTAAGACTAGCCAGAGCACAGTTGCAGCCCCAGTCAGACGGGAACCTTTTCTGCGCTTAACTCCCTGAAGAGAGAACCTTGATGTTTCCTGCTCAACCTGCTTCATAAACGTTACTTACCTTTTGATCTCTACCATGACTTGCTTCCTCCATGCTAGTTCTGACTTAAAGAACTTGCCCTGAACATAACAAGAGGAGGGTGCCGACAAGATTTCTGAACTCATAAACACCAGTGTACTCTGCCTATCTTAACTAGTGCTGATAGAACTCTTGCCTAAATCATACTCATATCGACTTTACTTTGCTAGCATAGGATAACAGAATGAGTTTCCTTTCTATGGTGAAAATTGTCGGGATTGCCGGAAGTTTGAGAGCAGGTTCCTATAGTCAGCAAGCCTTAAAAATTGCAGTACAAAAGGTTGCAGATCTAGGGGCTGAAGTTGAAATTGTTGACTTGCGATCGCTTCATCTCCCCTTTTGTGACGGGGGTGACGATTACTCTGCTTATCCAGATGTCGCTAAGCTTTGTCAAACTGTTCGAGCCGCAGATGGTCTAATTTTGGCAACTCCTGAATATCACGGTAGCATCAGCGGCGTGCTGAAAAACGCCCTTGATTTGATGGGCTTTGATGAACTTTCAGGTAAGGTGACGGGGCTAATTAGCGTGTTAGGCGGGCAACCTAACAGCAATGCACTCAACGATCTGCGCCTTATTGCCCGCTGGGTTCATGCCTGGACAATTCCTGAACAAGTGGCGATCGGGCAGGCTTGGAAGGCGTTTGGAAAAGATGGCGAACTGCTAGATGATAGTCTCTCTCAACGGTTCGATGCATTTGCTCAGAGCCTGGTCGAGAATACTCAAAAACTGCGGGGATCAACTCCAGCTCAGGCAATTTAAAAACCGGGGCGAGATCATCTCGCCCCGGTCAAAAGATAGCTCTAAATCAGTAGGGGAGTAGCAATGAAATAATGTCCCGATCCGCCCCCTAAATCCCCCAATTTTGGGGGACTTCCGAGCCTTTCAAAGTCCCCCAAAATTGGGGGATTTAGGGGGCTAGCAAGCTAACGCATCCCATTGGGACTTTATTTCAATGCAGATCCCTAGCCTTATGGTTACGAGATATTCTCGTCAAAAGTTTTTGGGGCGATCGCCTGCTCTATTGTCTGATTAGTTGCTGCCGAACTCCCATGTTTATGAAATCGAATTCCTAAAAATACATCATAGATAAAACTCCAGAAGTCCTTACCTTTCCACAACCCTAAAGACTGATGGCAGCCCTTTGCATCTAACAGCGGTTGGGTGTCTCGATAAGCTTGCTGGTAGTTATACCAAGGGATAGAAGGCCAGAGGTGGTGAATCAAATGGTAATTTTGACCCATGATTAAGATGTTAAGGATAGGGTTAGGGTAGACCCTAGCGTTTTTCCAACGGTTGCGCTCTTGAAAAGGACGATGGGGCAAATAGTCAAAAAATAGCCCTAAAGCCAACCCCACCACTAAAGCCGGGGAAAACCAAAAATCGAAGATATATCCTAAAAAGTCATACTGAATAGCCAAGTAAATGACCGCAGCTACTGCTAACCGCGCCAGAAACCACTCTAGCAACTCATATTTTCGCCATAGCTTTCTCTTAAAAAAGAAAATCTCGTGATAGAAAAACCGAGCCGCAATCATCCAAAGTGGTCCACCTGTGGAGACGTAATGATCGGGATCATTCTCTGGATCGTTGACGTTCGCATGATGCTGCATGTGAACACGAGTAAAGACTGGAAAAGAAAATCCCAGCATCAGAGCGCTTCCATGCCCCAGAATTGAGTTCATGATGCGATTTTTATGCGCCACATTATGTGAAGCATCGTGAATGACCGTACCCACCAGATGAAGGGCGATCGTATTAATTACAAAACAACACCAGCCCAACCAATCCCAGTACCAGTAGCCTAGGGTCGAAAAGACTGCCATAAGCACTGCCAGTAAGAAAACCAGCAGTGTAGGGTTGAGAGCACCCGGCGGACCTAACAACTGTTTCGGCACAGTCAGGGGCTTTATTGCCTCCGACATTATGTTTTCACTCCTTAACATCCACTTTGCGTAGTATAAAATACTGGACTACCAGAATAAAGTTTTGTTAAATCAGCTCATTTAATCAGACACCTAGCCAGGATGCTTTTCTTCCTATATGTCAAGCCGATAGGGTTGTAAAAATTAAGGATGATCTCAGTGACTTTTAGATAATTCCCTCACATCTTAGGTCTATCGGAAACTTTTTAAAGTTCATTGTGCCTTCATACATAAAACGTCGATTATTCCGGAAAAGTTTATAAAACAGATGAAGGTTTTCCGTAATACTACTGGCAATGGTAACCCTGTCTCTAGGCAGTGAGGGCTTCTTGCCCCTAGAAACGTCTGCATTCTCTGGTCATTTCTCTTTACCTGCCCTCTGAGTTGCTGTTCTCAGCTTTTCGAGGATTTCAGTACTTTCAACCTTACTTTCGTATGACAGACACCTTATTAAGTGACATATAGAACCCTTTGCAGAAAACCGAAAACTTGGACACTGCGTACAAGGGTTTTAACAGATTCATTATTCATTGGACTCTAGATATTGTGAGGACGACATGGACATTAGCTCTTTTACAGGTCAAGGTAAGCAAACAAAACGATTAACTAGAGTCATTGAAACAAAGTCTCAGAACTTAGGTGGCTCTGTTCAAAAACGTTGGAAGCCCAAGCCTCAAAAAAATATTTCTACCCGTCCGCAGGTGCTGCCCTTAATTTTCAGACCAGAATCTGATGTGCTGCTGCGCCAGAGGAGTTTGGCAAAGGCTCAGATGGGCGATTACGATGAGGCGATCGCCCTATTTACCCAACTCATTGAGCGCCATCCTTTCAGTGCCACTGACTACAGCAACCGAGGTCTAACCTATTTCCAAAGCGGACAATCAGTTGAAGCACTTGCCGATTACAACCGAGCGATTGAGCTGAATCCTCGTTTAGATAGAGCCTATAATAATCGGGCTAACTATCATGCTGCTCAAGGGCAGTTTCTAGAAGCCATTCTAGATTATGACGTAGCACTAGATTTGAACCCCGCAAACACTCGCGCTTGGATTAACCAAGGCATTACGTTTCGGGATTTAGGGATGTACGAGCGGGCGATCGAAAGCTTCGAGTTAGCGCTTCACTTAGGTCGTCTGAAAGGACATATCTATGCGGAACGCGGTAGAACTTATCATCTTCGGGGTGACTGGAACTGTGCGATCGCTGACTATCAAAGAGCGATCGCCAGTATGCCCGAAACTCTTGCCTCTGAACGCCTTTACCTGCAAGTCGAACTTTGGATGAACGAGTTGCTGGCACCGCTGTTTTAGTTTGACTAAACCTGAACTAAACCTAAATCAGCTATCTCTCTAAATCAGCTATGGCATTTCTCAATTCAATCGGGTGCAGGTGAGGGGCTTAAGCCCCTTGTTCCAAAGCGTCAAGCCCACCTCGTTCGTCTGGGAATGCCTATACCAGTGAGCTTAATCAATGTCGATTGACTGAGGGCGAGTGTTCCGACCGTTGGTACTTACACTTCCCATTGCAGAATCTGCGTGTTGATCCAGCCAGTTTTTAACGGGGTCATCAGCTAAGTTTAAGCGGAGCAGTCCCGAGACGAAGCCACCCAGAAACGCTACAGGCTGCCCTACCAATTCTTTAACCAAAGGGGTTAGTTCATTCAAAAACATTCTGGAACTCCTTCGCATTTATACTCATCGATCCTAGCGCGAAATCCTAGCATCGCGATCATGATGGAGTTGTTAGGGATCTGCATTGAAATAAAGTCCCAATGGGATGCGTTAGCTTTCTAGCCCCCTAAATCCCCCAATTCTGGGGGACTTTGAAAGGCTCGGAAGTCCCCCAGAATTGGGGGATCTAGGGGGCGGATCGGGACGTTATTTCATTGCTACTCCCTTATGCCTGGACAAGTATGGTTGAAAACTGTTGCGTGCGGATTTTTTACGAGTATTTCCAGTAGGAGATGACAAAAGGGAGTAGGGAAACCTCAATTTTCAAAAATCCAATCCATTTTTCACTGCTGCTTGTATTAATTACAGAGCTTCTACAGGCGGCGCTATGCCACTGATCCGAAATCATTCATTGTTCAACCAGAGCGCGATTTTTTCTCCCAACCACTCTGCGCAATGCCTATTAGAGCTATTGCCAGACGCATCAGCGAAATTTATCGGCTCAAAAGTGAGTAACTTGACTTACAAAGTCAGGCTCTCCCTATAAGTTAAGAACTAATGATTGAAGTCTGTAGGCGTCTAGCTTTACAACAGATTTGGAGGTGCATATGCCGGAAGAGTGTCAAGTTTCTTGGAAGGTTTGGGTTGTCATCAGCATTATCACAGCTGGGCTAACGCCATTTGTTATGGAGTTCCTTCCTCCGATCGCCTCAGCAGTTTCTAAGCAATGGTATCCATTCTCTACTCAATGTGTCGCTTCAGTGAGCCAGCCTCACTTGCCCCTCAAAATCCATCAAGCGCCTACTCTCAATAGTGTGGTCAGCCTTTGGGCGCAACAAGGTACTGAAGCGCAGGTAACGGTTGTAGGAGCAGAGCAGGGGTGGTATCAAGTCAGTGATCCAGAAAGGGGATGGGTGGAGGGCGATCGCGTGACTGCCGCTTGTCTTCAGGCATTTTAGAGCGTTCTAAGAGAAACTCAAAATCTCAAAATCTGCTTGTCCGTAGGTCATCTGGCGATCGACTGCCGACAGCACTCGGTTATTTGCCTGGTCAGACTCTAAACATTGGCAGACTAGCCTTGCCACATCTGCTCGGTGGATTGTTCCAGCAATGGTGGGATCGGGAGTTAACACCCCGTTCCCGGTTGCCGGTTCAGACTTAAGCCCGCCAGGACGGATGATCACGTAGGTTAAGCCGCTGGCAATGAGGTATTCCTCTGCCTGGGCTTTTTCAATTAAGACGGGGCGCAAAGTTTCTAGGGCTGGAGGAGGGAGAGCAACTGCACTGTTGCCGCTGCCAATGGAAGAAACCAGAATAAACTTCTGCACGCCTGCTTTAAGCGCCGCATCGATTAAGTTTTTGTTGCCCAAATAGTCTGCTCGCTGCCCGTCTTTAGGAAGTCCGCCAACGGTGCTGATGACTGCCCAGACAGGTTCTGTCAGCATCGCTGCCTCTAGCTCTGTGGGATTAAGGGCATCACCCATGACGGGTATGACACCCAGACTTTCTAACTCAGCCTGGGCAGCATCAGTTCGCAGCAGCGCTTTGACCTTGAAAGATTTCTGGGTTAGCAGATGGGCAATCTCTCGCCCTACGCCTCGGCTGGCTCCTGCTAGAAAGATAGATTTATTCTCAGACACGGTTCATTTCCTTTTGGGTTACGTCGTTTGTAGCGCTTCCACAAGCTGTGCCTCGATCGCCCGTTGCACCTCTGTTTCTCTATCCAAAACTTGCCAAACCTGCTGTAGCAGTGGGTCTAACCCCACTCTGGCAACCGCAGAAATGACGAACACCGGACAGCCACTGAGCTGTTGTAATTGAGTTTTGAGATCTTCTACTAGCGGGTCATCAGGGGCGATCGCATCCACCTTACTCAAGGCAACAATCTGTGGACGATCGGGTAAACCTCGTCCATATGCCATCAGTTCTGCCTGAATCGTTTCGTAGGCTTCAATCGGTGCTTCCTGAGTCACATCTACTAAATGCAGCAGCACCCGCGTCCGTTCGATGTGCCGGAGAAAGTCATGCCCCAACCCTGTGCCCAAATGTGCGCCTTCAATCAGCCCAGGAATATCGGCAAACACAGTGCCATCACCGCTAGGTTTCTGCACTACGCCCAAGTTAGGCACCAGAGTCGTAAACGGATAATCTGCCACCTTAGGACGAGCCGCCGACAGAGCAGAAATCAAAGTTGACTTTCCGGCATTGGGTAACCCAATGATGCCAACTTCTGCCAGCAGCTTGAGTTCGAGGCGAATGAATCGTTCTTCACCCGGCAAGCCTGGCAATGCCCGTTCAGGCGCTCTGTTGCTGTTGCTCAGAAAATGCTTGTTGCCCAGCCCACCCTTACCACCTGATGCAATGCAGATAGTTTGATTGATGCTGACTAAATCACCGATCACCTCGTCGGTGTTAGCATCAAAAACAACCGTGCCGCAAGGAACTTCAATGATGCGATCGTCTCCTGAAGCACCTGTCATGTTTTTTGACCCACCCCGTTCGCCAGCCTCCGCTTTAAAGATGTGGGCATAGCGAAAGTCGAGCAAGGTCTGCAAATTCTCGACCGCCTTCAAAATTACTGAGCCACCTAGCCCACCGTTGCCCCCTGCCGGGCCTCCAGCGGGAACATATTTTTCTCGGCGAAACGCGACCTTCCCATCGCCTCCATCGCCTGCCTTAACTTGAATTTCTGCCTGGTCTATAAATTGCATGATGCCATTGTCGAGATCTCCCATTTGCCATAGTAGGTGATTTTGCACAAGTCCTGTTTCTTGAATCAGTTAATCCTTAATGAAAGACTGAGAGAATGTCCGGATTTTGTATCCTGTTGGTGGATCACTGGAGAGTTGAGCTTTAGTTAGTTCGGTCTAAGTCAGGGGCAGTCTAAATAGGAGTTATGGGACAGGATAGTATGTGCATTAACATAAGTCTTTTGTGATTAAGTTTTCAAAGAATCTATCGGTTTTTCAGCCCATTGATTCACAAAAACCAAACTTGCTGATGATGATATGTAGCTTTAAGCACGTCTAGAAATAGAAATTCCTCGGATATCTATTATGTTATTCTCTACGCAGTTCAGAAGGAATACCAAGCATGACGCAAAAGAAACGCGCGCTGATCACAGGAATTACCGGTCAAGACGGCTCCTACTTGAGCGAACTCTTGTTGGAAAAAGGTTATGAAGTTCATGGCATTATTCGCCGAACTTCGACCTTCAATACCGATCGCATTGATCACATTTATGATGATCCGCACGAGGAAAGCGCTCGCCTATTTTTACACTATGGCGACTTAACCGATGGCACAACGTTGCGTCGTATCCTGGAGGACGTTAAGCCCACTGAAATTTATAATCTAGGCGCGCAGTCTCATGTACGGGTTAGCTTTGACTCACCCGAATACACCGTGGATACCGTCGGGATGGGAACCTTACGATTGTTAGAAGCAATCCGCGATTACCAGCAGCGAACAGGTATTGAAGTCCGCTTCTATCAAGCTGGGTCTTCGGAAATGTACGGTAAGGTACAAGAAGTTCCTCAAAAGGAAGATACGCCTTTCTATCCTCGTAGCCCCTACGCCTGTGCTAAGGTTTACGCCCATTGGCAAACAGTGAATTACCGAGAGTCTTATAACTTATTTGCTTGTAACGGCATTTTGTTTAACCATGAGTCGCCCCGCCGAGGCGAAACTTTTGTAACCCGCAAGATTACTCGGGCGATCGCCCACATTGTTGCGGGCAAACAAAAGAAACTCTTTATGGGGAACCTCGAATCTAAGCGCGACTGGGGCTACGCCAAAGATTATGTGCGAGCGATGTGGCTGATGCTGCAACAAGATACCCCTGATGACTATGTGGTAGCAACTGGCGAAACCCATGCCATTAGCGAATTTCTTGATCTCTCCTTTGGCTACGTCAACCTCGATTGGCGTGACTATGTAGAATTTGATGCCCGCTACCTGCGCCCCGCAGAAGTAGAGCTGTTAATTGGTGATCCGGCAAAAGTTAAGCAGAAACTAGGCTGGGAGCCTTCAGTGACCTTTGAACAGTTGGTCTATTTAATGGTGGAAGCCGACCTGAAAGCACTCGGTTTAGTACCTCTCAACGGACATACCATTCAGTCTAGTTCTGATCATGCGACCGTTCGCCATAGTGTCAGTCTGATGGCTTAGTTCTTCTTACCCTACTAAAAGTCATGACCTCAACCCCACTTGAATTGAAGAATCAGCATATCTTGGTGACGGGTGGCGCTGGATTTCTCGGGCGGCAGGTAATCGATCAGTTGTGCAAGGCAGGAGCCGACCCCAGCAAAATTACTGTGCCGCGATCGCACGATTGCGATCTACGTCAAATGGAAGCTTGCAAACGCGCTGTCGATCAACAAGATGTCGTTGTCCATCTGGCAGCCCATGTTGGCGGCATCGGCTTAAACCGCGAAAAGCCAGCCGAGTTGTTCTACGACAACTTAATGATGGGCACTCAACTGATCCATGCAGCATACGAAGCAGGCGTAAAGAAATTTACCTGCGTTGGCACCATTTGCGCTTACCCCAAGTTCACTCCTGTGCCCTTTAAGGAAGACGATATTTGGAACGGTTACCCCGAGGAAACAAACGCGCCCTATGGCATTGCCAAGAAAGCGCTATTGGTGCAACTTCAGGCATACCGACAGCAATATGGCTTCGATGGCATTTATCTTCTACCCGTCAACCTGTACGGCCCTGAAGATAACTTTGATCCCCGCAGTTCCCATGTCATTCCGGCACTGATTCGCAAGGTGTACGAGGCGCAGCAACGGGGCGACAAACAGATTCCGGTTTGGGGCGATGGTAGCCCTACCCGTGAGTTCCTTTACTCGACCGACGCCGCGCGGGGCATTGTCATGGGCACTCAGCTTTACAGCGATGCTGAGCCTGTCAATTTGGGTACAGGAGTCGAAATCACCATCAAAGACCTGATTACATTAATTTGTAACCTGATGGAATATCAGGGCGAAATTGTTTGGGAAACTCATCAACCCAACGGTCAGCCCCGGCGCTGTTTAGATACAGAACGGGCAAAGCAAGCGTTTGGCTTTATTGCTGAAGTGGGCTTTGAAGCAGGTCTGCGAAATACGATCGCCTGGTATCGCCAGAACGCCGGGTAGATCAGCTCTATCCTTGGCGATCGATTGAAATCCCCGACTCTTTTTATAAAGTCGGGGATTTTCGTTGTTTAGGGCTTTGAAGTCTGATTTGGTGTGGGATAAAGAATTTTTTGAGTGGAAAGTTCACAAGCCAGTCCAGTGGTGAGTAACCCATTTCCACAAGCCTTACAGAATCTTGCATCGTCATCATGCGAGGCTAACCCGCAATCACAGCGAAGTTCTATTTGCTTAGAGGTTTTAACCAATTGCTTGATCAAGTCTCCTAGTTGCCAAGGAATCAAAGCAATGCCCGTTAAAATCATTAGCACTGTCAATAGCCGACCTATTTCTGAGACTGGCGTAATATCACCAAATCCTACTGTGGTCATGGTTGCGACTGAGAAGTAAATGGCATCTAAGAAGGTGTTGAACTGATCGGGGTTAACGGGATGTTCGACTTGATAAATCAAGCCGGAATACACAAAAATGATGGTAAATAACGTGAAGAGAATTCTGACAAAAGTAACGCTGTCTTCTCGGCTGACATAACCAAAAATGGTTTTCCCTTCAACAAAACGAATTAAGCGTAGAACTCGAAACCAACGAAATATTCGCAGGAAGGAAATATCAATGGTCGTCAATAAGAACGGGAGAATTACAAGGAGATCAATTAGCCCATAGAGGCTAAAGACATAATGAATCTTGCGTTCGGTGCTCCAGAGGCGCAACAGATATTCAATGGAAAACAGAATGAGAATGATTTGGTTTAAGCCATCAAAATAAACGCGAACCTGAGTCGGGATGGCGTAAGTTTCTGCGACGAAAATGGCGGACGACAGGAGCACCAGTCCGGTAATGCTTAGGTTGATCCATCGACCGATTGGAGTTTCGATGTCTTCTAGATAGAACCTGACTTTTTGTTGCAATGACATCAGTGGATAGGGTTTGGAGCTAGGGGCGATCGCCAATTTGAGCACAGCTTGCTTCTCCAAAAATTGCGGTAGCATGAACGTAAAATTTAAACTCCAGCAAATTATAAAAAGGATCTTCTAAAAAAAAGGTGCAATGTTCTAAAGGCGAATCGACAAACCGTTGTTTAGGCTGCTGGTAAAACTTTAGCCCTTGATACTGCGATCGCTCTAACAATGCCTCCCAATCAGCTTTAGCCGTAAACACTAAACCAAAATGCCGGGGATATACGCCCCGCTGCGGCGTCAGTGGCTCAGGGGTCATGTGGGCAACCAGTTGGTGCCCGTAGAGATTTAAAATTATTGAGTTAGCATTCTCTCGACCGACCTGACAGCCTAAGCCTTCTGCATAGAAGATCTTGGTTTGGGCAATGTCGGTGATGGGGAATGCCAGATGGAAGATAGTAGGTTGCATAAAGTTGAGCGACAAAGAATCTCTTTCCAAGATATCGGCGATCGCGCAATGTGGCAGAGTGGGCGATCGCGGCTCACGATTGGTTAATCGGAATCTCGACTACAAATTCTGACCCTTTGCCTGGAGCTGAGAAACATTTAAGGCTGCCTCGATGTTTCTCTACAATAATTTGGTAACTAATCGACAACCCTAACCCAGTTCCTTTGCCTACAGGCTTCGTTGTAAAAAAGGGATCAAATACATGCTTTTGAGCTTTTTCGGAAATACCCATGCCATTATCAGCAATCCGAATTGCCACCTGCTGATTTTCCAAAACCTCAGTCCGAATGCGGATTGTTGGACGATTTGTAGTAAACGTGTGAGTTTCAGCGTCAAACTCGGCACTGAGAGATAGAAAATCTGCACTCTCTTCCAGGGCATCGATCGCATTACTCAACAAATTTATCAACACTTGGTTCACCTGTCCGGCATAGCATTCCACTAATGGCAGATCACCATATTCTTTAACCAGTTCGATCTTATCAATGGATTGAGCTTTGAGGCGATGTTGCAGAATTAAAAGAGTGCTGTCAATGCCTTCGTGAATATTGACCTGCTTCATATCGGCTTGATCGAGGCGCGAGAAATTTCTGAGAGACAGGACAATCTGCCGAATCCGCTCAGTTCCCACCTTCATCGAATTTAGGGTTTTTGGCAAGTCTTCTCGCAAAAAGTTGAGGTCTAATTCTTTTTCTCGGTCAGAAATTTCTGTAGGAGGATCAGGATAATGCTTTTGGTAAAGATCCAGCAGACCCATAACGTCTAGCAGGTAGCTGTTAACATGCTGGACATTGCCGTGGATAAAGTTCACTGGATTGTTAATTTCATGAGCAATGCCTGCCACTAACTGCCCAAGGCTAGACATTTTTTCAGTTTGCACCAGTTGAAGTTGCGTCTCTTGAAGGTCAGCCAAAGTTTCTGCTAGCTGCTGGGATTGTTGTTGAGTGCGGACAAGTAACTCGGCTTGCTGAAGCGCCACGTCAAGCTGCGCTGCAACTTGGGTGATAAATTGAATCTCTGAACGCTCCCATTGCCGAGTTTGGGTGCATTGATGAATGCATAAAAGTCCCCATAGCTCTTCTTGTTGAATCAGAGGAACAACAATCTGCGCCCTAATCTGCAAACCTTCGAGCATCCCGATATAGCACTCTCCTAACGTGGAGTTGCGGACATCATTGAGAACCTGCATCCGTCCCTGATGATAAGCAGTGGAGTATTCTTTTTGAAAGTGCTGGTCACTAATTTTTTTGCCTAGATTAGAAGAAACTTTGGGTAAGTAATCTTCTGAGATAAACTCGCCTTCCTCACAGGCTGTGCCAGGTGTAAACCGAAATATGCCGACTCGATCGACTTTGAGCGATCGCCTCACTTCTTCAACCGTGGTCTGAAAAATTGTCTCCAGGTCAAGCGAATCCCGCATTTTGGCAACAACCTGAAACAAAATTTGCTGTAGTTCATTGGTCTGCCGTAGCTCCGACGTTTGCTCCAATATCTGTTGCTCTAACCCGGCGTTGAGATGCTCTAAGTTGTCGTTAAGACTTTGAATCTGTTGATGAGCTTCCGATTGCTGAATAGCCGTAGCAAACTGAATGCCTAAAGTTTGACCGAGTTCAACTTCCTGTGCCGTCCATTCTTGCGGCTGAGCTTTGCGGGTTTCGCGCCAAAGCTCAAAAGATTGCCGAGGATAAAGCTGTCGCTGATCTGGGTCAAACTGTCCTGCCCACAGCGTTTCGGTGGCAAGTTCATCCCGAAAAATGCTCAAATAACCCAAAGTCCGCTGACGGTACTGGAGGGGCACGATCAGCATACTGCGGATTTTTGTAGGGCGGAAGGCGGGCTGGAGGTTTCGCAGTTGCGGCGTTTGATAAATATCTGAAATTGCCCAAGGCTGAAACTGGTGGGATTGAAAGTGCTCTTGCCAAACGGAATACTGCTCCATCAGAGGGTACATTGCCAATTCAGGCATGATGGGCTGTGTGCCATCGAGATAAAGCTGAATGGCGCAATGGTTTGCTTCTATGCAGTTTGCAAAGCTTGTTGGCAAATCGCTTTGCTCATTAAAGGCTTCAGACCTAACGCACAGCCTACCACCAGAGCCTTGAAGGGTGACGACGGCTGTTTCTAGAGCTGCCTGTAGCTCAATGGTGGCTTGGGCATGGAGCAGGTTAGTAATGCGATTGAGTTGAACCTCTCGCTCGGCACGATCGCGGGCTTGGGTCAGAAGTGTAGCCTGAGCGATCGCCACTGAAATTTGATCTACCACTACCTGTATCGCCTGCAATTGTGTCGCCATTTCCTGGGGTTCTGAATGGTGTGCAACCAGCAGCCCCCACAGTTGATCATGGTAAAGAATGGGTAGCGTCATGGAAGACTTAACCCCCATAGCAGTCAAATATTCGGCATGACAAGGATCAAGAGGTTGATAGCGAATCTCATCGGCAATCTGTTCCCCGGTTTCCAGATTGTAGCCAGGACTCTGCCCAATTTGTCGGTTTACTACGTCTACGACTACCCGTGCTTGGACTTCTACAAAAATCTGCCGCGCCTGGAGTGGAATATCATCGGCTGGGAAATTTAACCCTATCAACGAAGGCAGCCGCTGGTTATGGATCGACTCAGCCACTACCTCACCGCTACCGTCTGCATGGAACTTGTAGATTTTGACGCGATCGCTCCCTAAAAACGCCCGTACCTCAGTCGCAGTAGTGCTTAAAATATCTTCAAGCTCTAGCGATCGGCGAATTCGTTGAGTAATTCGGTGGAGAAGGCTACTTTCGTTAGCGAAATGGTTCTTCTCTGGGTTTGTCAAAGGAGTCATGGAGGCATCGCTAAGTTCGGTCTTCTCTGGTATGGTTCCCATTACTAAGGGATCTGTATGATTCCTTAAAGACATGTTTTCAATCTTTACAGGGCTTGCAGCTTCCTAGAAAGCGTACTGCCTCCCAGCACTTGTGCGAAAATTGAAGCTATGCCCGGCTTAATATTTCCCCATCTTAAATTTCTCTATGTCTTTCACCCCTTGGCTCATTGGCTTTGGACTGAACGCTGGGCTGCTAGCGATCGCCAGCCTCGCTCCCAAAAAACTGCTCACACCCGCCGGACTCCTCCACGCTGGAGCGCTGGGCGTCATCCTTTGGGGCACGTTGGGCTGGCAGGGCTATGGAGTAATGATGTTCTACTTTCTGGCGGGTTCGGCTGTGACTCGGGTTGGCATGGCAGAAAAAGAGGCGTTAGGAATTGCTGAAAAGCGATCGGGGGCGAGAGGCCCTGAGAACGTTTGGGGATCGGCGTTAGTAAGTACATTTTGTGCCCTAGGAGCCTATTTTGCGACTTTGAATGGCAGTAGTGTTGCCCAAACTCTCGTGCCGCTTTTGCTGTTGGGGTACGTCGCTAGCATTGGCACCAAACTGGCAGATACCTGTGGCACCGAAATTGGTAAGGCTTACGGACGACGGACGTTTTTGATTACCACGTTGCAGGCTGTACCCCGTGGCACTGAAGGGGCGGTCAGTTTAGAGGGCACAGTCGCGGGAATCATCGGCTCGATTGCGATCGCCACCTTAGCCTGGGCAGTCGGTCTAATTACCCCCATCGGAATCGGGATTTGTGCGATCGCTGCCTTCATTGCCACCAACATTGAAAGTTTAATTGGGGCAACCATTGAGGGCAAGGTGGGCTGGTTAACCCACGATGTAGTCAATATTTTGAATACTTTAATTGGGGCGATCGCCGCCATTTTGCTTGCCTTAGCCCTGCAATCTGCCCTATAAAAGAACACAATAAGGATAGGGAACAATACATTATATAGATAATTTTTACTCTTCTAATTCAGAGAGGATAAGACCATGAACGCTTGGATGCTCAATACCGTTCGTTTATTTGTCACTGATATTGAACGCGCAAAACAGTTTTATTGCGATCTTCTAGAAATGCCGCTCAAGGCAGATGGCAGAGATAAGGGCTTTCTGCTGTTTGACTTGGGCAGCGTGTCGCTCGTTGTCGAAAAGATTACCGAAGGCAGCGAACCCGACTTAGTAGGGCGTTTCGCGGGTCTATCCTTCAGCGTTGAAGATGTTAATAAAGTCTATGGTGATCTGGCGACCCGTGGCGTAGAATTCATGGGCAAGCCGCAGGTGCAGCCGTGGGGCGGCACTACGGTGAGTCTACTCGATCCGGATCACAACGGTCTGTCGCTTGTGTCAGGACTCGCTTAAACGCTGAGATTTCGCCTTAGGAAGCTCTCCAAAGTTTCCATCTTAAAATTAAACAAAGTCTCTAAATGCTGGATTTCGGTGGGAGTGCAGAAGAACTCATTAGCAAGGAGCGATCGCAAAGTTCCTAAAGCCTGCTGAGAGTCTGGGTTAACCAGCCCTAATAGCGCTCTCACCCCGTCTAGCGCCACCAAGGGCGGATTGATAATGAGTGGCTCTCGGTTAAAGATCTGCCCAAAGATTTGCGGAATCTCCTCCCGCGCTAAAGCCTGCGCCCCACCTACGGGCAGAACTTGATTGCGTGCCCCTTCAACCGTGACCGAATCGATCGCAATTCTTGCTAAATCATCGGTACTGACAATAGAAGTCCGAATTTGGCGATCGCCGATTAAGAGATAAATGCCAGTCTGCTGAAACCTCTCCGCCAAGGGCAGCAAATTCGACGAGAACCCAGAAGGTCGCAAAATCGTGTAGTTCAGCCCACTGGCTCTAAGATATTGCTCGACTGCCCACTTCGCCTTAAACACAGGCGCATCTTCATAGCCGCGATCGGCGCCTAGCACTGAAATGAATACAAAATGCTGCACGTTAGCAGCCTTAGCCGCATCAATTAGATCAATATTTGCCCGATAGTCGATCGCCTCAGGTTTACCTCGGTTAAACTCATTCGAGCCGTGGGCACTAATCACATACTGCACCCCCTGACAAGCCTTCTGAATATCGCGCTCCTGCTGCAAATCTCCAATAAAAACTTCCGCCCCCCGCTGCTCCAACTCCCCATAGCGAGACGTAAGGCGCACAAACGCCCGTACTGCCGTTGCTCTTTGTTGGAGCAAGCTCACAATTTTGCGTCCTAGTCCCCCTGTTGCACCCGTTACTAAAAACATGGGCTAATCCTCCTTTAGGTTATTTAGCGATTGATCAAAACTTTTCGCAGAAACAATTGCTTTGGCTGTCCCAGCAACCACGTGCCCATCCCTGCCTCTATTTCATGAAGTTGATAGCCTGCCCGACGATACAGCCGCCGCGCAGCAGGGTTATTTTCTAATACATGAAGATAGATATTTTCAAATCCCCAATCTAGCGCCATTTGCTCGCAGGCTTGGAGCAACTGCTGGGCAACTCCATGCCGACGATATTCAGCCTGCACTGCCAAGTTAGAAAGGTAGAGATATCCGGGGTTCTGCCGGGGCTGCCATAGCTGCGAAGACCGAACCGTTAGTTCGACAGTGCCAATGGGCAGATTGCCTGCCCCTGACCCAACTGCTAATTGATGCAGGTACGCCGCATTGACCGTTTCTGTTTTAACGGTCTGAACCGCAACTAAACAAGCATATCGATGGGTTCTATTGCGTAGACGGCTTCGTAAGTCTTCATAAATTCCCATTCGCAATAAAGGATAGAAAAGCCCCAAGACGCCTTCCTGTGAGTGAAAACTATTAACTAAAACCTCGGCTAAGCTTGCTAAATCCTGCTGCTCGACAGACCGAACGGCGATCGGGAAAGTGTTGCCCTGGAGATTTCTGTCTCTGTTCTGGGGCAAATCGTCAGACAAGTGGCGAGGGAGAGGAGATGTAGACATAGCTAAACGGCATGGAATGTCTCTACTTTAGTCTGGCACTTTTGACGTAGTTTTTCCCACTATATAAAAAGTGTCAACTTTTTCTTTTCTTGTACTTTCCTTAAGGTTATGGTTCTTCAGAATTGGGAACTCTGTATGCAGGCATCTCTCCGAGATCAATGCTGAAAGACATGAATGTAAAGACCCAAACTAAATTCACGATCCTTGTTGTTGATGATGAACCGGATAACCTAGATCTGCTTTATCGCATTTTTCACCGTGAGTTTAAGGTGTTAAGAGCAGAGAGCGGGCCGGCTGCCCTAGAGATGCTCGATCGCCAGGGCGAAGTTGCCGTCATCATTTCAGATCAACGAATGCCCCTCATGAGCGGCACAGAGTTTTTGGGTCTGACTGCGACCCAATACCCCGACACCATTCGGATCATTCTCACGGGCTACACCGATGTGGGCGATTTGGTAGAAGCTATCAACTCTGGCAAAGTTTTCAAATATGTCACCAAGCCTTGGGACGACGACGAACTCAAGGTTGTGGTGCGGCAAGCCGCAGATACCCACAGTATTCTTAAAGCCCGCACTCAAGAACTTCAGCGCACGCTGCGGCAAGAGTCGTTGCTCAATGCTGTCACCAATACTATCCGCAGTGCCCTCAGCTACCAAGAGATTCTCCAAACCATTGTGGAGACGGTCGGGCATATGTTTGAGGTAGACTGCTGCATTCTTCGTCCTTTTCAAGACGGGCATTTGGAAGATGAGTGGTTTGTTTACACCATTCCTGCTCCTGGCGAAGGGCAAATGCCTCCAGAGGTTCCTTTGTCTCGCATGGACGGGAGTTCTAGCAGCTTGGCGCATACCCTTTGGGAAACCCGTCAAGTGCAGGTGATTAATGAGGCTCAAACCGATGAGCGCATTCATGGAGAGGCTAGCGATCGCCGTCAACAGGCTTATCAAGCAGCTGGGATCTCATCTAGTTTGATCGTGCCGCTCATTCTTCAGCAAGATTTGATGGCAGTTTTGGCGCTGCATCAATGCGGAAAAACTCGCATTTGGCAAGACGACGAAGTTCAGCTAATTATGATGGTGGCGGATCAAGCGGCACTGGCATTGTCGCAGGCAAGAGCTTACGAGCAAGTCCGCGCCCTGGCAAAACGGGAATCATTAGTCAATACCATCACAGCAGCGATTCGCTCTAGCCTAGATCCTCAAGAAATTTTTGCTGCCATTACTCAGCAGCTTGGACAGGCGCTCCATGCCGACGGGTGTGCCCTGTCTTTGTGGACTGAAGAAGACGAGTTTGTGGAATGTGTCGGTCTGCACGATGCGAATCAGGAACAACAGCCACAGTTGCCGCAGTCTCAAGCTCCCATTGAGGGAAATCCTGTTCTAAAGCAATTGCTGGAGACGCAAGCTCCGGTGGTGATTGATGATTTGAGCGACCATTTAGAGATGAATGTGACCGATTTGCCGCTGCGATCGCCCGCTCGCGCCCTTTTGGTGGTACCACTGTTATATAACGGCAAAATCATTGGCAGCATTTCTTTGCGCCAAACTCGCCAGCCTCGGCGCTGGGAAACGGCTGAAGTCGGTCTGGCTCAAGCGGTGGCAGCACAAGCGGCGATCGCGGTGCAACAGTCTCGGTTGTACCAAACCATGCGTCAGCAGGCGGAGCAGCTACTTGAACTTGACAAACAAAAAACTGAGTTTTTCCAAAATGTTTCTCACGAGTTCCGCACTCCGTTAACCCTGACGATTGGCCCCCTAGAATCTGCGGTGGCACAAGAAGAGGGGCTTTCCTATGACCAGTCCGTCATCGCCCTCCGCAACTCTCGCCGCTTACTCCGCTTAGTGAATCAACTGCTCGACTTGCAGCGGCTAGATGCCGGACGGATGCAACCCAAGTTCCGTCCCTGCAATCTATTAGAATTTGTCAGCCAAGTGGTAGGCTCCTTCGACTCCTACTGCGAGAAGAAACAAATCAGCCTGCTGCCTCATTTGGAAGAATGTCCAGCAATTTATTTAGATCTAGAGAAATTTGACAAAGTTCTCTATAACTTGCTGTCCAACGCCATTAAATTCACCGAAGCAGGTGGCAAAATCGAGGTGATTCTCAGGCAGGCAGGCGATCGCTGCCTGATGCAGGTCAAGGATACGGGTATGGGGATTCGGGCTGACCAAATTCCTCACCTGTTCGATCGCTTTCGGCAAGCCGATGGGTCTGCCAGCCGCAGCCATGAAGGGAGCGGTCTAGGGCTGTCTTTGGTCAAGGAGCTAGTAGAAATGCATGGCGGACAGGTGACAGTCGAATCGATTTACGGCAAAGGGACGACCTTTTCAGTTTGGCTACAAATCGGCGCGACCCACTTGCCCACAGATCAAATCATCGAGATTCCGGCTGAAATAGAACAGAGCCGCGCCCAGGTCGAATTGGCAGATGTAGAAACTGACCCACTGCAACAGAGCGAAAATCCGCTGCCCCCGGAGCTGGCGATCGCCCCAACTCCTGCTTTACCCGCCGCCCCAGGTCAGCCACAGCCTGCGATCGCCACAATTTTGGTGGTAGAAGACAACGCCGATATGCGGAACTATGTGTCTGGCGTGCTGCAACGAATGGGACATAAAATTTTGACTGCCCGGAATGGCGCTGAGGGCTTCCAGGTGGTTCAATCCCATCGCCCTAATCTGATCATTACTGACCTGATGATGCCAATGGTGTCTGGGCTAGAAATGATCGGCATGGTTCGTCAGGATGAGGCATTACGGGGAACGCCGATTATTCTACTGACTGCCAAAGCGGATGAAGATACGCGCTTAGAAGGAGCCGAGAAAGGGGCAGATGCCTACTTGTCTAAGCCTTTCAATAATCGAGAGCTAGTGGCAGAAGTGCGCAATCTGCTCGCTCTGAAGGACAATGAGCGGCGGGTTGCTGAATTAAATACTTACCTAACTGAATCCGTTTTAGGGCGCTTTTTGCCGCCCTCATTGGTCAAGAAGGCGGCTGAGGGCAACCTGACGCTAGATTTGCGTCCTGAACCGCGCATGATTACCATTTTGTTCAGCGACATTATTGGGTTTACGCAATTGTCGAATAATCTGCGATCGCGCCGGGTTGCCGAGCTGCTCAACGAGTATCTGACCGAAATGACCGACGCTATTTTTGAAAATGGCGGCACGGTAGACAAGTTTATGGGAGATGCAATTCTGGCAATTTTTGGAGCGCCCGAAGAACTTAGCCCCAATGAGCAGGTGAAACGGGCGATCGCCGCTGCCCGCCAAATGTATCGATCTCTCGCCGCTCTCAACGATCGCTGGGAGGCTCAGGGCATTCCTAAAGTGCAGTTTCGCTGCGGCATTCACCAGGGCACTGCCGTTGTCGGTATGTTTGGTGGTTCTGTGCGATCGGACTATACGGCGATCGGTCCTAGCGTCAACATTGCCGCCCGCATTCAAGAAGCCGCCGAACCTAACTCCATTCTCGTTTCTGCCGCTGTAGCAGATTATTTAGAACTAGAAGAAGACACCATTACCAAGTTCAGTCCGCTCCAATTAAAGGGAGTCGATGAAACCGTACTGACCTTCTCCGTCCATCCTGATCCTCTGCAAAAATGAAACCTGATCATTAGAGGGGCACAGGCCACTGGCATAGCAGTAATGGGAGTAGCAATGAAATAACGTCCCGATCCGCCCCCTAAATCCCCCAAAAATGGGGGACTTTGAAAGGCTCGGAAGTCCCCCAATTTTGGGGGATTTAGGGGGCTAGGAAGCTAGCGCATCCCACTGGGAATTTATTTCAATGCAGATCCCTAAGCACTCTGAATTAGGACAAATTAAACGCCATGAGTAACAAGGGGCTTAAGCCCCTTGTCCTAACCAGGCTGAGTAGGGCTATAGAAGCTATTTCATAATGTTTTCATTTTTATCCTCTGTGATATGTTTAAAATATGAAAAGATTATGAGAAAGAGCTATGAAAAAACTGCTTACCGATACTGGGCACTTTGCAGTTCCGAAAAGCTTATGCAGAGTGTTATCTGTGCTGTTGCTTGGACTGTGGGTCGGTGGATGTAATCCCCAATCTGCCCAACCGCAGCGGGATACAGCCTCAAACTCTCAGACGGCTGCCCAAAACAATAAAAAAGTAATTTTGACGACATTCACCGTGCTAGCAGATATGGCGCGAAATGTAGCAGGTGATAAAGCGATCGTCGAATCCATTACCAAGATCGGGGCTGAAATCCACGGCTATGAGCCTACCCCTAGCGATTTGGCACGGGGACAAGATGCCGACCTGATTTTAGATAATGGCTTGAACTTAGAGCGTTGGGCAGAACGGTTTTACAACAGTCTTCCTAAGGTGACACATCTGACCCTCAGCGAGGGCGTTCAACCCATCAACATTGCCGAAGATGCCTATCAGGGCAAGCCCAATCCCCATGCTTGGATGTCGCCGAAAAATGCCTTGATCTACGTTGAAAACATTCGCAAGGCGCTTGGCAACCTTGATCCCGCGAATGCTGTAACTTACGATGCCAACGCTGCAACCTACAGTCAGCAGATTCAGGCGATCGATGTAAAACTGAAGCAAGCGATCGCCGCCATTCCTCCTGACAAACGCTACATGGTGAGTTGTGAAGGTGCATTTACCTACATTACCCGCGACTATGACTTAAAAGAATTGTATCTTTGGCCCGTCAATGCCGAACAGCAATCTACACCCAAACAAGTCGAAAAAGTCATCAATGTCGTCAAGGCAAAACAGATTCCGGCTGTATTTTGTGAGAGTACCGTCAGCAACGAAGCACAGCTTCAGGTGGCAAAGGAAACTGGCGCAAAATTTGGGGGCGTATTTTATGTAGATTCGCTGTCTCCTGCCGATGGCCCCGCATCGACTTATTTGAAGCTCTTGGAATATAACGTTGACACCTTGATCAAAGGTTTACAAAACAATTAAGGGAGAAAAACAATGGATGCGATCAGCATTGATATTGAAAATGTAACGGTTGCTTATAACGGCAAAGTGGCACTCCATAGCGCCTCGCTGCAACTTAAAGCAGGAACTATTTGTGGCTTGGTGGGGATGAATGGTGCCGGGAAATCGACGTTGTTCAAGGCGATTATGGGGTTTGTTAAGCCCGCTACCGGACGCATTTTAATTAATGGATTGCCCATTCGCCGGGTGCAAAAGAGTAGTTTGGTCGCCTATGTGCCTCAGTCTGAAGAAGTGGACTGGAATTTTCCGGTGAGTGTTTACGATGTGGTGATGATGGGGCGCTATGGCTATATGAATCTGCTGCGGACTCCGCGATCGCTCGACAAACAGATGGTTCGAGAAAGTCTGGAGCGGGTCGAAATGTGGCATATGCGCGATCGCCAAATTGGAGAGCTATCTGGTGGGCAAAAGAAACGCACTTTTTTTGCGCGGGCATTGGCACAACAGGGCACGGTTTTATTGCTCGATGAGCCGTTTGCGGGAGTTGATGTTAAAACCGAAAAAATGATGATTGACCTGCTGATGACATTGCGCCAAGCGGGGCACACGATTTTGATCTCTACCCATGACTTAGCTTCCATCACTACGTTTTGTAATCAAGTGGTGTTAATCAATCGCAGTATTTTGGCATATGGAAATACCTCTGAAGTATTTACCGAAGAGAACCTTTCCCGCACGTTTGGCGGCTCTATTGGCGATTTGTCGCTGGCAAAGAGTCAGCTAGCTCAAGGCACTCAAGAGGTTTGATCATGGACTTGATTCAATGGTTGGCAGCACCGTTACAGCATGAATTTATGATCAAAGCGATTTTGGTCAGTGCCCTTGTGGGCTTAGTTTGCTCTGCCCTGTCTTGCTATATGACGTTGAAGGGATGGGCATTAATGGGCGATGCCGTTTCCCATGCGGTGATGCCAGGAGTGGTGATTGCCTATATTCTCAATATTCCCTTTGCTGTGGGTGCATTTGTGTTTGGGGTTGGCTCAGTGGTGGCGATCGGGTTTATCAAAGCAAACACTCGTATTAAAGAAGATACCGTCATTGGCTTAGTGTTTACCGGATTTTTCGCCTTAGGATTAGTGCTGGTTTCCAAGGTTAAAAGCTCCATTGACTTAACCCATATTTTGTTTGGCAATGTCTTGGGCATTTCTGATGCAGACATTATTCAGACGGTGATCATTGCCGTCATCACCTTGATCACACTAGCGATTCTACGCAAAGATTTAATCTTGTTTTGCTTTGATGCGACTCATGCCCGTTCAATTGGTCTAAATATTACTTTTCTTTACTATGTCTTGCTGTCCTTGCTATCGCTGACCGCCGTTGCAGGACTTCAGACTGTCGGCATTATTTTAGTGGTGGCAATGCTGGTGACTCCGGGAGCAACGGCATATTTGCTGAGCGATCGCTTTGACCACATGATGCTGATTGCTATGGCATCCGGCGTTTTCTCTAGCGTATTTGGCACTTATATTAGCTATCACATTGATGGTTCAACGGGAGGCTGCATTGTTGTGTTGCAAACCCTCTTGTTTGTTATAGCCATGATTTTTGCACCCAAGCATGGACTACTTGCAAGCGCCAGAAAACAATCAGTTGAACTATGAATATGTCATTATTTAGAGTCCTTTGCATAACCCTGTCAAGGCGAACATTTGTTCTTCTTTTATTCTTCTAAAGTACACAGAAAGACAAACCATCTCCTTCACAAAAGGTATTCTATGGGCTGATCCCAATTCTATGACATGCTAACCGGGGATCAATTTTTCTAGAACCTGATGATCTTGTATCTATAACCTCTTGCCAACATCCACATACCATCAGACACTAAGGTTTGGGAGTACGTGAATTATAAAGAAGCGGTTAAGAGGTCTTTGTGAAAAAAGTATTAGCGATTATTTTGGGCGGCGGTGCTGGCACCCGTTTGTATCCTCTGACGAAGCTCCGAGCAAAGCCCGCTGTGCCTCTTGCTGGGAAGTATCGCTTGATCGATATTCCGGTTAGTAATTGCATTAACTCAGACATCTACAAAATTTACGTTCTAACTCAGTTCAATTCAGCCTCCCTTAACCGACACCTTTCCCGTACCTACAGCTTTTCTGGATTTCATGAGGGCTTTGTAGAAGTTTTAGCCGCGCAACGAACTCCCGAAAACCCCAACTGGTTTCAAGGTACAGCCGATGCCGTGCGTCAGTATCTCCCCTTGTTTAAAGAATGGGACGTGAGTGAATTTTTGATTCTTTCAGGAGACCATCTTTATCGGATGGACTATGCCAAGTTTGTGCAGCGTCATCGAGACACTGGGGCAGACATTACGATTTCAGTGTTGCCCGTAGATGAGAAGCGCGCCTCCGACTTTGGGCTGGTGAAAATTGATGATCACGGAAAGATCATTGACTTTAGTGAGAAGCCTAAAGGTGACGCTCTCCATGAGATGCAGGTCGATACTACAACCTTGGGACTGACCCCTGAGCAGGCGATCGCCAGTCCTTACATTGCCTCAATGGGCATTTATGTCTTTAGCACCCAAGTTTTGGTTGATCTCCTAAAGAAATATCCTGATCAGACAGACTTTGGCAAAGAGATTATTCCGGCGGCTTCGATAGACCATAATATTCAGGCGTACTTATTCAATGGCTACTGGGAAGACATTGGAACCATTGAAGCCTTCTATGATGCCAACTTGGCGCTGACTCAGCATCCTCACCCGGCATTTAGCTTCTACGATGAAAAGGCTCCTATTTATACGAGAGGTCGCGCCTTGCCGCCCAGCAAGATGCAAAACTGTCGGGTAACAGACTCTATGATTGGCGACGGCTCGATTATGAAAGACTGTCAAATTCACCATTCAATTTTAGGAATTCGGACTCGGATTGAATCGGGCTGCACCATTCAAGATTCTTTGTTAATGGGGGCAGATTTCTATCAACCTCTTCCAGACCGAGAGGCTGATATAGCGCGGGGTGGCGTACCGATTGGAATTGGCGCAAATACTACCATTCGGCGTGCCATTATCGATAAGAATGGGCGGATTGGTCGAGATGTACAAATCATCAACAAAGATAATGTGCAAGAGGCGGAGCGTGAAGACTTAGGCTTCTATATTCGGAGTGGCATTATTGTCACTATTAAAGGAGCAACGATCGCCGACGGCACAGTTATTTAGGCTCTCCCTAAGTGCCAATCAGCCGCTCAATAGATAGCTTGGCGATCGCTTCCTTCTCAGCGTAGGTTTCTAGTACCTGTCGAATTTGCTGGGCTGTCTGGCAAAACGCTAATTCTCGATCGATCTCTTTCTTTTTCTGCTGAAGATGTTCTTCAAGATTGGCAGCCAGCAAATCTCTGACGGCTGCATCGGGTTCAGGCGTTTTGCTGTTACGTTTAATTGAGGGGGCAAGATCTCTTTGAGATACCCGCAGGGGGTCGCGCAAAGAGTAATCAATCTCGTTCAACCAAAAATCTAAGTAAGGATCATGGCTAGTTGCTAGCAGAATTTCTTGCAATCGCGCTAATGCTTTATCCGTTAGCGTATTTTGTAGCGCCAGTTGTAAATAATCTTTGGCAGTCTGTTGTACCCATTGCCGATGTTCTGAAGGGGCTGCATCAAGGCGAGTGGAGGCATCTTCCAGAGCGTCATAAAACAACTCTCGAAAGTTAACTAAGCCCTTTTTAATCATGCGGCTCACCTCAGCTTTGCTCACCTCATGTTTTTGCAATTTGAAGATGCGGCTAATTTGCTTGATGGTTAAGCCGTCTATGGTTTTCATCTTGAGGGCTTTGTATTCAGGCGATCGCGCTGCCACTTCTAGGCGATCGAAGGCATGATTAATGGTGCGGAAAATTCGTTCTATTTCAGACTGTTCAACTGCTGAGTCAGGTAAGGTAACTTTTTTGTGGGGTTGGCGATCGGCTTCAGCTTTCAAAATCTCGTAGCACAGCCACTTCGTTAAAGCACTAGGATTGTTAATGAGAACATCAGGATGGGTATACCCCGTATAAAAAACGATGGTACTTGCTTTCAGCGTCACGTCATAAACCCGTGCATCGGTGGGTTCAAGATTAAATTGCCAACTGGTGCGCCGTACAAATGCCAAAATTGACCCAAATACAGCAATGGGCTTTTCCATTAATGCCTTAAGCCGTCGACAAATGGCAATATCTCCTAAAGTCGAAGATTCTGTTGTCGTCAATTGAATCTGACCTAACCCAATTTTCTCAACTAGTTCAGAAGCCGTCTTAACTGGTAAATTCTGAATTTGTTCTTCTAATTTTTTCCAAGCTTCATCAGACACTGATAAATTTCTGGCTCGCTTTCGTTCAACCTTAGAGAGGGTTGGTCTTCCACGATTACGGCTATTCAGGGTTTGATCCAAGCTTGTCATTTGAGATCATCCAACTTAAAGTCACATTGTTTATTTTATATGCGCATTATTATTTATTTTGTCTTAGATCATACGTTTACTGGATTAATTTAGAGAAAATTAGAGCAAAAATCACCTCAGATTTATCGTTAGAGGCGTTTGAAAAGTTGTCGATGTGACCTCAGGTGCAGGAGCACAGCATTCGGATGACCATTTTTCGGTGAGTCTACGAAGTTTTGATCATCACGAGTTTTCTACATCACTAATCAAGCCTCCACAAGAACAGGACTTTTTTAGCGAATGCTTGAGTCTAAATTTTGTTGGAATTGTGTGCGCATAATGCGTATATGTGTGACTATCTGTACAGATTTAGCTATTAATTCAGCTTAAGATGCTCTAACTAGAATGATTTCTTCGCGACACTCGCAAAGGCTTCCTTTAGTTAGAACTAGAGTATTCATCCAAAATACTATTGATTCAAAATTAGTCGTGATGGACAAAAGCCCATGACAAACTTACGCCCAGATTTACAGGCTTATGGAAATTACCCTGGTATTGATTTACAGGGAGCTAACTTAAAAGATATTGACTTGCAAGGCTGCAATTTGAGTGGTGCTAACTTGAGTGGTGCCAATCTTTCGGGTGCCGATTTGCGGCGCGTCAACCTTAATAGTGCAAATTCGTGTCATGCAAACCTGAGTAGGGCAAACCTCACAGGCGCTGATTTAATTAATACAAATTTAAGTCACGCCAACTTGCACTGTGCCGATTTGCAGCGCGCTAACCTGGAACGAGCTGACTTGAATCATGCTTGCCTCGTTGAAGCCCAGCTATTGGGGACACGTTTGCGGCGTGCCAAGCTGAATGAGGCTCAACTGAACCGTGCCAAACTGGATGGTGCCAGGTTAAGAGGATCAGATTTAAGCCATGCCGATCTTCAGGAAGTGTCGCTGAATCGAGCTAATTTGACCTTTGCCACGCTCCACAATGCCAATCTGAGGGATGCAAGGTTAATCGGGGCTGACCTGCGAGGCGTAAACTTAAGCGACGCCCAGTTAACCGATGCAGACTTGAGCAGTGCCCGTTTAGTAGCGGCAAATTTGCGAGGTGCAAACCTGCAAAATGCTAAGTTATTTCGGGCTAACCTGAGCGATGCCATTCTAGAAGGCTGCAATCTAGATGACGCAAAATTGAGCCGAGCTTATCTAAGCGGTGCCAACCTCAAAAATGCAACCTTGAATAGAGCTGAAATGACTGAGGTTATTCTGCTGCGCGCTTGCTTGCATGGGGTAGATTTGGGTCATGCTTTGCTAAATCGTGCCTATTTGAATGAGGCTGATTTGACTGAGGCAAACTTAAGTGATGCAAACCTGAGTAGTGCAAACCTGACGAGAGTTAACTTGCAGGGTGCTCAAGTGATTGCAGCTCGGTTTGAAGGAAGTTTGGGAATTGATGAAAGGCTAAGGGATGACTTGAGTCAAAGAGACGCGATCGTGATGCTGATTCGCCGTTATCCTGATCCAACCATGCTGGGTCAAACAGACTTAGAAACCTTGTGTCAAATTACCGAAGCCAAAGATAACATTGTGAGGCGTTTTGATGACTTGAAAGAAGCGTTGCAAGCCTTCCAAAGAATCATTGGGTTTGTTAAGGCAGCTGTTCAAGACCATCCAAGGCTGGCTCTATCTAATCCCTGTCAATTTGATCAAGAGCATGAATGCTTTAAGGAATTGATTAGTGCTGAGCAAGAAAAGATTTTTGCCCATCTGGAAACCGTCCAGAATGGAGAGCTGCAACAGTGGCTCGTTAATCAGTATCCTCAGGAATTAGATGCAGTTCATAGCAACATTCAGCAACTCAGTCGGTTAACCTATGCTTTCCATGAGCTTTGGATCAGCCTTTTGGATTGGATTGATGATGAAGGCTATGGATTTGAACTATCTGACGACTAAGGGCAGGTTGGGTGTCTTGTGTTAGGTACGGAAATTTCCCTATTTCCAGCTCCTGAACCGAACCTAAATCAGTCAAAGTCCTGATAGTTTAGGGAGAGGTCTTTTATAGGACTTACGCACTGTACAAATGAGCCATGTTGTGAACCAGTGTAAATACGTCGTTTCAGCCTTTCATAAATCCCCCTTTTGGGGTTGAGATCGCGGATAGGGAACAGGAAAATCAAGCTCAAAGTGCTGAAAATCATGACTGCTATTTTAGCTTTTCTGTCAATGCGTAAGTCCTATTTTATATAAAATCCATAGGGAAACCGGAATGGCTGCGACTGATTTCAAAGATTATTACGCGACGCTGGGTGTAGGGAAAACCGCCACTGCTGATGAGATTAAGCAGACCTATCGCAAACAAGCGCGGAAGTACCATCCGGACGTGAATCCTGGAGACAAGTCGGCGGAAGCGAAGTTTAAAGAAGTCGGTGAAGCCTATGAGGTGCTTTCAGATCCAGATAAGCGACGGAAGTATGACCAGTTTGGTCAGTATTGGAAGCAGGCAGGCGCGGCTGGATCTCCCTATGGAGGATCTGGTGCAACTAATGTTGATTTTGGTAAGTACAACAATTTTGATGAGTTTATTGATGAGCTATTAGGTCGGTTTGGAGGATCAAGTCCGGGAGCGCAGCGTAGTAGCAGCAGTAGCTATAGCTATCGTCCGGGTGCTTCAGGAGGATCTGGAGATTTTTCTGGCTATGGTGGCGATCCGGCGGGGGCGGGACAGGATATTGAGTCGCCGATCGCCCTGACGCTCTCCGAAGCCTTTCACGGTGTGGAAAAGCGCCTAAGTTTGAGTGGCGAAATGATGAAGGTACGAATTCCGGCAGGGGCAAAGCCAGGGAGCCGGATTCGGGTGAAGGGGAAGGGACAGATTAATCCTTATAACCAGCAGCGGGGCGATTTGTATTTGGTGATGGAGACGCAGCCTCATCCGTTTTTTCAGTTTGAGGGAGATAACTTGGTGTGTGAGGTGGCGATCGCCCCTGACGAAGCAGTTTTAGGGGCTTCGATTGAAGTGCCGACCCCAGATGGCTCGGTGACGATGAATATTCCGGGAGGCATTCGATCGGGGCAGACTTTGCGGCTGCGGGGCAAAGGGTGGCGGAAGGCGAAGGACGGAAGGGGTGATCAGTTAGTGAAGGTATTGATTGTGCCACCGACAGATTTGAGTGAGGCAGAGCGAGAGCTATACGAAAAGGTACGGGCAACCCGGACGTTTGATCCGCGTAGTCAGTTGAAGTCGGTAAAGCTGTAGAAAAATCGCTGCGACCCCCGGCTTCTATGAGAAGCTGGGAGTCTGTCTTACAATGAGCTAAATTATTTGTTGAGTTTCGAGATTAAACAACACCTGCAACGTCTGCATAGCTCTCTGGCGTGCCTCAATATCTTGCTGGGCGCGGAGTTGCACCATCGGATCGTGGAGGATTTTGTTAACAATGCCGCGCGTCAGGGCTTCGATAATCTCTTGATGTTTTTCGCCAAACTCGGAGCCGAGGCGAGATAGGGCTTTTTCCATTTCCTGGCTGCGGATGGTTTCAATTTTGTTGCGGAGGCTGCTGATCGTGGAGATAGTGTCGAGCGATCGCCACCAAATATCGAATGTTTCCACTTCTTCTTCCAAAATTCCTTCCGCTTCCATTGCCATTTGGCGGCGGCTCTCCTGGTTTTGCGCCACGACTGCCTTCAGGTCGTCTACATTAAACGCCCATACATGGGATAGCTCATTAACATCGGCAGCAACGTTGCGCGGCACGGCGATGTCGAACAGCATGAGGGTTTGGTGGGGTTCGAGGACGGCTTCTAGGCGGGCGCGATCGAGCAACGGTTCGCTGGTTGTGGCAGCAGTAAACACGAGGTCTGATGCCGCAACGACGGGGATTAGGTCTGCCAGAGTACAAAGCTTCAATTCTGCATCTTTGAACTGCTGCGCCAGTTCTTCAGCACCTCGCATGGAGCGGTTGACGATGGTGATTTGCGTCGCGCCTTTGGACAATAGATGCTGCACCACGAGGCGCGACATCTTGCCCGCGCCGATAACGGCAATTTGGCTGGTTGCCAGGTTTTTCACTTTCATTTGCGCCAGCTCAACCGCCGCCGAGCTAATAGAAACGGCTCCCGTCCCAATGCTGGTTTCGGTGCGGACTCGTTTTCCTGCGGTCAGAGCTTGCTTGAAGAGCTGGTTGAGAATGCGCCCAATGCCTTCGCACTGCTGCCCCACTTTGTGGGTGTGCTTGACCTGGGCTAAAACTTGCCCTTCGCCTAGCACTAAGCTGTCGAGTCCAGCAGAGACGCGCATCAGATGGCTGACAGCATCTTGATGGAGCAGGGTGAACAGGTAAGGACGAAGTTGATGCAGAGCCAGCTTGCTGTATTCTGCTAAAAATTGGCAAACTTCGCGGACTCCTTGCTCAGTTTCTTTGACCACCACGTAGACTTCGAGGCGGTTGCAAGTGCTGAGAATGGCGGATTCTTCGATATGAGGATAGCTGCAAAGATGAGCGATCGCCGCTTCCATTTGCGGGGTGGGAATGCTTAGTTTTTCTCGCACTTCTACGGGGGCTGTTTTATGGCTCAGTCCCACGACAATTATGTTCATCCTTCCTCCCAAAGTTTTATCTTACTGTCTGTTAGTCTGGCTCGTGAGGCAGGTCTAACCGACTAAAAAACAAGTATTTCTTACAGTTTGCGTGTTTTAAACAAATACGTAAGCGCACACGTCACTCAAATATCAATTAACAGAAAGTTTATCAATTCCCTGTGATCTTCAGAGCGGCAATATTTGCGCTGCCGGGGACGGACGGCGTAAATTTTTGTGAATGCAGGCCACTTCAAACGCTAGAAGAGCCGATCTATTAGATCGGCTCTTCTCTAGAAATAACTGAAAGGGTGTCTAAAAAGTCGTGGATGTGACATCCGAGGGTAAGGGCGCGGCATTCGGGCGATCATTTTTCGGTGTGTCCGAGAACTTTTTAGCCGAATGCTACGCCTCTACAGATGACTGGCGGTACTTTTTAGACATCCTCTGAGATCCTTACTTCAATTCGATGTACTTGGGCTTGTCCCACATGTGGATGGAATCGACGAACCGAGCAGTTTTTGACTGGTTGGAGATGACCAGGCTCTCGGTGCGAGCGCCGCCGTTGAAGAAGCGTACACCTTCCATCAGAGTGCCGGAGGTAATGCCGCAACCTGCGAACAGCAAGGTTTTGCCTGAAGCTAGCTCGTTTGCCTCATAAACTTTGTCGGGGTCGGTGATGTTCATGGACTTGAGGCGATCGACGTTGCTTTCGCGGCTTTCGCCAATTAAACCCGTCTTAACAACGGCAGGATCATAAATCAATTGACCTTGGAAGTGTGCGTCCAGGCAAACCATTGCTGCTGCTGAAATCACGCCTTCAGGAGCAGCACCAATTCCCATCAGAGCATGAATGTTGGTTCCAGCGAAACCACAGGAAATAGCGGCTGAGACATCGCCATCAGAGATCAAGCGAACTCTTGCGCCTGCATCCCGGATTTCTTGAATCAACTCAGTGTGACGATCGCGCTTCATCACCACAATCACGAGTTCTTCGATCGCCCGATCAAGGCACTGAGACAAAATTTTGAGGTTCTCGGTGGCTGATTTATTAATGTCAACATGACCTTTAGCGGCTTGGGGCGCAGCCAGCTTTTTCATGTAGAAGTCGGGTGCAGCAAACAAACCGCCTTTTTCAGCGATCGCCAAAACTGCCATTGAGCCAGGCTGACCGTAGGCGCAGAGGTTCGTACCTTCGCAAGGGTCGACAGCAATGTCGATTTCGACCAATTCTTCGGGGTTACAGAAATTTTTGGCATCGGGCTGGGTACAGATTCCCACTTCTTCGCCAATGTAGAGCATGGGTGCGTTGTCCCGTTCGCCTTCACCAATGACGATGCGACCGCGCATATGAATCTTATTCATCCGCTCCCGCATGGCTTCTACTGCCACTTCGTCGGCCATGTCCTTATCGCCTTTTCCCATCCACCGAGCCGACGCGATCGCCGCTTGCTCGACAACTTCAATAATTTCTAAACCTAATGTACTTTCCACCGGAATACCCTCTATAACTATTGATTTAATGCTGTTCTGCGGACTCTGCCCTGGACTCTGCCCTAGTAAAAAA
>Ga0335397_10000861_pt1 | contig 40947 bp, 33 predicted proteins | sample MAT04_FD_205740 | JGI IMG/M metagenome (GOLD analysis project Ga0335397, IMG submission 205740) | Freshwater microbial communities from Lake Fryxell liftoff mats and glacier meltwater in Antarctica - MAT-04 (spades assembly) (version 2) ... | reverse complement strand
TTTTCAAGACCGGTGCAATCGACCACTCTGCCACCCTTCCGTCAGGGCATTTTCGCATTTCGAGGTCCGTCTGCCAACCCCCCACCCCTGATCCCAGTTCGAGTTCCGGGAGCGGATTGGTTTCGCGATTCAAATCAGATGGTGTGACCAATGACCATCCGATTGTGTACAACCTGTTTGGCGGGTCAACATACAGGCCCGATTGACCCACCTTCAATACATGTCACCTGGAGAACATCATGATGGCCTACAGGTTTCCTCTCCTGACACTCGCGGTTAGCTTGATCGTGCCAGCGAGCGCGCTTGCTCAGGACAAGCAACCGCCCGTCGCGGCGCTCGCTCCGACTGCCGCGAACGTCGCATATGGGAAGCACGAGCGGCAGGTGCTCGATGTGTACTCGCCGAAGGGGGCGAAGAACCTCCCCGTCGTTTTTTGGATTCACGGCGGCGGCTGGCAAACGGGTGATAAGAAGGATGTTCAGATCAAGCCAAAAGTGTTCACGGAGAAGGGATTCGTCTTCGTTTCCACGAACTACCGACTGCTACCCAGCGTGGACATGGCGACGATCGTACAAGATATTGCCGCGTCGATCCGCTGGGTCCACGACCATATTGCTGAGTATGGAGGCGATCCGAAACGCTTGCTCGTGATGGGTCACTCAGCAGGCGCGCAACTTGCCGCCCTCATCTGCACGGATGATCGCTATTTGAAAGCGGAGAAGCTGTCGCTGGACATCATCAAGGGCTGCGTTCCGGTCGATGGAGACACCTATGATGTGCCCGCGATCATCGCGACCGCGGAAGCACGATGGAAGGCACACGGGTTCACACCCGCGAAGTTTGGCCACCGCGAGAAGTTCGGCAACGACCCGGCGAAGCACACGGATTTCTCGGCCGTGACCCACGTGGCCAAGGACAAGAGCATCCCTCCGTTCTTGATCCTGCACGTAGCCGGGCACCCCGATGTGACGGCACAGGCTCAGCGACTGGGGAACGTGATGAAGGCCGCCGGGCTACCCGTTACTGTTTTCGGTGCCAGGGAGTCGACCCACAACAAACTCAACGCGGATATCGGCCTGGAAGATGACCCCGCGACTAAGGCGCTGTTCGAGTTCCTCGGCAACGCCCTCAAGTGATGTATGTTGTGGTTCAGTTCCCGCACTCCTATCAGATTACTTGCACCGCACGAGCACACGTAAACGCTTCGTGCGGTAGCTTGATGCGGTCTCGGTGAAGGTCCAGTCCGGATTCCCCTTGGGATTGTTCCCGATGCCGATTTCGGCCTTCCCACCCGCCTTCCATTTGTTAATCGCAAAGAGCGTCTGTTTCGCATCGTGGTTGTGGACCTGCATACAGCCATGACCATCAGGCGGGTTTCCAAACTGGTCGCCAAAATCGTGCTTGTTGGGGTCCGCGTTGGGAACCTTTGCTCCATTCCCTGCGCTGTAGTTATTCGGCCAGAATTCGATGTTACCGCCCGTGATGCCCGTACCTATAACGATCCCCTGCACGTTCGAGAAGACGCTCATATTCTCGACGTTCATCTGAAATCTCGCCCCGCTGGCAAAGGTCGGCACCCCGATCTTCTTGATGTCGTTCGTGAACGCGTTCATCGACACATACAGGTACTGACCCTCGCCCTCGCTTCGACGCAGCTCGATGAAGTAGGCGATGCGGTCAAAGGGCCGGGTGATCTTCGTGTGTCGGTCATCGTTGTAGGTGATCTCCTTGCTGAGTCGTGCCAGGTCGAGATCGTACACAAGGAGATATCCACGTGCTTCCGGCACGATAGCCTCAACGCCATTCAGGGGCAGTTGTGGCTTGGGCTTCTCAACAGGTGGTGAGTTGTCGATCGCGGTGGAGTCGGATGATGGGGCAGATGGTTGGAACAGAAAATACCCAAGTAAGCACAGAGGCAGGGTGATTGCAGCGCCGACAAGTAGACGCTTAGATCGTCGCGCCTCCGGGAGATTGATTCGCTGCGGCTCCGGGGGATTTGTTTGTCGCGGTTGCGGGCGATTCAATCCTCGCAGTGCCGCGGCGATTTCTCCTGGTGTCTGGTAGCGGTCGGCAGGGTCCTTCGCAAGCATCCGCGAGAGGATCGGAATCAACGAATCGGGCACATCTGTCCGCAGTTCCCTCAGATCGGGCGGTTCCGCCTGCTGATGTCGCATCAACTTGACCGCGAGGGAGCCACTGCCGAACGGCGGCGTTCCGGTGAGCAGAAAGAACAGCGTACACCCCAGGCTGTAGACATCGGCTCGGATATCCGCGAGGTGGAAATCGAGAGCCTGCTCGGGTGCCTGATAATCGACCGTGCCGAGGGTGATCGACCCGTCACTGGTCATGAACGTGTTTTCGCGAATGCAGGCGTTATCGCCGTGAAGCCGCGCCAGCCCCAGGTCGAGGAGTTTGACGACGCCTGGCTCGCTCTCGGAATGGCCGCTCACGATCAGATTCGAGGGTTTGATGTCTCGATGCACCAAGCCGTGTTGATGGGCATGTTGCAAACCGAGGGCAGCTTGATGGAGGTAGTTGCAGGCTCGCTCGATGCTGAGCGGCCCGGACTGGCTCACCAGTCGTTCGAGGTCGATCCCTTCGACGTACTCCATCGCGAGGAAGTGCGTCGCCCCGAGTTGCCCAGAATCGAATGCGTTAATCAGGTTCGGGTGAGCGGGTAAGTTCCCGGAGACGGTGATTTCGCGGTAGAACCGGTTCACGGTCTCGCTGTCGGCCACCATCTCGGGACGCAAAACCTTGATCGCCACGTACCGGCCCAGGTTGGAATGCCACGCCTTGAACACCTGCCCGGTGCCACCCTCGCCGAGGCGATCAATGAGTGCATACTGTCCGAGGATCAGTTCGTGGTGTCTTCCATTGGCAACGCGGTTGGCCTGGAAGGAGGTCAACCAACCCAGACGGATCAACTCTTCACCGAGTGACTTGATGTCCGAGAATTGCGGTTCCAGGCCGATCAGCTGGGCCTTCTGATCTGGGGTCAGCAACGGGAGAGCGTGCAAAGCGGCGACGAAGTCCGCAGTGGAGGCGAGGGCCATACCCGATCTTTCACACATGGCTGCGTTGGGAGAGAAGGCAGTCAACGCTATCTAGTTTCTCCTCGCTCTCCTCTCTCACCAAGCACTTTCCTCCACTCGATCACGGAATGCCCGGATTCGAGCGTGCGGGCGAGCGAAAATGCAGAAACGTCAGCGGGGTGGGAACGGTTGCGGCCGTTCCCACCCCGCTGACGTTTCTGTTGAGACTACATCAGTTGGCCTTGGATCACCAGAACTTCACGCGCCAGTAATCCTGGGGAGCGGAGTTGCGGCCAATGTACCAGTGGCCGTCATCCCATTCCAGGGTCACTTTCCGCCAGCCGAGCGGAACCTTCGGGAATGGGTAGTATGGGCCGATGAACGGGAAGGCGTTGTACGGGTACGCGGTCGGGTAAGCGACGCGGCTGACGTTGTTGTACGGTGCGTAGGTCGGCCATGCGTGTGGCGGCAGGTTCGGTGCCTGCATGTCGGGCGAGTACTGTCCGGGGATGCCAAGCGGCGCGGGTTCCACGATCGGGCCACTTCCAGGAGGGCCACCTTGCGGGGCCAGCGGGAGCGGAGCAACCGGGGCGGCGAGTACGCCACTATCTTGAACCTGCACAACTTCACCGGCAACCCGAATCCCGTTACGGACCAGGATCACGCCATCAACGCCCTGGACGGCCTTCAGGATACTTGCCCGTTGGACAAGATCCTTCGCGGACCCAGTGAGGGTCACGGCCCCTTCCTGAGCCGAAATGCTGATGTCGGCACCGTCCGCAACGTTGAGCGCGCGGAGTCGGGATGCGACGTTATCGGCAAGAGACTGATTGGGGTTCGCAACCGCAACCGGGAGCGGAGCGGGCTGGTCAGCCGAAGCTGCGCCATTGAACCAGAGACCTGCAGCCGCCGCGAGCGGGAATAGGGCACGCACTTTCACGACAAACCTCCTTGTATGTGGGAATGTGCGTCGTCATCGAACACGATGTATGATGCCCCCGAGAATGCGGACTGGCAAATGATCCGAGCCACAAAGATCCGCTTACCACACGGGGGTTGACCGCGTACCGAGCACAATCCTGACGAAGAGGTTTATCGCTTGAACTGGAGCTAATCCGCGTCGAAAATGAAGTGTTCGAGCTGGAATTGTTCAAGTTGGTCGCGGAGATCGCCGGCAGACCGCTCTAACAGAATCCCCTGAACCCTCGCGGCACTGCTGCCCTCCAGTTCTACTCCCCCATGGAATGGAGCAGGATGATGTCAAGAGTCACTCGCAATACGAAGATCGATCACACCCAGCCGTTCGTGTTCGGCTGCTCAACGTCCGTATTCCCTCCTGAAGAAATCGAAGCTTTACTGACTCACGGCCATACGCTGGAGGCACTCGCGACAGGCACAGTTCGACCGACGACGGCGCAGCAGAAGCACTTTCTGCGTGTTGTTCGTGAAGAGGTGGAACCACGAACCGTTGAGGAACGTGCGTGGGTTCGCTTACAGGCACGCCGCGAGTTCGAGGAAGATGAGAAGGGGAAAGCTCCCCCGCCCCCACCGCAGGATTACGGAATGGTCGAGTTCGACGCGGACCGCTGCTGGTGGTGAGTGAAAGGGCGTTAGCGAGTCGCCGGTATCCCGGTGTGGTGTTGCTCACACATCCACGGGCCGGAATCACATGCACACGCCGCTGCTGTTCGAACCGCTCACGCTCCGGTCCGTGACACTCCGCAATCGCATCGGCGTATCGCCGATGTGCCAGTACAGTTGCAACTACGGACTCGTCGGCGACTGGCACTTCGTTCATCTCGGCTCGCGTGCCGTGGGTGGTGCGGGTCTTGTGATGGCTGAAGCGACCGCAGTTTCCGCTGAAGGCCGCATTTCGCCTGGCGATACCGGAATCTGGAGCGACGAACACACCGCGGCATGGCGAAGAATCGCCACCTTTGTTGCGGCGCAGGGGGCAGTCCCGGGGATTCAACTCGCACACGCCGGGTGGAAAGCCTCGACCGCGGCTCCCTGGCAGGGCGGAAAAGCCGTCGCACCTGAACAGGGCGGCTGGCAGTCTGTCGGGGTCGGCGATCAACCATTTACCGAAGGATATCCGACTCCCCAGCAACTCAGTCAGGATGGAATCAATCGCATCTGCGAAGACTGGGCGAAGGCGGCGCGCCGTGCTCTCGACGCGGGCTTTCGAGTCATCGAAATCCACGCGGCACACGGTTACCTCTTACACAGCTTTCTGTCACCGCTTTCGAACCGTCGCACGGACGAGTACGGCGACTCCTTCGAGAATCGCGCCCGTTTCATCTTCCGAGTCGTGGCGACTCTCCGTGAAGTCCTCCCCGCCGACTTCCCACTCCTGGTCCGACTCTCGTGCAGCGACTGGTTGCCCGGTGGGTGGTCGATCACGGACTCGATTCTGCTTGCGACAAGACTCCGGGAACTTGGCGTCGATCTCATCGACTGTAGTTCCGGGGGAATCTCGCCCGTGGCGAAGATCCCTGTCGGTCCGGGCTACCAGACGGAATTCGCGGAAGCGATCCGGCGCGAGAGTAAGATCGCGACCGCTGCCGTCGGGATGATCACAGAGCCTCACCAGGCCGAGACGATACTCCGCAGCGGGCAGGCCGACATGGTGTTGCTGGCTCGCGAGATGCTCCGCGATCCCTACTGGCCCGTTCGGGCCGCACGCACTTTGGGCATGAAACCAGAAGGGATGGTTCCCGTGCAATACGGACGAGCATAGGCCCAATGAGTGCGCTCACTGGCGTTGACGGCAGAACGTGGCACGCACACGGGGTTGACCCAGATTGCCGGGTTTGGCATAGTCCCGGCGATCCCTGGTCAACCACGGACGGTTCCGGCCATGCCATTGACTTTACTTGCCAACGCCGCCCCTGCCACAGCCGAAGCTGCGGCGCTTCAATCGGCGCCACAATACTTCCAGTGGCTTCATAGCTGGTTGCCAGCGCCATTCTTCCATACCCAGGCGTTCTTGCTGTTCTTCGCAGGAGTGTTCTGCCTGTACTGGATGATTCCGCGCCGCTGGCAGATGACACGCATCTGCTTGCTGGTGGTCGCGAGTTTCCACTTTTACGCAGCGTGGAGCTTCGAGCTGGCGTTCCTCGTAACGGGGACCACACTCGCCGATTACCTGTTCGGCCGGGCGATGGGGATTCTCGAAAAACGCCGGTGGCGACTCTCCGTGATGATCGCCAGCATCACCATGAACCTCGGCATTCTGTGCTACTTCAAGTATCGCGGGTTCTTCCTGAACGAACTGTTCGACGGACTCACCCGACTGGGCTACGACCCTGGCTATCAGAAACTCAATCCGCTGGCGCTGTTCATCCCGTTCGGCATCAGCTTCTACACGTTCGAAGCGATCAGTTACGCGGTGGACGTGTACAAGCGGAAGATCCCCGCCGAGAAGAGTCTGCCGCGCTTCCTGCTGTTCATCCTGTTCTTCCCGCACCTTGTGGCCGGGCCGATTGTTCGCGCCGGTGATTTCCTCAGGCAGACGCATCGACCGAAACGGTGGAACTGGTTGCGAGCGCAGGTCGGCGTGCAGTTGTTCCTGATGGGAGTGTTCAAGAAGCTGGCGATCGCGGATCGCATGGCGCAGTTCTGCGACCCGGTGATCTCCAACCCCGAGGCCTATGGAACGGGGACGTGCTGGCTTGCCGTGCTCGCCTATGCCATCCGGATCTACTGCGACTTCTCGGGTTACTCCGACATGGCGCTCGGGCTGGCTCACCTGCTCGGGTACAAGCTCACGAATAACTTCGCGATGCCGTACATGTCGATGAACGTGACCGAATTCTGGCGGCGATGGCACATCTCGCTATCGACCTGGCTCCGCGATTACATCTTCATCCCATGCGGCGGAAGCAGAGGCGGCCGGTTGCTTACCTACCGAAACCTGATGATTACGATGGTCCTCGGCGGCCTGTGGCATGGTGCCGCGTGGGGGTACATCTTGTGGGGTGTTGCTCACGGATTGATGCTGGTCATCCACAAGCAATTCAAGGACTACTGCGAGAACAAGCCGCGACTCTCGGCGGCGCTGGAATCCGGTGTCGGCACAGTTGCCCGCGTGTTCGTCACGTTCCTGTGCGTGAGCCTATGCTGGGTCCTCTTCCAGCCGGAACTCTCCAAGGCTCTGGAAATGTACCGGCAGCTGTTCTCGATCCATCGTGGTCTGGCGTTGCCGTTGCCGAACAAGAGCCTGTGGGTGCTCGCTGGCTTCGTGCTGCTCTGCCATGTCCTGGTGCGGACCGGTCTCTGGGACAAGCTGTACCCGCGACTCCCGGCACCCGTGCTGGGAACCGGGTACGCGGTCTGCCTGTGTACCGCGATGCTGCTCGCTCCGGACACGAGCACCACGTTCATCTACTTCCAGTTCTGACGCGGATTTATCGCCTGTGGTCAACGCGCGAACCAAAATCCGCTGGCTCCCCCTCGGGCTGGTGATCGGAAGATCACCAGCACTTCCAGAAGTACCACAGGCACGCCTGCGAGCGAGAAACGCGATCCTCTCAGGCATCGTGGCGGCGATTGGGCTTCATCTCTCGCTGATCGCGGTCGCAGCGGAATCATTCCTGGTTCGTGATCCCCTGTTTGGGGATCTGGAATCGCGGTTGTCACGAGTTGAACGTGAACGACCTTCGGGAAGCTCGCTCGTGCTCTTCCTGGGAACCTCACGAGTGGGAACGGGGTTCGCGGCAAAGCGTGTCGGCGAGCAAGCCCCAATCGTAGCGTTCAACTTCGGGGTCCCTGGCTCCGGACCAATCATCCACCAGATCTACCTGCGCCGGTTGCTGGCTGCCGGACATCGACCTGAGTTGCTTCTTCTCGAAGTGCTGCCATCGTCAGTCGCGGAACTGGACGGCGGACCTCCCGAGGCGCGGTTGCTCGATGGTGCCCGATTCACTCGACATGAGATAGAGACATTGACGACATACGGCGTGCCTGAGGAACGGCTTCGCGAGCAGTGGCGTGAAACCGTCGCAACCCCCTGGCTCAGCCTGAGATTCTCGCTGCTCGGTCGCGTCATGCCGTCAGCACTCCCTGCGCATCGGCGGCAAGATGAGGGCCGCACTGGTGACGCCTGGGGCTGGCACAGAATCATGGAAGAGGCGCTCACCCCCGAGATGTTTGCACAAGGTGCGGCACACACGCGACGGGAGTACGGCAACATACTCGCGACTCTCCGACCTGGCGGCGATGCTGGCCGTGCACTCAGAGACACGCTCGCGCTGGCCAACGATCACGGCATCCCCGTCAGACTGGTGTTGATGCCCGAGGCAACGTGGTTCCGGGAGATGTACCCAACTGAGGTGGTTATTCGCTTCGATCGCTGGGTTCACGATCTCGCTCGGGACGCTGGATGTCCCGTGACCGATGCACGCAAGTGGATTCCCGATTCCGGTTTTGCCGACGGACATCACCTGCTGCCGGATGGTGCCGCGAAATTCACTGATCGACTCACACGAGAAGTCAACACTCCTCTTTTTGCTCCCGCTATGGGGGTGACACAATGACCCTGATTGGCACGCTTCGCATTGCGATGGCGCACCTCGTTCGAACTCCTGTTCCAGCAGTTGGGGAACGCGCGAATTCATCCGGTCGGATCGCATTGCTTCGTCGCGGTAGCGCAAGGGTAACGCTGTTCTGGTTCGTGGTTGCGCTCGTTGCGCTGAACATCGCAGCGGTGGTGGTGTCTTCCGACTCACGTGTTCGAGACCCCGAATATGGCCGACGTGTAACACAACTCCGAAAGCGGATCGCCGAGAACCCCGGCCGCCCACTGGTGCTGATGTTGGGGAGTTCACGCCCTGCGATGGGGCTGCGCCCCGGGGAATGGGAAGCGGTAAGGCCTGCCGATCCTTCACGCCCGGACCCGTTGATCTTCAACATGGCACTCCTCGGCAGCGGTCCCGTGATGGAACTGATGGCACTCCGCCGGATCTATGCCGATGGTTTCCGTCCTGCACTGGTGCTCTTCGAGTACTGGCCGCCGTTCCTGCATCAAGAAGGCGAGTGGAGGGAGACGAGTCGTGTGGCCATCGACCGATTGCTCCCGGACGACCGGAAAGTTGTGCGTGACTACTTCCCGGAACCGCAACGGATCGAACGCGAGATGAACAGCCGCATTCGCAACCCGATCTGGGGCTACCGGGAACGGATGATCGTGCAAGTTCTCTCGCGGTGGGTGCCGCCCGCGAAACGAACCGACTGGACATGGGACGACATCGACGAATGGGGTTGGAAGCCAGGACTCGATCTTGAGCCAGGCCTGACAGAGCTTCGTGCGGCGGCACACACGCGATGCTCGAAGATCTACAGCCCACAGTTCTCGACGTATCAGGTTTCACCGATCGCGGAACGAGCGTTCCGGGAGTCCGTTGCTCTGGCACGCGAGCACGGCGCGGAAGTGGGGTTCGTCTACTTTCCCGAGTCGAGCGAGTTCCGCAGGCTGTACCCGGCCAGGGTCGAAAGCCTCGCCAGTGCCCAGTTCGACCGCCTGAGCCGCGAGTTGAATGTACCACTGATGAATTGCCGCGAGTGGCTCGACGATGAGCTGATCGTCGATGGCTTTCACCCGTCTCGCGTCGGGGCCGCGGTGTTCACTCGCAAGTTCGGTCCTGCTGTTGCCGCGACATTCCCCACATTGCGAAATCCACCGGTGAAGCCGTGAGCACGGTCACACTTCTCGAAACACGGGCACGCACCACATTCGCTCCGAGTGTTCGGGCAGTCGTTGTCCCTGATCGACGGCGTGAGGCACGGTCCGCGCTGTTCACCGGGGCAGTCGCGTTCGTTGTTGCATCCACGGGACTTGCAGTCGCCCTGGAAGCGACACGCCCGGAATGGCGCGACCCGGAGTTCGGCCACCGGTTAGTCTTGTTGAAGCATGAGACGCGGCCACTGGTTATCGTCATCGGTACCTCGCGGACCCAGAACGCGATTGCTCCCGCCGAGATGGACTTCCCCAACGCGGTCGGCGCACCACGAGTGTTCAACTTCGGGCAATCGGCCGCGACCCCACTCAAGGAACTCCTCACGCTCCATCGACTTCTCGACGCCGGGGTACGACCCACGGCCGTCGTCGTCGAATTGTTCCCACCAGCACTCGCCGTGAACGCGACCGACGAAGCGGAACTGCGTGCCCGTGCCACGAGGCTATCGGCCCGCGACATCCAACACCTCGAACCCTATTCCGCCGATCTCAAGCAGATCCGGAAGAGTTGGTTTTCAGCCCGTGTTGCCCCGTGGTCGGCACAGCGCCAGGTTCTGATGAGCCACGGGGCACCCTCCTGGCAACCCTGGCAGCAACGAATCGACTTCCAGTGGACTTCGGTTGAGCGAGACGGATTTCAACCCGTGACCGAGGTGCGTGAAGAGACTCGACAATCGCTGACGGCAGCAGCACACCGGGAGTGGGCCGATGCGTTCATCGGGTTCCACCCGGGCGATTCTTCCGTTCGGGCCGTGCGGGAGATCGCCACGGTCTGTCGTGCAAATGCCATCCCTGTGGCGTTTTTCATCCCGCCGATCTCGCCTGCATTCCGTGCCAAATTCGCTCCCGGGGTGCTGGCCAGGGCAGAAGCGTATCTGCTCACGCTCTCAACCGAACTTGGCGTACCAGTCTTCCCGGCAATGGTTGACATGAACGAGGATGAGTTCATGGATGGGCACCACATGCTGAAACATGGTGCGCAGCGATACAGCCGATGGGTTGCCAGGACACAGATCAAGCCGTGGCTCGCGAATCTGGGAGGGAACCCATGATCTCTCTTCGCCTCTTGGTTGGGCGTTCGGTCCTCACGAGACCGAGATCGCGCTCCAAACGATCGACAGCCTCTCGCCGACGGTTTGCACGATCAGCGATTTGCTACGGAGTTGTCGCCTATCTGGTGACGACAGTAGCGATGAACTTTGTGATCGACACCGCTCGACCCGAATGGCGTGACCCGGAGTACGGACAACGCTTGGCCCAGATTCGCCAATTGCAGGCCGAGTCGCCACACCGGCCGATGATCCTGTTCGTCGGGTCGTCCCGAGTGCAGATGGGGATCTTACCCGAGGCGATGGCATTCGAGGACAAACCCGATTCGCCGCTACCTTACAACCTGGGGTATCGCGGAGCACAGCCGCCCGCAATTGCTCTCCAGGTGCTTCGCCTCATTGATGCAGGTCACAAACCCGCGGCAGTGGTCGTGGAATATTGCCCCGCTGTGATGTTGTCCTGGGGCGGCCCACACAGCCTACCCAAAGTCTGGCCGAACCGACTTTCCGTGGCCGACCTGACTCGACTTCGGCAACTCGGAGCAAATGGCGACTCGACACCGTTCACATCATGGACGAGGCCTGTATGGGCAAATGCCGCCGTCCCCTGGTCGAACTATCGGCTCACACTTCTCAATTACTGGCTCCCGGAGTTGGTACCCCTGGAGCAATTGAAGAACATGGATCCTGAACGAATCGAACGATTCGGGTTCCGTGGAAGTCCGCACCAGAATCCGACACCCGAACAGCGAACTGCGTCCATGAAGATCAGTCAGCAATCCTACAAGAGACTGTTCACCCGGACCGTGAGCAACCAGGCTTCGCATGAGGCGATGGTGGCGTTGGTCAATCGTTGCAGGGCAGAGGGAATTCCGATCGCCTTCATGCACGCGCCGGAATCCGCCACGTTCCGAAGCTGGTTCTCCCCGGAGAGCATTGCGGCGGGGAACTCCATTGCGGATTACCTCAGGCGTGAGATGGGTGTTCCGGTGTTCCCGGCACCAGATCACCTTGAGGAAAACGACTTCGCGGACGGATACCACCTGATGCGACACGGGGCGGAAAAGTACAGCCGCTGGCTCGCCGACACGCACATCAAGCCGTGGTGGACTTCACAGCGACTGGCTGGAACTGGTTCCCGTTGATTGCCAACGGCAATGCCGCTATTCCTCGAATCGTAATCAGGGAGTACTTGCGCGAGTAATCATGACGCGATCGGCGATCTGGTGCCTGATCCTCGCCTTCGCGGCCCCTGGCATTCCCAAGGTTCCCGCAGCGGAAGAGACTCCCACCACCCCGACGCTTGCTGAAACACTTCCCGCCACGGAAACCGCGCAACCTTCGCAGCCTCCCGCCAACGCTCCTGATCCGATAGCCGATCGACTCAACTTCAAGCCGACCTTCATGCTCCGTGGTCGGCTCGACGTGGATGCCGTGATGGCAGCGCAGTCGGCTGCGAGCCGTGCACAAATCGGCACCCTGCAGAACGGCTACGGGCTTCGGCGCGCGCGGCTCGGAGCACAGGGCACGATCGGTGATGCAGCCGATTGGGTCGCCGAGTTCGAGTTCGCGGGTGGCAATGTCCGGCTTCGCGATACGTATGTCGGGCTGACAGCACTTCCCGTCGTTCGTCAGGTCAATGTGGGGTACTTCCGCGAGCCGTTCAGTCTCGAAGGGGCTACAAGCGCCCGGTTCATCACCTTCATGGAACGATCACCCCTGAACGTACTCGACCCCACGCGAGACTGGGGTATCTGCGGGTATTGGTGGCCCGAAAGTGAACGCATGACTTACGCCATCGGGGCATTCCGCACCGGCACGACGAGTGGAGGGTTCAGCGGGCAAGGAGGCCACTGGGCGGTCACGACGCGGGTCACGGGCCTGCCGATTTACCAGGACGATGGAGAGGTGTTTCGGTTGGTTCACCTCGGTGGGGCATTCTCCCAGCGACAGCCACCGAACAATGAGGTGCGGTACGACCCCAACCCGCAATCGAACCTGCTCGTGATCACGGACACGCCTGTGTCGCCATTCCTACCGACTGTGGATGTACCATCGAACAGCCAGCAGTTGTACAACCTCCAGGCGGCGTGGGTCGGTGGGCGACGTTCGATTCAGGCGGAGTGGTTCGGCACGACGATCCAGCAGATTGGCGGCGGAGTGGTCTTCCTGTATGGCTCGTACGTCTACGGTAGCTATTTCCTGACCGGGGAACATCGCGGTTACAACAAGAACCGCGCTGGCTTCGATCAGGTGCACGTCCTTCGGCCGATAGTTCGCGTGGGGAAGAAGCCTGCTACCGGGTTCGGCGCTGTGGAACTGGCGGCCCGGTTCTCAGTGTCCAATTACAACTCGCCAAACCTTCCCATTCCGCCCACGTCGGGTGCGGCAACCGCGCCCAACGGCACAATCTTTTACGAATGGACGCTCGGCGCGAACTGGTATCTGAACGATTACACCCGACTCATGGCGAACTACACTTTGTCACTTCCCGCTGTGGCAGGGCAACCCCAGTTACCCGTCAACGGCTTCAACTTGCGCACTGCGATCTTCTGGTGATCGGCGGGCGATTCGCAGTTTCGCCGAACGAGATCGCGGGTTCTCGCGTCGCTCCTCAAACTGTGGTCGCACCGCATCGGCACTGACAAAATCATAGATCCCAGCGCGGAATCCATCACGAAACGCCACCTTCACAAGCCGATCTTCCCCACTATGGAAGCTGATGATCGCGGCAGTCGCGCCGGGCTTGAGGATCGTTGGCAGCACGCGGAGCAAGTGTGTCAGGTTCGCGAGTTCGCGGTTCACCAGAATCCGGAGCGACTGGAACACCCGTGTGGTTGGCCCAAGGAGTTGCTTGCGTTCAGGGGCGGCGCCCGGTCCTCGTAGTACCTGAACCGGAGCGGCGCGTTCGATCAATTCTCGCAGTTCCTTCGTTCGCTCGATCGGCGTTATCTTGCGATGAACAGCGATGGCAGCCGCGATTGTCTCGGCACGCGGTTCGTCGCCAAGTTCGCTAAAACAAGCGGCGAGTTCTTCGGCTGGCAGCGTATTGAGCAACTGTGCCGCAGTACGGCCGCGTGTCGGGTCCATCCGCATATCGAGCGGGCCGTCTCGCATGAAGGAGAAACCGCGACGGCGATCGTCCACTTGCATGCTGGACATGCCGAGGTCCGCGAGGAGGCCATCGACCTGCGTGACGCCCTCCATCGCCAGCACCCCAGCAAGTCCGGCGAAATTGGAGTGATGGAGCGCGAACAACCCGCCCGCTGCTTCAAGTTTCTCGCGGGCCGGTTCGATGTTGTCGGGGTCGAGGTCTGTGGCGATGAGTAGCCCATCGGGGGCAACACACTTCAGCAATTCGAGGGAGTGGCCCGCGAAGCCGAGCGTGCAATCGACAACTGTTTGACCGGGTTGCGGCTTCAGTGCGTCAAGCACTTCCGTGAGCAGAACAGGCTTATGTTCGCCGCCCAGTGTGGATCGGCGGACGCGCTTCCGCCAGAAAGGTCGTCGCTTCTTTTTCTTGGGTTCTTCGTCAGACATGGAGACATTGTACTGCTGAGCGCTACGGCAGGAGATCACCCACGAGAATCGATGCTTGTGGTGCGGCGAGCGGAGATACGCGATCCGTTGGCAGGAACTTCTTTTGATCGCGGTAAGCGGTCGCACCCAATCCCGCAGGCATCGGAGCCGGATCGCGAAGCACGTGCAGTTCGCGGTTCACGATATCGACCACCCAGTAATCCGTGACGCCTGCAGTGGCGTATCGTTCGGCTTTCTCGGTCAAATCAGTCTGCAAGGTAGTGTCCGACACTTCAACAATCAGGACAGCGGTTGTCGGGTGTGTTGTGTTGCTGTCTCGCGGTGTCCCTCGAACGACAGCATAATCCGGAAATGGGTCGTTGTGGTCGTCCACGGTTAAGGGCGTCTGATTGCGGAACCGCCAGCCCACACCAAACGCGGCACGAAGCGCGATGTCGATGAGTTCGAGCGCATTGGCGTGCGGGGGATTCATTGGTCCTTGCTCCCAGATGACTCCATCAAGAAGAAATGGCCGACGGCCCTCGAACCAACCCATGCTCCCCATCTGGTGAAACTGCTCCACTGTCCACCGCATCGCCAAAGGACGCGGCCCCAGGATCGCAGGCAGTGGAGTTGTGGCTGCAGGTGCTGCCAGTGTTGCGGATGACATTGCTTTTCCTCCTGCCTGAATTTACTTCATTTGGGGGGGTGTTCACCAGACGGTTTAACGCCATCGATGCCCGGTAATAATAAACTGTAGCCAGACACTTTTTCTGGAGTCGGTTATGAGCAGCCCACCGATGGACGACCGCGATGGCGTAATCTGGTACAACGGTCAACTCGTTCCGTGGCGAGAGGCCAAATTCCACGTTCTCACACACAGCCTCCACTACGGTAACGGCGTGTTCGAGGGCTTGCGAATCTACAACGGCAAGGCGTTCAAACTCACGGAACACTCGGCCCGGCTTCACAAGTCCGCGAACATGCTCGCCTACGAAGTACCGTATTCGATCGCGGAACTCGACGCGGCAACACGGCTCGTCATCGCCGAGAACAAGCTCGACTCGGGGTACGTGCGACCTCTCGCGTGGCGTGGCGCTGAGGTGATTGGCGTCTCGGCAAAAGGCACAAAGATTCACGTGATGATCGCGGCGTTCCCGTGGGGAGCGTATTACGAGCAGCAGGCGATCAAGCTCGTGACAAGTCGCTGGAAGCGGCCGAGTCCCGAGTCGAGTCCCGCCGGTAGCAAGGCAGCGGGTCTTTACATCATCTGCACTCTGGCGAAGGACGAGGCACTCGTTGCAGGGGCACAGGATGCGCTGATGCACGATTACAAGGGCCGACTCTCCGAAGCCACGGGCGCGAACCTGTTCCTCCTCATCAATGGCGAACTGCACACGCCGACAACCGAGACAATCCTCAACGGCATCACGCGGCAAACGGTGATGGAACTCGCCCGCAAGGGTGGCATCAAGGTGATCGAACGCGAGATCTGGCCGGACGAACTCGCGAAGGCGACCGAGGTATTCCTCACTGGCACCGCGGTCGAGGTGCAACCCGTCGGGTCCATCGACGGCCGCGAGTTCCCGGTTGGCCCCGTGACGAAGAAGTTGCAGGCAGAGTACGCCGCGTTGGTACGTTCGTGACGTTTCGCGTTTCGAGTTTAACGTTTCGAGTTGAACAATCAGCCCGAAGCGTTTCTCAATACGCGAACCACCAAAACCGAACCCGAAACGATAAACTCGAAACTCGAAACGTGACATGAAATCCGCCGTCACCATCTCACTCGTCCCTGAAGCTCGCGGTGGGCCGTTCGTATTTTGGGACGATCTTCCGGCTGCGTGCCGCAAGGCGAAGCAACTCGGGTTCGACGCAATTGAACTGTTCCCACCCAGTCCCGATGCCGTTGATTCCGCCGAACTGCGCGGGTTGCTCGATGACAACGGGCTGTCACTCGCGGCCGTTGGCACCGGAGCCGGATGGGTGAAGCACAAACTCAGCTTCACCGCACCAGACGAAGCAACCCGCGACAAGGCTCTCGATTTCGTGAAGCGAATGATCGAGTTTGCCGCACCGTTTGGTGCTCCGGTCATCATCGGCTCGATGCAAGGCCGATTCGCGGATACCATCACCAGGCCAATTGCGCTGCGGTACCTTGGCAATGCTCTGTTCAAGCTCGACCAGCACGCCGGGGATTTCGAGACATCTGTGCTGTATGAACCGCTCAACCGCTACGAGACGAATCTCGTGAACACGCTGGCCGACGGCGTCGCCCTTCTGGGTGGCCTGTCCGTGCAAAATGTGAAGTTGCTCGCCGACTTGTATCACATGAACATCGAAGAAGTGAACCTGGCGGAATCGCTGCTTGCCGCCGGGGACTTCGTTGGCCACATCCACTTCGCGGATTCGAATCGCCGTGCGGCCGGGATGGGGCACACCGACTTCACTCCCGTGGTGAAAGCGTTGCGAGAGATTCGTTACGAGGGGTATTTATCGGCCGAAGTGTTGCCGTATCCCGACTCAGACGCGGCCGCAGTCAAGACCATCGAATCGTTCCGTCGTCTTGTTTAGCCGCGACGCGAAGCGGAGCGCGTGAGAACAGTGCGCTCCGCTTCGTGTTATCGAATCACTTCCACTTTCGCCTCGGCCGTCACGGGCGTTTCCTTGGTTTCCACCGTCGCGCGGATGACCAATGGAGTGTTGAAGGGGCCACAATCCTTCGCAAACTTCAGCACCAATTCACCCACCTCCGCATCGGCACCCAGGATGAGCGGTTCGACGGTCACACCCTTCCAATGTTCCGGCAGCACTGCCTCGATCTTCGCGGAACCCGCCAGGTTCTTTCCGCGGGTGATTCGCACGGGTAAGCGCATCTCGCTGCCCGGTTCCGCGCGAAGGCTCGTGCGGTCGAGGCTCATATCGAGCCGGCCTGGAGTCACGACCACGATCATCTGTTGATTCTGCTCAGTCGAGCTGAAACTGACGGTGTGTTCGCGGCCATCGACGGGGTCTTTCACTTTTGCGGTCGCCATCACACACACCCGACACGTGCGACCCAGTTCCATCCACGGCGGCAAGAACGCGGGATAAGCGAAATCGGTCTCGCCCGGCTTGAGCGTCATCACTGGGCCATTTACACCCTGAAGATGGCGTGCTTGTTTGTCGGCGAGTTGAACTTCAATCGGGCCGTCGAACCCAGCGCGGTCCACTTTGAATTTCCGACGGTAGACCTCACCACGCGGCGCCGATGTCATCACATACTGATCCACCAACTTGAACGGAGTCGGGAACCCAATCGTGAGTGCGACTTCCGATGATTCGGGGAGGAATTTCGTCTCTGGCACAACGCAGTTGCCCTCGATGCGGGTCAGCACACTCGCGATACCATTACCTTGAATTCGCAAAGGATGTGTCGCGATAACCGCGTCATTCGCCGCTGTCAGCGTAAGATCGGCGGCGTTCTGGTTCCGGGGGATGTTCACGCTGCTCGCGGTAATCCCCTTGGGCAAGTTCGGAATACTCACCACGATTGGGCCGGCGAACCCGCCAGCGCGCTCCGCAGTCACCTTGAGTTTGAGGGTTCCCCCACGGGTTACGGTGAACGTATCGGTGGGCAACGTCAGCCGGAAGCCCGGTTGGTCGGCGACTTCGATCGCGTTGGTGATCCGCAAACGATACACGAAATTCGGCCCGCCGCGACCGCGATACTTCTCCGAGATGCGAACGGTGAATGTTCCGTCGGCAGGTGTTGTGAACGCGAGCGGGTTCGGGTCAGCGAGTTCTGTCCCCGTTGCCTTCGCAAGTTCCTTTCCGGCCGTATCGTCGATCGTCACCACTGCGCAAAGCGGCGATTCGGCCCGACGTGCGAACAGGTCGAACGTGTACTTCTCGCCCTTCTTCAGATCGACCTTCCACTCGTTCACCGCACCTGATGCCTCGATGCGGCCGTTGAGGGCAATCGGTGCCTGCAACACAGCCTTCGAGTCCGTCACGTCTTTCAGGCCATCCGGCTTCACCTTGATTGGGAAGTGATACGCCGGCACATCCGCAGTTGTAACAGTGAGCCGATACACATACGCCTGACCTCCGCGAACCTGGGCATCGGTGATTCGCACGCGGTACTTGCCGGCAACCTTGGGTGTGAACTTCACGCTGGCATCGGTGCCAAGGCACGGATGAAGCATTTGCCCGGCGACGACGTTCCCGCGTGCGTCGACAATGTCGAGTTGCGGAGCGAGCGGTGAGTTCAGCGATGATGCATGCACGAATGCGGTGACGGTCTTGCCGGGTTCGCCGTCGAACTCCCACAGGTCGATGTCTTCTTGCGGGAAGATGCGGCCGTTGGCCGTTACCGGCAGCGTGAGCGGTTTCGGGATGGGGTCGCCTTCGATCTCGGCTTCCACAACTTCGGGCAACTCGCCGACGACGAACACCAATCCACCCGCCCCGCCCTGCGACGTGGCGACACGCCCACGCCACGCCCCGACCTTCGCGTCTTTGGCAATCTTCACGGACCCACGCATGTCGGAGGGGTAGTCTTCCTGGCGTTGCGAGTCGGGGAGCGGCAGAACCGGCCCTTCGAACCAGAGTCGCTTTTCGCGGACGAGCTCTGGCGACGCTTTCACGCCTGGAGCGGCGATGTCGAACGCACACTTGTCGTGCAGGAACAACCCACCGACGCGAACGGGAACGGTGGTGCCCCGCTGCCCGCCCGCCGGGAAGATGTAACTTGCCGTGGGCGGATTCGCGAACACAGGATTAACCACAGAGTCACAGAGGACACAGAGGGAAGACAAAACACAGAGGGAGAACCGAAATCCGATCATTGTTTTGAACTCCTACTTTCTGCTTTCGTCTTCTCTCTGTGCTCTCTGTGACTCTGTGGTTAAATACTCATCCAGGTCACATCAACTCGTTCATCACCTTGCCGTTGTTGGTCAATCCGGTGGGGCGGCCGTCGGGCATGTGCAGTTCGCCCTTTGGGTCGATGCCCAACAGCGTGAACATCGTGGCGAACAGGTCTTCCGGGCCGTAAGGGTCCGACGCGGGGCGTTCGGCACGGGCGTCCGACTTGCCCACGACCACGCCCCCCTTCACGCCACCGCCACCAAGCAGCACCGTGAACGAGGGTCCCCAGTGATCGCGACCCGCGTTCTTATTGATCCGAGGGGTGCGGCCAAATTCGCCCGTCACCACGACCAGCGTGCTATCCAGCATTCCGCGATCGCTCAAGTCGCGGAACAGCGTGCTGATCGCGGAGTCATATGCGGGCAGCAGTGTGTTCTTCAACACCGCGAAGTTGCCGTCGTGCGTATCCCAGTTGCTGTGATCGACCGTGACGCAGCGAACGCCACCTTCCACGAGCCGGCGAGCCATCAGGCACGATTGCCCCAGCGTGTGGCGACCGTATTCGTCGCGGAGTTTCTCCGGCTCGGCAGCAATGTCGAATGCCTTCTTCGCCTGCTGCGAGGTCATCAGATCGAAAGCCTTGTCGCGGAATGTGGCGACTGCCCCGGCGTGCGCGTTCGCTTTCGCCTCGGCGGCCTTGTGGTATTTGTCCACGGTATCGAGCAACTTGCGGCGGTCATCGAGTCGGTCGCTGGCGATGGCCGGTGGGGGTACGAGATCGGGCACGGAGAACGTCGGGGCGCTGGGGTCAGCGTCGATCACGAACGGGGCGTGCGAAGCGCCAAGGTATGCTGCGCCGCCGCTCGGGTGCATCTTCGGAAGTGCCACATACGCGGGGACGGACCCCTTCGGCCCGAGTGTCTTCGAAACGACCGACCCCACGCTCGGCTTCTGGTTGTTTGGCGACATCGTGGGGTTGAACCCGGCAGTCGGGAAGAAGCCCGTCAGGATGTAGTGGTCCGCCGGGCCGTGATCGGAGTTGTGGTGGCGGAACGAGCGCACCAGCGAGAATTTATCCAGTTGCGTGGCGACCCGCGGGAGCAGGTCGCACATGATCAACCCGGGAACCTTCGTCTGCATCGGGTTGAATTCGCCACGGAATTCAGCGGGCGCGTCTGGCTTCAAGTCGAATGTGTCGAGGTGGCTCTGGCCTCCGTGCAGGAACACGAAGATGACCGACACGTCTTTCTTCCGTTTCGCGGCTCCTTCGGCACGAAGCAACTGCGGCAACCCAAGGGCCGATCCGAAAAGGCTCGCAGTGCCAACGCGGAGTGCATCGCGCCGGTTCAGTCCATCGCAGAATGTGTTGGGCATGAGTGCTTCCCTCAAATAGCCCGGCGTTCACGCCGGGGTTTGGTCATTTCGTGTCGCGTTTGTATGCTCGGCCGCTGCGGAAGAGGTAAGCCGTCTTCCCGTCGAGGCCCATGATTGTCTCGAATCGCTCGCCATCTTCTGCCCGGAATCGACCGCCGCCAAGCGGTTCCACAGGCCCGCCCTTCTTCGATTCCGCCAGCGTCAGCTTGCCATCAGCATTCGTCAGGTCGATCGAGCGCGTGCCGTTGCGGTACACACCCACGAGCGCTGCCAGTTCCTCGGCCGTCGGCTTCGCTCCCTGATCCGCCTTCGCACTCGGCTCAAGCGGAAGCGCCAACTCGAGTGCTTTGGCGCCAGTTCGCGGCATGCTCGCACCACTGCGGTTCGCCATGATGAAGACACCGAACCCGTGCTTCGGTGCCATCGTCAGCCGACTGCCGTGGCCAACGCGCGAGCCGTTGTGAGTCCAGATATCCACACCGCGATAGTTCTCGACGTGAAGGCCATAGCCGTAGTGGCCACCGCTTGGAACCTGGACGTGCGGGGTGGTCATGGTTTTCACAAGCGACGCGGAGAGCGCCTGCTTGCCATCGAGTTTCCCCTCGCGCAAGAACGCGATCATGAAGCGGGCCATGTCATTGCCACTTGTGTACATCGAACCGGCGGGCCAGGTCGCTGCATTGTTCGCAGCGGGGCGAACAACTACCGGCTTGCCGTCGCGAACCTCGTGGCCGTGTGCCAGCGGGTAGGTCATCGCGATTGTCGGGCGGAAGGTCGTTCGTTTCATCCCGAGCGGCGCGAACAACTCAGCGGCCATCACATCGGCGAATGGTCTCCCTGCGACTCGTTCGGCAACGTAACCAGCCATCCAGTAACCGGGGCTGGAATACGAGTAGACGTCGCCGGGCTTGGTGAAGAGCTTGTCGGCCTTCCACGCCTTGATGCTGGCCCCAAGCACCTCGTCGTCGTGTTTGCCGAACATCGCGCTTTCGTCGGGCAATCCGGCCGTGTGTGTCAGCAGTTGGTGCGACGTGATCGCGGCGAGTTCGGGCGGTAAACCGTCGATGTATTTGCCGATGGGTTCGTTCAGGTTCAACTTCCCCGCTTCGGCCTGTTTCACGAGGATCATGCCGACGAACAGCTTTGTCGTTGAGCCGATGCGGAAGAGGTGGTCAGGCGTGGGAACTTCGCTCCCCTCGACACTCGTAACGCCAAACCCCTTCGCGTAAACGATGCGGTCACCTTGTACGATCACGACCACTGCACCAGGCACGCTGCTGTCAACGAGTTCCTTCTTCACAACCTCTTCGAGCGGCGTGAAATCGACAGGCTTGTGCGCAGCCTGAGCGTGAACCGCCGGAGCGGTCGCAAATGCCAGGAACAGCGTGAACACGATTCGCGTCATGGACTCGGTCATCCGAATAAAGCCGTCACGGGTGTTCCGTCACACAATCGGTACGGGCGATTCTCGCGATCGCGGATTTCACCGGCGGGATCGACTCCCATCGCGTGATAAATCGTCGCGAGGAAATCGGCGGGTGACACCGGGTTGTCACTGGGGTAGGCCGCAATCTTGTCGCTCTTGCCGTAAACCTGTCTGCCGCGGATTCCACCGCCCGCGAACAACGCCGACTGGCACGCTCCCCAGTGGTCGCGGCCACCGTCCTTATTCACCTTCGGCGTTCGCCCGAACTCCCCCGCTGCGGCGATAAGAGTTCGGTCGAGCAAGCCGCGATCTTCCAGGTCTTCGAGTAACGCACTCAACCCCTGATCGAGCGGCGGAAGGCACACAGGGCTTCGCAATAAATCATACCCGGTCTTCGCGCCGTGGATGCCATACCCCGCGTGATTATCCCAGACATTTGACACGGTGCCGTTGGGGTAAACGTACATCCAGGAAATCGTGATCAGTGCGACGCCGGCTTCAACCAAACGCCGTGCGAGCAGAAAGCTTTCGCCGTACTCCGAGCGACCGTAGCAATCGCGGATGCGGCCCGGTTCCTGCGTCAGATCGAAGGCACGTCGCACGGCTGGGTTGGCCAGCATCCGCAAGGCTCGGTCGCGGTAGTCGTCGAGCGTGCCAGCCCCATTCTTCTGAAGAGCGGCGTCTTGCCGTTCGAGCTGTTTCAACAACCCGGAACGACCCGCGATGCGATCTTCCGGTAACTCGGGCAACGGATCGAGCGCGTGCGAGGCACTTTCGCGAGTATCCTTGGCAGGGGCACGTTCGAGCGGGTCATGTTTCGGTCCGAGGAAGCCCGCATGGGTGCCGGTGTAGGTCACGCCGCTGTGCCCGATTGGTCGAGGCACGGTGACCGCCGTCGGCATGTCGCCAAACGGACGGAGAGACGACATGACAGAACCGATGTTCGGGAAGTCGGATCGCCGTCGCTGGTTCATCGGCACGGCAAGATTCGGGGCGCCTGGTTTCCCCGAGAGCATGTATTGAACGCTCGGTTCGTGGTTGTTGCTCGGGTGAGTAAGCGACCGCACCAGCGCGAACTTATCGGCGAGGCGGGCGAGTTTCGGCAACTTCTCGCAGATGTCGATGCCCGGCACGTTCGTGTGGATCGGCTTGAACTCGCCGCGAATATCGGCGGGTGCATCGGGTTTCAGGTCGAACGTGTCGTGCTGCGGTGGCCCACCCCAGAGGAACAAGTAGATGCACGAGTCGGCGGTGCTCTTGTGGGTTGGCGGAGCCGCGTGCGATTGGACGAGCGCTGGCAACGTGAGAGCACCGGCTCCCAGTTGGCCCAGGCGGATCATCGCATCGCGGCGGTGGAGCATGTGTGGCTCCCGAATTAGCCTGGGGCTTGCCCCGGGTTTCGCAGCACCTGGGGCAAGCCCCAGGCTAATTGGTTAGTGATTGAACAAGAACTCTGTGCTGTTTAGCAGCGCCCAGGCCAGATCCTCGGTCGCGGCGCGGCGATTCGCGGGGAGTTTCTGCAGGTGCTTCACACCCACGCCGCGCTCATCGGCAGTCGGCATCCGCGCGAAGAACGTCAAGTACAACTCTTCCACCAGTTTCGCGTCGTCCTTCTGCTCTCGAACAAGTCGCGCAACAGTGCCGGCCTCGTGCGTCAGTTTCGCCTGGATGTCGGGCGAGTTCAGCAGGTTCAGAACCTGGCTCACTGATGGTTCCTTGGTGCGTTCGCACTCGCAGGCCGTGACGCGATTCGGTCGGCCGAACAACTTCAGGAAGTCGCTGCGTGCTTTGCTGTCCCACAACTGCACGGCCCGCGTTACGCCCGGGGAACCCTGGAATTTCTCAGCCACGCCAAGCGACTGGCAGATCATGTCGAGGAGTACTTCCGCGTCGGGCCGTTTGAAGTATGCCCGCGAGAAGTTACGCTCGTCCTTTTCGTTGGTCGCATTCGGTGTCACGGAGGTCTGGTAGACGCGAGAACTCGTAATGGCCACAATCAACTTCCGCACGTCATACTTGTTCTCGATGCTGAATTTCGCGAGGGCATCGAGGAGCTCCTCATTGCTCGGCGGATTCGTGGCACGCACGTCATCGACGGGTTCGACCAACCCGCGACCCAGCAACCAACCCCAGACGCGATTCGAGAGATTGCGAGCGAAGAAGCGGTTGTCGGGTTTCGTCATCCAGTCTGCGAGCGGCACGCGGCGATCGCCGAGTGGGTTCGCTTCAGGCATGGTGCCACCGAGCGGATGCGCGTACACCGGTTTGCCGGTTCGTGGGTGGTTCGTGTTCCCCGTGGTGAAGAACGCCGTCATGCCGTAGTAATCGGATTGCTTCCATCGGTCGAACGGGTGGTGATGGCACTCGGCACACGTGATGCGGATGCCCAGGAATACTTGCGACACCGTCCCCGCGACTTCCCCGGGCTTCGTGACGACCTTGAAGAAGTTGACCGGGCCAACCTCGTTGACCGGGCCTTCAGCAGTGATGAGTTCGCGGGCGAACTCGTCGAATGGCTTGTTCGTGGCAATCGAATCGCGAATCCACTTGTAGTAGAGGTGTGCTCGCTGGTGACCGAGTGGCTGGCGATCAACGCGGAGCAAGTCGGACCATCGCATCGCCCAGAGATCGGCGAACTCGGGTCGTTCGAGCAGCGATTCCACGAGCTTCGCGCGTTTGTCCTTGGTTGTGCTGGCGAGGAACTTGCGGGCATCGTCGGCAGTCGGAAGCGTGCCGGTCAGATCGAGGAACACGCGGCGGAGGAATTCAGCGTCGTCACACAACCCGGACGGCGCGATGTTCAGCTTGGCGAGTTTCGCATCGACAAGTTTGTCGATGAAATTGAACTGCGGTAACTGCGTCGAAGCCGCAAGTGGCTGCGGGCGTGGAACCATGACGCTGAAGATGCCGACTTCCCCGAGGTAGGCGGCCATCACGGTCGCCTCGCCCGGAACATCCTGAGTCGTCACCAACCCCGTGGCGGCAACAGAGGCAACGGCGTCGGCGTTCGACTGGAAGCGAGCGTGGCGCGTCACGTCCTTCTCGACACCGTCGGAATACTTCGCGGTCACCTTGAGTTGCTGCGTGGCCTTCTGGCCCATGACTCGCTCACGCGGTTCGACCCGCAAGGAAACGACGTGCGGCGCATCGTGAGCGCCGAACGGCATCCCGGCCGCGATCCAGTTCCGTACGACGCGGTAATCTTCTTCGCCGTAGGGGAGTTTCGTGCCACCGCCATGTGCGAGCCGGCCCGTTCCCTTCCGCAGCAGAAGGCTCTCCTCGGGTGAAGAGGGGAACGTGCGGCGACCGCGACCTTCTTTCGTGAGCGTGGCGTAATCGGCTTCCGGGTCCGATGCAAAAACAGATAGTTTGAACCCGCCCTGCCCTTCGGCCTTGCCGTGGCAGCCGGAAGAATTGCAACCGTACCGGCCAAGAATCGGCAGGATGTCGTTCTCGAAGTGGAACGGCTCAGCGGCCGAGGCAACGCCCGGAACTGCAAGCATCAAGATTGTGAGGCAGAACCGCATGTGGCGGCTCCGGAAGAGGTTTGGCGGGGGGTCTGGCAAGCCGGGGCAACCCCGGTGAATCTACGGCGGGAATCAGCACCTTCCTTGTACCACGCCGAGAGTATCCGAGCAACGGTCGAGTTGAATAACTTTCCGTTCCTGCCCGAATCTGATCCGACTTCACATCGCAACGGTCACGATCAGGTTGTGGAAGAAGTGCATCACCATCGGCAGAGCCAGGCCGCCCCACACTCGGGCATATCCTAACACTACGCCGAGCAAGAATAGGTACGGCATGCCGATCGGGTTTGTGATGTGGATGACGGCGAACATAACTGCCGTGATCCAGACCGCGGCATGCATGCCCGACGCTCGCTTGAGGACGCCAAGCGCCGAATAGCGGAAGAACAGTTCCTCGATGATCGCCGGTTGAATGCAGATCAGCAGTATCAGGAGCGGGGTTACCGCAGGACCGGGGGGCGGTCCACCGAGCTTGAACAGTTCGCGGAAGAAGGCCGTGTACAGGACATTCCCCACCAGCATGATTCCGAGCAAGGGAACGGCACTGACCCAGACAAGAATGCGTGTTTCCGGTTCCTGATGCGGGAATGAGACGCGGCCCAGGATGGGGAACACGAACACCACCATCGCGGTATCGATCACTTCCAGAATCGCGGTTCCCTTCATCAACTGATCTTCCGTCATCTTCCCGGCAGAAGTGAGCAGCACCCCGGCCCACAGCGCCGAGAGGAGGAGGAGAAACACGAAGAAGACCATGACCACGCCGACCGACTTCATCTGCTCGGCATGACGGGGGTCGGCCCGACGGCGAGGGCGAGGACGCGGCCGGGGTCTCCGATGGACAAGCCGAACGCCGCATTGCCGACACGAACCGATTCGAGTTGGGGTGTCGAGAAGCTCGCATCGTGAGCAAAAGATCCGCCCGTGCATGTCCCTGATCGGACGCTCGCGACGGGGTGGCGCAACAACCTCGGCCACAGGGAGATCATCGAAGAGGGGAAGATCCTTCACAACTTCCGCGATGGGAAGGTCGTCATCAACCCACTCGCCGAACGTCACCGGTCCATCAACTCCGGCATCTGCTGGCTCAGGCATCGCGGGTTCCGGATCGTCAGGATCAAGTGTGCTCATGTGTTACCGCGACTGAGGGCCTTCGTATCAAGTATCCCGCGACGGATACTCGCCTACAAGAACTTTACGAATCGAAAATCTCGCGCATGTCGTTGACGGCAGAACCACCAATTCGTGAAACCCGGGTGACACTCGCGGAGTAATTCCTCCCACATCGTTCCTGGAGGCACCGCATGTTCCGCCTCGTTCTTACTGCCGTGGCGCTTTTCACCGGGGGACTCACGTCCTCTGCACGGTTGAAGGCGGCCGATCCACTCGATTGTGTGCCAGCGTCGGCACAAGTAGTACTCGTCGCGGAGAACCCCCGCAAACTGGCCGAAGCCGTCACTGGGCTGGGTGCGTTCAAGGACGCACAGAAGCTCGCGGCGGTTCGCCAGCTTTACGATTCCGCACCTGCACGTCGAGCACTGCAACTGCTCACGTTTGCCGAAAAAGAACTCGGCGCGAAGTGGCCCGAACTCCTCGACCAACTCGGCGGCAACGGCGTCGCGGTCGCGTTCCAGTACGACGGCGACGACCTGAAACCCCTGGTGTTTATCGCTGAGGGACGCGACGAGAAGCAGTCCGCGAAGGCCGTGGAACTCGCACTCCGCGTGATCGATGAGGAGCTCGCCCGGCAAGGCTCCAAGGATCGCGTGAAGCGCACGAAGGTCGTCGGGGTGGATGCTTACTCGGTGAGTAACGATCTCCACTTCGCACGTGTGGGCGCGACGCTGCTTGTCTCGGATAAAGAGGCTCCCCTCGAAGCGGCGATGAAAGCCGCCGGGGAGAAGCGTGCCCCGCATCCCGCCCGGACCGCGATTGCGAAAGTGCTCCCGGGGAGTCCGCTGGCGTGGCTGTGGGTCGATCTCTCCTCAGTCAAGAAATCCAAGGCTTCCAAGGACTTCTTCGACGCGACACGGCAAGATTTCCTCCAGACGCTCGTTCTCGGCGCGACCATCGACACCATCCGCCGTTCCGACTTCCTCGCACTCGGGTTGTATCAGGAGAAGATGGGGTTCCGCCTTGCCTTGCGAATGCCCGCCGGTCGGGATGGTATGTGGTCCGAACTCGCGCTGCACCTTCCGCCCAAGCCGGCCCCCGGCACGCTGCCGCTGCTCGAACCACCGGGCACGATCTATAGCCACAGCCTGCACCTCGACATTGGCTACATGTGGAAGCATCGCGACAAGCTCATCAACGACGAGATGCGCAAGAACATCGAGATGGGCGAGAAGCAAATCTCGAAAGTGCTGCCGTCGAATGTGAAGCTTGGCGAACTGCTGGAGATGTGGGGCCCATATCACCGCGTGGTGGTCGCGAACCACGATCAGCGACCCTACAAGACGGAACCCTCGCTGAAGTTGCCCGCGTTCGGTTACGTCGGCAGCGCTCGCGACAAGAAGTTCGCCACTTCACTTGATCCAGTCATTCGAGCGGCAGCGATTCTCGGCACGTTGCAATACGGCCTCAAGATGACGGAACACGAACATGAGGGCGTCACGCTCGTCGCGTATCGATTCTCCGAGACCAAGCAAATCGCCGACGACCGGGACGGCTTGCGGTACAACTTCGAACCGTGCTTCGCGGTCGTGGGCGAAGAGTTGGTTCTTGCGTCAACCGTGGAACTCGGGAAGAAGCTCATCACCGAGTTGAAGAAAGCGCGTGCATCCGAGGCGAACACGGCTGTCCTCCGCGGGAGGCTCAATGCAGCCGCGGGTGCAAAGGTACTCGAAGGGATCACAGATTCGCTGACCACCGATGCTGTGCTGGGTCGCGGCATCGGTCTTGCCGAAGCCCGCAAGGAAATCGCGGACCTCGTGGCGTTCGTGAAGACGCTGGGCAAAGTGAGCATCGATCTGGACATCACGGATACCGAGTACCGCGTGGATCTGGTTTGGACCAACAAGTGATCTCGTTTAGCCGCGACGCGGAGTCTTCGGAGCGGAGCGCAGGTCGCGCCAAATCGCTCCGCTCCGAAGACTCCGCGTCGCGGCTAAACGGGGTGAGGATTTCACCATGACCGACGCGAAAACCGCCTGGGTACCTTACCAGCCCACCGATGCGAACCCGTGGGATCGCCGGAAGGTTGGGCACCTCTATCGCCGTGCCGGGTTCGGTGCCACGCCTGCCGAACTCGATGCCGGGGTGAAGGATGGCCACGCGAAAACGCTCGACCGCATCTTGAAGGGCGAGCCGGAAGCGGAAGACTTTATCCGCACGTCGGCGTTTATGGCATCCGAACGGAGTATGCCACCGGGCGCGCCGCAAGGGCGCCTCTCGGCGTGGTGGCTTGATCGGATGCTGAAGTCGGCGCACCCGCTCCGCGAGAAGTTGACGTTGTTCTGGCACAACCACTTCGCCACCAGCAACCTGAAGGTTCAGAACGCCCGTCTCATGCTCGCGCATTACCAGTTGATGCAGAAGCACGCGCTCGGCAGCTTCCGCGACATGCTCATCTCGATGGGGACCGACCCCGCGATGCTCGTGTGGCTCGACACGACCACGAGCACAAAGGGGAACCCGAACGAGAACTATGCTCGCGAGTTGATGGAACTGTTTTCACTCGGCATCGGTAACTACACGGAACGCGATATCCGCGAGGCGGCGAAAGCGTTCACCGGCTACGAAATCAAGGACGGCAAAGGGACGCTGAATACCCGTCAGCACGACAGCAGCGAGAAGAAGCTGTTCGGCAAGTCGGGCAAGTTTAAAGGCGACGACATCGCGAAGTTGTGTCTCGACCAGGAAGCGTGCCCGCGATTCATCGTCCGCAAACTGTACCGTTTCCTCATCAGCGAATCGGACAACGCACCGGCGGAACTCATCGATCCGCTCGCCGAGGAATACCGCACATCGGGCTTCGACACCGGCAAGTTGGTGTCCACAATATTGCGGTCGAACCTGTTCTTCTCGCCGCACGCATACCGAGCGAAGATCAAGTCGCCGGTCGAATTCGCCACGGGAATCGTGCGTGGTCTTGAGGGCGCTGTCGGCACGTTGCCGTTGGCGGAATCGCTTGAATCACTGGGTCAGGTACTGTTCGCGCCGCCCTCGGTGAAGGGTTGGGACGGCGGCCCCGCGTGGCTCAACGCCCAGACGCTGCTCGGCCGCAACAACCTCGCGCTGGCGCTCACGTCTACGGAAGAACCACGTTTCGGAACGCGTTGCGACCCCGCTATCGTGTTGGCGAAACACGGAGCGAGAACCGACGCCGAGACGGTCGATTTCCTGCTTGGCGTGTTCCTGCAATCAGACGTGCAACCTGCCGCCCGCGACAAACTCCTCGAGTATCTCGCAACGGCAAAATCCGTGAAGTATCCCGTTTACTGGACGAGCGACGATGTGAGCAACCACCGCGTTCGGGCTGTCGCGCACCTGGTGCTGACGCTGCCCGAATTCCAACTGAACTGAGTAGTGATGTCCACCTCGGATACCCAATACCTCTCCCGCCACAAGTCTCGACTTGAGGGCGGAGGTTGCCTCTCAGTCGCGGGGTTCATGCTGTCGCTGCTCGTGATGATTGTTTCGCTCTGGAGCACGTTCAATCCGAAGGAAGTGGTGGGTGCAGGGGGCTATCCCACGCTGCTCCTTCTGAGTGTCGTACTCGGAATCTTGGGACTACTCGGCTGCGTGATTAACCTCCTGATGCTTATGTTGTCTGTCCGCCTCCCCGATCGCCGTCTGTTTCTGAAGCTCGCCAAACTCGGGTTGGTGTTTAACGTGATCTCGGTGGCGGGACCACTGGTAGCCTTCCTCCTTCCTGGCGAATAAGCCGTCGCCGACAGCTTAGCGCCACACAACCGCTAAGCCGCAAGCGGCTCAAGAGAGAAATACCCATGATCCGTCGCGACTTTCTCGCTCAATCCTCGCTCCTTGGGTTCGGGGCGAGCGTGCCCACGTTCCTCGGGCAGTCGGCGCTTGCTGCACGCACCGCAGACCAACCCGGCGCGAAGGACACCATCCTCGTTGTGGTGCAACTCACCGGCGGCAACGACGGCCTGAATACGGTCATCCCCTTCAAGAACGAGACGTACTACAAGATTCGCCCCACGCTCGCCATCAAGAAGGACGAGGTGAAGAAACTCACCGATGATCTCGGCTTTCACCCTGCGATGCATGAACTCACGAAGTTGTACACCGACGACTCAGCGGTGTGCGTGGTGCAGGGCGTCGGCTATCCGAACCCGAATCAGTCGCACTTCCGGAGCATGGATATCTGGCACGCGGCGAGCACGGCCGAGAACCTCACCGACGGCTGGCTCGGCCGCACACTCAAGGCACAACCCGCGCCGGCGTTCCACCTCGCGGCCGGCAACGAAACCTCGCCGCTCGCCCTCACGGGCGCTCCGGTGCGGGTGCCATCCGTCGCCTCGCTCGACGACTTCAAGCTGAAGACCGCAGCGGCCAGCGGTGCGGATGGCGTTGCCCAGAAGGGCGTCATCACTGGCGTCGCCGACACGAGTAGCGGCGGCAACGGTCTCCTCGATTTCGTTTCCCGCACGCAGATGAACACCTACGCCAGCAGCGAGAAGCTCGCGGCACTCGGAAAGAACTACACGCCGAAGATGCCCTACCCCAACACGGCTCTCGCAAACCGGCTGAAGCTCGCGGCGCAGCTCATCGACGGCGGCATCGGTGCCCGGATCTTCTACGTCGCGCTCGACGGCTTCGACACCCACTCGGGGCAAGGCGGCGCGACAGGCGCTCACGCCGATTTGTGGCGGCAGGTATCGGAGGGTGTCTCGGCGTTCTACCGTGATCTCGCCGGTCGCGGTCACAAGGACCGGCTCTGCATCATGACGTTCTCGGAATTCGGGCGGCGGGCACACGAGAACGGCAGCAAAGGGACCGACCATGGCAGCGGCGCACCGATGCTCCTGCTCGGCGGCAAGGTGAAGCCTGGCATCGTCGGCGAACACCCGAGCCTGACGAAGCTCGAAGATGGGAACCTCGTCCACTCGACAGATTTCCGCCGGGTGTACGCGGCGGTTCTGGAACAGTGGCTGGGTGTGGACTCCAAGTCCGTGCTCGGTGCTCAGTTCAAACCCGTCGAAGTGTTCGCGAAGAAGTGAACCTGCGAACCTGTTGCGAGCCGGTCGCCTCCATTCAGGGAACGACCGGCTCGTCGTCATTTCAGGTTGCGTCCGATCCCCCATATCGCTTGCGGATGCTCGGCATCAGGTAATCGTGGAACGATGTTGCGAAGTCGTATTTCGGGGCGTGCCCCCAGTCGCGGCGAGCGGTCGAATCGTCCACGTCGGCGGGCCAGGAATCTACAATCCCCTGCCGTTTCACGTCCACTTTTGTGCTGAGTACCGCCTTCGGGAACGCGGCCCGCACCTCGGCCTCGAACTCGGCGGCACTCGGAGCGAACGCCCCCACGTTGTAGACTGTTCGCGTCAGCGCATCCTTCGGAACAGACATCAGTCGCAAGATCGCCTCCACCGCGTCGGGCATCGCCATGAACGGAATGCGGGTATCAGGGCGAACGAAGCAGTCGTAAGGCTTGCCGGCCGCGGCAGCGTGGATCATCTCGGGAGCGTAGTCGCTCGTTCCGCCACTGGGGACCGTTTCCGCGGAGATCAGCCCGGGGAACCGCAGGCAGCGGAAATCGACCTTGCCGCTCAGGTTCTCGGCCGCGAGTTGCTTATAGTGCCGGGTGTAGTATCGGCCGAGGTGTTCGCAGTACAGCTTGTTCGCGCCGTACATCGTCGTCGGGACGTTGTAGTCGTCCTCTTTCACCTTCCCCGCTGCGGCCTTGGTTGGCAGATCGGGTAGACCGAACGCCGCGATGCTCGACGGATAGAAGAACACGACAGGCCGCCCGTGGCTCTCGCCCTGCTTCTGTGCGAACTCGAGCAGATTGAGCGCACCCTCGACATTCACCTTGTGAGCCAGGGCCGGGCTGAACTCGCTCCGGGTCGAGAGCAACGCCGCGAGGTGATAGACGCGATCCACCTCGTACTCCGCAATGATCCGCTCCAGCAGTTGTGTATCGAGGATCGACCCCACGAACTGTTGCCGAACCTTGCCGGCGAGTTCAGGTTGAAGCGGGTTCAGGTCGAGCGTGACGACCTGACGCGCTGGTTCGCCAGCGGAAAGGCGAGCGATGAGTTCGTGCCCGATCTCGCCAGAAGCACCTGTGATCAGCACGGACGGATTACGGGACACTGCAATCTCCTTCGCGGATGAGCCATCAGCCAGCAACTATCAGCCAGACACCACTGTTTGCCTGATAGCTGATGGCTCCTTTAACCGCTGAGTGTAGTGTTTCGCGTTGAGTAGAATAGGGCCACCGCGAGGCCAGCGAGGTCAGCGTGCTAACCTTCCAAGCAACTCCATCCCTGGTGCGTTCGCTGGCGATCTCGCCAGACGACCGGTTCCTCACTGCCAGTTCTTTGCTGTGGGATTTGACAGAACCGATGGAACTGACAGTCGAACTGAAGCCGGGCTGCATCGCTCGTGAAATGGGGTTCCTCGACGACAGCCGCCTGGCCGTGGTTTCCTCACAGGGTGCGATCTTGCTCGCGGACCCAACAAAACCCAGCGCGTTTACGACACATTGCACGATCGACCCAGCACCGGAGGCTGCGAGCATCCTGCCGGAGAATCAATTCCGTTTCTGGTTCACTGAACGAGTCGAAGTGTGGCAACTTCAGTCGAAGGGGGCAGAACGACTGACGACGGTGCCAGTGCCAGCAGGAGCTTCTGCGATCACGTACTCGCCGGACGGCTCCCGGTTCGCGATCGCAGTCGTGGGGCGCACCGTGGGCGAACTCGGCCCGACTTTCCGCCAGCCGTTCACCATCCAAATCTGCGATGGCACCGGCCGCTTGGTTGCGGAGTTGAGGAAAGGCTCTGGATCGCTTCAGACTCTGAAATGGTCGCTGTGCGGGCGATTCCTGGTGGTTGGGATCGGTCTGCGGTTGTACGTCTGGGATGCGGAGAATGGCACTCAAATCGCGGAACTGCGGGCCGGCGGTACGGGGTTGTTCAGTGGGCCGCAGTTCCATCCATCAGGCCGTTTCCTTGCTGCCGGCGGCGCGAACATCGACGGCGGCGTCTACTGCTGGGACACCACGACGTGGGAGGAGATCGTCGCTTACCGATGGCCGGTCGGGCCTGTCATAGACGTGACCTTCAGCCGGGATGGTCTTCTCGCGGCGGCGGGTGGCGAACGTGGACAGGTGACCGTGTGGGACGTGGATCTGTGAGGGAGACCAGCCTATGCAACTTCTCACTTCGGCGAACGGCTTCATCGAGGAACTCGCGTTCGCTCCCGACGGGCGAGCGCTGTCCGCAGCCGTGGCGTATCAGTCGCCGTTCCTGTGGGATATCCCCACGACAGCCGCGCCGAAGGTTCTGGCGGAATACGCAAGGGGAGCACATAGCCTCGCGTTCTCCGCAGGTTCGGGCATCGTCAGCTGGATCACGGCTCAGAAGCGGATTGAGTTCGAGCGCGACACCGGCGATGAACGCGAGGTGCAACTGCTCGACAACCCACAAGAGAGGCTGAACTCGCAGGCGCTCACAGGGCCGGATTCGTGGCTGATTGTCCGCACCGTGGAAACTTCACTTAGGTTCCGGATCCGTTGCTACATTCCGGATGGGTCCGGCGCCTGGGAGGAGAAGTGGATCGTGGGTCCGGCGGCGAATCTTCGCGGCGTCGTGATGGCGGCTACCGATTCAACTCGGTTCTTCACCTGGGAAGAGTCGTCTGCTGAGAACAACGCCGAGAAGCCCCAACTCGTTACCCGCTCGTGTCGCTCCGGTCAACTCCTGGAGGCAGTGCAGCTACCCGTAACGAACGTCTTCAAACTCGCGGCCCGGCGTGATGGCTCCGAAGTGGTGCTGCCACACAACTCGTTTCTCCATGTTTGGCGGCCGGGCGAGAAACCGCAGAAGATCAAGACCGGGGTTCGGACGCACTTCCGGGCTCTCGCGTATCACCCCTCCGGGCACTACCTGTTCGCCGCGAACAACGACAACACGATCCGCGTGATCGAGACCGCAAGCTGGAGCGTGGTGAAGCAGTTTAAATGGGCGATTGGCCGACTCTCGGCGGTCGCGGTCAGTCCTGATGGCACACTTGCGGCGGCTGGCGGCGAAAAGGGGCAGGTTGTTGTGTGGGATCTCGATTTGTGAGGCCAACCGATGCGTGTGCTTCCCGGAAAGGTGAAGGCGAACCATCATCTCGCGTTCAGCCCAGATGGGCAGCGGCTCGTGTGCGGCGGGAATGGTCGTGGTGTCGCCATATGGGATATCACGACATCCAACCGGCCAGTGATGGCACTTCAGGAAGGGCACGGCTCGGTGGTGTTTCATTTCGACGCGAACAACGGCCGCCTCTTCGTGGCGTTCGCTGCTGGGATCTGGACGCGATCTGTCGATGGCGTCGAATCGGAGTTGCAGTTTCCCGATGGGCGCCCAACCCAGATAGGCGGGTTCGCCGTGACCCTCGATGGAACGACTGCCGTGTTCTCGCATTACCACGCACCCGATTATTCCGGGGGGAAGTTCATGCTTGCACGCCATCACCTGAATGGTGATGCGGTCGGTCAGCGAGTCTGGCACGCGGATGAACGGTACGTCTGGGAAGGGTCATTCGTGTTTCGCCCCGGAACCGGAGAGTTGTTCGGCCACGGCGGTTCGGGCTGCCCCCGCACGTTCGTGACACGCAACCCCGACGAACCCGCCAGCTTTGCCATGCACCTCTACGAGAAGATCCCTGGTGAGTCCGTCATCGGGTGGGCACTGTCACCCGATGGCGAGCGCATCGCGTTCACCACGCAGAACCGCGTTCGGTTACTCGACCTGGGCACTGGCACGGAAACCCAGCTTCCCGTCGAACCCGGGTCGGTTGGCCGGGCGATCGCGTTCCACCCAGGTGGTCAACTCCTCGGATTGGCATCAGGCGAAGGCGTGAAATTGCTCGACGCAAGCACATTGACCGAAGTGCGGGCGTTATCGTGGGGGAACGGGAGAGTGCGGTCGCTGGCGTTTGCCCCGGACGGAATGACCGGAGCCACTGCAGGCGAGCGCGGCTGGGTGACACTCTGGGACGTGGACATTTGAAATGCGGAACGTGGAATGCGGAATTGAAACCCGCCCAGTTAAACCGCGACCCGAAGGGAGCGCGAACAACCAATGCATGTGATCGACGGCTTCGCGAAACCGGTGCGAACGATCGCGGTGTCACCTGATGGGCGGTTCCTGGCTGCGGCCGCGCCGGCGGAGTTTGCTGTCTGGGACTGGGTGAGCGGCACCGAGTTGATCCGCCAGCGGCTCACGGCATCTGCGGGACAGTTCGCGTTCGCACCTAACGCGGCCTGGGTCGCCTGCGTGCCGCGCAGCGGATCGTTCGGCATCGTCGCGACCGGGACAGGCGAGCAAACGCACGCCTTCACGGGGTTGTGGTCCGGCGGCGTCGCCGTGTCCCCGGACGGCCGGACGCTGGCTGCCACGCGGGCCGGGCGGCTTGGTCAGGTAAAGCTCGAATGCTGGGAACTACCTGGGTTGCGGCCGAAGACGGGGTTCGACTTCTGGTCGCCGTTCGCGAAACTCGCGTTCAGCCCGAACGGCGAGTTCATCGCCGGCATCGGCACCAACCTGTTCGAGTTGCGCGTCGCGGTCAGCGGTGGGCAGAACGGTCGGCACCGCGTGAACTACATCGGCGACGGCTTCTTCAGCTTCTCGCGCGATAGTCTGTGGGTGGTCTTCGGCTGGGAAACGGATCTGCTCGTCATGGACACACGGAACGGGCAGGTCGTGCGACGCGTCACGCAACCTGAGGGCCGAGCGTTCCTCGACGTGGCGTTCACCAGTTCGCGCCACTTCCTGACAGTGGACGGGTCGTCGGTGATGCGGATGTGGTCTGCGGACTCGTGGGCGATCGAGCGGGCCTACGATTGGGATGCAGGCGGGTTGACGTGTGTCGCCCCCAGCGCCGATGGCCTCGCGGGGATCTGCGGCACCAAGTCTGGCAAGCTCGTGATCTTCGATGTGGACGAGTGATCCCACGCCACGATTCCTCGAACCGGTCGCCTGCCGATGACGACTCCCAACACACCCATCACCCCGACACCCGAGCCACTCGCGCTGACGAATGCCACACGGGCATTGCGGCTTGTGGCAGCCAATCTGCCGCACCTCTCGGGGTTGTGCCATTCTGTTCGCATCACGGTCACGACCAGGTACCCCGTCGCGGCGATCGGAGCATCGGGCCTCATGCTCGTGAACCCGCGCGTATTCGCCGAGACGCCCCTCCCCGATTTGGTGTTCGTGGTTGCCCACGAACTCATGCACCTCGCACTCGACACGTTCAGCCGCGGTGGCGGAAGCACACCCTATCTCGTCAACGTCGCTCACGATTACGTCATCAACGACATCCTCTCCGTGGAACTGGGTCGGCCCGTTCCACTCGGCGGACTCGTTCGCCACGGTGCCCGACGAGAATCGCTCGAAGCCCTGGTGACCGAACTCGCCCGCGGCGGCGAATCCGCGAACGCAAGTGGGTGCTGGACCCTCGGGCAGACCCCGAAGCCCAGAAAATCGAAAGCACCAAAGTCCGCAATGACGGCAGCACTCGAGAAGGCGGGGTTGTTGCCGCCGGAACCCGACGAGCCAGGCGAGGAAACCGATAACCACGCACTTGGGGACACGCTCACAAACCAGGAGGAGGCGGAACTGGAACCGCACATGGGACCGAAGGAACGAATCGCCGTGCGGGAACGGGTTCGCCGAGAGGCGGTGCGTGCCGTGAGTTTGAAGGAACTCCGCGATCAGCTCGATAAGCACCACAGGATCGGGCTTGGCCAGGGGACCGACGGGGGTGCGAGTCAAACCCTCATGGAAGCGGTCGCGACCGCGTACCAGCCACCCTGGCAACTCGCGCTCCAGCACTGGCTCGATGCGGTATCGCCGGGGCCACGCAGCTTCGCCCGCCCAAGCCGCCGGGGAGCCGAACGCACCGATGGTGTGATTCTTCCGGGCCGGAAACGCGAGGGCTGGGCGCTGCACGTCGTCCTGGACACGTCGGGTTCGATGCTCAGCACGCTGCCACGCGTCCTGGGGTTGCTCGCGTCGTTCTGCGAAGGGTCGGGCGTGAACCAGATTCACGTGTTGCAATGCGATGTGGGCGTGACCGCAGATGAATGGCTCGACCCCGCGGAACTGTCGGCATACCAGATTACGGGCTTTGGCGGCAGCGACATGAGTCCGGCGATGGAGATGCTCGCGGAAGACCCCGAAGTGGACGCGGTGCTTGTGCTCACCGACGGGTATATCTCCTACCCCGCCGAGGAACCACCGTATGCCGTCTTGTGGGGGTTGGTGGATGGCTATTCCAGCTTCACACCGCCATACGGCACGGTGGTGCACGTGCAGACATGAAGCCGGGGAAGCGGTGGCGATTCTTCGAAGGCGAAGTCTCAAGTCGAAAATTTGGCTCTTCTGGCGAGAGAATTTTCCGAATTTCGCACGAATCTCATCTCGGGTTTGACTGGAAGAAAGGCAATATTGCGCCCAGTCGATACCGCTAACCCTGAAATAACCTCGCGAAGATCTCGCTTACGACAATTCCTCGTCCTAGAATTAATTAATCTCGTGGCCTGGGCTTTGCCCTCTCGATAGCAACTCAGACTGTGAGCCAATCAGACGAACCTAGAACCTTCTCACAATAATTTCCCACTCTCCCATGGGAACACCCACAACGAGCACGGACTTCGTCACTCTGATTGCGCAGAGCAATCTGCTCGATGCAGCCACGCTCGACAATTACCTGAAATCACACGCCGATTCGGTGTCGCAGGACGACCCCGCAGCAGTTGCCGGCGCACTCGTGCGCGACGGCTTGCTCACTCATTACCAGGCAAATCAACTCCTCCAGGGGAAGTGGAAGGGGTTCTTCATCGGTCGGTACAAGGTTCTGGGTGTGCTCGGCGCTGGGGGAATGGGCAAAGTGTTCCTTTGCGAACACCCCGGCATGAAGCGCCAGGTGGCGATCAAAGTACTACCACCGAAGATGGCCGCCGACCCTGCCACCATCGATGGGTTCTACCGCGAAGCTCAGGCCCTTGCCAGCCTCGACCATCGCAACATCGTCCATGCGTTCGATGCCGCCAACGATGGACCGATCCATTACCTGGTGATGGAGTATGTGAAGGGGAATACCCTCGAGAAGATCGTTGCCACGGAAGGGCCGCTCAGTGCTAGCCGAGCAATCGATTACATGCGACAGGCGGCCTTGGGGCTGCAACATGCATTCGAGGCGGGTCTGGTCCATCGCGACATCAAGCCAAGCAACTTCTTGGTGACGGATCACGGCATCGTGAAGATTCTCGATCTCGGATTGGCCCGGTTCTTCCACGGACAGGATAGTGGTGTCGGAAGTGCTGTGGGCGGCGAGGTCGTGGGCACTGTTGATTACATGTCGCCCGAGCAGGGTTTGAACTCCGCCGAGGTAGACATTCGCGCCGACATCTACAGCCTCGGGGCCACATTCTACTACTGCCTCACCGGGCGTACGCCGTTCGAGGGCGGGCACACCGCTCAGAAGTTGCTCTGGCATCAGATGCGCGAACCAGCGCCGATCCAAAACATCCGCAGGGACGTGCCACAGCAGGTGATCGACATCGTCCGTCGGATGATGGCCAAAGATCCTGCCCAGCGATTCCAGACTCCTGCTGAACTGCTCCTGGCCCTGCCCTCGCAAGATATCCTCTCCGAGGCTCAACCACGCCAGGAAGAAGCCGCGATCGACACCGGGCTGAATCTCGATGTCGAGTCGCCAACGGTGACGATCAATCGGCAAGCGAAACAACCACAAGCCCCACGCTGGCGGCCTTCTGTTGGAATGGTCGCTGGCCTGAGTGTTGTGCTCGCCATCGCAGCAGTTGGATATTACCTCGTGGCTTCGCAACCTGAGAAGGCTCGCGACAGCGATGGACCAGGGTCACAAACCCACGGCAAACCTGGGATGTCGACAGCCGGAACTCCGGTTGCCCGGAAGGTATGGCTGTGCGATTTACCGGAGCAAGATCCGGTCGTAGGTCACGGCCAGTTCGGCAAACGCGGTCAAACGGGATACGACAACCAGAAGATCACCGTGAATGGCGTGACTTCGCCGCATGGGCTATCGATGCATCCGGCAGCCAACGCCGAGGCGAGGGTTCGGTACGAACTCAAGGGGTTGGCAACCCTTCTCACGGGTTCCGTATCGATCAACGATACCGGGAAGAATCAGACCCAGACACCGCTGATTTTCGTGGTGAAAGGTGATGGCAAGGTTCGCTGGGAATCGAAGCCAGTCAAGACTCAACAGGATGCGCAGGATTTCTCGGCTGATATTAACGGCGTATACCGGTTGGAACTGGAAGTGCGCTGCCCCGGTAGCAACGCCATGGCACACGCGGTGTGGCTGGAACCGCAACTTACTGTGAAGTGACCGAACGCGAGTCGCCCGCAGATCACTTCTTGTCGGTAGGGCGATGGATCTGCTTCGGTCGGTCGAGGTCCGAGTTCTTGTCGCGTTCGACCGAACATCCGCCGCAACCCGGCAGACCGACAACGAGCAGTAGCCCCAGAATCACAGTCCGAAATCGGATTCGCCGCACAAGTCACCTCAACGTCGTCTCGGAGAAGTCTCGGAAAAGCCGAAGGGCCTATTGTTCGTCCCTCAAGTGAGGCACGAACAACAGGCCCTGTCAGCAACGATCACATGAATTACTTGGCGCTGGTCTTAGCAGGTGCGCTGGTGGTAGCGCCGCCGCCACAGCCAACGGAGATCAGGCTCAGGGCGAACACCAGTGCGATTGCAACCTTCTTCATGGGAAACTCCAAACAGTGGTCATAGGGGTTGAACAACAGAGGTTTGCGTAAGGGAACAGGACATTCCTGACCCTGACCGTCTGTTTTTGGGGTAGTGGACCGGAGGTAAGCCGGTTTGCATCCAATTCATCGTGAGATCGTCCACAACCCATTTCGTGGTTGCAGTTTGCGCTCTCACAGACGGACTGGAACGGCGTCTCCAATCACACCCACGCACACATTGATACAAATCCGACGAGCTTATTCCCGGAAAAAATTGGAAGAGGGGGAATTTTCATTCAAGGAGGCGAATTCCCGGCGTTTCCGCACGGATGGCAGCCGGGAATAGCGGACCAACGACACATCCAACCGGAGTCCTCTCTCGGTCAGCTCCGTTAATCCACCAAGCTCAACGAATTTCGGCCTGGTTCAAAAAGGTCTGATTTTGGGTAACAGGTGCGTAGGGGGGCGTGGCCGCGTGGACGGCGGCTGACACCCAGCATTCTCGCTTGTG